>Ga0066709_100003798_pt1 | contig 11783 bp, 14 predicted proteins | sample GraSoiAngelo_158_FD_79665 | JGI IMG/M metagenome (GOLD analysis project Ga0066709, IMG submission 79665) | Grasslands soil microbial communities from the Angelo Coastal Reserve, California, USA - 14_1009_16_30cm | ecosystem: Environmental > Terrestrial > Soil > Grasslands | place: USA... | reverse complement strand
CGATCTGCGACATGGGACCTGCGCTCCTCGCTGCGCTGCGGTGCTCGGTCACTGGTCCACCGTGCCTCGTCCCTCGGCCGCTGCACCGATCTGCGACATGGGACCTGCGCTCCTCGCTGCGCTCTGCTTCTGAGAGGCATGGTGCTCGGTCACTGGTCCACCGTGCCTCGTCCCTCGGCCGCTGCACCGATCTCCCACATGGGACCTGCGCTCCTCGCTGCGCTCTGCTTCTGAGAGGCATGGTGCTCGGTCATGTCGGTGGGTTCCCGGGTGTGGCTTTGAACTGCACGGGGATGCGACCGACCGCATAGTCCTTGCGCAGCGGGTGCCCCTCCCAGTCGTCGGGCATGAGGATCCGGGTGAGGTCGGGATGCCCGGTGAAGACGATGCCGAACAGGTCGTAGGTCTCGCGCTCCATCGCCTCGGTGCCCGGATAGATCTCGAACAGCGACGGGAGGATGGGGTCGGCGGCGGGCACCTGGACGCGCAGCCGTACGCGCTTGTGCTCGGCGAGCGAGAGCAGGTTGACCACCACCTCGAACCGCTCGGGCGCCACGGCGGGGGGCAGGCCACGGTGGGCGTTGAGCAGGTAATCGACGCCGCACAGGTCGACGCACATCGCGTAGCCGTCGTCGTCCGCGAGGGCGCGCACGAGGTCGAGGTAGCTCTCGCGCTCCGGGAACAGCACGAGCTGTCCGTGGGAGAGCGAGGCGGGGGCGCCGCGCACCAGCGCGGGCTCCTCCTCGGGCGCGTCCTGGGGGGTGGGCGCGTCGGGCACTTACTTCGGAGTCCCGACGGCGACGCGAGCGGGCTCGACGTGCACGCCGGCGCCTCCGCCACCGGCCTCCCTCCGCCGGGTGATCTCGCCGGTGCGGATCATCTCGTGGAGCGTGAGGATCGAGTGGAGCAGCGTCTCGGGCCCAGGTGGGCATCCGGGCGCGTACACGTCGACGGGCACGATCTGGTCGACGCCCTGCACGATCGCGTAGTTGTTGAACATGCCGCCGGTCGACGCGCACACGCCCATCGAGATGACCCACTTCGGCTCCATCATCTGGTCGTAGATCTGGCGCAGGACCGGAGCCATCTTCTGGCTCACCCGGCCGGCCACGATCATGAGGTCGGCCTGACGGGGCGAGGCCCGGAAGATCTCCATGCCGAAGCGGCTCAGGTCGTAGTGGGCGGCGCCGGTGGTCATCATCTCGATGGCACAGCACGCGAGCCCGAAGGTCGCGGGCCAGACGCTGTTTCGCCGGGCCCATTTCACGAGGTCCTCCACCCGGCCCGTCAGGAAGCTGTGGTCGAGCTGCTCGAGGCCCATCGCTACGCGGCCTCGCCCCGGCCCGTCGTCCCCACCCGGCGGACCGTCGTCTCGGTCGTGCGACTCGAAGCGAAAGCACCGTGGTCGAGCGTCGACGCGATGCGCTTCGCCGGCCCCCAGTCGAGGACGCCGTTGCCGATCAGGTACACGAACGAGATGAACACCGCGGCCGCGAACACCAACATCTCCCAGAGCCCGAAGGCCGCCAGCTGCCGGAAGATCACGGCCCACGGGTAGAGGAAGATGATCTCGATGTCGAAGATGACGAAGATCATCGCCACCAGGTAGAAGCGCACCGGGAATCGCTCGGGCGGCTCGCGGTCGGGGACGATCCCGCACTCGTAGGGCGCCTCCTTGGCCGCCGTCGGGCGGCGGGGGGCGAGCAGCCCCGACGCGAGGAACGAGATCCCGGCGAACACCCCGGCCAGGACGAACATCGCGAGAAGCGGCAGGTACTGCGCCATCAGGTCGTGACCTCGGCGCGCGCCCTCATGGCTTCCTTGTCGCGACGGTGCAGCGTCGAGGCGCACACCGAGAACAGTGCGATCGAGGACAGCGCGACGAGCGCGGGCTCACGACGGAGGGCACCGAGGTCGCGCACCAGGATCACCGAGACCACGGGCGCGTCGGGGGCGGCTCTCGGCGCCGCCGCGCTCTGGCCCGGGAGGGCTTCGGGCTTGAACGACCGTTGCACCTGCAGCACGAAGTAGTGCGGCGAGTGGCGGACGTTGAACGGCCGGAAGTTCAGCAGGTGGAACGGTCCGTAGCGCTCGCCGCCGGTATCGAAGGCGCCGACGACGATGTAACCGCCGGCATCGAAGTACTTGCGGCCCGGCTCGCCCGCCGGTGGCACCAGGATGGGGTCGGACGCGGCCAGCGCCTCGGTGGCCTCCTTGTCCTCGAGCGCCAGCTGCTTCCAGCCTCGCGGGAAGGTGCCCACCGCGGGCGTGCGCGCGTCGGCCAGGCTGCCCTGCACCACCTCCTTGACCTTCCACGCCGCGGGTGGGCCCTTCAGGCCGATCCCGTAGACCCACCAGGTGATGCCCATGATCGACATCCACCCGAAGAGCCCGGTGAGCGCGAGCAGCAACCCCAGACGGGCACCGGTGTCGGTGGCCAGGACCATGTACACGGTGCCGGGGAGCAGGACGATCGCGGTCAGCACCACGAGCGCGCCGCGGATGTTGGGATCCCAGGAGATGCCGGCGAGGACGAACCGCATCAGAGCCCCCGCTCGTAGTCGACGATGGCCTTGATCTGGGTTGTGCTGAGCATCTCGTTGAAGTGCGGCATCACGCCTTTGCTGATGCCGCGCACCCCGTACTGCTTGCCGAGCTCGGCCGTCTCGCTCACCCAGAGGATCTGGGCGGTGATGTTGGGGAACTGGCGCACGGTCGAGCCATCGACGAGCGACGGCCCGAACGCGCCGCCGCCGGCCACGTCGGGCTCACCGTAGGAGAACCCCTTCGTGTGGCAGCGGGCGCAAAACCCCTCGAACAGCAGCTGTCCGTCGCTCTTTCCCGCGTTGGCGGGGTTGGCCTTTGCGGCTGCGAGCGTGGCGTCGGCCTGGGCCTTGGCCTTTGCGGGGCCGATGCTGATGCTGTGCAGGTAGGTGATGAGGTCGTCGATCTGCTGGTCGTTCATCGGCCCACCACCCTTGACGCCCCACGCGGGCATCGGCGTGCCGGGCCGACCGTAGACGAGGATGTTGCGGATCTCGTCGTCGCGATAGCGGAGCGTTACCGTGTTCAGTGGCGGACAGTCCCACGAGACCGGACGCGGTGGGGCGTTGGGGTTGAGCGGATCGGAGAGCTGGAAGGTGCGCGCCGCGCCCTGGCCGTCCGCGCCGTGGCACTGCGCGCAGTTGAAGTGCGCCTTGCGCGCGCCCGGCTCGCCTTCCTTGGGCGGTGCCGCGAAGAGATTCTTGCCGTGCTCGATGGCGTTGCGTTCGAACCAGGCGGTGCCCCGGTCGAAGCCGCCCCCCGCCTCGCGGGTCGGCTCGCGGAGCCAGTAGACGGGCAGCCCGACGGCGATGAAGCCCATGAGCACCAGGCCCCACGTGAGCGCCTTGGTGAGCTTGGGGCCCTCGAGCCCCTCGTCGTCGAGATAGGGCTTGCGGTTGGGTGCGAGCTCGATCTCGCTCCCCGGCTCGGCGGTGCGCCGGGTGGTGCCCACGATGTAGACGAGCCAGCCGACGACCATGACGATGGCGACGCCGAGGCCGATCCGCTGCTGACGCGACAGCGCGAGGATGAGGTCCGCGCTTCCGTACTCGCTCATACGCAGTGGGGACCTTCCGCCTCCTGGCCCGTGGTGTTGGTGCCGATCGGCGGCCCGACGATGATCGTCTTGGTGTCGACGTTGACGACGCCGCCCTCGACGCTGACCACGAACCGGTCGAGGCCGCGAGGCGCGGGACCGCCCTTCTTCTCTCCGACGCGGTTGTACTGCGAGCCGTGGCACGGACATTCGAACCACTGCGACGTCGGGCACCACGGCACGCGACAACCGAGGTGCACGCACTTCTGGTACAGCGCCACCACTCCGGCCTGATAGCCCTCGATCACCGATGCGTACGCGGCGATGCCCTTGGCCTTGGCGACCGCGTCCTTCGGATAGGGGTTGATGTAGAAGCGTCCCTCGGCGACGTAGAAGGGCTCCTTCTTGTCCGCGATCTGGCCCAGGATCTCCTCGAGGGTGCCGGCGCGGATCTTCGAGCCGAAGCCTCCGGACAGTGTGGGCCAGAGGAAGGCGAGCATCGACCCACCGAAGCTCGCCAGCCCGAGCGTGAACAGGGTGACGACACCGCGGTTGAGGAACTGCCGGCGCGTGACCTCGAGCGTCTCCATGTCGACCGGGACCGCGGGCGGCCTCGGGGGCTCGGTGGTGGCGGGCAGCACGACCCTGCGGCCTTCGAGGCGCTCGGCTACCGCGGCCCGCTCGACCTCGCGCCCGGTCATGACCGGGGGCGGCTCGAGGTCGCCGAGCGCCTCTGCAGCGGCGCTCTCACTGCGATCGCGAGTGCGCGTCTCGCGCGACAAACGGCCGACGGCGCGGTTCTCGTCACGACGGCGGGCGGTGGTGAACAACAGGATCACCGCCAACAGCGCGACGCCGGCGAGCACGATGCCGAGGATGGTGCCTGTGCTCACGGGAGGCTCCTCATCTACAGGTCGAAGAACAGGCCGTCGCGCCAGGGCAAGGTGAAGTTGAACCCGGGCCCTCGGAAGAACGAGCCGATGATGACGAGGACAGCCCAGAACATGAGGAACAAGGTGAAGAGGGCGATGGCGAACTTGCGGTCCTCGGGCTTCTGGCTGGGGTTGCGGTCGCTGTACGGCGCCAGCATCAGCCCGAAGATGCCGATGCCCGGGATGGTCACGCCGGCGACCATCGGGTGGAACATCGTCAGCAGCTCCTGCAGGCCGAGGAAGTACCACGGCGCCTTGGACGGGTTGGGGGTGAAGTTGTAGTTCGCCGTCTCGAGCAGCGGCGCGTTGACGAAGATCGAGAACACCAGCGTGAATGCGGTCATCGCCAGCGCGGCGACGAACTCGGCGACGAGCAGGTGCGGCCACACGTGCACCTTGTCGGTGGGGACGGACTTGACGTCCTGGATGGAGCCCGCCTTGACGACCGTGAGCAGGCGCTGCGTGTGACCCTCGGGCCCGGACAGGCCGGACGGCGCCGGGGCGGTGGCGGTTGCGACCGCGGCTGCCGCGGCGGGCGGTGGGCTCGTCGCGGCGGCACCGCCGCCGCCACCGTCACCCTGGCCGCCCCCACCGGCCAGCGCGTCCTTGCGCGCCTGGCTGCGGGCGAGGAGGTGGGCGGGGATCTTGCCGGCGGGATCGGAGGGCGCGCTCGCCGCGGGCGCCGCGGGCTCGGCCGGAGGCGCGGGCTCGGCCGCGGGCTCCTCGGGCTGCCCTCCCGGGGCAGCTGTCTCCTCGGGCGGCTTGCCCGCGCCCGCGAGCGCCTCGCGCCGCTCCTTCGCCCGGCGCAGGAGATGTTCGGGTACTTCGGCCATGGGAACTCGCTCCCTCTACAGCGGGCCGGAGATTCCGCCGTCCTTGCGGACGCGCCAGAAGTGGATGGCCATGAAGATCACGATGATGAACGGGAACAGCAACACGTGGAGCACGTACCAGCGCAGCAGTGTCTCACTCGAGATCTCGACTCCGCTCAGCAGGACGAAGCGCACCTGCTGCCCGAACACGGGTGTGTAGCCCATCATGTTCGTGCCCACCGTGACCGCCCAGAGCGCGAGCTGGTCCCACGGCAGCAGGTAACCCGTGAACGACAGCAGCAGCGTGAGCGTGAGGAGGATCACGCCGATCACCCAGTTGAACTCGCGCGGTGGCTTGTAGGCACCGTGATAGAAGACCCGCGCCATGTGCAAGAACACGGTGAGCACCATGAGGTGTGCGGCCCAGCGGTGCATGTTGCGCACGAGCAGGCCGAACGCGACGCCGGTGTGCAGCTGCTTGATGGTGTCCCACGCCTGGGCCTCGGTGGGCTTGTAGAAGAACATCAGGAAGATGCCCGTGATCGTGAGCAGGATGAAGAGGAAGAAGGACAGGCCGCCGAGGCAAAGCGTGTAGCTGACCTTCACCGCATGCCGCTTCACCTTCACGGGGTGAAGGTGGTACAGCAGGCTGTTCATGATGACGTAGGACCGGTTCCTCGGGCTGTCGGTGTAGCCCTTGCGGAAGATCGAGCCGGGCCGGAAGATCGACGTCCACGCCTGCGAGCCCTGCACCTTGGCGAACGTCTCGCCCGCCCGCTCGCCGAGGCGAAGCCGGCCACCGCCGTTTCCGTTTCCGTTGCCGCGTCGTGCCACGCGCCGTCCCCGTCTCTAGAACCGCATGCCGTACGAGTAGCCGTGCTTGTTGTCGCGTTGGTGCCGGTCGCCGTCGCGCGGCGCGACACCGGCCTTGCCCATGATGATCACACCGGTCGGGCAACGGTCGACGCAGAGCCCGCAACGGGTGCACACGTCCTCGTCGACTACGAACACCACGTGCTCGTCGGGGTCGATGCCGGGCTCGATCGTGTTGAGCGCCTCGGTGATCGTGTCGGTGCCGAGCATGTGGATGCACTTCCACGGGCAGATGTCGACACAGCCCTCGCACATGATGCACTCGGACTGGTCGATGTGGAGGAACTGCTTCGGCTTCACCGACTTGCTGAGGTCGTCGGGCGCGATCTCCTGCAGGACGTACTCGCCGGGAAACGCGGGCATCGGCGGGTTGGCGTCGGTCTTGGCCACGTCAGACCCTCCTCACCAGAGGACGGCCGAAGTCGGAGGTCGCCACCTCGGTGCTCTTGACCTGTCCGCGCTTCTGCCACATCGCCCACAGCGCGATCTGCACCCCGAGCATCACGATGTAGATGCCGGCCGCGATCATGTCGCGCAGCGCCTGGTAGGTGATCAGGATGCGCCCGGTGCCGCCGAACGTCTTGGCCGCGTCGCCGAACTTGACGCCTTTGGACGAGACGGCGAGCAGCAGCTTGTCGGAGCGCCAGACCAGTCGGTTGTCGGCCCACCGCAGCCATTGGTCCGGCACGACGCCGTAGGCGAGCAGCATGAGGCCGAAGACGAAGGTCGCCGCGAGGAAGGCTTCGCCCCACGTGAAGGGCGTGCCGGGAGGCCGGCGCCGGCCGACCCGGATGCAGATCCCGATGCCGATCACGAGCATGGCAAGGGAGACGAAGAACGCCGCAGAGAGGTTCATCGAACGGTCCCGGGCCGACCGACGGCCGTGCTTGCCTCGACGGCCGTGCCGGCCCCGACGACGGAGGCACACCACTCATTCTTCAGCGCGTGTCTCTTCACAGCCGAGACTCCTGGGTCAGCCGACACTTAGGCGTGCCCTTCTCTCCTCGTGAAATCTCTCACATTCTACTGGACAACGAGGACCCACAGCACCGGGGGACACCCGGCGTTCTAGCACGGCCCCTCCGCCGGAGGCACATCGGCGCGGCGGGGCCGATTGTGTGGTGTTTGGCCACATCTCGGGCGCCCGCATAGATTTCCCCGGAGCGCCCCTGAGCCCCGCCGGAGGACGAGTTGACCGAAGTTCCCGAGTACCTGCTGCGCCGGTCACGCGAACGGCGCGAGGCCTTGGGCCTCGGCACGGGAGGCAGCGACGCCCCGCCCCCCTCGGGCGACGCCCCACCCCCGTCGAGCGAGCCGAGCCCTCCGGTCGTGGTCGCCGCGGCGGACACGGCGCCCGGGAGCGAGGACGGAGCGCCGGTCGGGGCGGAGGCGGAGCCGGCCGCGGCCCTGCCCACCTACGTCGCGCCCCGCGGCCCCCGGAGCGGCATCCCGGTCTGGATGTTCCCGGTGCTCTTCATCCTGCCGTTCTGGGCCATCGTCTACGTGGGGGCGCTGGCTCCGCCCCAGCGGGCCGTGAGCCTCACGCCCATCCAGCTCGGCGCCCGGACCTTCAGCGCGAACTGCGCCAGCTGCCACGGCGCCAACGGTGAAGGCGTGGGTGACTTCCCCAAGCTGGCCGGCCAGGTGCTCCTGACCTTCCCGAACGAGGCCGATCACGTGAAGTGGGTCCAGGAGGGGTCGCAGACCAAGCCCAAGGGCACGCCGTACGGCGACCCCGCGCGTCCTGGCGGCCAGCACGTCGTCGAGCTGGGGAAGATGCCTGCGTTTGCAAGCACCCTGTCGCCCGAAGAGCTCAACGCCGTCGTCCTGTACGAACGCGAGACGTTCAAGTAGTGCCGCTCCACGACGTCGTCGTGGTGGGGGCGGGGCCTTCGGGCGCGGCGTGCGCCCACTGGCTGGCCGACGCCGGCCACGACGTCGTCATGGTGGAGAAGAAGTGCTTCCCGCGTGAGAAGACGTGTGGCGACGGCCTCACGCCGCGAGCCGTCAAGCAGCTCGACGACATGGGCCTCGGCGCCCAGCTGGCCGATCACCACCGGTTCGTGGGCCTACGGTCGATCGCGTTCGGCCGCACCCTCGAGCTCGAGTGGCCGGACACGCCCGGCTTCCCGCGTCACGGCTACGTCGTCACGCGCCAGGACCTCGACGACATTGTGTCGCAGCGGGCGGTGAAGGCGGGCGCCGCCCTTTGGGACGGTCGCGAGGCGGTCGCGCCCGTCCTCGAGCGCGGCCTGGTGCGGGGCGCGACCGTCACCGACAAGGGCTCCGGCCACACGACTGAGGTGCGTGGCCGCTTCGTCGTGGTCGCCGACGGGGCGAACTCGCGCTTCGGTCGATCGCTCGGGACGCAGCGCGACCGCTCCTACCCGCAGGGGATGGCGATCCGCGGCTACTTCCGCTCGCCGCGTCACGACGAGCCCTGGATCGAGTCGCACCTCGACATCCACGACCGGGCGGGCAACGTGCTGCCGGGCTACGGCTGGATCTTCCCGGTGGGCGACGGCCGGGTGAACGTCGGCATCGGGCTCCTGTCGACCTTCAACCAGTGGAAGGAGGTCAACACCTCGAAGCTCATGGACGACTTCGTCGCGTGGGCGCCCGCCTCGTGGGACATCCGCCCGGAGACGTCGTGCGGGCCGCCGACCGGTGGCCGCCTGCCCATGGGCCTGTCGGTCGGCCCCCACGTGGGCCCGACATGGCTCGTCGTGGGCGACGCGGGGGGCGCCATCAACCCGTTCAACGGGGAGGGCATCGCCTACGCGTACGAGACCGGTCGCCTCGCGGCCGAGGTGCTGCACGCGGCGCTCGCCTCCGGCGACGGCCTCGCGCTCCGGTCCTACGACGTCCGCCTGAAGGAGACCTACGGCCTCTACTTCAAGGTGGCGCGCGCCTTCGTCCGCATCATCGGCCGCCCGGAGCTCATGCGCGCCCTGGTGGGCACGGGCATGCACTCGCGCACGCTGATGGAATGGGTGCTGCGCATCATGGCGAACCTCTTGCGGCCGGACGAGCTGGGCCCGGCCGAGGCGGCCTACCGGGCCGTCGCCGCGATCGCCAGGCTCGCGCCCGCCGCCTGACCCTGGACACGACCCGGTCCCGTAGTCTGGTGTCGTGCGGTGTCTGTGGTGCCACAAATCGTGGTCGAACGCGGAGCGGCGGTGCCCATCCTGCGGCGCCGAGCTCGATCCCGAGGACGCGCCCACGGCCGTCCCCGGGTTCCGGGCGGCCAACCAGGAGCCGTTCACCCGGACGTCGACGTTCGTGCTCCGCCGCCTCTCCGTGGGCGGCTCGATCGTCTACCAGGGCCACGAAGGGCGCATCGAGGCGAACGTCGTGCCCGAGCACGAGCCGGACGGCCGGGCTGTGCTTGCGGCCTCCGGGGCCGGCCGGGCCCGCCTGAGCTGCGTCGACCTCGACGGCGACCCGCTCTTCAGCCTGGAGACCTACGACGCGGCCGACCGGTCGTTCACCGCCAGGGCGCCCGACGGCGAGGCGCTGGCGACGTACCTCTCGCAGGGCACCCTCCTCGCGCCTGAGGTGCTCGTGCGCGACGGCACCAGCGCGCCGGTCGCCACGCTGCGGCCCAAGCCCGGTGGGCTCGAGACCTTCGAGCTGTTCGAGACCGGCGGGGGCAAGGTCGCGGTGTGCTGGCGCGAGGACCTGGTGCTCGGAGAACAGGTCGACGAGCGCTGGTGCGTCAGCCTGTACGTCGACCGCTGCGCGCTGCCCCGCCTGGCGCTGGTCGCGCTCCCGCTCGTGTGCCTGATCCTCTTCGGGCGCCCCGCCCGGGCCCTCCCGAGGGAGCACGGCGACGGCGACGAGGTGCGGCCCGGGCTCGCCGCGGTGCTCGACCTGTTCGGCTGAACCCAGCGCGCGCGCGAAGTCAGGCGATCGAACGCGCGGCCGCGGCGGCGTGGTCAGCGGTGTACTCGAGCTCTTCCTTGGTGTGGGCGAGGCTCGGGAAGAGTGCCTCGAACGGGCTCGGCGGCAGCGCCTGGCCGCGATCGAGCATCGCGTGGAAGAAGCGCGCGTAGAGCTTTCCGTCGGCGCGCTTCGCGGATTCGTAGTCTTCCGGCGGGTCCTCCGCGAAGAACAGCCCGAGCAGCGGCCCGACGCGGGGCACCTGCACCGAGAGCCCGGCTTCGGTGATCACGTCGGTCAGCCACGACGCCAGCTGCGCGGCGCGTCCCGCGAGCATCGTGTAGGACGCTTCGTCGAGCAGGTCGAGCACGGCGAGGCCCGCCGCGGTGGCGAGCGGGTTCCCGCTGAGCGTTCCGGCCTGGTACACGGGTCCGTCCGGCGCGAGCACCGCCATCACGTCGGCCCGGCCGCCGAACGCCGCGAGGGGCAGGCCGCCGCCGATCACCTTCCCGAAGCACGAGAGGTCGGGCGTGATGCCGTAGTGCGCCTGCGCGCCGCCCGGGCCGAGACGAAAGCCCGTGACGACCTCGTCGAAGATCAGCAGCGCGCCTGCCGCGTCGCACGCGGCACGAAGGCCCTCGAGGAACCCGGGGACGGGCGCGACCAGGCCCATGTTGGCCGCGACCGGCTCCACGATCACGCACGCGACCGCCGCGTCGAGGGCAGGGACGACGTTGTAGGGCGCCACGACCGTGTCGGCCACCGACGCCGCGGTGACACCCGCCGACCCGGGCAACCCCAGGGTCGCGACACCGCTGCCGGCGGCGGCGAGTAGGTGGTCGGCGTGGCCGTGGTAGCAACCTGCGAACTTCACGATGCGATCGCGCCCGGTGAAGCCACGCGCCACCCGGACAGCCGACATGGTGGCCTCCGTGCCGCTCGAGACCAGCCGCACACGTTCGCAGCTCGGCACGCGCGCGCGGATGGCCTCGGCCAGCAGCACCTCGCGTTCGGTCGGCGCGCCATACGACGTGCCGTCGGCGGCGGCGCGCTGCACGGCAGCGACCACCGCGGGATGCGCGTGACCGAGGATCGACGCGCCCCACGACTGCACGTAATCCGTGTAGCGGCGGCCCTCGACGTCCCACACATGACAGCCCTGGGCGCGGGACACGAAGTACGGCGTGCCCCCGACGTTGCCGAAGGCGCGCACGGGCGAGTTGACCCCGCCGGGGATGACACCGCAGGCGCGCTCGAACAGCTCTTCGTTGCGGCTGCTACCCAAGCCCACCCTCGGCCAGCTCGCGCGCGAAGTAGGTGAGGATGATGTCCGCGCCGGCCCGCTTCACCGCGGTCAGGTGCTCGAGTGCCACCGCGGGGCCGTCGAGCCACCCGCGCTCGGCCGCCGCCTTCACCATCGCGTACTCGCCCGAGACGTGGTACGCCGCCACCGGGAGATCGAAGCGCGCACGTACCGACGCGATGACGTCGAGGTATGCGAGAGCCGGCTTCACCATCACGATGTCCGCGCCTTCGGCCACGTCGAGCTCGACCTCGGCGAGCGCCTCACGCCGGTTGTGCCAGTCCTGTTGGTAGCCCTTGCGGTCACCGCCGCCCGTGATCGTCACGTCGACCGCGTCGCGGAACGGTCCGTAGAGCGCGGAGGCGTACTTCGCCGCGTAGGCCAGGATCGCGACCTCGTCG
>Ga0066709_100003797_pt1 | contig 11783 bp, 7 predicted proteins | sample GraSoiAngelo_158_FD_79665 | JGI IMG/M metagenome (GOLD analysis project Ga0066709, IMG submission 79665) | Grasslands soil microbial communities from the Angelo Coastal Reserve, California, USA - 14_1009_16_30cm | ecosystem: Environmental > Terrestrial > Soil > Grasslands | place: USA... | reverse complement strand
CCCGCGGCCGCCGCCGGCGGCGAGGACCCCGGGGCGCTGTTCACGGAGATCCACCGGCTGATGGCCGAGCTGCACGACGCCGTCGGCCGCGGTGCGGCGCTCCCGATCGGGCCGCTGGAGGCGATGGTCGGGCGCGTGATCCAGGCGCTCGCGCTCGGCAGCGAGCTCTTCTGGCTCGCGAACAACCCGGCGCCGCCGGGCGCCGACTACGTCGCGAGCCACCTGGCGAGCGCGGGGGTGCTGGCGGTGCGGATCGGCGCGGACCTCGGCTACGACCGCCCGCAGCTCGTCGACCTCGGAGTGGCGGCCTTCCTCTTCGACGTCGGCGTCTGGAAGCTGCCGGCGGCGCTCCTCGCGAAGGCCGACGCGCTGACGGCGGACGAGCAGACCCTGTATCACTCGCACCCGCGGCTGTCCGCGGAGTTCATCCGCCGCGCGGACGTCCAGCGCGACGGGCTCCTGGAGGCGGTCCTCGAGCATCACGAGCGCGAGCAGGGCCAGGGGTACCCCCAGGGACTCCCGGGCTCGGCGATCCATCCCCATGCCAAGATCCTCGGGCTCGTGGACACGTACACGCGCCTGACGTCGCCCCGGCCCCCGCAGGCGCGCCTGCTGCCCCACGAGGCGATCCGGGAGATCGTGCGCTCCAAGCACGAGTCGTTTCCGTCCGCCCTGATCAAGGCGCTGCTCTCGGAGATCTCGGTCTTCCCGCCGCGGACGCTCGTGCGCCTCAACACCGGGGAGGTCGGCCGGGTCGTGGGGGTGAACCGCAACCACCCGCTGCGGCCCAAGGTCGAGATCATCAGCGACTCGAAGGGCGACCGCCTGCCGGCCCCGAAGCTGATCGACCTCTCGGAGGCCCCGTTCCTCTACATCACGACCCCACTCCAGGAGGCCGGCGCATGAAACCGCTCAAGCCGATCGTGACCCGGAACGCGGGGGCCCTGGCCGGCGTGGTCGCGCAGTCGCTCCCGGGGGTGGATCCCGGGCTGACCCTGCTCGAGCGCGACTTCGCGGCCGGCGAGACGCTCGTGGACATCCTGGCGATCGACGGGGCGCGCCGCCTCGTGACGCTCGTGGTGGAGCCCGACGCCGACGCCGCGGCGGTGGTGCGCGCGCTCGAGGCCGCCGCGTGGTGCCGCGACAACTGGGCGCTCGTCGGCCGCCTGTTCGCCGGCGCCGACCTGGACCTCACCGAGCCCGTCCGCGCCGTCCTGGTGGCCCGGCGGCTGGGTGACCGCGCCCTCCGCCTCCTGCGGGCGCTCGGGGCCCTGGCGCCGACGGCGTTCGAGTGCCGGGTCTTCGAGGCCGGCGGGGAGCGCTACGTGTGCTACGAGACCGCGGCGCCGAGCGCCGGTCGGGAGGAGGGCCGGCGGGGCGGCGGGGCCGACGGCGCCGAGCCGGCGGCGGCCGCCGAGGTCACGCCCGCCCGCCACGTGCGGGCGGCGGAGCCGCGCGAGGAGGGCGAGGCGGAGGCCGCCGCGCGGGCGCAGAGCATGATCGCGCGGCTCGAGGCGCTCCGGCTCCGCCAGGCGTTTCAGTCGTGAAGGCCGGCGGGCTCGGGTCGGAGCGCGGGTGATCACGGGCGCGTCCGAACGGCGGTGCGGGAGTGGGGGGCACGGCTCCGGGCGGGCGGGCCGGAGCCTGCGGGCCGCGCCGTCGCCGCCGATCGTCAGCCCGACGATCGGGCGTGCGGCCGGGCCCGGGGACAGTCGGGCGGCGGCCGCCGCCGAGGTGAGCTAGGACATGGCGCAGTACGAGATGAACCTCCGCGACTACTGGCGAATCGTCCGCCGCCGGCGGCTCGTGATCGTCGCGTCCACGCTCCTCGTCGCGCTCTTCAGCTTCTGGTTCGCCCGGCAGCAGGTGCCGGTCTACCAGGCGACCGCGTCCGTCCGCTACGAGCAGTCCACGTCCTTCGCGGGGCTCATGGTCGAGGTGCTGTCGTACTCGGGCGGGGACACGATCGAGACGCAAGCGACGATCATCGGGAGCTATCCCGTGCTCGAGCAGGTCGCGAAGCGCCTCGGCAAGCTTCCGCCGGGGGCGGGCGGGGCGGCCCTCCGGGAATCGCGGGCGTACGCGGCCGCGCTCGACTCCCTCGCCGCCCGAGTCCGGACGAGCCGGGTCGGGAGCACCAACATCATCGAGATCGTCGCGACCTCGACGAGCCCGAAGGAGGCGAGAGACCTCGCGAACGCGGTCGCCGAGGTCTACAAGGAATACTCGTCCTCGCTCCGCAACGCCCGCATCGTCGAGGCGCGGCAGTTCATCGAGCAGCAGCTCCGCGAGGTGGAGGCGCGGGTCAAGCATACCGAGGAGGAGATGTGGGCCTTCCGCGAGGCGAACCGCGTGATCTCGCCGGGCGCGGATTCCGCGGTCCTCCTGTCGCTCTTCACGCAGCTTCGCGGGGACATCGAGAAGGCGCGCGAACACCGCACGGAACTCGAGCTCGCCCAGAGCCGGCTCGGGCGCGTCGAGGCGAGGGGCCGCGGCGCGGAGCGCGTGTTCATCGAGACGACGAACCCGGCGGTGGCCCGCCTGCAGTCGAGCCTCGTGGAGCTGCAGCTCGAGCGCAACAACCTCGCCCTCGAGCTGACCGACCGGCATCCGCGGATCCAGGTGCTCGACGATCAGATCCGGGAGGTCGAAGCCGAGCTGCGCCGCGAGCTCGCCGCGCAGATCGCCCAGCTCCGGACGCGTGAAGAGATTCTCAACCGACAGATCGGCGACCTGTTCCAGAAGAACCGAGAGCTGCCGGCGGTGGAGCTGGCCCTCCAGCGCATGCAGCGCGAGGCGAAGGTCAACGACGACCTGCTCACGCTCCTGAAGACGAAGCACCAGGAGGCGCTGATCAAGGAGGCGGAGCGGGTCGACGAAGTCACGATCGTGCGGCCGGCGTCCGAGCCCACCACCGTCGCCGGCCGCGAGGGGGCGGGCACGATCCTGGCCGGCGCCCTGATCGGGCTGATCTTGGGGCTCGTGCTCGCGTTCGTCCAGGAGACGCTCGACACCTCGATCGGGACGATCGAGGACGTCGAGAGCTACCTCGACGTTCCCGTGCTCGGCATCATCCCGCACATCGACGCGCGCGAGACGATCGACCGCCTCCTCGCGCGCCGGCCCGACCTCGCCCAGATGGACGGCGAGTCGCTGCAGCGCCACGCGCTCCTGATCACCCACTTCGACCCGAAGTCGCCGGTGGCCGAAGCCTACCGGACGCTCCGGACCAACATCCAGTTCGCGCGGATGGACCGCCCCGGCAAGGTCTTCGTCGTCACCAGCCCGACCCTCCAGGAGGGCAAGACCACTACGATCGTGAACCTGGCGCTCACGCTGGCGCAGAACGGGCAGAAGACCTTGCTCGTCGGCTCGAACCTCCGCCGGCCCAGCATCTACCGCTTCTTCGGGATCGAGCGCGAGCCCGGCCTCTCCAACATCCTGGTCGGCAACGCCCGCTGGCAAGACTGCGTCCGCACCGTGGCCGATCTCCTCATGGGCCGCTTCGAGATGGAAGACCTGCTGGCGGCGCCCGGGCTCGACAACCTCCACATCATCGAGTCGGGGGCGATCCCGCCCAACCCCTCGGAGCTCCTGTCGACGCCGGCGATGGCGGAGTTCCTCGCCGCCGTGCGCGACCAGTACGACATCGTGCTGATCGACACGCCGCCCGTGCTGCCGGTGACGGACTCGGCGATCGTGGCCGGCCAGGCCGACGGCGTGATCCTCGTCTACCAGGCGGGCAAGGTCGGCCGGCTCGTGCTCAAGCGGGCGAAGGTCCACCTCGAGAGCGCGCGGGCCCGGGTGTGGGGCGTCGTGCTGAACGACGTGCAAGCCGAGATCTCGGGCTACGCGAACTACCACCATTACTACACGCACTACTACGGCGAGGAGGGCACCCCGGGCGCGCCCCCCGAGCCCCGGGGCTGGGCAGAGCGCGCCCTGGCCGTGGTCGCGTCGCTCGTCGCCGGCGCTCGCAAGCCCGCCGCGCCGGAGGCCGTGGCGCCGCCCGCGGTCGCGGAGACCGCCGTCCCGATCCCCGAGGTCACCCCGGGGCCGAAGCGGCCGGTGGGCGCGCGGATCGGGCTCCTGCTCCTCGTCCTGGCGGCGGTCGCCGCCGCCGTGTGGTGGTGGACCCACGCCGTCGGGCCCCGGGCGACCGAAATCGATCACCTCCGGCTGCGCGCCTCGACGCGAAGCGCCCTTCCGCCGCCCACCGGGTCGGCCGTGCTGCCGGTCGCCGCCCCCCCGGCGGCCGTGGGAGCCGTCCAGACGTCGCCGAGCCCGCCGGCCGCCCCCGATGCCCCGCCGGCCCGCGCCGCCGAGCTTGGGCCGAGCGGCGCCGGACCGATGGCGGCCCTGCCGCGCGGCGCGGCGGCGGTCGCCCGCGCCGCGCCGAGCCGGTCGGCCCCGGCGCCGGCTCCGCCGGAGCCCGCGGCGTTGGCGCTCGAGTTTGGCCCGTTCTTCTCCCGGGCCGAGGCCGACCAGGTCGAGCTTCGCCTGAGCCAGGCCGGCTACCAGATCGCGCGCTACCGCCAGCGCCTCGGGGCGGGCGTCTTTGGCGTGTTCATCGAGAACATCCCGTCCGGAAAGGACGCCCGGGCCCTCGTCGCCACCCTCGGCGAGGAGGGCTTCTCCGGCGCCGTCGTGATCGGCGGCCGCGAGCCCTTCGCGGTGCGCGTCGGCGAGCCGGTGCCCCTCCGGCCCGCGGTGGAGTTGGCGGAGCGGGTCCGCGCCAAGGGCCACCTGGTCCGCGTCTCCGCCCAGGCGGGAGACGCCGTCCAGTACGTGATCCGCCTCGGCAACTTCGACCGCCCGGAAGCCGAGCGCAAGCACCACGATCTGGCGCAGCTCGGGCTGTCGAGCCAGGTGGTTCGGGTCAAGTAGGCGGGTGGCGCTCTCCCCGTCGACCCGTGAGCGCGCGGTGCTCGGGCGCCTCGCCGCCGCGGCCGCCATCCTGGTGGCGCTGGCGCTCGTGGTGTCGCTCGGCGTCGCCGAGATCCCGCTCAACTACGCGCTCGCCGCCGCCGTCGCGGCCGCGCTCTTCGTCCTCGTCTTCGTCCGTACGGACTTCGGCCTGGAGATCCTGCTCCTCTCGATGCTGCTCTCGCCCAAGTTCCTCCTCGGCGGAAAGAGCGTCCTCGCCGAGCAGCGGGAGATCTCGCTCCGCTTCGACGACCTCGTGATCCTGATCATCGCGTTCACCTGGTTCGCCAAGACCGCCGTCCACAAGGAGCTCGGCCTCGTGTCGAAGACGCCCCTCAACCGGCCGATCGCCGCGTACATGAGCGCGTGCGCGACGGCGACGGCGTGGGGCATCGGGTTCGGCCACGTTCGGCCGGTCGCGGGGCTCTTCTACCTGCTCAAGTACCTCGAGTACTTCTTCGTCTACTACATCACGGTCAACAACGTACGGAGCCGTGCGCAGGCGCGGCGCCTCGTGATCGTCGCCGTCGGGACGGCGGCGATCGTGTCCGTCGTGGGCATCGCCCAGATCCCGAGCGGGGAGCGCGTGTCGGCGCCGTTCGAGGGCGAGGGGGGCGAGCCGAACACGCTCGGCGGCTATCTCGTGCTGATGATGGCGATCGCGGCGGGGCTCGCGGTCGAGGGGCGACGCGGGCGGGATCGGCTCCTAGGCGGCGGCCTCGTCCTCCTGATGCTGGTCCCCTTTGCCTACACGCTCTCGCGATCCTCGTACCTGGCCCTCGTCCCGGCGACCTTGCTCCTCGTCACGGTCTCATCCCGGCGCGCGCTCGTGCTGCCGGCGGTTGTACTCGGCCTGCTCTTGGTCCCCTACTTCGCGCCCAAGGTCGTCCGCGAGCGCGTGCAGTCGACGTTCAGGGTGCAGCGGGGCCAGCCGACGGTCCGGATCGCCGGGGCGGCCTTCGATCCGTCGACGTCCGAGCGCCTGCTGAGCTTCAAGGAAGCGGCCGAGGCGTGGACGACGCGGCCGATCTTCGGCTACGGAATCACGGGCTTTCGCTTCATGGACGCCCAGTACCCGCGCACGCTCGTCGAGACGGGGAGCGTCGGCTTCCTCGCCTTCGTCTGGGTGCTCTCCGCGGTGCTCCGCCTCGCGGTGAGCCGCTACCGCGCCGCGCGGGACGCGTTCGGCCGCGGGCTCGCGCTCGGCTACCTCACCGGCTTCGTCGGGCTCCTGTTCCACGCGATCGGGTCGAATTCCTTCATCATCATCCGCATCATGGAGCCGTTCTGGTTCTTCACGGGGCTGATCGTCCTCCTGCCGGAGCTCGAGACCGCCGCCGGGCCCCCGCCCGACGGGGGCCCGCGGCCGCCGCGCTGGATCGCGCCCGCGCCGACCTCGGCCCCGCTCCGCGCGAGCCGTCTGCTCCGCCGTGGAGCGCCGTGACGCTGAGGCGGCGGGGATCCGGGGCCCGCGGGGCGCGTCGCGCGCCGGCCGGATTCGAGGGGGGGACGGGGGGGCGGGGTCTCCCTCCCGGCACGGTGACCGATCCGGCGGCGCTCGACCTCTCGATCGTGATCCCGGCGTGGAACGAGCGGGCGAACCTCGAGCTGCTCCTCCCCGCCCTCCGGCAGGTGTGCGAAGACCTCGGGGTGCGCGCGGAGGTCGTCGTCGTCGACGGCGGCTCCGGGGACGGCACCGCCGAGCTCGCGCGGCGCCTCGGCGCGCGCGTCGTCCCCCAGGCGGCGCGCGGGTACGGCGCGGCCTTCCGGGAGGGCCTCGCGGCGAGCCGGGCCCCGTTCGTCGCGACCATGGACGCCGACCTCTCGCACCGGCCGGTCTTCCTCGGCGATCTGTGGAAGTGCCGCGGCGAGGCCGACGTGCTGATCGCCTCCCGCTACGTTCCCGGCGGCGATTCCCAGACCCACTGGATGCGCCGCCTGCTGAGCCGGGTCCTCAACCAGATCTACGCGCGCGCGCTCGCGCTCCCGCTCCGTGACCTCTCGAGCGGGTTCCGGATGTATCGGCGCGGCGCGATTGCCGAGCTGCCGCTGGCGGCCCGCGACTTCGACATCTTGCCCGAGATCGTGACCCGGCTCTACGCCGAGGGCTACGCGGTGCGCGAGGTGCCCTTCCGCTTCCTCTCCCGCGGATCGGGCCGGTCGCACGTGCGGCTGCTCCGGTTCGCCTGGTCCTACCTGCGCACGCTCGCCCGCCTCTGGCGGCTCCGCAACTCGATCGACTCGGCGGACTACGACGCGCGCGCGTTCGACAGCGCGATCCCGCTCCAGCGCTACTGGCAGCGCGCTCGGCACCGGATCGTCCTCGGCTTCGCCCGCGAGGGCCGGGCGGTACTCGACATCGGGTGCGGGTCGTCGCGCATCATCCAGGACCTCCCGCGGGCGGTCGGACTCGACATCCAGCAGCGGAAGCTCCGCTACCTGCGGCCGGCGCACCCGCGCCTGGTCCGCGCGAGCCTCGACCGCCTGCCGTTCCGGGGGGGCGCCTTCGACGCGGTGATCTGCTCGGAAGTGATCGAGCACGTGCCGGACACCCCCGAGGTGCTCGGCGAGATGACCCGGGTGCTCCGCCCGGGCGGGACCTTGGTGCTCGGCACCCCGGACTACGGCCGCCGGCTCTGGCGCGTGATCGAGTGGGTCTACGGCAAGGTCATGCCGGGCGGGTACGCGCACGAGCACATCACCCACTTCACCCGCCGCGGGCTCACGGCCCGGCTCGCCGCGCTCGGGTACCGGACCGTCGACTGCCGCTACGTCGGCTTCTGCGAGATGATCTTCGACGCCCGCAGGGGCGCCGGAGCGGGCGCGCCGCGCTAGACATGCCGTCGAGCTTCCATGACGCGCTGTCGGTCGTCCTTCCCTTCGTCATCGACCTGGCCCCCGCGAGCATCCTCGACGTCGGCGTCGGCTTCGGGAAGTACGGCTTTCTCTTCCGGGAGTACCTGGACGTGGCCGGGGCCGCCGCCGCGGGTGGCGCGCCCGATCGCCGCCACTGGAAGGTGCGGATCGAGGGGATCGAGGCCTACGCGCCCTACGTGACCGACCTCCAGCGCGGGATCTACGACACGATCCACATCGGCGAGGCCACGGCGCTCCTGCCGCGGCTCGGCCCCTGGGATCTCGTCTTCGCGGGCGATGTGCTGGAGCACTTCGATCCCGCCGACGGCCGGCGCTTTCTCGAGCTGGCCCGGGCGCGCGCGACGCTCGGCGTCCTGATCGTGACGCCCGCGGTCCACTTCCACCAGGGCGAGGTCTTCGGCAACCCCCGGGAGGCGCACCGGAGCTTCTGGACCGCGGGCGACCTCGCCGGGTACCCGGCCGCCGACGTGCTCGTCTGGCGCCGCCAGCTCGTGGCGTTTCTCCCCACCGGTCGGTCGCGCGCTCGGCTCCCTCGCCTGTCCCCGCGCGCGGCCGCCGGGATCCTCCTCCGCTCGCTCGCGGGCCGCCTCCTGGGCGACACCCGCAGCGACGTGGTGCTCGACCGCTGGCGCCGTCGCCGCGCCCAGAGGCCTGGCTGACATGCGGGGCCGCGCGCCGGGGCCGGACCTGTCGCGCCGCGTCGCCGGCGGCGCCTTCTCCACGCTCGGCGCCACGCTCGTCTCCCGCGCCCTCGCCATGGTCCAGTCGATCGCGGTGGCCCGGCTCCTCGACCCCCACCGCGTCGGACTGTTCGCGGTCGTCAGCTACGCGCTGAGCGTGGCGGGGACGCTCTGTGACCTCGGCCTGCCCGTCGCCGTCACGAAGCTGATCGCCGAGGACCGCGCGACGCGCCCGGGGGCGGTGCTCGGCGTGGCGGGCCGGCTCGCGCGGGTGGTCCTCGCCATCTCTCTCGTGGTGGCCGGCGCGCTCTTCCTCGGCGCTGACGGGCTGTCGCGGCTCTACCACGCGCCGGCGCTCGGCTTCCTCTTCCGCCTCGGCGCCGTCGCGCTCGTGTTCTCCGTCGCCGGCGGCTTCCGCTCGGCCGTCCTCCAGGGGGTCCAGCGGATCCACCTGCTCGCCGGCCTCTCCACGCTCGGCACGGCGGCGATGCTCGTCCTCACGCTGCTGCTGACGCCCACGCTCGGGCTGCCGGGGATCATCCTCGCCGCGATCCTCGCCGAGGGAGTCGTCTGGCTCGGCGCGGCGCGCCCGCTCTGGCGGGTGCTCGCCGAGGCGCGCGGCGCGCCCGGGGCCGGGGACCGCGTGGCGCCGACCGCCCCCCTCCTCCCCCGCGCCTTCCATATCGCCGCGCCGTCGTTCCTCACCGCGCTCAGCCTCTTCGGGGCCGCGTGGTTCGTGCGCTCCTACCTCGGCGGGGCGCTCGGCTACGAGGCGGTCGGGCTCTATCAGATCGGCGATGCCACCGCCCGGGTGCTGATGCTCGTGTCGGGCGCGATCGCCGTCCCGCTGGTGCCGGTCATCGCCGAGCTCCACGCGACGGGCCGCGGGTTCGACGGCGTCGACACGATCCTGCGCTGCACGCTCTTCGTGACGCTCCCCGGCGCGATCTTCCTGGCGCTCGGCGGTCGACCGCTGCTGGCCCTCGTGTTCGGCCGCGCCTACGCGGGCGCGGGCGGGGTCATCGGCTGGCTCGCCCTCGCCGCGGTGTTCCAGGCGGCGGCGAACGTCTGCTGGTCGGCCCAGGTCGGCGCCGGCCGAATCTGGGTCGGCTTCGCGATCACGGCCGTCGGCCAGGCGGTCCTCGTGGGCGGCGCGCTCGCGCTCACGCCCCGGTGGGGGCTCGGCGGGCTCGGCGCGTCCGTGGCGGCGGCGCAGGCGCTCACCTTCGGCCTGGCCGCGCGGGACGTGGGGGCCCGGCTCCACGTGAGCTTCCGCGGCGTCGGCCCCCTCCTGCCGGTGGCGCTCTGCGGCTGGGCTGGCGTGGCGGGGCTCTTCTGGATGGGGGCCGAGGGGCTCCTGAGCGGGCTCGCCCTCGTGGCGGGAGTCGTCCTCTGGCAGGCGCTCCTCCTGCGGCCGAGCGAGTGGAGCCTCGCCTGGAAGCTCGGGGGGCTTCTGGCCCTGCGCGGAGCCCCGCGTGGGTGAGCGCGGGCCGCGCCGGGTTTCCGTCGTCCTGCCGACCTACCGGCGCGAAGAGCTCCTGTGCGCGGCGCTCGAGGACGTCCTGGCGTTCAAGTACCCCGACCTCGAGATCATCGTCGTCGACCAGACCCCGGAGCACGCGCCCGGGACCCGGGCCTTCCTCGACGCGGTCGCCGACCGCGTCCGGCTGATTCGCCAGCCGCGCCCGCACGTCGTGACGGCGCTGAACGCGGGCGTGGCCGCGGCCCGCGGCGAGATCGTGCTCTTCCTCGACGACGACGTGCGGATCGCCGACCCGGACTTCGTCCGCGCGCACGCGCAGAACTACGCCGACCCGGCGATCGGAGGCGTGGCGGGTCGCGTCGTCGACGCCGCGACCCGCGCCGAGGGCCGGTGGGACCCGCGGTCGGGCGACCCCGTGTTCGGCTTCTTCCACACCTCCTGGAACCATCGGACACGCGCGCGCGTCTACACGGCGCCCGGCAGCAACATGTCCTTCCGCCGCGAGCTGCTCCTGCGGCTCGGCGGCTTCGACGAGCGCTTCGTCGGCAACGCGTTCCGCTTCGAGAACGACTTCGTGCTCCGCGTCCACCGGGCGGGCTACGCGATCGTCTTCGACCCCGCGCCGGAGGTCGTGCACTTCTACGGGAGCCCGGGCGGCGCCGAGAACCGCCACCTCCTCGGGCGGGACCCCGCCTCCCACGCGTGGTACGTCGCCTTCTTCCACAACCACCTCTACTGCGACCTCAAGCACACGCCCCGCCGCTACCTGCCGGGGCTCTGCTGGCGCCTCTACCGCTCGCACGTGCTGAACCGGCCATACCTCGCCGAGGGCCCGGGCTTCGTCCTCCGCCGCCACGCCGCCTTCGTCCGCGGCGTGCGGGGGGCCTTCGGGAGCTACGCCCGCCTGGGCCGCGAGGAGCGCGGTGCGCGTCGCGGTTGACGGCCAGGGGCTGGAGGGCCGGGTGACCGGCGCCGGCCGCGCGGCCCGACGGCTGCTCGAGCAGCTCCGGCGTGACTATCCGGCGGACGATTACGTCCTGGTCCGGCCGTCCGATCGCTCCGGGTGGCGGATCCCGCAGCAGCTTCTCTGGGACCAGGTGATCTTCCCGTGGCGCGCGGGGCGCGCCGGCGCCGACCTCCTCGTCTCGCCGGCGATGTCGGGCCCGGTCGCGCGCGGCCGGCCGCTCGTCATGACCGTCCACGACCTGGCCCCGACGCGGCACCCGGAGTGGCTGCCGACCCGCCGGAGCCGCTGGTACTGGGGCCGTCTCATCCCGTTCACCGCGCGCCTGGCGACTGCGGTAGTCGTGCCCTCGGAGTCGACCCGTCGCGATCTCCTCGAGCTCGCCGGGATCCCGCCTGGGCGCGTGAGCGTCGTCCCCTGGGGCGCGCTCCTGCCCCCGCAGGAGGTCCCGGCCGCCGAGGTGGCCGCCGTCAGGCGGCGCTACCAGCTCGACGCTCCCTACCTGCTCTACGTCGGCACGATCGACCGGCGGAAGGACCTCGCGACGCTCGTGCGCGCGCTCGAGTTCCTGCCCGGGCCGCTCTGCCTGGCCCTCGCGGGCACGCTCATCGCGGGCAGGACCCGGCTCCCGGAGCTCGTCCGGCAGTCGGGGCTCGCCCCGCGGGTGCGCTTCCTCGGCTTCGTGCCCGACGCGGAGCTGCCGCCCCTCTACGCGGGCGCCGCCGTCTTCGTCTACCCCTCCTCCTACGAGGGCTTCGGGCTCCCCCTCCTCGAGGCCATGGCCTGCGGCACGCCGGTCCTCACCTACAACGTGACCTCGCTCCCCGAGGTCGTCGGCGACGCCGGCCTCCTG
>Ga0066709_100003796_pt1 | contig 11784 bp, 11 predicted proteins | sample GraSoiAngelo_158_FD_79665 | JGI IMG/M metagenome (GOLD analysis project Ga0066709, IMG submission 79665) | Grasslands soil microbial communities from the Angelo Coastal Reserve, California, USA - 14_1009_16_30cm | ecosystem: Environmental > Terrestrial > Soil > Grasslands | place: USA... | reverse complement strand
GGTCCACATCAGGCCGAGCCCCGAACCTGAGACTTATGCCGGCTGGTGCGCGCCGATCAGCTGTCCGGCCAGTTCCCGCGCGATCGGCAGGATCAGGTCAACGTCGCGCTCGGTCGTGCGCCAGTTAGCGATCGCCGGCCGAAAGGCGACCTTTCCAGCGTAGACCGTGGTACCGAAGTACACGCGGCCATCGGCAATAATCGCCTGACCCAGGCGCCGATTCAGGTCGTCCAGCTCAGCCTCTTCGATGCCGCTGGGCCGGTAGCGAAAACAGACGACGTTGAGCTGAGGCTCTTCGAGGAGCTCGAAGTCGGTGGACTCGCGGATCTGCATGCCCAGCCGTTTGGCCAGTGCCACGTGGCGCTCGATCATCGCCTGATAACCGCGACGCCCATAGGCGGCGAGCGTGGCCCAGACCGCGATCGCGCGAGCGCGGCGCGACATCTCGGGCGCCAGGTAGAGGAAGTCGGGATGATCCGCCTCGGTGGCCGGGAAGTATGGCGCCCCCATGCCAAACACCGCGTTGAGCAGGCGTGGGTCGCGCACGAAGGCAAAACCGCAGTCATAGGGAACGTTCAGCCACTTGTGTCCATCGGCGATCACCGAATCCGCCAGCTCCGCCCCGATAGCGAGCTCGGCGGTGACAGGCGACACCCGGGCGAACAGACCGAAGGCACCATCGACGTGAAGCCAGGCGTGGTGGCGATGCGCCAGCGCGGCCATCTCGGCGATGGGGTCGAAGCCACCCGCATTGACCTCGCCGGCGGTCGCAACCATGAGGGCCGGTGCCCCATTCAAGGCGCGCAACTCGCGGTCGAGGGCACCAAGATCGATCCGCCCGGCGGCATCGGCAGTCAGCACGCGCGTCACGCCATGACCGATGCCAAGCATGCTCAACGCTTTCCTGACTGACGCATGCACGAAGCCGCTGGTGAGCACTGGCACAATCGGCAACCCAACGGTCCCGCGCTCGGCGATGTTTGCCCCGTGCTCCTCACCCCACCACTGGCGCGCCGCCGCCAGCGCCGTGAAATTCGACATGGTCGCGCCGGTGGTCAGCACGCCACCCCACTCCGTTGGAAGTTTGAACAGCTCTTTCAGCCAGGCGATGGCGATCTGCTCCAGCCTCGATCCCAGCGGCGAGCTCACCCACACCCCGGCGTTGTTGTCGATCGCCGATGCCAGCCAATCCGCGGCCAGCGCCGCTGGCGTCGATCCTCCCGTCACAAAGTGGAAGAAGCGCGGGCCAGTCGAGTTCGCCGCAGCCTCAAGGCCGTCGGTAAGCAGCCGGTTGAGTATCACCAGGCTGCCCATGCCTTCGCTCGGCAAATGACCACCGAATCGGCCGGCAGCCTCATTCCGTATCGCGCTGCCGCCGGCCGGCAGCTCATTGACATGCAAAAGATACTCGCGTGCCGCTTCAGCGACCGCCGTGAGCAGCGCCGATGTCTCGTGCTGGTCACCCAGGGGGTCGGCCACGTCGTTAGTTGTAACGCATCCTAGGGCCGCAGGCTCGCGAAAGCCACGACGGCAAGCAGCACGGCAGCCGCGACGATGCAAATTAGCTGGACCCTAATGAGCTGCCGCCGGCGGTTCATGACCTGCACGTGCTCTTGCTGCTCGAGCTCGACCTTCAGGTCTGTCGCCAACCCACGCGCGACGGCGTTGGCATCGGGGTAGTGACTCACACGCGTTGGATCAAGGAACGTCGGAGTTCCAAGCTGAATTCGGGGCCACAAGGCAAGAAGGCCGAAGAGGATGGCTGCCGCCAGCAGCGCAAGCGCCTGCGCCTGCAGCAGACCGAGGATGCCGGGAAGCGCGGGTCGCACTGCGGCAAACGCGAGCACGAGTCCGTTCGCGGTCAATATCGATCCGACACGAGATTGTTGATCCCGAACTTCAGCGACCCGATGGTCATAAATCCGGCGGAGCTCGGTCCAGGTGGCGACCCAGTCCTGCTCAGTCATCGTCACAGCCCGGAAGGCTTATTGCGGGGCGATAACCGATTTGATCCAATGCCGCATGACCTGACAGACTTCGCTGACGGTGATCGCATGTTTTCTTTCTGTGCCCTGCTGAAAGGCGTTCCCATAGCTGTAGATGTGCGCGTACCAACCCGTGGCTGAATCGGGGTCCACGTAAACGCTGATTAACAACGCGGCCGAACGTACTGCTGATTGCTGCATGTCATCAGAATTAAGGCGCGGCCCGTCACCGGTGCGTTACTGCAGGCTGATTGCTCGGAGTAACTGCTTCATATAGGACGACGGCTCCAGCTGAAGCTCAGCCTGGAGGAGTTGCGCGTAGCACCGATACTGCCGAAGCGCTTCGGCGGCGTTTCCCTCTGCCAGATGGGCCTTGATCACGGCCCTATGGGCGCTTTCTCGGAGGGGTTCGGCATTCACGGCGGCTAAACCGGCGCTGATCGCTTTGCCGAATCGACCGATGGTCGTCAACCGCTCGCAGAGGACTTCGAGGGCATGAAGCCTGATCTGGCGCTCCCGCTCGCGCTCGATCAAGACCCAGTCGTCATACCAGCCTGGCAGAAGTTCCCCGCGGAACGGCGATTCGTCGAAATCGCTCTCGGCGCAGCTGCAAGAGGGGTCCAGCAGCCGTCTGGCCTGCGCCGCCAATTCCCGAACGTCGACAACAACCAATGGATTGAGGCTGAGATAGTCGGCGGCCGCTTCGACGAGCTCGATGTTTCGCAGGCGGACTCTCCAGAGCGCCGAACGGAGACTTCCATTTGCCCGCTTGTCTGATGCGTCAATCCAAAGGATCCCGGCAACATACACACGGGGTAGCGGTCGTTCACTCAGGGCGAGAAACGCGACCAGTCGTTGGGCGCTAACGGCGAGAGGGACGCTATTACCGCCGCAAGTCAGACCGAATCCATTCAGAAGTCTGAGTCGGACTTGGGATCGCTGCTCTGGGGAAGCGGGCGGTAAGTGGAGATAGAGATTCTCTCTAACACTGCGGCCCACTGCCGAACGCCCCCTCCTGGATGGGATGAGCCCAAAAGCCTGAATGCTCCTCCCATCGCGAGGGTATCCCGCTGCCGAGCGATTGTCAAGGTTATTGCGGGCAACATATTTTATTTCGCGCAAACCCACCTCATGCGGTTATGCGGGCAAGGGTGACGCTCCGGTGACGTGCTCGTGACGCGGTGCTGCCATGCTGCGACTTGCGGCTAGCCGGCACGCTTGGTCTGACAGAAGGAGGGCATCATGGCGACAACCCCGGCGGTTGGCTCGGGGCCCGTTGAGTTCATGGATGAAACCACGGGTCAGCAATTATCGATTCCACTGTCTGATCTGGCGTTCGACCCGAATGGCAACCTGATTCCCAGCGGATGGCCGCTCTATCAGAAGTACAAAACGACCGTCGATAATCTGCTGAAGTATCTGAAGACCACCGGAGCCCTGTATCCAGCTCCTTCGCCACCACCTGCTCCGGCCATGGTGATCGAGGCCAAGCAGAAAGGCTCGAGTGGCAACAACATCCAGATCAAGTTTTCCAAGGTTGGAACCACTGACCCCAATGACAACAGCAAGTTCGATGCTGAGGTAACAGATTCCGAGACATATAGTGGCCTGACCAAGGACTCCATCGAGGGCGTTCTCGGAACACCGGCTGCACCAGGAATTGTGCCTGGCCTAGTCCTGGTAACCGCGGGGACAGCATTAGCCCGCCCAGCTAACAAGTCCTATTCGATGCTTACGGGGACTGCGCCTTTCAAGCTCAAAATCTTGCAGGCCGACAACACGACGCAGGCTTTCGAGCTTCAGGCCCGCGATCCCAATAATGCCGAAGCCAAGTACACAACCGTTACGGTCTCCGGGGTCAGCGCAACCGACGCCACGGATCCCCATTTCAACCTGGCCGTCAACTGGCAGAAAGCTGCCACCGGGATCCATGCCGCTGACCTCCAAACGCAGTTCGGCTTCGAGATCACAGTCTCACCTCCGCCCGGCGTCGCTGCGCCCGGCCTTCCCGCTAATGGCGTGGTCACCCTGCGCGGAGGCGCCGAGGTTGCCGCGGCAACCACCGCAAAGGCCGTCGTATCGGGAAGCGCTTAAAGCGGCAATGAGCAGCAACAAAGGATCGGAGGGTTAGAAAATGGCAATCAACGCCGCGAGCGCGCCTGGACTCTACATTGTCGAGCTCCCTAGTAATGCTCACACCATTCAGGCGGCTCCCAAGTCGATCGCAGTGTTCGTCGGTTATACGCATCCCTTCAAGACTCGGCATTTCAATGTTGCGGTCGAGGTCGACAGCTTCACCGAGTATGAGCGTCAGTTCGGCGGTCTTTACGCCAGTGGAGTCGTTGACGCTCACGTCGCCTACTCCATAAACGAATTCTTCCTTTCCGGTGGGGTGCAGGCGTACGTCGTCGGGCTTGAGCCCTCCTATTGGGACCAGAACGGCAACAACCTCGGCAAAGTCGCGCAATCGGCGGCCACAACCACGGTCGGCGGTATCACATTCACAGCACGAGAGCTCACGGACTTAATCCCATTGCGAGTGACCATCGACAACATCAACGCCGGCAAGGCGGATATCACGATTGCCTATGGGCCGTCCATCGAAACTTATCGGGGCATCAATCTCACGCCGGGGGATCCAAACTACATTGAGGCACGTATCGGCGTTCCCACCAAGGAAGTATCTGCCCTCGTTACGGTTTCCCCTGCCGGTGCCTACGCATTTCAAAAGACGAGTAATCAGGCGCTCATCAGCACCGCTCCCGCGGGGGTCGCAACCACCTTCAGCGAAGCCGATTTCTCGTCGGTCTTCGACGCTGACAGTTCCCTGGACAAGCTCGACATCTTCAACCTTTTGCTGATTCCCGGCGTGACCGACAACAATATCTGCAGCGCGGCCTTGGCTTTCGCGGAGCGGAAGCATGCCTTCGTCGTCCTGGACCCCCCCGCGCAGGCGGCAGCCGACGACTCAGCTGGGCTGACGCCAATGCAGACGCTGATTGAGCTGGTACCAAAGAGCCCAAACGGTTCCATCTACTTCCCATACCTGCGAACGATCGATCCGCTCACGGCCATGCCGGTGGAACTTCCGCCGAGTGGCTTTGTGGCCGGCAAGATCGCAGAAATGGATCAGATCGGTCCTTGGATGGCAGCCGCCGGACTGGGTACGGTCATTGCCACGACGACGGGCGTTGTTGGACGAGGTCGGATGACGGAGGCTCGGCTGGGCAAGCTGAACCAATTAGGGGTCAACTGCCTGCGGACCCTGCCCGGAATCGGGACCGTGATCTGGGGCGCACGCACATTAGTCGCCAACAACCCGAGTTTCCAGCAGTGGCGCTACTCGTCCGTACGCCGGACGGCGCTGTTCATTGAACAGTCCCTGCTGATGAGTCTGACCTGGGCTGTCTTTCAGCCGAATGACGACCCGTTGTATCTGGCATTGCGGACATCAGTAACGGGATTCATGCTGTCACTCTTCAATGCCGGCGCCTTCGAGGGCGCTACTCCCAGCCAGGCATTCCGTGTGTTATGTGACCGGACGACGACAACCGATGACGATCGGGCGAATGGAATTTGCAACATCGTGGTGGCTTTTCGTCCACTAAAACCAGCTGAGTTTGTCGTAATCAAAATTGCTCAGCTCGCTGGGCAGGCCGCGTAAAGGGGGTCCATCTAATGCCAGTTCCTCCACCGAAACCACCTTTTGGCGTTAATACGTCGCGATTTGATCCATACAAAAACAGTCGCTTTCTGGTCTACTTCGACCCTTATACGGATCCGGTTGCCGGCGTAAGCAAAGTCACCGGACTCAAGCGAACCACGCAAGTGGTCGAGCACAAGGAAGGCGGCAAGATGCTTCCCTTGAAAGGGCTCGGTCGTACCTCGTATGACCCAATCACCTTAGAGCGAGGCGTGACTCACGATACCGCCTTCTCGGACTGGGCCAACGCGGCACAGGTCCTCGACTCGGGTCATCCAAAGCAGTCGCTGCCGAATCTCAGGAGAGATGTCCATATCGTTCTCTTGAACGAACAAGGGCAGCCCGTTCACGGGTTCACCCTGCACGATGCCTGGGTGTCGGAATATCAACCCGTTTCGGATTTGGACGCTGCTGGCAACGCGGTGGCAATCGAACACATCAAGATCGAGCACCAGGGATGGGAGCATGACGAGGCGCTAACCGAGCCCGATCAGACGAAGGTTCCATAAGCCGATGGTCCGCTTACCCGTCAGCCAACTAGAGGTTGAGCTGCAGCCGCCCGCAGGGGCTGACGATCTGCTCCTTGTGGAAGCGCCGCGGCTGGATATCGAGCTGGCGATTGAGCTGGCAAAACGTTTGACACGAAGCCCTTCAGGAGGGCTGAGCATCGACCAGCTGCCTATCTATGACCTTGACGCGCTCTACCTGTTGCTTCGCCGGATGTGCTTCGGTGACGTCATTCGGGCTGAGGCTGTCTGTCCGGCAAGACAATGCGGGAAGCCTTTTGACATCAGCTTTGGGATTGGAGAGTACCTGGCGCATCATCGGCCAAAACGACCGACCGGTCTTACGGCGATTGAAGAGCCGGGTTGGTACCGACTCGTCGGCGCCCCGGCCACATTTCGACCACCGAGCGCTGCTGATTTGATGGCGGTTAACGGCAGTGAAAACGTCGAGCAGCAGCTGATCGACCGATGCATGAGGCCGCGAGGTCAGCGTTCGGTTGTCATCAAGCGAATTCAACAAGCGATGGCTTCGATGGCCCCGAACCTTTGCCAGGAGCTACAAGCGACGTGCCCGGAATGCCAGACATCGATCTCGCTTCGATTCGATCCTGCCACCTACACGATGATCGAATTACGTGCCGAGGCGATCTCGATCCACGAGGATGTGCATACGCTGGCCTCCGCCTATCACTGGCCGGAGGCAGACATCCTCGCACTGCCGCGGGCGCGGCGGGCCCGCTACGTTGAGATGGCCGTTGAGCAGCGAAGGCCGGCCTGATCATGGCTGCCTCCTCCTATCTGGGGCAACTTGTGGCACGGCTTGTCGGGACCACAGCGGTCCTGACCCCTCCACACCGACCAAACTTCCATCGGACGTTCGATCCTGCTCGAACGACCAAGCCAATTGGGTCGGAGACGCCGGGCCAACCTGGCCTGGTTCGTAGCGAGCCTCGCGATGAGATTGCGACGGCTGGGCGTTCCCTTCCGTCCAGGACAACACCGACAGTCCCCTCGTTGCCATTGGCATCCCCAGTTGGACTGCGACCCATGATGCGCGAGGCCGAGCCACGAGCAACGGCTCAGTCAAAACCCATGAGCGATGCCTTAGCCGATCCGATGGCGGCACCGGCATCCCTCCCAACGGAGACGCCACGCGTTGAGCCCGGGCGCCAGTGGACCAGGGATCACCAGTCCGAAAGGACGGAGGGTGCGAGTCGATCCCCACTGACCGAAACGTTTTCGCATGGCAACCAGGCGCTCGAGCAGAGTGGCGAAGACCAACGCGTGCCTCACGCTGCCGAGGGAGTAACGACTGCTTCGGCCGACATTGAACAACCATTCCAACGTCGACCGGATCGCGCCCACTCGACGCCGATTAGCGTCGAGCCGGCTGGATCGTTGCAACCGGTTCCAACCCCGACAATACGGCTGGCGGCCGAGCCGCCCACCATGCAACCTCGCCTGGCATCCGGCCGGAAGGTTGAACGAACCGGCCCAGACGTTGAGATCGGAAGCATCGAAGTCGTCGTTGTGACGCCGCCGCCGGCCCAGTCGGCACGCCGCATCTCGGCTCGACCGGCTGCGCCCGCGCTGCCAGGCCAGTTAGCGCATGGCTTCAGTTCGGGCATTGGCCTACGGCAGAGCTGAGCGGAGGTTTTGGGCATGGCGGTAGCCACGTTCGGCGTGCTCGATCTCTCAATCGTTACCGACGCCCTCAAGGACGTGATCACCGGCTGCCCGCTCTACAACGAGCTCACCACCAAGTTCCCGATCGGCATCACCGGCAACGCACCAGACGTCGCAAGAGCAGGCCAGGGTTGCAACATCAGTCTCTATCTCTTCCATGTTCAAAAGGATCCGTATCAATCGAATGCCCTGAATACCAACCCGGCGATTGCAGGGCTCCCGCGCGCGCAACGAATTCCCCTGCAGCCGCTCAGCCTCGACCTTTTCTATTTTCTGACCGCCTTCTCGGACGTTGGCTATATCCAGGAGCAACAGGCGATGAGCGTGGCCATGCGCTGCCTGTATGAGAACCCGATTATCACGACCACCATTCCGTTCGGGGCCGCAACGCCCGAGCAGTTCACCCTTCAGCTCGAGCTGGATCCCGCCGACCAGATGGGTCGACTCTGGCAGGCAACGACCGTCGCGATGCGCCTATCGGCCACCTACAAGGTCAGCGTCGTCTTTATTACTCCGGAGGCCCCACCAGCGGCCGGTCCTCCGGTGAAACAAGTCAACGTCCTGAATGGTGCGGCCACGGTGCCGTTTGCCGCGGCGGGCGGCCAGCTGATTGGGACCAGGGCGACGGTTACCTACCGGCCACCCAGCAGCACCGCTGGAAATCCGCTCACCAGGACCTACGATGTGAGTCCCGCGGTCGTCGCCCCTGATCAGGCATTTATCCTGGTCGGCGGCGGGCTCACTGGACAGCGAATCTTCATCAGCAGCCCGGCTCTCGCAGAGACGGACGTCACTGGCTGGATCGACCCTGCTTTTGAGGCGCCCTCCGACAACCGGATCGCCATTCGATTACCAAACGTTATCGGTGCCCCTCCCCCCGGGACTCCTGCTCCAGGCATCTATGCCATAGCCGCCGGAACTGGAAGTTTCCGCTCGAATTCGACGCCACTGAGTGTGGCGGCCGCGATCGTCAATGTGGCGAACCCGCCGATGCTGAGCCCCGTCGCGGGGCTCTTCACCATTCAAGGTTTAGGGCTGCAGGGAGCCATCGAGGTCCTCCTCGGTACCTTGCCACTTTCCCGTACGAACGCTGCGCCCGGCGCGGGTGAGTTCCTCGTGAATCCGGCCGGCACCCAGATCGAGTTGCGGGCGCCCGGCGGAATCGGCAGTGGCCGGTGGCCACTCCGACTTCGCGTGAACGAGGTCGAGTCGGCTCCGTCCTGGTGGATGGACATCCCTTGATCGCCATCACCCGCGCCCTCGATCAGCAGCAGGACGAGCCGGTCTTCATCCGGCGTATCCGCCTGCATGCGCGTCGGAAAGTCCTCTGGCTCCGGCACCTCTGGTCGGCCACCGTAAGCACTGGCGATCCGGCCATCACGATCGGCCACGGTGAAGTCGATCGCATCTTGCTCGGCCAGCCGGCGCTACGTTTTGCCGAAACGGAGTTCTACGCGACGAATCCCGAGGCACGCCAATCGATCGCTGCTATCCGGGAAGTCGACCTCGCGTGGTCCAACGACCCTCAATGGTTGGAGCTACGACAACGCTTCGGTTTGTCCGATGCCGATTGCGATCTGCTATCGCTGGCGGTTGCGGCTGAAGTCGATCCTGACCTCATGCGGCTGTATGGGTATCTGGCGGATCAGGCCACGCCATCGTATGCGAGCTCGTTCATCGCCTCGCAGTTGTTCCTGTGGCCACAAGGTCACACTATCGATCCGAACTCGGCTCTGATTACCTGGGGAATGGTAGAGGTCATCGCCGGGTCGGGACCACCGACCTACCAGGCGGATCGGGCTATCGCAGGCTGGTTTGTCGGAGGGGGGCTCATCGACGCTTCGCTCGGAGCTGCTGTCGAGCTGCATAAGCGGCACACGATCCGGTCCCTCGACATTCTCTACCTCCACGAGCTCAACGAGATGCTCGGGTTCGCCAGGGCTGCCGGCTCGCAATTCGTCGAGCTGGAGCTGGTGGCGCCAGAGGGGGGTGGGAAACGGACGCTGGCGACGCAATTCGCGGCCCGATCCGGAAGCGATTTGTTGGTCGCCGATGCCCGATCGCTGCTGGGCGGCGAGACGCCACCGGCCTTGGCCCGCGACCGAACCATGCGGGTCATCCGCAACGCAAGGCTGATCGGCGCCATGCCGTACTGGCATCGGGCCGATCAGATCGACGTGGTGCTCGATCCGAAGTGGGCGGGTGCGGGGAAGGAGGTCATAGGGATTGGAAGAGGGGTCCGGCACCGTCGAGGGCCCACCCCCGTGACGCGGCGGTCGATTGTGCTGCCGCACTTGACCAAACAGCAGCGCGTTCTTCTCTGGTCTCGACGCTCGGGTGCGACCCCGCCGCGTCCGGTCGTGGAGTGGCTCCTAACGCCGGCCGAAATTGTCGCGGCTGCCCAGGTGGTTGAAGTCAGCCGGGAAGCGGTCGCCGAGTCTTGCCGAACCATCTTTGACGGGACGATGCGGGAGCTGGTCAGTCCATTGGCGTGTCCCTTTACCTGGGACGACATCGTCCTAAGCCCCGGCGTTCGTCGTCACCTCTATGAATTCGAGGCACAGGCAAGGCTGCGGTGGGAGGTCTATGAGGATTGGGGTTTTGGAAGGCTCTGCGCGTTGGGCCGCGGAGTCACCGCGCTTTTCGCCGGTCCCAGCGGCTCAGGCAAGACGATGGCCGCTCAGGTACTTGCCCGGTCGCTCGGCATGGATCTGTACCGCGTCGATCTTGCTGGTGTGATGAACAAGTACATCGGGGAAACCGAGAAGCGACTCAAACAAGTTTTTGACGCCTGCGAACGCGCCAACGTCGTGCTGCTCTTCGACGAGGCGGACGCGCTCTTCGGCCAGCGGACGCAGGTAAGGGACGCACACGATCGCTTCGCCAACATCGAAATTGACTACCTGCTGCAGCGGATGGAACAGTTCGACGGTATTGCCATCCTGGCGAGCAACCGTAAGGGCGACCTGGACAAAGCATTCGTGCGTCGCCTTCGCTTTATCGTGGATTTCACTCATCCAGGAACTGAGGAGCGCTGCATGCTCTGGCAGAAATCGCTGGTCCAGCGCTCTCCCTCGGGTGAGCTCCTCCTGGACAACATCGACTGGCAATTCCTCGCGGAGCGGGTCGTGATATCGGCCGCTGACATCAAACTGGCAGCACTCGCGGGAGCCTTCCTGGCGCGCACTGAGGGCGGGCGGATCGGCATGCGCCACGTGCTGGCCGCTTGTCGACGAGAGCTGGCGAAGCAGGGTATCGAATTGCGTGGCGGTGAATTACTCCGATGAGCCCTTCGCGCCTTGCCATCGGCAAGCTGGCTGTTCGGCTGGACGGGCGAAGCAGCGCGGAAGCACGGGCTCTCGCAGAGCTCGTGGCGAACGGTCTGGCTCGAGCCACCGTCGCCGCCGCGCCCACCAGCCTGAGCGGCATGCAAATCACGGTTCCGGCAACCGATGACGCGAACGCCGAGAGCCTCGCGAATCTGATCGTGGCATCGATCTTGCGCGAGCTCGACCGGAGCGCCTAGTGGCCGAGAAGTCGATTCGCGGGGCGCTCGTGGAGTTCATGGAGACCTTCATCGGCGCGACCCCCAACGTGATCGTCTTCCAGTTCAATCCGGAGACGGTTACTCACGCCTGGACCGAGCCAGAAAGCGTGGCGACGGCAGCCAGCGCCGGCAAGGCGAATCCGCTTGCGGTCAAGTCATTGCCTGGTGAATCCTTCACCTTCACGCTCGAACTCGACTCGAACGAAATGATCGCGTCCGGAAGCCGAGTCGCCCAGGGCATTGCCTATGCCTCTGGCGTCTACACGCGGCTGGCCGCGCTCGAAATGCTTCAGTACCCCGTACCGACAGCGACCGAAGGCTTGCTCGGAGCGGTTAGCGCTGCGGCTGGAGCCGCGG
>Ga0066709_100003795_pt1 | contig 11786 bp, 8 predicted proteins | sample GraSoiAngelo_158_FD_79665 | JGI IMG/M metagenome (GOLD analysis project Ga0066709, IMG submission 79665) | Grasslands soil microbial communities from the Angelo Coastal Reserve, California, USA - 14_1009_16_30cm | ecosystem: Environmental > Terrestrial > Soil > Grasslands | place: USA... | reverse complement strand
GCGCTATGGTACGGCTACCGGGCGGCTACCCGCCTCGGGTTAACTTTACCCATTCTAATGGGTGAAAATTCTAGCTGATACCGAACAGGCTTTAGAATCAGGATGGCGGAGAGGGAGGGATTCTAAAAGCGGTATTTTGGACGTTATTGAAAAATAAAGGACTTAGGTGCTAAACAAAGCGTCCAGCAAGGGTTACGGCGGATGGCTTCGTGACTCTAGAGTGCTCCTCGCATCGCAAGTGACCGTCAAAAAAGGGTCTTGTACACCGCTTTCGAGTGTACAAACCTTGGGTGTGTACATGATTTTGCGATGCCATCGACAGGACCGCTTGGACTCGCTGGTAGTGGGAACGTGGAAAGCATAGGCACTGTTCTCAGCAAACCCACCAATTCGTGGACTTTTATTGGACCATGAAATGGCTCCTGCCTTGGCGGGGGCACATTTCACCTGGACTTCGTTGATTGCACGCATCCTTTGATCGGGAAATAACTTTGCCATTGAACCTGCCCGTAATGTCAGAAGGCACCCCTGAACGGAATTTCATGTACGGTCGGTGCCGGTTTGGCAAGTCCTATTGAATCGCAAGGCCCAGGTCATCTGCAACACGCGTCATCCCCAACTCAGCAGGCTGAATTGATTTTCCCTGAAGAATTCCATTGTCGACCTCCCACTCTTCTTCTAACAACTTTCGGTTCTCGACGTCGCGGTAATCAACTTTAAGCTTATTACCGGCAAAGGTGAGATTCACAAAGCCGTTGAAGCCCAAGTCGCAACCCTCCACGGTCTTGTACTTGCGATCGTCATAGAAAACGAGTGGGGGCTTCGGATTCGTGATAGGCCGTCCGTGATTCACTGGGAAACCCCCGTGCCCGACGCAGCGGCCATATGCTTGTATACCGCCCGTGGTCCCGTACCTGCCGTAGATTGCCAGGCGGTGCTCGTGCCCCCAGAACCATAGAACAGGTCGGTTGATGAATTCGGCCAATTGGCGCGCAGGAAGTGGATATCCTTCCTCGAACGCCGAGAAATATTGGTGGTGCGTGAGAAGGACAATGCCACGATTGCCTCCAGATGGTCGCACTTGCTCACGAAGCCATTCGACCAGCGGCCTAGGAAGCTTGCAGGACGGTCCGATTCCCGGAATGTTGCGAAAAACGGGGATGTGTTCGAGGATCGGAAAACCAAGCGAATTGTAGCCAGTATCGAGACCTATGATCTTCCAGAACTTGTTCTGCAGACAAAAAAAGCTCGCCTTCTGGCCGTGCCGGCGACCTTCATCGGAGATGGGGATTCCTAGCGCAGGGAGAAACAGTTCGAAGTATGCGTTTCCATTGGCGTACATCTCGTGGTTGCCATTCATTGCGAAGCTGCCGACCGAGCCGTGAGGCCATCGAACGGGCTGGATGGATTCATAGGGTTCGGCTTTCCCTAGACAATTCTCGTTCACTTCGTCCGTATCGCCGACGTAATAAATATCGCCCAGATGAATAGTGTAGTGGGGTTTAAAGGCGTCGATATGGACGGCGATTTCTGCAGCTTCCGAAGTCCCGGTTCCCCAGTCGCCAGCCATGGAGACGCGGATTGGACTGCTCGAATCAGCGCGACTCGTGCCGCCATCCGCTTGCAAAGCGTAGATGCCCTTTTCTCCAGTGGAGTCTTTATAGTCTTGAAACTTGTGTTTCGGACGAAAAATGAACTTCAGATAGTTGTAAGCCCAGACAAAGATATGTCTCGACAGGAATACCCCGATCTTGTGAGGCAAGGAAGCGCCGGGAGGCACACCGCTTTTCGAAAGCTGTTTCCGATAGTGAGAAAGAAATGGGGAGCGCGGAAGATCAATGAGATCTCGAGGGTCACGTCTGTTCATTTGTTCGCCACTTTAGTGAATCCCGGTTGTGAGCAAAAGTTTTTCCTCAGTTAGGGCAGCTCCGCAATGATTTTGCTGGCAACTCGCAAGCACAAAGCAGAGATGGTGAGGGACGGGTTCACGCCCAGGGCTGTCGGGATGATCGACGCGTCCGCAACATAGAGCCCGTCATAGAAGGGTCGCGTGCCAGCTTTTTTGCTGTCGAATACTCGCCCGAACTCGTCCACCACACCTTCGGAAGCGTCTTTTGCCATTCGACAGCCGCCCAAGGGATGGGCCACGGGAATTGCGTTTGCTTTCAATTCTCCGGTGAGCACGTTCACAAACGGATTCTCAAATCGCTGCTTGGAATCGACGGCCACAATCGGCGCCAAACGAGCAAGCGTAGCGTCAATTTCCTGGTAGATTGGATCCTGCCAAAACTCCTTTCCATCGATTCTCTTCACACGCAATGGAGTATCGCGTCCGCTTGTACGCAAGCGGAATTGGCCGACCGCGGCTTCACGGCCTTGGGCGACCACGCAAAGCATTTTGGCGAGGATTTCATCGTCGGTTTCGAAAATATCTTGCCGGACGTCGACGTTCTTGAAGAAGGCGGTAATGAAATGAACTACAGCGCTCCATGCGCGCCAGATCGATGTCCAGAAGATGAAGAACAGGTTGTGGCGGGAAACAGCTAGCTTGTGGATGAAGGGAACACCGCGGCTAACGATAGAGGCAATAGCCGGTGGAATTCCCTGGTCTTCGACGTTGTGGAATTTCGATGTGTCGGCACCGGTTTCCGACGTCCCAGTATTGAAGTGACCGAACGAGGTAGTGACGGGACCTCGCGTGAGACGCATGCGACTCTTCGTAGGTTCGATAAAGCCAAGGTAATCTCCATTGGTGGAAAACCCGAATCCGGTCTTTTCGCTCAGATTGGGCAGAGTGCCGCATCGTTTCGAGCGAAGAAGGATTTCGTTCGTACCGAGACAACCTGCGGCGACAACAAGCCTATCCGCTGTGACGACGTGGGGAGTTGTGCGCCACGGTTTGTCCTTGTCGCGCTGCTTGTAGCGAATCTCGTACCCGCCCTCAGGGCGCGCGACTATGACGTCCACCTCGGCCAAGGGCTGGATTTCCAACTCGTTGTTCTGAAAGTTGGGCGGTGTGCCGTTTGGCAAGGGTAGAGGTGATCCCAATACAGCGGCCATCAGTTGCTTGTTCAGCGTATGGCGCGCCCCCGGCAAGCAACCGACATTGCAGCGCCCTTGCCGTTCGCAATAGTTCTTCGCGTCGTGCTGGTTAGTCTGAATCGCAGGGTCAAAGTCGTTGATCGCCAGGTCCACAGTCCCAAATTCGGATGTTAGGTGGGAAATGGCGGTTTGGAACAGACGTGCCCGATCGATCCAAAGCGCGTTGTTGGGATCCATCTGTCCCGACGGCGAATTGAGATTGATCCGTTTCAAGCCACGGCTATTGTTCGGGTCAGACTGCACAATCCAGTGCGGGTCGATCCCCGCGGACCGCGCGACAATGTTGCTCAGTCCCGTGTTCACAGAACCAGCCTGAACAACGACGGGCGGAGGCGGTACTAAGTCTTGGCCCGGTTGATTGAGCGCCCAGAGAACGCCATGACCGATGGAGTTCCGCGCCAGCTCGTAGAAAGCATCGCGATCGGCGTGGGTCCAGGTGAGGGGCCAGCGGGGGTCATCGAAGATGAAATTGGGCGGCCGAATGGTGATGTTGGAATAGACGAGAGAACCGCCGCCTACACCGCAGGCGCGGACGACGTTGACACCGTCACTCTGTCGGCCTAGAAAGCCCCACAGTCCACGCCGTCCCATCAGAGAGAAGTCGTAAAGGCCGTCTTCGTTTTTCTCGCGGCGTAGGCATCGAGTGAAGATATCCACAAAACCCCGGAAGTTATTTGGAGTCGACCAGTACTGAACGGGGTGGCCTTTCCCGACGAGGAATTCGAAGGCGCTGACTTCCTTATCTTGGACGGTACCCACGGGAGTCGTCCACCACGTCCCGCGCTCCAGCATCAGGACCGTCTCACCCTTGTTCCTGCGCACGAACTCCCTTGCTACCGGCAGAGCGGTCATGGTTCCACCAAAACCGGTACCAATGACAACCATCGTGTAGTGGGAAGCGTTAGGCATGGGTTCTCCTTAACAAAGGTCGATCGTCCCTGCCGCTCGCAACTAGCAGCGCAGGGTCCCCGATGGCTTCATCTGATCGTTGACACTATTTCGATGCCGGAGTGAATGGTTTCCCTTTTCTCACTCATCCACGTGTCCGGCGATTCTTGGGACCCGAGGGGAAGTGACAAATACACTACTCTATGTAGTATGAATGTCAATCAACATTGTCGATCTTGTTCGGCTGACGGAACAAAGCGAAGTATGCTTGGTCCTGTGCTTATCGAATGGCAGTGGGCGATAGTTCTGAACGGAATTTCATCTAACGTTCATGAGAGTTTAATTCGGCGATTCTAAGGTAATGGATTTAAGAAATGCGCATCCTGGTGGTCGAGGACGAAGAGAAGGTCTCCCGTTTTGTGTCCCGCGGCCTGATCGCCGAGCGCTTTGCAGTCGATGTGGCTCGTGATGGGAAGAACGGCTGGGATCTTGCCCAGACTTATCAATATGACCTCATCATTCTGGACTTGATGCTTCCCGGTCTTACGGGCGGCGAGGTTCTGAACCGAATCCGGAAATCGAAGTCCCAGGTCCCAGTTCTGATTCTGACCGCCCGTGATTCCGTAGGGGACAAGGTCGAGCACTTCGAAGCCGGCGCTGATGACTACCTCACGAAACCTTTCGCATTTGCCGAGCTGCTGGTTCGGGTCAAGGCTCTCCTCCGCCGCGGACCGGTTACCAGAGCCAGCGTGCTGCGGATCGGTGATTTGGAATTGGACCGCCTTTCACAACAAGTGAAACGCGCCGGCAAACGAGTCGAGTTGACCTCGAAAGAATATGGAGTCCTTGAGTATCTGATGGCGAACGCGGGGAGGGTCCTCTCGCGCACAATGATCCTCGAACATGTGTGGGACCAAAGTTTTGACGGGGCTACGAACATTGTTGATGTGTACGTCCGTCATCTACGGGCTAAAGTCCATGACGGGCATGAACACAAGCTAATCAGGACGATTCGCGGCCTCGGCTACCTTATCAGTGAACATGAGGTCGCGGTGTGATCACCCGCTCAATTCGTTTCCGAATGGCGCTTTGGTATGCCGCTTTATTGGCTGGGGCGCTTGCCCTGTTTGGGGCTGCCACCTACCTCGGTTTGGAGCGCTACCTGCAGAAGTCTCTGGAGGAGTCGTTGATCAAACAGGCACGCTCCATTGGTGACGTGCTACTGGTCAACATCAACCAGAGTGGTGAAGATTACGTCGACACCGAGATCACCGAGCACTATTCGCCGGAGATCAATGGGCGCTTCATCCGCGTAAGCCGTGCGGATGGTAAACGAATATATGTCTCTGGTTCGCCAAAAGACGGGACTTTTGATCCCGCGCTCGTATCCGCTCCCCGATTACCAGTGACACAGGAGTTTAACCGTGAAGTTGAAATGTCCGATGGGCATGAACTTCTCCTCCATGGTTTACCCTACCGGACCAGCGACGGTACTCAATTCATCATTGAAGTTGCGGCACCCTACAACCAGATTGAATCTGTTCTGCGTGGTCTCCTGCTGACGTTTGCGCTGGGCTTACCACTGATTGTTGCGCTCGCGATAGGCGGCGGATACCTACTGATGCGAGGTGCGTTGCGGCCAGTAGACCAGATTCGACAGAGGGCGGCACGGATCACGTCACGGAATCTCAGCGAGCGATTGCCAGTGGTTCACACTGGCGATGAGCTTGAGCGACTTGCGATAGACCTCAACCGAATGATCGAGCGATTAGAAGAGTCGTTTCACCAGATCAACCGCTTCTCGGCAGACGCGTCTCACGAACTGCGCACGCCCTTGACTGTTCTCCAAGGAGAGCTAGAGGCGATCGCACAGAAGGGACAAGGCTTGCCAGCGGACGTGAGGGACACGATCGGGAGCGCCTTGGAAGAGACCCACAGGCTGGCCAAGATCGTCGAAAGTCTTCTTGCAATTTCCCGGCTAGAAGCTGGAGAGGCTCTGGTGCAGCCCGTGCGCCTGGATTTTGCAGAACTGGCGCGCACAACGGCTGACCAGATGAAGCTGCTCGCAGAGGAAAAACGCATTTCGCTGACATCGGACGGAAGCGAGCCGGTCGAAGTGGAGGCCGATCCGTCCCGGCTCAAGCAGGTGGTAGTGAACCTCCTGGACAATGCGATCAAGTACACGCCCGAAGGAGGGAGTGTGAGCATTTCCGTAACGCGGCGGGACGATCATGCCATTCTCGAAGTGGCTGACAGCGGTCTGGGTATTTCGGCTGACGATCTGCCGCACGTTTTTGAGCGCTTCTATCGTGCTGACAAAGCTCGCTCTCGTCAGATGGGTGGAACTGGGTTGGGACTCTCGATCGTCCGCTCGATCTGCCAGGCCCATGGCGGACGAGTCACAGTCAACAGCGCAGAGGGTCGAGGGAGCCTTTTTCGCGTCCAACTGCCGGCGTCCACCAACAATCGCTCTCAATCTCGCAACGACTAAACCGCCCCTTTCGTGCAGACGAATCCTGAACGAAATTTCATGATCGATTCAGGAGCGATTAATCCCAGACGTATACGTTAGGTTTGATTTTCTTTTGGTTAGCCAAGGAGAGCCCTATGGCAGCACTCAAGGTTGTTCTGCTTGCGGTGGTACTTCTCGGGTTGATTGTGGTTATTTCGTGCAAGGACAGTGATGAGGACGAAAAGCGAACGAGCAGTCCCAACGGAACAGCACAATCCGCAAACCAAAAGCCGGGAGAAAAGCCTGACGCCGATGAAGGCGAAGAGGGTGAAGAAGGTCCGGCCACTCCTGCTGCGGTACCCGCCGAAAAGGCTGCTCCTCAACAAACGTCGGGTAAGCAGTTCGAATACAACTTCGACGGCGATACAGCTGGACAACTGCCTGCAAAATTCCACACCGCAAAAACCGGAGGAGGGGTACAGGAGAAATGGGTGGTCACAACCGATCCAACTGCCTCCTCCAAACCGAACGTTATCGCCCAGACTTCAGCTGACCAAACCGACTACCGTTTCCCTCTGCTCATCTCCGATGAAGGATCTTTTCAGGATCTGGACGTCAGCGTGAAGTTCAAGGCTGTCTCAGGAAGCATTGATCGCGCGGGAGGATTGGTTTTTCGTCTGAAGGACCCGAACAACTATTACATCGTTCGCGCCAATGCCCTGGAGAACAATTATCGGCTCTATCACGTAGTGAACGGGCGGCGCACCCAGTTCGCCGGCGCAAACTTGAAAGTCACCTCGGGAGAATGGCACGAACTGCGCGTGGAAGCTGCAGGGAACAAGATCACTTGTTATTACGACGGCAACAAGAAAATCGAGGCCACCGACAATACGTTCAAGGATGCGGGCAAAGTAGGGCTGTGGACGAAAGCGGATTCGGTTACGTACTTTGATGACTTGAAGGTCACCGCAAAATGATGCTTCCGCGAGTCGTCCCGTTCTGATCTTACAGCGCGAACTTCAGGAGGTTGTATGAGAAAACAAAGCAGAACCGTTGGCCAATTTCTATTGATGCTCGGAGTTGTCGCCTCAGCCGCGTTCTTAAACGCACAGGATGTACCCGCCGACTATCAAGAGGTTCTGAAGACTGTCGGCAAATCTGGGGATTATAAGCAGAACGTACTTAAAGTGAATGTTCCACGAAACGATCTGCACATCACAATCGCTGACTACCCGGTCCCGACTCCATTCGGATTCGGCGGGTGGTTCGCTTTGACGAAAGGCGACGGCGGCACTGACGTGATGATGGGAGACCTTGTGTTGCTCGAAGAAGAGGTCAATCCCGTAATGTCGGCGCTGCAGGAGCACGGATTGGAAGTGACCGCACTACACAATCATTTCTTTTGGGACAAGCCGCGGGTTTTCTTTATGCACGTTCACGGACACGGCAAGGCTGTCGACCTGGCCAATGAAATAAAACCTGCACTGGATTTGATTGGGCATGTGTCGGCGGCAAAGGAAACACCTGCTTCCGCATCCGGTGCTCAGGCCAAGAGCAATCTCGATACAGCGGCAATTGCCAAAATCGTTGGGCATCAAGGCGAGCAGACTGGCGCGGTCTACAAGATCACGCTGGGCCGCGACGACCTCACAGTCAAGGAAATGGGAGCGACCATAAACGCACGCATGGGACTCAACACCTGGGCAGCGTTCGTCGGTAGCAACGAAGATGCCGCAGTCGCTGGTGACGTCGCGATGCTCGAATCCGAGGTCACGTCAACTCTCAAGGCCCTGCGTGCACACGGACTTGACGTCGTAGCAATCCATCACCACATGCTCAACACAAATCCAACAATCATCTTTCTGCATTATTGGGGTAAGGGCCCAGCGGATAAATTGGCCATGGGCTTTAAGGCAGCACTCGACGAACTTGGTAAGGGCGGCAAACAATAGTCCACCACTATGAACCCAGAAACGACGCAACCACCGCCTGTGCTGGGCGCCCCCTCGACAGCTTCGTACACATTGCGCGATCTGCTGCTCTACTTTTTGCGACTCGGGACGCTTGGCTTCGGCGGACCGATCGCATTGGCGGGCCACATGCAGAAAGACCTGGTGGAGGAGCGCAGGTGGGTGTCGAAGCAGGACTACCTCGAAGGTCTCGCTTTTTCTCAGCTCTCCCCTGGACCTTTGGCCGCCCAATTGGCAATGTATCTCGGCTGGGTGCGAGCAGGCGCGCTGGGAGCCACTCTCGTAGGCATCGCCTTCATTCTGCCTTCCTTCTTAATGGCGCTCGTTCTGGCCGCGCTCTACGTTCACTTCGGCAGCTTGCCCTGGATTCAAGGCATGTTCTACGGAATTGGCGCGGCGGTAATCGCGATCATCGTCCGAAGCGCAATCAAACTAGTACGGACAACAGTGGGAAGAGACTGGCTCCTGTGGACGATCTTTGCCGTCCTTGCGATCACAACGGCCTGGACCAAGTCCGAAATCGTCTGGCTCTTCGTCTTGTGTGGCGCTATCGGAATACTGGTTAAGGCGCCTCCTCGTTTCATGTCCCGAGCCACTCCCGTCGTGTTGATTGGCGGCCTGAATCCGCTCCTGACTGGGATTCACGGTTTAGCGCCGATCGCGACAGTTGGCGTGCTCTTTCTGTTCTTCTTAAAGGCTGGTGCCTTCGTCTTTGGCAGCGGGTTGGCAATTGTTCCGTTCTTGTACGGTGGAGTTGTAACCAAGTTTCATTGGCTCACCGAACGCCAGTTCGTAGATGCCGTTGCGGTCGCAATGATCACTCCAGGCCCTGTTGTCATAACGGCGGCTTTCATCGGGTATTTGGTCGCTGGGCTGATCGGCGCGGTGGTCGCAGGCTTGGCAGTTTTTGCGCCGCCCTATTTCATCGTTCTCTTCGGAGCACCGTATTATCGTCGCTTTGCACAAAACCCGCAGGTCAAAGCATTCGTTCAAGGCGTCACCGCGGCAGCCGTGGGCGCGATCGCGGGAGCCGCATACATTTTGGCCCGGCGGTCTCTGGTTGACACCGCCACCGTGATCATTGGTCTCACCACTCTGGCAATCCTGATGTTCACTAAGAGAATTCCAGAACCGATCGTGATTCTCGCTGCAGGAGCCGTTGGAGTTCTCCTACACGGAAAAGTGGGATGAGGGATGCGTTTCCTAAACGAGCGCTCATCATTGCTTGCTTCCTTCCGGTAGCGCTGTGCCTCTCATCCTTATTTCTCAACGCTCAATCACAGCCGAACGCACAAACCAAACAAAGGCAACTTGGAGCTCAAGAGCCTCTCCGAACCGCGAGCGCCAGTCGAATTGAGCGGCCGCCAAAACTAGACGGGACACTTGATGATCCCGCATGGCAGCATGCCACGCCGATTTCCAAGTTTCTGCAGCGGGAGCCGTTTGAAGGACAACCACCGACTGAGAAAACCGAGGTCCGCATCCTTTACGACAGGCACCAAGTCTATTTCGGCATTACGTGCTTCGACTCCGACCCGAAAAGGATCGTCGCGACCGAACTGCGGCGTGATGTCAGTCAGGAGTTGGATGACTATCTCGAGATCATCATTGACTCGGCGCATGATCGGCGTAACGCATACGTGTTTCAAATAAATCCGCTGGGCACTCAACGCGATGCTCTGATTACCGAGGAGCAGCGTACGGATACGAGCACCGGGGATGGCGATCCCGGCTGGGACGGCGTGTGGACTTCCGAGGCTCGCATTACGAAGGAGGGCTGGACAGCCACGATCGCCATTCCGTTTTCCACCCTGAACTTCATGCAGTCGCGCGATGTTATTTGGGGTATTAATTTCAAACGCTTCATCCGCCGGAAGAACGAAGAAGACCTCTGGTCGGGATGGCGACGCACATATGGAGCTGCCAGGATTAGCCAAGCCGGAGAGTTGCATGGCATCTCCGAGATTGGTAGCGGCCGACTGTTCATCGTCAAGCCCTACGGACTGATCGGCTTTAGCCATTTTCCGTCGAACACCGCGGGAACCGGGTTCACACCGGGAACCTCGGCGTTGTACACCGGCGGTGTGGACGTCAAGCTGGGTCTCCGCTCCAACCTGGTTGCAAACTTCACTGCCAACACCGATTTCGCTGATGCCGACGTGGACACGCAGAAGTTCAATCTCACTCCGTACAAGCTCTTCTTCCCGGAAAAGCGGCAGTTTTTCCTGGAAAATGCCGGAGTATTCAACTTCCCGCTTGGCGGGGACAGCAGCGACCTGCTCTTCTTCAGCCGTCAGATCGGTATTGATCCGATCACAGGCGAAGAAGTCCCAATCAATGGGGGCACCAAGATTACCGGATCGCTGGGCAATTTCGAACTCGGTGTGATGGATGTAGATACGCGGAGTTCCGGCCCGAATTCCTACGCGAATTACGCCGTAGCGCGGGTTAAACGCTCGTTGTGGGGTGGCTCCTACATCGGCGTCATGGGCATCGACAAACGCTCCGGCAATCCGTTCGATAGCTTCAACCAAACGAGCGGCGCAGACACCAGGCTGGTCTTCTACAAGAATCTGGTGGTGAACGGCTACGCTACGCAGACGCGAACGCCGGGCTTCTCCTCCGGACAGACCGATGTCGGCGCAGGATTCAACTACCAGACCAACTGGCTCGAAGTCTTCGCCCAGCATCGGAAGGTCGGTCCGAATTTCAACCCCGAAGTCGGCTTTCTCGAACGCACAGATTGCATCTGCAACTACCTTGACGTGACTTTCAAGCCACGTCCCAAGCTTCGCGGGGTAAGAGAGTTAAACTTCGAGGGCTTCATTTTTCATGCGCCCGATACCCGTCACGTTCTGCAGACGCAGGAGTGGCAGAATACGTTCAGGATCGAATTCAACAACGGCTCTTACAGCGATGACGACATCGTGGACGTCTTTACCCAGCGCCTAATCACACCCTTCAACATCTACAAGAATGTCTTCCTTCCAGTTGGGGAATACCACTGGACGCGCCATCAGCTCACCTACGGATCACCGCAGGATCGCAGGCTGATGGTCAGCTTCTTCGAACGCTTTGGTACCTATTACAACGGGCACCTGAACGAAGCGCGGGTTCGTGCCACCTATCGCGCCAACGAACGTTTGTCCTTCAACTTCGCTGAGCAGTGGAACCGATTCAGGCTTGGCATTGTGAGCGGACCTGCAGGAGCCGTGCTGCCGGGAACGGCCAGTGACTTTTCCGTCGTGTTTGGCAGTTTCCAGACGAATTACTCGTTTTCGCGATTTCTAACGCTCTCGACACTCCTCCAGATGGACACTGCCAACAACCAAGCGGCGAGCGCAAACATTCGCTTGCGCTGGAATTATCGGCCT
>Ga0066709_100003793_pt1 | contig 11788 bp, 11 predicted proteins | sample GraSoiAngelo_158_FD_79665 | JGI IMG/M metagenome (GOLD analysis project Ga0066709, IMG submission 79665) | Grasslands soil microbial communities from the Angelo Coastal Reserve, California, USA - 14_1009_16_30cm | ecosystem: Environmental > Terrestrial > Soil > Grasslands | place: USA... | reverse complement strand
GGCTTCGACGCCGACGAGCGGGTCTATCTGCCGGCCGCCGAGATGCTGCGCCAGCTCGGCTTCGCCTCGGTGCGGCTTCTGACCAACAACCCCGAAAAGGTCGCCGCGCTCGAGCGCTACGGCATCGACATCGTCGAGCGCGTGCCGCACGTCTTCCCGGCCAACGGGCACAACGAGCGCTATCTGCGCACCAAGGCGACCCGCAGCGGCCATCTGCTGTAAGTTACAATCCGCTATTTCGCCGCCACGGCGACCCGCCTCGCCCCGAAAATCGCGGTGCCGACCCGGACATGCGTCGCACCGAAGCGGATCGCGGTCTCGAAATCGGCGCTCATCCCCATGCTGAGCTTGTCGAGGCCGTTGCGCTTAGCGATCTCGCGCAACAGCGCGAAATGCAGGGCCGGCTCTTCATGCTCCGGCGGGATGCACATCAGCCCCACGATCGGCAAGCGGAGCCGGTCGCGGCAATCAGCGATGAAGGCGTCGGCGTCGGCCGGCAGAACACCGGCCTTCTGCGGCTCCTCTCCGGTATTCACTTCGATAAAGCAGGGGAGACGCCGCCCGCTCCGCTCCATCTCTCGCGCCAGCGCTTCGGCGAGTCGCGGCCGGTCGACGGTCTCGATAACGTCGCAATGCGCCACCGCGTCCTTGACCTTGTTGGTCTGCACCGGCCCGATCAGATGCAAGCTCAGATCGGGGAAGTCGCGGCGCAGGCCGGGAAATTTGGCGATCGCCTCCTGGACCCGGTTCTCGCCGAATACCCGCTGGCCGGCTTGCAGCGCGGCGCACACGCTGTCCGCCGGGTGGGTCTTGCTGACCGCGACGAGCGTCACCGCGTCGGCCGCCCGGCCGGCGGCCCGCGCACCCCCCTCGATGCGGGCGCGCACCGCGGCGAGGTTGGCGCTGATCTCATCCATAACGGCACCTCTTCCATAACGGCGCCATTCCTGGCACAAGGCGTGCCCAAGGCCGCGGCCGCCTTAGGCCATGGCGCCCGGGATTATGGGATGTCTGTTCGCCATTACCGCCTGTTGCCGGCATTCGCCGCAAGCCTTTCGTTGCTGGCCGGAGGGCTGACCGCGGGTTGCGGCTCCGATCGCGCGGACAGCGATGCGCTTGCCCCGAAACCCGCGGCGGCACAGATCGCCAGCAAGCAATCGGATGAAATCGACACCGAGAGCAATATCTGGATGGTGCTCGGCATGGCCAAGCGCCCGTCGCAGCGCGGCACAGGCCCGCAGACCGGCGATCAGGTCAGCCCGATCCTGTGGGAGGCGGCGCATGACGCGCTGAACTTTGTCAAGATCGCCTCGGAAGATCCGTTGACCGGCGTCATTCAGACCGACTGGTATTCGCCCCCTGGCAAGCCCAACGAGCGGTTGCGGATCAATGTCTTTATCCTGTCGCGAGCGTTGCGGTCAGACTCGGTCTCGGTCAGCGTCGAGCGCGAGCAGCGCACACCTTCCGGCCAGTGGGGGCCCTCGACAATCGCCAAGGATGCCGTTGCGGAACTGGAAACGGCGGTCCTGTTGCGGGCACGGCATATTCGGGCCGAGCGTTATCGCGAAAAGTCATGAATGACGCAAACACAGTGGATGCACCGGATCGCGGGCGGACCGCCGCGGCAACCGGTCCGGCGCGCTACAGCTTTCGCGAAAACGAGGCGAAATGGCAACGCGTATGGCAGAAACGCGGCTGCTTCACGGCGCGCGAAGACCCCGCGCAGCCGAAATATTATGTCCTCGAAATGTTTCCTTACCCCTCAGGCAAGCTCCATGTCGGGCATGTCCGCAATTATACGATGGGCGATCTCGTTGCCCGCTACCGCCGCGCCCAGGGCTTCAACGTGCTGCATCCGATGGGATGGGACGCCTTCGGTCTGCCGGCCGAGAACGCCGCGATCGCCGGCAATACCCATCCCGCAGCCTGGACCAGCGAAAACATCGCGACGATGCGCGCGCAATTGGAGCGCATGGGTTTTTCGTACGACTGGTCGCGCGAAATCGCCACCTGCCATCCCGAGTACTACCGCCACGAACAGAAGATGTTCCTCGATTTCCTGGCGGCGGATCTCGCCTACCGCAAGGAATCTTGGGTCAATTGGGATCCGGTCGAGCATACCGTCCTGGCCAATGAGCAGGTCATCGAGGGACGCGGCTGGCGGTCCGGTGCACTTGTCGAAAACCGGCTGCTATCGCAATGGTTTCTGCGCATCACCGCGTTTAGCGACGAATTGCTCGAAGCGCTGAAGACGCTCGACCGCTGGCCCGAGCGGGTTCGCCTGATGCAGGAGAATTGGATCGGCCGCTCGGAAGGCGCGCGGGTGCAATTCCCGATCGCCCGCGGCCAAGAGACAGTCGAGGTTTTCACCACTCGTCCGGATACGCTGTTCGGCGCCTCGTTCCTGGCCCTGTCGCCGCACCACCCGCTGGCGCAGAAGCTGGCGGAGAGCGACGCAAACCTCGCCGAATTCATCGCCGAATGCGACCGGCTCGGTACCAGCGAGGCCGCCATCGAGGCGGCCGAGAAGCGCGGCTATCGCACCGCGCTCGAAGCGGTGCACCCGCTCGATCCGAAGCGTCGTGTCCCGGTCTATGTCGCGAATTTCGTGCTGATAGAGTACGGCACCGGCGCGATCTTCGGCTGCCCGGCGCACGACCAGCGAGATCTCGATTTCGCGCGCAAATATGAGCTGCCGGTCATTCCGGTAATACTGCCGCCCGGCGAAGACCCCACGCAGTTCACCATCGGTGACACTCCGTATGTCGAGGACGGCATCGCCTTCAATTCCGATTTCCTCGACGGCCTCTCCGTTCCCGACGCGAAGCGCGCGGTCGGCGAGCGGCTCGAACAACTCGGTCGCGGCGAGCGCACGATCGCCTACCGCCTGCGCGATTGGGGCGTGTCGCGCCAGCGTTACTGGGGCTGTCCGATCCCGATCATCCATTGTTCGAAATGCGGCATCGTGCCGGTCCCGGAACAGGATCTTCCGGTGACACTGCCGCAGGATGTCAGCTTCAACGAGCCCGGCAATCCGCTCGACCGTCACCCGACCTGGAAATATGTCACCTGTCCGGTTTGTCACGGCGCAGCGCAGCGCGAGACCGACACGTTCGACACCTTCTTCGAATCGTCGTGGTACTTCCTTCGCTTCTGCTCGGCGCGCGCACCGGTTGCGTTCGACCGCGCGGCGGCCGAGTACTGGATGCCAGTCGATCAGTATATCGGCGGCGTCGAGCACGCCGTATTACACCTGCTCTATTCGCGTTTCTTCACCCGCGCGTTGAAGCGCTGCGGCTATATCGGTCTCGACGAGCCGTTCGCCGGTTTGTTCACCCAGGGAATGGTGCTGCATCAGACCTATCAGAACGGCGCCGATGAGTGGCTCTTCCCGAAGGAGGTGACACAGGACGATGGTGGTCGGCTCGTCGATCCCACCGGTCGTCCGGTCTCGATCGGTCGTCTCGAAAAGATGAGCAAATCCAAAAAGAACGTCGTGGATCTCGACGACGTCGTTGACACCTACGGCGCCGATACCGCACGCTTCTATCTGCTGTCGGACAGCCCGCCCGAGCGCGACCTCGAATGGACCGCGACCGGCATCGAGGGGATCTGGCGCTATGTCAATCGGCTGTGGCGTTTGGTGTCGGAACCGGCCGTCGTGCTTCCGGCGCCAAACGGCGCGATGCCGACAGATCTTTCGCCGGCGCTGACGGCAATCCGCCGTCTCGTCCACAAGACGATCGCCGCGGTCACCGACGATCTCGACAAATTCCGCTTCAACCGCGCCGTCGCGCGCATTCGCGAGCTGACCAATGCGCTCGAGGACCTGCCGGCCGGTGAGCCTGGCGCCAGCGCCGTCTTGCGCGAAGGGCTTGAGGCCGCCACTCGCCTGCTTGGGCCGATGATGCCGCATCTCGCCGAGGAGATGTGGCAAATCCTTGGCCATACGGAGCTGATCGCTGATACGGCTTGGCCCAAGGCGGATCCCGATCTGGCCCGCGACGAGCAGGTCACGATCGCGGTGCAGATCAACGGCAAGCTGCGTGGCACCGTCGAGTTGCCGCGCGACGCCGCCGCGGGCGATGTCGAGCAGGCGGCGCTCGCTCTGCCGCAAGTGGCCCACCAGCTCGCCGGCCGCGCGCCGAAAAAAATCGTCGTGGTGCCCAACCGCATCGTCAATCTCGTGGCGTGAATGACCGCGCGGCGCTCCCTATTAGCTGTCGCGGTGGGTACCGCCGCACTGGGGCTATCCGGCTGCGGTTGGACACCGCTTTATGCTGACCGCGAGACCGGACCGGCCGATGCGGAATTGCGAGCGATCAAGGTCGACCCGATCGCCGAACGCATCGGCCAACGCCTCGCATTAGCGTTGCGTGAGTCGCTGAACCCCGACGGCTTGCCGGCCCCGCAGCGTTATCGATTGAGCATCCTGCTGATCACCTTGCGGTCCGATCTCGGTATCCAGTCGACCGGTCTCGGCAGCCGCGGCAAGCTCGATGCTACTGCTAACATCACGTTGCGCGATATCAAGACCGGTGCGACCCTCTTGTACATGACCAGCCATGTCGCTGATTCGTTTGATATTCTCGCCAACGAATACGCCAGCGTCGTTGCCGAGGACGATGCCCGCACCCGCGCTGTCGAGGAATTGCGGCGCGATATCGCAACCCGGCTGACCCTGTTCCTGCAGCGCCGCGCCGCCGAAACCGGTCCTCGAATCGGAACCCCGTGAAGCTTTCCGCCGGCCAGATCGACGGCTTTCTGCACCGGCCCGACCCGCAGATCCGCGCCGTGCTGCTGTTCGGCCCCGATGCCGGGTTGGTGCGTGAGCGCGCCGACACGCTGGCGCGCGCGATCTGCCCCGATTTGCATGATCCGTTCCGCGTTACTGAGCTAACAGCGGCGGTTGTCGCCGCCGATCCGGCGCGGCTCGCCGACGAAGCAGCTCAGATCAGTCTGATGGGCGGGCGGCGCGTCGTACGGCTGCGCGAGGCCGGCGATTCCTTGGCCCCGCTTTTCGCTCGTTTCCTGCCCGATGCCGCGGGCGACGCGCTGGTCATTGCCGAGGCCGGCGATTTGCCCGGCCGCTCGGGCTTACGGCGAGCCTTCGATGAGGCGCCGCAAGCTGTCGCAATCGGCTGCTACCCCGACAATGCCCGGGACCTGGCCGCGGTGATCCGCGACACCCTTGCCGCCCATCGTATTGCCGCCAGTCGCGACGCGATCGAATTTCTCGTCGCGCATCTCGGCGGCGACCGGCTGCTGACCCGCGCCGAGCTGGAAAAGCTGACGCTTTATGCCGGCGAGGGCGGCCGGATCGAGCTCGTCGATGCGCAGGCTGTAGTCAGCGACAGCGCCGCGCTGTCGCTCGACGACGCGATCTTGGCCGCCGCCGAAGGGGATGCCGCGGCGCTCGACCGCACGCTCGCCCGGGTGTTCCAGGAAGGCGAATCCGCGGTCACGATTATCCGAGCCTTGCTGCGCCACCTACAGCGATTGCATGTCCTTGCGATACAGCTCGGCGGCGGCATGTCGATCGACACCGCGATCCGCGGCGCCCGCCCGCCGATCTTTTTCAAGCAGCAGGACAGCTACCGCCGCCAACTGGCGCGCTGGAACGAGGCGCGGCTTCGCAGCGCGCTCGACCGCATCGCCGAGGCCGAATTCCGCATGAAGCAGACGGGCTTGCCGGCCGAGACCCTGTGCCGCGAAGCAATGTTCGCGGTCGCCCAGATGGCGCGCGCCGGAGCGCGTTCAGCCGCTTAGCAGCTTCAAGATCCGGTCGAGCTGATCGAGATTCGCGTAATGCAGGGTCAGGGAGCCGCCGCGCCCTTTCGGCGCAAGGGTCACACGCAGCCCGAGCGCGGCGCCGATCTCGCGTTCGAGCGCCAGCGTGTCGGCATCGCGCGGCCGCCGCTGCCGCGGCTCGGGACGGGCGGCGCGGCGCCGCACCAGCATCTCGGTGGCGCGGACATTGAGGCCGCGGCGCACGACTTCCCCGGCCAAAGCGACTGGGTCCGGTGCCGCCAGCAGGGCTCGGGCGTGGCCGGCGGTCAGCGCGCCCTCTTCGAGCTGATGCTTGACCGGCAGCGGCAATGCCAGCAGCCGCAAGGTATTGGCGACATGGCTGCGGCTTTTGCCGATCGTTTCGGCGACCTCCGCTTGGCTGCGGCCGAACTCCTGCATCAATCGGCTATAAGCGTCCGCCTCCTCCAACGGCGTCAGATCCTCGCGCTGCAGATTCTCGACGAGTGCGATTTCCAGCACCTCGGAATCGGCGAACGGCCGGATGACGACCGGCACTTCATGCAGACCGGCCCGCTGCGCCGCGCGCCAGCGCCGCTCGCCGGCAACCAGCTCGAAATCCGCGCCCATCTCACCGCCGGCGTCATCGAGCGGCCGCACCAGCAAGGGCTGGATCACGCCTTTTTCGCGGATCGATTGCACCAACCCGTCAAGCTCGGCTTCGGCGAAGCGCCGCCGCGGCTGGAACGGCGACGGGCGGATCGCCTCGATCGGCACGGTGCGCGGCGCCCCCGGCCCGGCGAGCACCCGCGCGCCGCTCTCACCGAGCAGCGTCGACAATCCGCGCCCGAGCGGCGCCCGTTTCGGCCGGTCGCTCATGCCGCCGCCCCCTCGCTCTCGCGGGCGATTCCAGTGCCCTGCCGCAGCATTTCGGCGGCGAGCTGGGTATAGGCCTGCGACCCGGCGCAGCGCGGGTCATAGAGCAGCGCCGGCAGGCCGTGTGACGGCGCCTCCGAGACCCGGACATTGCGCGGGATCATCGTGGCATAGACCTTGTCGCCAAAGTGGCGCCGGACATCGGCGGCGACCAGATCGGACAAATTATTGCGCTGATCGTACATCGTCAGCAGCACCCCTTCGAGCGCGAGCCGCGGGTTCAGCGCCTGCTGCACCCGCTCGATCGTGCGCATCAGCTGGGCCAGGCCTTCGAGCGCATAGAACTCGCACTGCAAGGGTACCAGCACGCTGTCGGCGGCGACCAATGCATTGATCGTCAACAAATTCAACGAGGGCGGACAGTCGATCAGCACCTCGTCGAAAACGCCGAGCTGACCCCGCAGCATGCGGGCGAGCAGAAATTCGCGCCGGTTTTCCTGGCTCATTTCCAGCTCAATGCCGGCGAGATCGGCCGAACCCGGCACCAGAAACAGTCGCAGCACGACCGTCGGCATCATCGCCGTGTCCACCTCGCTGTCGCCACGTAGCAGGTCATAGGTGGTCGGGCCGCGGGCTTCCGTCGGAAAACCCAGCCCGGTGCTGGCATTGCCCTGCGGATCGAGATCGATCAGCAGCACCCGGCGACCGGCTTCGGCAAAAGCGGTCGCCAGATTGACGGCCGTCGTTGTCTTGCCGACCCCGCCTTTTTGGTTAGCGATTGCAATGATGCGCGCGCGGTGCCCCCCGGCTACGGCGCGCGACTCACCCTCCCCCCTCGGGCTCACGGATGATGTGCTCCAGCTTAAGGATGACCCCCCTCGGGTCGGCGCGACTGGGATGCCGCGCCGCGGTCATTCTCCAGCGCCGGCGCGTCGCGGTCAATTCTTCCTCAACCTGTTCGCCTTTAAGGAACAGGCACAGCGTGTTAGGTCCGATAAACCGTTGCGCCAGCGGCAGAAGCTTGTCGAGCGGCGCACAGGCGCGCGCGGTCACGACATCGGCCGTATGAGGGTTCACCGTCTCGATTCGGGAATCGACGATCTTGACCGGCGCGTTCGCGATACGCGCGGCCTCGCGCAGAAACACGCTCTTGCGCGCATCGCTCTCGATCAGCTCGACCCCCGACACGCCGAGGATCGCCAATACGACCCCGGGAAAGCCGGCGCCGCTGCCGAGATCGACCAGGCTCCGCGTTTGGGCCGGAATAAAAGGCAACAGCTGCGCCGAATCGAGGAAATGGCGGCGCCACAAATCGCCGAGCGTGTTGCGGCTGACCAGGTTGATGCGACCCGACCAGCGCTTCAGCAGCTCCGCGTAGGCCTCCAGCCGTTCCAATGTTTCACGTGAAACACCGGTCAGCGCGGCAAAGCCGGCGGGGGTGAGCGCCACGGTCAACTACATCACGCGGCGCGCGTTTCCGGCCGGCGCTTGACGTATTGCAGCAAGGTCACCAGCGCCGCCGGCGTGACCCCCGAGATCCGCGCCGCAGCGCCCAAGGTCGCCGGCCGCGCGGCCGCGAGCTTGCCGCGGATCTCGGCCGACAGCCCGCCGACCGCGCCGTAATCGAGCGCATCCGGCAACAGCAGAGCCTCGTCGCGGCGGAAGGCGGCGATGTCACGCGCCTGGCGTTCGAGATAGCCGGCGTAGCGGGCGTCGATTTCGAGCTGCTCGGCGATATCCGACAGAATCGCTCCGAGCTCGGGCCAAATCGCCGCGAGCCGGGTCACGTTGACGCCTGGGAGCGCCAGCAATTCCGCGGCCGAGCGGGGAACCCCATCGGCATTGACCGTAATGCCCTGCCGACACAGCGCCGTCGGGCTCAGCCGCAACGCCGCTGCCATATCGCGCGCCCCGCCGAGCGCCGCCATTTTCGCCGCGAAGGCGCTGCCTCGCTCACTGCCGACCGCGCCATGTGCCAGCCCGATCGGGGTCAGCCGCTGATCGGCATTGTCGGCGCGCAGGGTCAGCCGGTATTCGGCGCGCGAGGTGAACATGCGGTAGGGCTCGCTGGTGCCGCGCGTGACCAAATCGTCGACCAACACCCCGATATAACCGTCAGCCCGGTCGAGCACGAGCCGCCCGGAACCTAAGGGACCGCCGGAGGCCGACAATGCCGCGTTGATTCCGGCGATCAGCCCCTGCGCTGCCGCCTCCTCATAGCCGGTCGTGCCATTGATCTGGCCGGCCAGGAAAAGGCCCGGGACGCGCCGAGTCTCCAGGCTTGGGTAAAGCTCGCGGGGATCGACGTAATCGTATTCGATCGCATAGCCGGGCCGCCGCATCACCGCCCGCTCAAGCCCCGAGATCGTCGTGATGAACGCCATCTGCGCGTCCCGCGGCAAGGAGGTCGAAACGCCGTTCGGGTAGATCGTATCGTCGTCGAGCCCCTCCGGCTCGAGGAAGATCTGATGCCGCTCGCGCTCGACGAAGCGCACCACCTTGTCCTCGATCGACGGGCAATACCGTGGGCCGACCCCGGTGATGTCGCCGGCATAGAGCGGCGAGCGCCCGAGATTGGCGCGGATGACGTCATGCGTCCGCGGATTGGTCTCGGTGATGTGGCAGACGATCTGCGGCGTCGTGATCCGCTCGGTCAGGAACGAGAACGGCACCGGCGGGTCATCGCCGGGCTGAACCTGAAGCCCGGCCCAGTCGATTGTCTTGCCGTCTAGCCGAGGGGGCGTGCCGGTCTTCAGCCGGCCCAGCGCAAAGCCGCAGCGCCGCAGCGTTTGGGAAAGACCAAGAGAGGGCGCTTCGCCGACCCGTCCGGCCGGGATCTTCTCCTCACCGATATGAATAAGGCCGCCGAGAAACGTACCGGTCGTCAATACGACCCGGGCAACTGTGATCCGCCTTCCATCACCCAACATGAGACCGGCAACGCGGCCGGCATCGTCGAGCAGTAGATCCTCCGCCGCGCCTTCGATGATCTCCAGGTTCTCGACCTCGTCGAGCAATTCGGCCATCGCGCGGCGATAGAGCTTGCGGTCCGCCTGGGCGCGTGGTCCCCGCACCGCCGGGCCCTTGCTGCGGTTCAGCATGCGGAACTGGATGCCGGCGCGGTCGATTGCCCGGCCCATAACGCCGTCGAGTGCATCGATCTCGCGCACCAGGTGGCCCTTGGCGAGCCCGCCGATCGCCGGGTTGCACGACATCTCGCCGATCGTCGCCCGGTTATGCGTCAGCAGCGCGGTCCGGGCGCCGACCCGCGCCGCAGCCGCAGCCGCCTCGCAGCCGGCATGCCCGCCGCCGATCACGACGACATCGTACTTCTGGGAGGCCTCACTCATGGGCGCGGAATGTAGGAACAGCCCTTCGGCCTGTCGAGGTTTCACGTGAAACACCTCGGCCAAGGATGTACCTTCGCCGGCATGTCCGCTGAGGAAAACCCGAAAAACCGGCCTGGAACTGGGCGTAAGACGAGGAAGCGGATGGCTCGGGAGGGCTGGGCCGAAGCGTTCAAGGAATCCGCGAATCTGAGCGACGATGACTTGGCCTGGTTGGATTTTCCGAATGACACGGACGCCAAACTTGTCTGGGACGGGAATCTCTAGGGTGGAATTGCGCGCAGTGAATCCCACCGCGTTATCGCAGTCGATATTGGTAATGATGGGTTTCGCTCCGCTCAACCCGTCCTAGGCCGCTGCTTCTGATAAGCGGCAGATCTCAAGGAACTCGCGACTGAAAACCGGCGGATCGAGATCTTCATAGGTCAGAACCCGAACCCCGTACTCCGCCAAAACTTGCGCGACGTGGGTGGATGGGAGCCGGTTCGGTATTAGCAAAATTAACTCCGCCACCGATCCTTCGGGGTGCCGCCGATAAAGCCCGCCATACAGTAGTAATTGCCCGAGCCCCTGCTGAATAGCCGCCGCGCCGTTGTCGGTTTTGATTTCCACGACTACCGGGCTTTCCCCCGGTCGCTCGATTAAAAGATCCATTTCCAGACGCTCGATCAGCGGCTTGCGCATGGGTGGCCCGAGCAACGATCGCAAAGCCTTCCAAACTCGCGTCTGTCTTCGGTGGATCACGCGCTCGTCAAGCGCTCGCCGGGAGGATGTGTTGCGCTCCTCGGGCGGTCCTTCAGCCATTCGCATCACCTCGGCTAGCGCACTGAGGTGGCGTTCAACAGGTGTAGCCAAGCCATAGCGGCGACGGCGCACCAGATGGCATTCTATGACAAATGCTGCCGTGGCGGCCTGGACCTCCTCGGCCGAGTCGTCCACGCATGCTACGACGTAATACCGGCGACTGCGGTTCCTCCGTGCTGGCTCGACATGTACGGAATTATGTAGCAAACTCAGGTTCGGTCGAATTGCCCCGATTTGCCGATTTGATCCCGGTTCCGCTCCGTGATTCCAAAGGAGATCCCGGACCGCCTTCGGTGCTAAGGGGGCGCCAGGCGGTAAAATGCATTATGTCTGAGGGGGATGGAGCGCGGGGGAAGTAACCGTTGTATCAGTCTGGTTGTGGCGCTTGTCGGAAGCTATTGACAGTCAACACGCCATCATCCACCGTGATGCCCGTCGGGGGAAATCGGGGCTGTAATGTCCTTGATTCATCCCCATCTTGGTGAGACAAAGCCACCACGAAGCTGTTAGCTACACAGAAGCGCCCCAGAGTACGTTAGCTCTGGGGTCAAGTTATCTTTGCGTCCTAGCTACGTTAGCAATTGGTTAACGGGTTGGGGGTCAATCTGAGGCGAATTCGGGAGTCCATCAAATGCTCACCTCCTCAATCTCCACCATGCTATCAAAATCCGTCGTTTGAACTGCGATTTCGTGCCGGCCAATGTCTGGCATTGCTGACCGAGCTTCTTGAAATATTCCAGGTATTCATTCCTGAGATTTTCAGGAAGCTCCTCGATCCGCTTTTGGATATGCGTTCGGAGCGCGTCATATATCTGAACAATGGAAATACGATACAGCATATCTATGTCGCTAAATGATGCGTAACTCCTTTCTATAAGCATCCCGGCTGTCTCAAAAAAACCGCACAATTTCATTATGAAGAGATATTGTTCCGTTTCCTGCTCGCGGAGACGGTTCATCTCCACTGCTATATATTCTCTTGTAATCTCATCTTTACCGGCTTGGTCAAGGTG
>Ga0066709_100003791_pt1 | contig 11789 bp, 12 predicted proteins | sample GraSoiAngelo_158_FD_79665 | JGI IMG/M metagenome (GOLD analysis project Ga0066709, IMG submission 79665) | Grasslands soil microbial communities from the Angelo Coastal Reserve, California, USA - 14_1009_16_30cm | ecosystem: Environmental > Terrestrial > Soil > Grasslands | place: USA... | reverse complement strand
GGCGGTCCGAGTCCGAGCGCCGGGCGGTTTCGGTGCTGGAGCTGCTGCTCGCCGCAGCGAAGACCTCCCGACCGGCGCCGGTCGACATCCCGTCGCAGCCGTTCGTGCCGGCCTGGGCGGTGGTGACCGCGGACGTCGATCGCAAGGCAAGCTGAGGGAGCGAAACACGAGCGCGAGGGAACCGGCCGGTCTCGTTCAGACAGTGCGCGGCCCGGTCCCGGCGGCCGACATCGGGTTCACCCTGCCGCACGAGCACACGGCGATCGCGCTCTGGCACATCCTCAACCGCTGGGACTACTGGGAGCTGTCGCGCGACGAGGAGATCGCGGCAGCCGAGCTGGCGCGCTTTCGGGCCGCGGGCGGCAGCTGCCTGGTCGACCTCACCCTGCCGGGTGTCGGGCGAGACCCGGCGCGCCTCGCCGGGCTGTCCGAGCAGACCGGCCTCCACATCGTCATGGGCGCCGGCTGGTATCGCGGCGCGTACTACCCGGCTGAGGCGCTCATCGACCGCCGGAGCGTCGACGACCTGGCCTCGGAGCTCATCCGAGAGGCGACGGATGGCGTCGCCGAGACCGGGATCAAGCCGGGGATCATCGGTGAGGTCGGGACCGACAAACCGTGGGTGTCGGCCCTCGAGGAGCGGGTGCATCGCGCGGTGGCTCGGGCCGCGCGTCAGACGGGCCTGGCGATCACCACGCATTCGGTGATGTCGCCCGTCGGCCTCGACCAGCTGCGGCTGTTCGAGGAGGAAGGCATGGACCCGTCGAGGGTCGTGATCGGGCACGCGGATTCGTACCCGTCACTCGGGTACTACCTCGAGATCGTCGGGCGGGGAGCGAACCCTGAATTCGACTTCCTGGGCATGAGCTTCACCCCGATGGAGCGTCACGGGGAAGGCCGAATCGTCGAGCTGTTGTGCGAGCTGCTCGCGCGGGGCCACGCTGACCGGGTCCTCCTGTCTCAGGACGTCTGCCACAACGGTCAGCTCACCCGCTACGGCGGCCACGGCTACACGTACCTGCAGGAGACGTTCCTGCCGCGCGTCCGCGACGCCGGTGCGTCCGACTCCGAGATCGAGCAAATCACGGTCGGAAACCCGCGGCGGATTCTGGCTCGCTGAGTGCCGCCGGCGCAGATCAGCTCTCGAGGGTCGCCTCGACCGAGAGCTTGACGTTGCCCTGCAGGGCGCGCGAGATCGGGCATCCGTCGCGAGCGCCCTCGGCGAGCTCGCGGAACTTGGCAGCGTCGATGCCCGGCACGACGCCCCGAACCGCCAGCGCGCTCGACACCACGGTCCACTTGTCGAGCTTGTCGAACGTCACCGTTGCGCTGACGTCGAGTCGCGTGGGCGGCGTTCCGGCCTTGGCCAGGTCGCTCGAGAACGCCATCGAGAAGCAGGCGGCGTGGGCGGCGGCCACAAGCTCCTCGGGGCTCGTCCGGCCGTCCGCGGATTCCGTTCGCGAGGCCCAGGTCACGGGCAGGTCCGTGAACGCGTGACTGGTCGCCGCCGTCACCACTCCGGACCCTGAAGTCAGATCGCCATGCCAGGTCGACTCCGCTCGGCGAATGGCTGCCATCGTTCCACCTCCTGCTCACGCATCCCGCTCAGACTGCCTCCGGGCATGGTCCCACAGCAGGCCCGCGCCGGGCGCCGAGGCCGTGACCGGGCGACGAAGTGGCGCGTCGGTGCACCGGTCGGCCGTTTCCCGCACGCACCGCCGGAGGCAGCCCGGCGGACCGGTCCGCTGAGGAACGGTTGGGTCGTGGGCGGTCTCGCAGCGGGCGTCCACGCACCCAGCGCAGCAGAGCCCCGTACCTTCCGGTGCCCAATGGCCACGACGGACGTGCCATTCCGGGATCGAGGCCTGGCACCTAGCGTCCGGTCACGCCTTGAGCGAGCCGATGGTCGGCACGGGCGCCCGAGAGTCTCGAGAGCAGATGTTCCTGCGTGCACGATCGATCCTGACCCTCGCCGCCCTCTTGCTCGCGACGATGCTCCCGGCCGCCGCGCCCGCCGCCGTCAGCGCCACGGATCTGACGATCAGCCAGGCGGAGAGCCGAATGATTTCGCTGATCAACGCCGACCGGGCTCAGGCGGGGCTCCGCGCGCTGCGCGTCGACAGCCGGCTCATGGCGATCGCCCGGGCCCGCTCCGAGGACATGGCGACATACCACTACTTCAGCCACACGCAGCCCGATGGCCGGACCGCGATCGACTACCTGTCCGCTTCGAGCATCAGCTGGTACCTCGAGGGCGAGATCATTGCCTACAACTACGGTTACCCGACGCTGGGCGACTCGGCGGACGTGGCGAACACCGGCTGGATGAACTCCAGCGGACACAAGGCCATCATCATGTCGACGAACGAGAACTACTTCGGCATCGGTCTTGCGATCGACCCCTCGAACGGCTACCGGTACTGGACCGGCGTGTTCATCAAGGGGCCCGACCGCACCGGCGCATGGGCGCGCATGGGAGCGAAGCACACGCCTGGTGCGCGGACGTCGACCGGCACGCGTCGCATCTACCTGAGCTGGACCGGGAATGACTACCTGCTCCAGGTTCTTACCGCGGGCTTCTACTCGTTCCAGGTTCAGCGTCGGACGGACCTTGGGAGCTGGGTGACGATCACCTCCTCGACGACGTCGAAGAGCACCTACCGTTACCAGAAGGTTGGTCACCGGTACGACTTCCGGGTGCGCGCTCGCGACCGGGCCGGCAACTACGGCAGCTGGTCCGCCTACCTCTCCTTCTCGATCTAGCGCCGCGCGAACTGCCTGGCGGCGCGGCCCTTCGCGCCTAGGCCGGGATGGTGAACCCGTTGAGGGCCCGAGCGATCGGCCGGAGATTGGCCGATCCTGGAAGGACCACGCGCCGGACGCCGGCGAACGCGCAATGGGCCGCGACCGCCTCGGCGAACGCGTCCGCGAATCCCGGGTTCGCCAGGGGGTCGAAGCCCGCCTCCCAGAGCAGGCCGACCACCCGCAGGAGGTCCGCGCGCCGGTCCGCCCGCAGCTCGATCCGCCCGACGAATCGATCGCCGAAGAGGACCGGCAGCACGTAGTAGCCGTAACGGCGCTTTGCCGCCGGCTCGTAGACCTCCCAGATGTAGTCGAACGCGAACAGTCGTCGCTGCAGGTCGCGGTCCCAGACCACTGGATCGAGCGTAGCGAGGAATGCGACGCCTGGCTGCTGGCCACCGGGCGGCGCGCTCGCACCGACCTCGCGCTCGGCCTGGGCGAGAAGCTCGACGTCCTCGGCCACGACGAACCGGTCGCCCCGAATACCGTCCACCGTCACCGGCAACAGTGCGCCGGCCTCGATCAGCTGCGCCCGGTAGGTCGCCCGCGACGGGATTGCCGGGGTCGAGCCGTTCGTCGGCGGAGTCTCTCGCCCGGGCGCCGTGCCCAGCCAGAGCTCGGCCTGACCTGCGGTGCCGAGCAGGCCGTGTGCACGGAAGCGTGACAGCAGCCGATGACGCCGCTGCTCGTCCCCGGGTCGTCGGTCAGCCAGGAGCTCCCCCGGAAAGAGGCGTTCGGCCAGGTCGTAAACACGCCGGTTGCCCTCGCGCCGGCGGATACCGAGGATGCCGGCCTCGGCGAGTGCCTCGAGGATCGCGCGGACCTGGTTCGTTGGTCGCCAGTACCAGTCGATGGACGCCCGGGCCTCGACATCCGTCGACGAAAGCGGACCATTCTCCCGAATCCGCGACAGCAACTCTGCGACGAGCGGGTTGTGCTCGTCGAACGTGGTCTCGCTGTGGCGTGCGAGGTTGCGGTCCCAGGTGATGCGGTACCACGGCAGCTCGGCCATCGGCAGGATCGACAGGCCCTTGTTGTAGGACTCGTACAGCCGCCGCTCCCGGTACAGCAGGTCCTCAGTCCAGTCGCGCCGGTAGCCGGCGATCCGGGCCAGGAGCACGAGGTCGTGATTGCGTCCGGCGACGTCGATCGGATCGAACTGCAGCGACCCGAGCCGCTCCATCACGCGCATGACGCTCTCCGATTCGGCGGGCAGCGAGCGCGGAGGCGCGAGCAGGTGACGGAGCACCAGGAAGCGACGAGCCACTTCCTGGCTGACGTTCACGGTCGGGGGCACGAGGCCGATCATATCGACCGGGCCGTCAGGAACTGTCTGGTTCTGCGGCGCGAGTCGGGCACAGCCCGGCCGGCCGTCAAAGGCAGCAGGCCGCTGCGATGAAGGTGCAAGGCTCCGCAGAAAGCGCTCGGTCGGCTTGCGAGCCGCCCGGAAGCACCATGGCCGGGTCGGCTCGGCGGCCGGTCATGTTCCCCATGACGACTGGCGGCCGGACCGTCGCTGCCGGAGGTGTGTCATGTCCGAGATGAGCCTTCGCGACGTCCGGCTCCCAAGGGTCCGGATGCGCAGGGTCAGGTTGCCGGAAATCCTGGTTCCCGAGTTGCGGAGCGGGGGCCCACGGCTGTCGGACGTGAAGATCGCTGATAAGACACTTGGCCAGCTGGCCGGGGAGGTGAGCATGCCCGACGTGAAAATCCCGGACGTCAAGATGCCCGACGTGAAGGCGTCCGACCTCAGGATGCCGGACGTGAAAATCCCGGACGTCAAGCTCTCGGACATCAAGCTCGGCGACATCAAGCTGTCGGATGCGCTGAGCGCCATCTCGATGCCCGATATCCGGGTCCGGGACGTCCCCGACGCCTCGGACGTCAAGGAAATCCTTCCCCGCCGCGAGGCGCCATCGCCGATGCCGTTCATCCTGGTGGGCGCAATGACGGGCATCCTGCTCGGACTCTGGCTGGCGACGGTTGCGCCGACCTCGAACTGGATCCGGATGACCGCCGAGGACATGAAGCTCAAGTTCGATCGCTGGCGGGCCGGCACGGCCGACACGGTCGGCGAGCGGATGGACGAATACCTGGCGCCGTCCGAAATGGACGGCATGCCCACGCAGTCACGGACGGACACGGCCGCGTACTCCGGGACCTCCTCGGACAAGACGCCGGAGTCGACCTCTTCCTACTGACGACCGACTGACCGCCGTCCCCGGGCGGCGTCAACGCGGAGGCACGATCCGTCCCGGATCCGCGTGCTGGCCCACCGAGTAAAACTCAGCGCGACCCCCACCGGACCGCCGGGGGAACGGTGCCTCAATGGGGGCCGCACCCCTGATAACGAAGCGGACGGCGATGTGTTCGCGTCCGGACGCGCGACCAGCGCGCGCCGAGCTGATTCACACGGCCGCGAGGGGCGGCGCGCCGCGATAGCTCTCGGGGAGCGTGGTTCCTGTTTCGGCCGTCTCGATCTCGACGATGTCGGGGCGCATCGGCCCAAGGACGCCGAGCAGTTCCCCCTGCTCCGCCCCCGGCACGTTGAACGCGTTGAGCGTGGCGACGAGGTCCTCGACGAGCGCGTCGAACTCGCCGGCCGTTACCCGCATTCCGTCATGCGTCTCGCGCATCGATCGACCACCGTAGGTGCACGGTCCACCTGCCGCCTCGCACACCTGGTCGACAAGCATCGTCTTGAGGCGGGGAATGTCGGAGCGGGAGAACTTCTTGTTGATCCTCCCGTCGCCGGCACACCGCCCGACGAAATCGTCGATCACCGCAACGATGGCGTCCTTGCCTCCGAGCCGGTCGTACAACGAGCTCTGCATGGCACTCGCTCCTCCCTGGCGGCGATTCAGTTGTCCCGCCGACGATACGCCCGCGGTCCGGGTCGATCAATGCTCCGAGAGAAACGCTCGCACCTCCGGGACGATCACGTCGGCCCGCGAGAATGTGCCGAAGTGGTCATCGCCCGGAACGATCACCGTTCGGGAGTACTCGGGCAGCGGCGGGAGGGGATCCGGACGTTCGTGTTCTCCCCAGATCGCAAGGATCGGCTGGGGTAGGTCGTGCAGCTTCCGGCCGATGGACTTCACCAGCGTCTGGGCCCGAACCAGCGATGCCATCGCCTTCGAATCCGACCGGCCGATCGCCTTCGCCCAGTCATGACGACCAGCCTCCAGCAGCTCAGCTTCGAGGAAGGAGGTGCCCGACCGGCTGAGACGGGTTGCCATGCTTCGCGCCTGGGTCGCGGACGGCCGCGGAACGTCATCGAAGCCAACCAGATCGGCACGCGTGCCGACCAGGATCAGGGCCTCGACACGACCTGGGTGGAGTGCGGCTGTCGCGAGTGCTGTCTCGCCGCCGCGTGACCAGCCGAAGAGGGGCGCAGACTCGAGCGCCAGATCGTCGAGCACCGCGACGATGTCGGCTGCCAGCGCCGGCGTGACGTACGCCTTCGCGCCGGTTGGTCGTTCGCTTCTGCCATGCCCGCGCAGGTCGACGAGGACGAGCTGGAAGCGGTCGGCGAGGCGCTCCGTGTAGCCCGCCATTCGCCAGGACTCAGTCGAGCCCATGCTCCCGTGGAGTAGCACGAGGGGACGCCCGGTCCCGACAAGCTCGTAGTAGATCCGGAGGCCGGAGCCACGCGCGATCCCCAAGGCTGAAGCCGGTCAGGCCTCGGCTACTTCGGCGGCCCGGCAGTCGTGGCACAGGCCTCCGACGGCGAGATGCGACAGGTCGACGGCGAAGCCAGCGCCGCCGAGCGAGGCCACCAGATCGTCCACGTCCGCGTCGCTCAGCTCGCGCACTTCGCCGCAGCTCTCGCAGATGGCGTGCCCGTGCTCGCTCGACGGGGCGATGTGGAACTCCTGCCGGCCGTCACGGCCGTGGGAATGCTTGATCAGCCCGATCTCCTCGAGGACCTCGAGCGTCCGGTAGACGGTGGATGGGGTCGTCTCGGGGTCGCGTCCCCGACACAGCTCGACGAGCTCGGCTCCTGTCACGTGGCCGTTGGTTGCCTTGAGCACGTCGATCAGTGCGCGGCGCTGAGGCGTCCAGCGCAGCCCCGCAGAGCGAAGCCGGCCCCTCACGTCCCCGAAACCCTGTGACGCAGATCGCGTGCGAACGGTCATCCGTGCAGTCATTCCGGACGAACTATGCCATGCGAGGCTCCTCCCGTCTGCATCGACGTGTTGATGCAACTCATTGCAGAAAGAACTGCGCATGGCTAGCATGGGAGGCTCTCGTTTCAGCGCGAGGAGATCGATGCTCTCGACTGCCGTACGACTCGTTCGCACGGAGAGCGACCTCCGAAACCGAATCTTTCGTGTGTACGGCTTCCTGATCGCGTTCAACCTCGGGGCGTGGGCCCTGGCGCTGGTCGCCGCAGCGGCATACCCCATCCTCCTGCCGACGGCCTTCCTCGCCTACACGTTCGGCCTGCGTCACGCCGTCGATGCCGACCACATCGCCGCGATCGACAACACCACCCGCAAGTTGATGCAGGACGGCCAGCGGCCGGTCGGTGTGGGGCTGTTCTTTTCGCTCGGCCACTCCACGATCGTGGTCGCCCTGTCGGTCCTGCTCGCGATCTCGGCCGGCATCGTCAGCGACATCCCGACCTTCAGGGAGATCGGCGGGCTCATCGGCACCAGCGTGTCGGCCGTCTTCCTGCTCGTCATCGGCCTGATCAACCTCGTCGTGCTGATCGACATCTACCGAATGTTCAGGCGGGTGTCGCAGGGCGGGACCTATGACGACGAGAACCTCAAAGACTTCCTGTTCAATCGCGGTCTCCTGGCGCGCGTCTTCCTGCCGATGCTCAGGGTCATCCGCAAGAGCTGGCACATGTACCCGCTTGGGGTGCTGTTCGGACTCGGTTTCGACACCGCCAGCGAGGTCGCGCTGCTGGGCCTTGCCGCCACGTCAGGTGCCAACCACATCCCCGTGCAGTACATCCTGATCCTGCCGGCGCTGTTCGCGGCCGGCATGTCGCTCGTGGACGCGACCGACGGCATCCTGATGCTCGGCGCCTACGGCTGGGCGTACGTCAAGCCGATCCGCAAGCTCTACTACAACCTCAACATCACGCTGGTTTCGGTGCTCATCGCGTTTGGCATCGGCGGGATCGAGGTCCTGAGCATCGTCGCCGACCGGCTCGGCCTGCACGGCGGCGTCTGGGACTGGGTTGGCGAGCTCGACTTCGGCGTGATCGGTTTCGCGATCATCGCCGTCTTCGTGCTGAGCTGGGGAATCTCCACCGCCATCTATCGCTGGAAGCGCTACGACGACCTGCCGATCCGACGCCGGCCTTCGGCGACGGCACCACAGGGCTAAATCGCGCCAACCTCGATTGCAACGTCCGAGACAGGGACGTCGGTACTGAGGGATGGCAACGGTCGGTTGATGGTGCGCGTCCGCACGATCGTCGAGGATTGCCGCGTGGCCGTACCTCCCGACGTGCTCCGACAACAGCTGACCCGCGCGCGATGGCGCCTCCGCATGGCCGCGCCCTTCTCGCCCGAATGGGATGCCGCGCTGACCGCAGTCGAGGAGCTGGAGCGCCGACTGACCGTGGTGAAAGTGCGGCAGGGGCCCGCGCAAGGCTCGACCGCCGAACGGGTGCCGACCCCCGAGCGGTAGATCCGCAGAGCGGAACGGCGGTCGGGCTGCGGCGTCAGTCTGCCGGCGCTTCGCCCTCGTCGACGGCCGTCGCACCGAGGGCATCGGCGATGGCCTTGATCGCCTCCCGCTCGAACTGGCTGACCTGCTCTCCGCCGATTCCGAGGACGCCGCCCTCGCGGGTCGCCTCGGCCACGCGCTGTGCGATCGACAGGTACCAGGCCCGCGCTCGCTGCGCCTCCGCAGGATCCGGCTGGACGTCGAGGATGGCCCCAGCCTTTCTCGCGGCCTCGATGCCGCCCATGTACGGATCGCTCCCCCGGGCGTCCGGGAGCCCGCCGGCGAGCCTCCCGTAGGTGTCCGCAACGATGTCGCCGAGAAGCCCGGCCGGCGCATCCGCCGCCGCCTGCTCCACGATCTGGACGAACGCCCCGAGCTCGGTCTCGGTCTGCCCCGATGAGCCCGCCGTCGACGCGATCGCGCGTGCGATCGCGGGTCCCGCGTCGACGAGTGCGAGCCACTGTTCCTGGCTGAACGACTCGCGATTGGTCATGCGGCCCTCCGGCGTGCGGGCGTAAAGACTTCAGCGCGAGTATCGCCGGTTGCGAGAGCGAACGACGGCCTGCTCTCGCGCGAGCAGTGCCCGAGCGTGGAGCAGGGCGGGGTGCCGGTCGCGTACCTGAGGGTCCGCCGACCGGCTCCCTTCGATCAGTGCAGGTTTCTGGTCGAGAGCTTGGTCGAGGAGGGCTTCGCCCGCAGCTGGGAGAGCCGGACGTGGACGTGTGCCGCATGGCCTCCAGCCGCCGTGCGAACCGCCGTCGCGCTGATTCGCGCATTGCGGCGGATCGTGGCGAGCCGACGCCGGTCGAACTTCACAGCCCGAAGCCGTCCGGTTGTCAGAAACCGCTCGCGAGCCTGCTGGCTGAGCTTGATGCCGTTCATCTCAGTTCAGCACCCACCAAAAGACGTACGACGCGCTCGTGACGCTCGTGTTGAGGTAGATCGTGAACTTGCCAGCGGCCGAGACCACGGCACGCACCCAGCGACCGGAGCGGTTCGACGCGAGGACCGCGAACACGAGGCTGCTCGTCGACACTCCCGCGAGGGTGATTGCCTTCGAAGAGGCACCCGCCGAGATCGTGGCCCGGCCCGATCTCGTGAACTGCGCCTTGCCCGTGACCTTGAGCGCGACACGGTCGGTCGAGGCCGCGAACGCCTGGACCCCGATCGTGCCCGGGCCGCCGGCGTAGCCGAAGACACCCGTGCCGCCGGTGCCGAAGCCGTCGCCCTCAACGCCGAAATTTCCGAGCCCGAGCACGCCGAGGCCGCCGGTTCCGACGACTCCTGCATCCCCGCTGTCGCCCCACACGCCGCTGCCAAAGGCAGTGGGATCCGCTGGCGTCGGCGTGAAGCCGTAGATGCCTGTGGCGGCGGTATCGCCGACGGCCGCGGCATTGGTCCCGTCGCCGCCGATCGCGTACACCGCGGCGAACAGGTCGTCGGTCTCGTGGGCGTTGATTCCCACGGCACCCGTGGATGTCGCCACGACCGCAGACCCTGCCGCGGCGCTCGCCACGAAGGCGTTCACGCCGGCGCCGGTTGCGTCGATCTCCGTGGCAGCCGTCGCCGCGTTCGTCGCGCCTAATGCGACGTCGTCCGGATCGTGGCCCTGCGCGGCCAGCGGCACGGCTGCCTGAGCGGCGAGAGCGGCGGCACCGCCTGCAGCCGCGGCGAGCAGCGCGCGACGTGTGGTCGCCTTGTTGTTCTCCGACACGGAACTCCCTCCTCCTGGCCATGTGCGCGACGGTTCCCGACGGGTCCCGTCCCCTCGCGCTGTTACCCCTGACCGACGCGGTTCCCCTCGATCCGTTTCGGCCGCTCTCCCCTGGGCCTGGGTCGAGCGCTCAAGGTACACCCCGGAGTGCCGTCCACCTAGAGTGAATTTTTCGGTTCTCTGACGCTTACCTGTCGTCAGTTGGGTGCCTGGGCGCCAACGGCAGGCTTAACCTCCCTTTGGTGTTCGGTCATGAGACCCGCATAACCGCGACGTCGTCGACGGCGGCCTCGACGAGGCTTTCCTTGCCCAGGTCCGCGGCCTCGATCACGACGTGCGCCTTCTTGCCCGCGAAGGACGCCGGGATCGCCAGCGTGTGGTTGACCCATCGCGCGTCGACCTCGACCGGCGCGCCGCGTTGCGTAAACAGCACCGCGGACGAGGCGTCCTCGGCCACCATCCGCACCCGCAGGTAGTCGTCGCTCGAGGACGCCGAGTTGTAGGCGAAGCTCGAGCGGAAGTTCAGCGCATAGCCATGCCCGGCTGCGAGCGTGAAATCGGGCGACCGGATCGACGTCACCCCCCCATCCAGGTCGTTCGCGCTCGGGCTCGTTCCGGCGCTGGCACCCGTGACGAGGTCGTCCTGGCCGCTGACGGTCGTCCCGAGCTGCTTCGGCCCCCGGGAGTCGGTCGGCTCGGGGTTGCCGCGCTGCCATTGCCCACGCGTGGCCGTATCCGCGCCGTCCGGGTTGATGGTCGAGCCGTGGCCTAGCGCCAAATCGTCGAAAAACGGCCCGCAGTACTTCTGCGACTGGCCGATGACCGAGTACGGGCAGCCGGCCTTGGATATGAGGTAGATGATCGCCAGCTTGTTGCGACGCGTCTCCGGGCCGATCGTCGAGTCATCCGGATACCAGCCCGTGGACAGCTCGAACGTGAACGCGAAGATGCGGTGCCGGCCGTACTCCCAGTCGCGTGTGGTGCCGGCGCTGACGTACAGGTCGCTGCCCTGCTCGGGCTTGTAGCCGTTTCGGGCGGCCATGTCCCGGCCCATGTGCACGAAGACGAGGTGGTCGGCCGCGGTCATGTCGGGCGGAACGTCCGTGTAGGTGTAGCCGTAGGGCCACATCACCAGGCGGCCCGAACTGTGGAACGTGATCGCCGTTCGGATCTGCTGGAAGCCGTTGATCACGCGGCTGTTGATGAAGTCGCGCATGGCGCGCGTCTCCGGTGCGGAGAACGGGCGCGGCCCCCGGTACATCAGGTTGGCCTGGTTCGTGCTCGAGCCGGCGCAACAGCCCCAGCGGTAGTCGTAGTTGCGGTTGAGGTCGGTCCCGACTTGGACGCCGTCGGGCGTCGGCTGGCGGTTCTTTCGCCAGTAGTGGTATTTGCCGCCCGAGATGTCGTACTCGGCGCCGTCGGGGTTCACCGCAAAGACGATCCAGATCTCGCGGTTGTTGACGAGATTCGTGATCGTCGGGTCGGAGCCATAGCCGTCGACCAGCCAGCGGTAGATCGCGAGCGTCATCTCGAGGGAGATGTGCTCGCGCGCGTGATGGAGGCCGTCGAACAGGACCTGCGGCTC
>Ga0066709_100003790_pt1 | contig 11790 bp, 12 predicted proteins | sample GraSoiAngelo_158_FD_79665 | JGI IMG/M metagenome (GOLD analysis project Ga0066709, IMG submission 79665) | Grasslands soil microbial communities from the Angelo Coastal Reserve, California, USA - 14_1009_16_30cm | ecosystem: Environmental > Terrestrial > Soil > Grasslands | place: USA... | reverse complement strand
TTTCGGGAAGTGGGCATCATGCATGAGTACGAGCGCGGTCCGGATGGGACATGGCATGACGGCTTGCTGATGGAGATGCTCGCCGAGGACTTCATCGATGAATGACCCTGGCTGCGCCCTGCTCACACGGCTGGACCAGCCAGCCTTTGACGCCATCGGAACGTGTTGATCTCAGGTTCGAGAACCAGCCGAGAGAATCACTACGTGCCCTCCCCTGCTCGCAAGTCTAGTGGCCATACCCGGCTGCGAATCTTCGTTAACGGCGAGACGGTGTCGGACTCGCCGCGATTGGAAGCGCTGCTTGCGTTCGCTCACCATCCGGAGGTTGAGCTGATCGGGACTGACAGCCGGTTCTCCAATCGCCTTTACGTTGGCGCGTACGACTCGCAGAACGCGTACTCGCCCTGGGAGATCAAATTCGAAGACGGCAGGAGGCTGTCGTCCGCAGTCGTGGGTCCCGACATTCAGCGGATCGGGCGTGACCTTGTTGGAAGCTGGTCAGGAGGAGCGAGGCGAGCGGGCGACGGTGATGCTGAACGGCGCATGTGACCACGACGCGGATGCGTTCGCCACTGCCGATCCGCTCCTCCTCGAAGCGCTGCCCCGGCATGTCGTCGAATGCGGCAACCCAATGACGGTCGTGCAGGCGGTGGCACTTCTAGGCCTATTCCTTCGGGTGCGCGACGATTTCACCCTCGACCTGGGCGAGGGCTTTCGCTACTCGTTCGATCGCTCGGGCTTCTACTTCGTTCTGATGCGTGATCTGACCCCGAGTGCCTGGCGGTGGTTCTCGGGCTGCGTCGCTCATTCCGATTACGCTCAGGACGACCAACTAATCCTCATGGCGCAATCGGCGCTAGAGAGGATCGAACGCGCGCTTCGAGCTCGCGATCGCCTTCACGAAAAAACTCCAGCTGCCCGCGTCCCGCGATGTGTCGAACGAGGCGATCTTCTACTTCGACGTGGCGCTCCTGATGCTCGGCGGAGCATTCGACGGGCTCGCGCACGTCGTACATGTCGTGCAGGGCCTCACCGGGTCCGAGCGCCAGATCGGCTGGGGGAGCGAACGTTGGATGAAGCGGCTCAGCGTTGAGAATCCCGGGTTGGAGCAGATGATGACTCGAGAGCAGCCGCACCGCGACGCTCGCGGAATGGTCGCAATCCTGCGCAACACTATCCATCAGGAATCGCTCCGAACGATCATGTGGCAGAGCCGCGGCACGAGGAGGGAGCGGATCGCCGTTCCTGCCGGCGTCGAAACCGATCTCGAGACTGTTATCGCTCGCGTGGGAACGGCGGAGCAGTTCGGTGTCATGCGGGGCGCCGACAAGCGGCTCTACATCGAGCCGGGGGTGTACATCGAGAATATCTTCCCGTCGGTCTTCGCCTCGATCAGCGCAGTTATGAACGCCACCCCGGTCGAGACGCTGGCCGGCGTCGATCCTGCGAAGCTCCTTACTGGCCCGCCTGACGACGAAACCGGTATCTTCACCGCCCCCATCCGGACTCGGATACGCCTGCTGAGCGGCATCGAATAGGGCGCTTCTCCGACGTGCCGATGACCGCGGGCCTATGGTAAGCGCGGTTCCGCTGGGGATCACCTCCCCACTGACGTCGTGCATCCGCATGGATTCTTGCGGGAGGACAGGGATTCGAACCCTGGAGCGAGTTGCCCCGCTAACGGTTTTCAAGACCGTCGCCTTCGTCCGCTCGGCCATCCTCCCGCGAGGAGCCTACCGCTGCATTTGTCCTGTCTCTCGCGGCCACCTAGGGTGGCTGCTTCGAAGTAGGTCTGACGCGACGACGGCGGGGGGACGATATGAAACAGAAGGAGCATGCGCCGATCACGGAGTTCGAGGCCAAGCAGGTGGACCGAGCGAATACCGCCGGGAACATCCCCGTGGTGTTCGTCCATGGACTGTGGCTGCTCCCCAGCAGTTGGGATCGGTGGGCGGAGCTGTTCGAGAAGAATGGATACACCGCGTTGACGCCGGGCTGGCCCGACGATCCGGACACGGTCGCCCAGGCCAAGGCGCATCCCGAGGTGTTCGCGAACAAGTCCGTGGGTGACGTTGCGGATCACTTCGAGGACGTCATCCGTGGGCTGAAGAAGAAGCCGGCCATCATCGGTCACTCCTTCGGCGGACTGCTCGCGCAGATCCTCGCGGGTCGCGGTTTGTCGGCTGTGTCGGTCGCGATCGATCCGGCGCCGTTCCGTGGCGTGCTCCCGTTGCCGATCTCATCGCTGAAGTCCGCGTCGCCGGTCCTTCGGAATCCTGTGAACTACCACCGCGCCGTACCGCTCACCTACGAACAGTTCCGCTACTCCTTCGCCAACGCCGTGAGCGAGGACGAGGCCAAAGAGCTCTACGAGACCTTCGCGGTCCCGACCTCCGGTGAGCCGCTCTTCCAAGCGGCGGCGGCCAACCTCAACCCGTGGACCGAGGCCAAGGTCGACACGAAGAACCCCGACCGCGGCCCGCTCCTCATCCTGGACGGCGAGAAGGACCACGTCGTTCCGTGGGCCATCGCGAACGCGTCGTACAAGCGCCAAGCGCACAACGAGGGCGTGACCGAGATCGCCAAGATCCCGAATCGCGGTCACGCGCTCACGATCGACGATGGCTGGCGTGAGGTCGCCGACACGGCGCTCGCGTTCGTCCAGAAGCACACGAAGACATAGCCGCCGGGCGACGAGCGAAGGGCGCAGGGAGTCGCTACGCTGCAGGTATGACCAGCGACGTCTCCTGGATCCCGCACGGATCCGACCCCGAAGCCGACATGCGGTCGATCGTGGAGCACCTCCCGGCCGTGATCTACATCGATTCCGACGAGGCGCTCCCCAAGACCTTGTACATTAGCCCGAACGTCGAAGCGATCCTCGGATACCCCAAGACCTTCTTCGAGGAGGCCGGTCCCGCCTGGGTCCAGCTGATCCATCCCGACGACCTGCCCGGGGTGCTCCAAGCGTGGAAGCTCGCCCTGCGTCAGGGAGCCCCCTTCGACCGGGAATTCCGGCACATCCGCCCCGACGGGACCGAGGTCTGGGTGCACGACCATTCCGTGTTGATCCGCGACGCCGAGGGGAACCGACTCCACTGGCGGGGTGTGCTCATCAACATCACGGACCGTGTCCATGCCGAGCGCGAGCTGGCGACCAGCGAGGCCCGATACCGGGCCCTCGTCGAAGGCATCCCCGCGGTCGTCTACGAGATGGGCCTCGACGACCAACGCCGCACGCTGTACGCGAGCCCGCACATCGAAGCGTTGTTCGGCTACACCCGGGAAGAGTGGCTCGACCAGCCGGACATCTGGGCAGAGCTCATGCACCCGGACGACCGCGAGATCGAGCTCGCCGCCCACGACCTGCACAGCGCGACCGGCGATCCCTGGTCGCGCGAGTACCGGTTGATCGCGGCCGACGGACGCGTGGTTTGGGTCCGCGACCAGGCCGTCCTGCTGCGCGACCAGGACGGCCACCCGCTCAATTGGCAGGGCGTGATGGTCGACATCACGGCGCAGAAGGAAGCCGAAGAGAGATTGCGGACATCGAACGACGACCTCGAGTTCCGCGTGCTGGCCCGGACCGCGCAGCTGGAAGACGCGAACGAGCTGATGACGCTCGAGATCGACGAGCGGCGCCGCGTCGAACGTGAGCTTCGGTCCGCGGAGGAGCGCTTCCGGAACCTCGTCGAGGACCTGCCGGCGGTCGTCTACCGGCGACAGGTGGCGGTGCCCGACGACGACCGTGACCACTCGTACGCGAGCCCGCAGATCGAGGAGCTCGTCGGGTTCACGGCGACCGAGTGGCAGGACGACCGGATCCGGATGAGCCGGGTTCATCCGCATGATCACGACTCGGTCGCGAACGCGTGGGAACGCAGCCGCAGGACCGGCGAGCCCTTCGAGATGCAGTACCGCTACTTCGACAAGGGCGGAGGGATCGTCCAAGTGCTCGATCGCGCCACGATGCTCGCGCGCAACGCTGCGGGCGAGCCGTTCCTCTTCCAGGGGGTCCTGATCGACCTCACCGCTCGACTGGACGCCGAACGCAAGGCGGCCGAGGCGGAGGAGCGGTTCCGCGAGCTCGCCGAGCTCGGCCCGATGGTTCCGTACAGCTTCGAGGTCGATCACGGGGACCAGCTGCGGATCGAGCTCCGGTACATGGGACCGCTGATGTCGGAGATCCTCGGGCTCCCGCGCGAAGCGTGGATCGAGCCGGCACGTTGGTTCGAGCTGATGCACCCGGATGACCGCGAACAGGTCGTGGCGCAGACGCGGGCCAACGCCGAGCGCGGGGAGCCGTGGGACATCGACTACCGGATGATCGCCGCCGATGGCCGGATCGTCTGGCTGAACGACCGAGGTCGCTGCATCGAACGGGACGAGATCGGCCGGCCGATCCGGTTCCAGGGCGTGATGCTGGACGTGACGACCCGCCGGACGGCCGAGGACGCGCTCGCTGCCGAGCATGCGCTGCTGCACGATCTGGTCGACGGGATGCCCGCCGTCCCTTGGACCCATACGGTCGATGCGGATTCCGGGTGGGCGCGGTACCTCTTCATGGGCCCGCAGACGCACGAGCTCCTTGGCTACACGTCCGAGGAGCTGATCGCGGAGCCGTACCACTTCCCTCGGCTCGTCCATCCGGACGATCGCGAACGCGTCGCACGAGTGAACGAGGCGTCCGATCGCACGGGCGAGTGGGACGACGAGTTCCGCGTCATCCATCGGGATGGCTCGGTCCGGTGGATCCACGGCGTCGGTCGGCGGGTCACGCCGCCCGACGGGGCACCAGCGACCTGGCACGGGGTCACGTTCGACGTCTCCGCGCGGCACGCGCCCGAGCAAGAGCCCGCTCAGGTTCCGGTCAAAGATCAGATGGAACAGTAGGACTAGTAGGCGGCTTCATTCTGCGCTAGGCGCGAGGGGTCAGCACCCTCGCCCGCTCCGGCAGGTACTGCCAGAGATGCTCGGGGATCACGACGGAGCCGTCGGCCTGCTGGTTGTTCTCCATGATCGCGATCAGGGTCCGACCGATCGCCGTGGCGGTTCCGTTCAGCGTGTGGAGCGTCTCCACCGAACCGTCCTGACGACGCATCCGGGTCTGGGCTCGGCGCGCACCGTAATCGGTGTAGTTCGAGCACGACGTGAGCTCGCGGTACCGCCCCTGGCCGGGTAGCCACGCCTCGAGGTCGTACTTCTTGGCCGCCGCTCCGCCCAGATCGCCCGCCGCGATGTTCACGATCCGGTAGGGGATGTCCAGACCACCGATGATCTCTTCCTCGATCGAGACGAGGAACTCGTGCTCGTCCCAGCTCGACTCCGGGGTCGCGAAGGAGAACATCTCGACCTTGTCGAACTGGTGGACGCGGAACATGCCACCGAGGTCCTTGCCGTATGAGCCGGCCTCTCGGCGGAAGCAGGTCGAGTAGCCCGCGTACCGCAAGGGCAGGGCTTCCTCATCCAGGATCTCCTCCATGTGGAGGGCCGCCAGCGAGACTTCCGACGTCCCGACCAGGTACAACTGGTCCGCATCGGTCCGGTAGATGTTGACCTCGTCGGTCGGGAGGAACGCCGAGGCGAACATCGTTTCTTCGCGCACGAGGACGGGCGGGATCGACGGCGTGAATCCCTTCTCCACGAGGACGTCCATCGCGTTGCGCATCAGCGCGAACTGGACGAACACGAGGTCCCCGAGCAGGTATACGAACCGCGATCCGCTCGTTCGCGCACCTCGCTCGACGTCCAGCACTCCGAGCGCTGCCCCGAGTTCGGCGTGATCCCTCGGCTCGAAATCGAATCGCGGCGGATCGCCGAGCCGCCGCACTTCGACCGCGTCCTCGTCGGTGAAGCCGTCGGGGGCGCTCGGATGCGGGAGGTTGGGCGTGGACGCCAGGAGCAGGGTGAGCGCGGTTTCGGCTTCGGCGAGCGCCGGCTCGAGGTCCTTCAACTCGGTGCTCACCTTGGCGACCTCGGCGATCAGTGCCTGCTTCTCGTCACCGGAGGCTCGGCCGATCGCTTTCGAAGCTCGGTTCTGCTCCGCTCGGAGCGCCTCGACGCGCTGGGTGAGCTCACGGCGGCGCTCATCGGCGACGAGGAGCTCGTCCACGCGCTCTGCCAGACCCCTCCGGGCGAGCGCCGTGCGGAACGGCTCGGGGTCTTCCCGGATCAGTTTGATGTCGAGCATCCGGTCATACCTTCACTTGGTTGGGCTTCTTCTCCTCCCCCTCTTTCGCGGCCGCGCCGGCAGACTGCTGCGCGGCCTGCGTCGACGGGGAGCCCGACCCGGCTCCGGCGTCCATGTTGCTCTGACCGTGGAAGATGCCGCCCTCTTCGACGACGAGGGTCTTCGACGTGATGTTCCCGTCGATCCGCCCACCGCGCGCGAGGTGCGCCTTGCCCTTGACCAGGATGTTGCCCTTGAATCGGCCGGCCACGCTGACGTTCTGCGAGCGGATGTCGGCTTCGACCTGCGACTGCGGCGACAGGACGACGTCCCCGTCCGCGTTGATCTGACCTTTCACCTGACCGTCGATCCGCAGGTTGCCCGCGGACACCACGTTGCCCTCCAGACGCGCACCCGTTCCAACGATCGTGACCTCGCCGTTCTCGGCCATATCCCTGTCCCTTCGCTCCGGTGGAGCCGGCACACGCGGCGCTTCCGCGTGTTCGGTCTCCGCATCTTCGCGTCGCCAGATCATCGAGCCTCAGCTGCCTCGTGATCCTCCGTCATCGCCTGCCTGATCGCCTCTTCCTCTTCGGCCGACAGGTTGTACGTGCTGGTCCCGACCGCGACGGGCTTGGCATACACGCGCGTCTCCTGCCGTCCGTTGATGGAGGTCAGGACCACGCCGGTCCCGTGCTCGTCGAGCATCGCGCAGGAGAAGGAGAGCCTGCCGCCGACATCCTCGAACGCGTCGTAGCGAAGGAGCGCCACCCGACGAACGCTGCCCTCGATCTGGAACTGCTGGCGCCGGTCGGTGCCGTGCAGCGCTCGCACCGCTTGCTCGAGCCGCTCGATCTTCCCGAGGAGCGAACCGACGGCATCGTCGCCCGTCGGCACGCTGGCCGGTTCGCGACCTCCCGGCGCGCCGGCGAAGACGACGAAGCCGATCGCCAGGAGCGACAATCCGATCGCGATCAGCGCGACCAGCGTCAACGTATGGGCGGAAAGCGTCATCCGCTCGGCCTCCGGATGTTCTCGACGGCGTCGAACCGCACGTCAGAGGCGGTTCCGTGAGGGACCGAAGTATACGGCGGTCAGTTCACGTCGCGCGCACGGAACACGAAGAGCGCGAGGGCTATCAGCACCACGACGTAGACCGCCGCGACGATCCACGCCTCGGTGAGCCCGAGCAACACCGGCAGCGGGCTGGAGGGTCCGAGCGACGAGAAGGACTCATGGCTCTGATCGTAGATCGGCTGCCGGGACACGATCACCCCGCCGGCCCGAACGAGCAGCCGGTCCTGGATGCTCGGGCGCAACCCCGCGATCACCCCCTCGAACAACACGAGGTACCCGAAGAGGACCCCGAGCGCCGCCACCGTCGAGCGACCGATCGTCGCGATGGCGAGCGCGACCAGGCCGAAGCCCACGGCCACGGTCGAGACCCGAAGGCCGGTCAGCACGGCGGTGCCCACCAGGCCCGGTGGAGCGCCGAGGCTGGTCCCCCGGAGGGCGACCGCCAGGCTGAACGCTCCCAGCAGCACGCCTTGCAGTAGGAGCGTGACGAACGCGACCAGGAGCGAGACGACGAGGGCGCGGATCAGCAGCACGCGGATCCGCCTTGGTTCCCATGTGAGCAGCGTGGTCATCGTGCCGGCCGACCAATCCGCGCCTCCGAGCGATGCCGCGAGGGCGACGCCGAGCAGGACGACGAACGTCGAGGTGTGCTCGAGCAGCAGCGCGATATCGCGGAACTGCAGGCCGGCATCGACCGGCGGCGTGGCAGCCTCGGTGCAGAACTCCTGGAGCGTGGCGTAGCCGGGTGGGGGTTGCTCGCCCGGCCCGAGGAACTGCCCCTGCATGCACCTCGCGAACTGCTTCTTGAAGGCGGCATCCGCGGAGGCGATCTGCGCTGGCGTCGGCTTGTGCGAGTTGGCCCCGGCGATCACCATCGCCACCACGATCAGCAAGACGCCGCCGACGAGCATCATCGGGAGGATGCGGCGCGATCGTGAACGCAACAGCTCCGAGCGGAAGAGGTCGATCACGGCCCGAGCCCTTCGTCCTTCGTCAGCTCCAGGAAGACCGTCTCCAGATCGATCTCGTCGGCCCGAAGCTCCGACAGATAGAGGTCCCTTGCGGCCAACACGCGCGTCACCCGCTCTGCCTGGTCGGGCGGCAGGTCCACACTGAGCGTGTCTCCCGACACGATGGCTGGGATCTGCGCGTCCGCGAGGACGCGTGCACCGGCATGAAGATCCGCGAGTTTGACGACGAGGCCTCGCGCGCGGCCGGCGGCCAGCACCTCGTTCACGGGCCCGGCCTTCACGAGCCGGCCGCGCGCGATGATCGCCACCTGATCGGCGGTCTGCTGAACCTCGGACAGGATGTGGCTCGACACGAACACGGTTCGTCCTTCCGCACCGAGCGAGCGGATCAGCTCGCGGACCTCGACGATCCCCGCCGGGTCGAGGCCGTTCGCCGGTTCGTCCAGGAGCAGCACCGACGGATCCTTCAGCAACGCGGCGGCGATCCCCAGTCGCTGCTTCATGCCCAAGGAATAGGTGCGCACGGCGTCGTCGGCGCGCTCCGACAGCCGCACGCGTTCGAGGACGCCGTCGATCGTGCTTCGCCCCACGCGGTGGATGCGTCCGAGGATCTGCAGGTTGCGCCGCCCGGTGAACCGAGGGAACAGGGCAGGTTGCTCCACGATCGAGCCGACCTTGCCGATCACCCCCGCGAGGCCGCTCGACACATCGGCCCCCAGCAAGGTGAGGTGGCCGGCGTTCGGGCGGACCAGACCCAGCACGCATCGGATCGTGGTGGTCTTGCCCGCGCCGTTCGGCCCGAGGAACCCGAACACTCCGCCGTCGGGGACCTCGAGGTCGAGCCCGTCGACGGCAACCGTGCGTCCGCCCCGGATCCGTCGGTACTCCTTGCGGAGACCGTGGAGCTCGATCACCCCCATGTGGGGCGAACCTTACCCCGGCAGCGTTGGGCGGAGCCGCTGCGCGGGGATGGCATTGACCTCCACGCATGAGTGGTTGTTGACTGACCGCCCACCGGAAGAAGGAGACCCACATGGGCGAGGCGGCGACGAAGCGTTTCGAGACACCCGACGAGACCCGCGATTTCGAACATGGCAGGGTCGACGTGGTCCGTTTGGCCGGGTCCACCGCCGCTCAGTCCACGTTCGGACCAGGTTGGCGTTGGTCCACCGACATCAAGCCTGTTGTCGGTACCGACTCGTGCCAGGCCCACCACGTCGGCTACTGCGTCTCGGGCAGCTTGCACGTCGTCACGGATGAAGGGAACGAGTTCGACCTCGGCGCCGGGGACGTCTACGAGATCCTTCCCGGCCACGACGCGTGGGTCCTAGGTGACGCCACGTTCTCGGGCCTCGAGTTCCAGAGCCAGACGGCAGAGAAGTTCGCCGCCAGCTAGATCGACTCGTGGGCGAGGGGGGAGTTGAACCCCCACGTCCCGTCAAGGACACAGGAACCTGAATCCTGCGCGTCTGCCAATTCCGCCACTCGCCCGTGGGGAGAAGGAATCGTAGCAGTGGCCGCGGAGCGGCCTTAGCCTGTGGATAGCGATGGATGGACATCCGCTCCCGCCCCGGCCGGACGCCCCGTTGCCAGCGTCGCCTCAGGGGACGTGGACGCCACCGCCACCGCCGGAGCCCGCGCCGCGATACGCGAGCTTCTGGATACGGGTCGGCGCGACCTTGATCGATGGGCTCGTCTTCATCCCGATCTGGATCCCGTTCCTGATCGCCGTATGGAACAGGATGTCGACCGAGATCGACCGATCCATCTCCACTGGACAACGCGTCGACGTGACCCGCTACATGGGACGGTACGCGGGGTGGGCGCTCGGGGTCGCGGTCATGACGTACGCCTACCAGGCCCTGCTGGTGCGCTTCTTCGGGGGGACGCTCGGGAAGCTAGCGGTCGGGATCAGGGTCCGGACCGCCGATGGGAACGTCGTCGGTTGGCGCGAGGCGCTCCTTCGGCCGATCCTGCAGCTGATCGTCAGCTTCGGATCGTTCGTCCCGGGTGCAGGGCTGATCACGCTGCTGGACGACCTCTGGATGCTCTGGGACCGGCAGAAACAGACGCTGCACGACAAGGTCGCCGGCACGATCGTCGTCCACCGCTGACGGATCGCCGCCGGGTCACAGGGCCGCCACGAGCCCAAGGGTAGGATTGGGGGCGTTGCGGCGGAACGGCCGCCGCGGAACATCGCCCGATCGTGCCCAACCTCCGCGACTTCGAACGGCGACTCGGGGGCCTCGTCGAAGGCCTCTTCTCCAAGACGTTCCGAAGCGGCGTCCAGCCGGTCGAGATCGCCAAGCGCGTGGTGCGCGAGATGGACGACGCCAAGCAGGTCGCGATCAACGAGGTGTGGGCGCCGAACCGTTTCGAGATCTCGCTGTCGGAGGACGACGCCCCCCGCTTCCAGCAGATGGAGTCGGCGCTCGTCACCGAGCTGAAGCAGGTCGTGCTGGAGACCGCCGCCGAGCGAGGATGGGGCCTGGTCGGAGCGCCCGAGGTCGAGCTGTTCATCGGTCACAGCCTTCGCAAGGGCGACCTGGAGGTCGAAGCCACCCTGGTCCAGGGTGAGCAGAAGGTTCCTCCCGCCGCCGTGGCCGAGGCCGCCGAGGCCGGCCATCACGGCGAGCTCCTCGTGCGCGAGGCCGACTCGGTGCGCCGCATCCTGTTGGACAAGGAGATGGTGACGATCGGGCGGCTCCCCGAGAGCGACGTGACGATCGATGACAAGGGCGTCTCCCGCCGACACGCCCAGATCCGGACGAAAGACGGCCGCTCCACGCTCACGGACCTCGGGTCGACGAACGGGACCAAGCTGAACGGGCAGCAGGTCCAATCGCGGCCGCTGTCCGACGGCGATCGGATCACGGTCGGTACCACGGTGATCGAGTACCGGAGGGTGTAGTGCTCGCGGACGCCGTCGAGCCGTTCGCGCTCTCGGCCCTGAAGTACGGGCTGTTCGCGTTGCTCTTCCTGTTCCTGTGGCGCTCGATGCGATGGGTGGTCCGCGGGTTGAACGTGGATCGAAGCCCTGCCGCACCGATGCCTGGAGCCGGCGCGCGCGCCGGAACGGGTCGATCGGCGAGCCAGCCGGTGGCGGCGAACGTCCTGGTGCACGCCGAGGGGAAGGAGAAGCCGCGAGCGCTCCGGCTGGCCGCCAACACGGTGATCGGCCGAGCGATGGGGTGCGACCTGCGGCTGGAGGATACGTACGTGTCGCAGGAGCACGCGAGGATATTCGCCAAGAACGGCTCGTGGTACGTGGAAGATCTTGGCTCGACGAACGGAACCTTCGTGAACGAACAGCGGTTGGCCGCCCCCGCGATGCTGACGACCGGCGACCGGATCCGTGTGGGGACGACGATCCTGGAGCTCGCACGGTGAGGATCGAAGCCGGGGTCGCGACCCACGTGGGGCAGGTACGGACTGGGAACGAGGATGCGTACCTGCTCGAGCCGCCGCTGTACGCCGTCGCGGATGGGATGGGCGGGCATCGCGGTGGAGAGGTCGCATCGCAACTCGCGCTCACGACGATCGCGGAATCGTTCCGCAAGGGCGCGGAGCCGT
>Ga0066709_100003789_pt1 | contig 11794 bp, 8 predicted proteins | sample GraSoiAngelo_158_FD_79665 | JGI IMG/M metagenome (GOLD analysis project Ga0066709, IMG submission 79665) | Grasslands soil microbial communities from the Angelo Coastal Reserve, California, USA - 14_1009_16_30cm | ecosystem: Environmental > Terrestrial > Soil > Grasslands | place: USA... | reverse complement strand
AGTCGTGGGTATAATATCAGCCGCGGGGGAGCCGGTAATCACTTGCGGCTAATCGTTCTCAGGAATAAACATGTCACCGGTAAAACCGCACAGGACACTATGGACAAAGCCCACATCACTCTCAATAAAAACGCAGTACCATTTGACGATAAAAGTCCTTTTGTTACGTCTGGCATCCGGATAGGTGTCCCCGCCATCACCACGAGAGGAATGAAGGAAAAAGATATGGAAACAGTGGTCGAACTCGTTGATCGGGTGTTAATGAACATAGATGATGAGAAGACAATAAAAACAGTGAGTGACGAAGTGAAAAAATGGATGAAGGAGTTTCCTTTATACCCGGAGTTGGATTAAGGTTGTAAACTTAGATTACCTACTTTGTTATTCTTTTGCGATCTCCTCTTCCTGGCTTGCCAACCTCCGATACCAATCAACACTAAAACGCCTAAAGCAATCGCCCATCGCCAGGGAAAACGGCTGGGCAATTCAATCGTACCCGACTGACCAACCAAAATAGGCGCGGCCCAGTAATAAGGCAATTTATGTTCAAGATTCGACGAATGAATGAATTCGTTTTTTGCTGATTGCAGGGCAACATCAAGAGGCAGACCCTTGGCCAGGTATTTATAAAACAGTTCGGTAATGCGGTAAGTGGACTGGTTATCTGCCTGCCATAGGGTTGAGACACATGAAGGAATTCCTAACGCTGCAAATTGGCGGTTGAAACTAAAAACTCCTTCACCATTGTATAATTTTCCCTCAGCAGTCCCACAAGCAGACAAAACAATTAAACTCGACGCAGGTTTGTTCTCATAAAAAAGATCTGACAATAACAAAGTGGAATCTGCAAAATAAATAGCCGGGTCACCCGAAGAGCTGCTATCTGTGGCATGCGTGTATAACTGCACAATTTTATAGCGATAATATTCTCTTAGAAAATTATCCTTTGTAGCCTTGGCACCGACAAACGTGGTTGGATTTCTGAAGTAAGTTTGCATGCGTTGCAGCGATTGATCACTACCAGCCAATGCGGCTAGACCGTTGGAATATTCCACGGGAGCAATACCCATAAATTGGCCTGAGTTAAAAGCAGAGGTTGTTTTAAAATTATTGAGGAGATAACGGACGGAATAGGTATAACTTACGGCAAAATTTTCCACAAAATAAGTCACCGGTTGTTTATTAATTATCAATGCTTCGAATGGAAAATATTTTCCATCGGGCGAAATAATAACCCGTCCGGCAGGTAAATCAACATTCGGAAAAATTAGTCGGTAAAGTTGTTGTGAAACTTGAATGTAACTATCGAAACTTGCGTTAAGTAAATCCGGATGAGAGAGATACCTGGTATAAGCAGCAAACAAATTATCAAAAGATGTTTTATCGATCTTCTGGACGGAAGATTTCTGAGCTGTAATAACCATCACATAAACGGCACTATCTCCTGCAAATAATTCGATCAGCGCCTGGTGATCTTTCAAAATTTTTTGCTTCACATCCTTAAGCTTAATAGAATCATTGCCTACAAAATTCTGATAGTACAGTGGATTGTTTGCCTTGACTACTTCCCTCACACGTTCCAGATCTTGCCTATCGTTGAACAATTCGTTCTCTAGTTCAGAATAATGCACGGAAGATTTATCTAATGCGGCCAATTGTCGTTCAAGTTGCTGGATCTTCTTACTTAGTTGGGTCTGTTTCATAATATCTGATTCGCCCAACCATCTTTGTTCATTGAGTTGATCCTGCAGAAGAACAGCCCGGCTTTTTTCAAAAAAATAAAAGGCATCGTTTAGGTTGTTTTGAAGATAGCAGGCTTCGATGGCGTTTTCGTAGAGGCGCTTAGCGGAACTTCGCCAGAAGAGTTTTGACTTGAGATCGGTCAACGCAATTTTGATCGTATCAAGAAATCGATCTGCAATTTTGTAAGCCATTATTCCTTTTACAAGAAATTGTGGATTTCTCGTTGCCAGATATTGTCTTTTGTAGGCGTCGGCCCTGTCCAAGAGGAGTACTTCTACGTAGTCAACCTTTTTGACATCCTTGACCCTTGCAGACGGTATCTGTAATATGAAATCTTCATTGCTTCCCTTCTTAAAATGGTCAAAGGCGAGTTGGAAATATTTGTCAGACAAATCAAAATTATTCTTGCTGATGTAAAGATTGGCGATACGGTCAAAAATGCTCACGGATTCCATTGAATCCTCGTGCTGGAGAACACTATTTTTATTCTTATAATGCAGGGCTTTTTGATAATATTTTAAGGCATTCTTCTCATCACCAAGAGTTTTGAAATAAATGTTATAAGCAATGTTGTTAGATGCTTGCTTACAATTGAAATAATCGCCTGCCTGCTCGTTCTTTTTTACGGCAAGCTCAAGTAATCGAAGCGCCTCCTTATGGTCTCCTTTGTCTATTTCAACCTGGGCCAGCTGATCATAGATCATTCCGAAATATTCATTTAAGTTAGCCTTTTGAATGATGTCAAATTTATCTTTAATTAGCTGTTCCGCTTGTTTATACTCTTTTAGTTTTAATAAGGCTTCCACATGCCACCCAAAGCTGCTCAAAGCGATTCTTCGTACCTTATCATAATAACCAGGTTGCGCTTTGTAAGCATCTACGGCCCGCCATGCGAATTTTTCGCACAGATCCGCGTATGTAAGGCAACTATGATAATCGCCGATGTCGAATAAATGTTCTGTCTTGAATAGAAGAGCCATGACAGCAGAAATATCAGAAAAAGCGTTGAGCTTGCGGGCGGCCACTAGACAATTGTCTATGGCCTACATTCGTAGGGAAACATTATGTAATGAATCGTAAAAATTAGACAGGTACAAATAGCCGCTTAATAGTTTGCGGTTTATCGAAGGTCTGCCTGAATTGGTGTCAATTAGTTCAAGCGACTGCCGTAAATATTTTGCAGCGTTAAAAAAATCACCCTCGTAAGAGTAAAGCGCTCCCAAAGTGCGCAGTAAGTTGGCGTGAGTTGAGTCATTGCTGTAGGGACAGGTCTTAATTCTATCCAAATAACTCTCGAGCTCTTTAATCCTTTCTTCAACAGGAACCTTTGCTGTATTGAAATAATTTATTTTTTCAACAATCAACTGCTCTGTAGGGCATTGCCCAGCCGATTTGAGATTCAAAATGCAAAATAAACCGACCAGGATAAGGATTTTATCTATCATGATAAGTTCATTTAAATAGCATTCCTAACAAGTCCGCGAAGAAATAACCTGTTTGAGACCGATGTCAACAATTTTTTTCAGATCCGGCATCGCTCCGATCTTGTCTATTGTTTTCCCATTCGCGGATGATGTACCGTATAACTCATTACTCAAAATATTTCTCAGCTCACCAGGCGACAATCTAAATCCAAGGTTTTCCTCGCAAATCGATTGGACCGCGATAGCCGCGCCACAAACGATAGCCGCTGCGCTCGACGTACCGCAGAACTTCTGAGTAACGGTATCAAGAAGAGACCCAGACGAATTCGGATAGTACCCGGCCGTGACCACTCTTTCGCCCCAGGCATAGCAATCTAAGCGATTTCCATAATTCGAGTATCGCATTCTCAAATGTGGAACTGAGGCTGTAGCCGCTCCCACCATTATTGCTCCCGAATCCATAAAATTCTTTGCCGAACGGTTGAAAATTTGAAGGCCGTCACTTTCAAAATCGTCCAGATCAATCCCCCTTTGCGAGTAGATGTCACCGTTCCCAGCCGCTTCTATAACAGTAATCCCAGCATCGGTAGCCATGCGAATCGCCTCAAAAACCCCGCCGTGGAATTCAATCGGTAACGCACGACGGTTTTCCAAGGTTTGGTATCTCTGTATCGTCAATAAAAGAATATCACCATAGGCCAGGTAATTAAGAGATGTGAGAATCGCATCCGGCACGTCAATCTCTCCCTTAGGCCGCCAGGCAGAAATTACATGACCCTTGGCTTTAGGCGTAATTCCAATTCCCCGGTTCTGCTCATCGTTCATCATTACTACTCCCAACACAGCTGCTCCGTGTTCACGAGAACCGTTACAAATGACTCCTGTTGTGGGAAATGTATTTACAGCAAGACTAGTATGATTTAATATCCAACCCTGCTCTATGTCTATGAACTTAACTGCACCTTCGCCTTGTCCGCCCTTGAATTTCCAGCCATACTCCGCATTTATCCCTAGCGGAGCGGGGTCCAAATGACGCTGATGATTGTGTAATGGAGTTGCGTTCGTGGAATTCATTTTTTCAATGAATAAACTTGTCGGCAAGTTATTGGCACCTTGAGAGAACAATAAGATTCTGCACTTGTGCAGAATCTTATTCGTAAAGCACGCTGAACAACTGAATGAGATGCCTTAATCCTAACTGTAATTTGTGTTTTCAAAACTTGAAATTCATTTATTTCATCTTTTACTGGCACCGCTACCTTGCAACGGTGGTGGTGGCGTCCCAACGGGTGGAGGATCGCTCGTGGCGGCGCCAGCGTCCGCAATTAAAGATTCAGGTGGCTTCGTTTCTAGTGTTGAGACATACTCTACTTTTAAAGGATGTACAAAAACTCTTACCTGGCTACCATCCCATCTGAAATAAACTGAGTGGTCAGGCTCATCTTTTAGAAGGTCGTGGCGATAGATATAACCCATGATGAAGTTCTCATACCGCTCTCTGTTTAAACCCGGGGAAGGAATGTTTCGTTCGTCCCATAACTTAAAATCCGCATCGAGTTTGTCGAGCAGCCGAGCTTTGATCTCGTTAGTGGTTTTCAAGTCTTCGATGTTGTCGTCGACAACCGTGATGATGTCCAGTCCAAAGTGAAACTGGTTTTTTCGAGTTCTGGTCATGACTACGTGCATAATGTAAGATTTTAAAGGTGAGAGAATTGGTTACCATTTCTTATCAAGCCAAAGCCGCGCAGTCTTCCCCTTATGCAAATGTTGATCTATTACCTGCTGCAACAACTCTCTGGCTTTTTGTTTGTCACCGGGATGAATACGCTTTAATAGAGTGAGGGTTTGGTAAAATATGGCTGGGTTAAGAGAGCGACTTCTTTCATGTGCGGGAGGATTATCAACGCTTAGTCGCAATTAGTGACTCCAAGGTAAACAATTCCAAGATTTTTTTGTACAATTTTTCGGAGGGTTTCAAATCTTACGCAGTGACCTTCTCTTTATTTTTTTTGGCTCCTACTTTCAGCGAACGAACGCGCCGCCTTTGAATCGCCCTTGTGCCCAGCCACGCAGCTCCAACCAGGGTAATTCCAAAAAGCGCTACCCATGCCCATCGAAATGATCTTTGAAAATGAATAGGATTGGTCTGGCCGACAAGGATCGATGCGGCCCAGAAGTATGGTAATTTATTCTCCCGGTCAGCAGACGTGAGAAATTCCTTTTTTGCAGACTGCAACGCGACATCGAGGGGCAATCCCTTTGCGAGATATTTGTAAAAAAGTTCGGTGAGCCGGTAGGATGACTCGTTGTTTGCTTGCCACAGATTAGAAATAGATGATGGAATCCCTAGTGCCGCAAATTGGCGGTTGAAACTAAAAACTCCTTCGCCGTTGTATAACTTTCCTCCCGCCGTCTCGCATGCCGACAGAACAATTAAACTTGTCGCCGGTTTATTTTCATAAAAAAGGTCGGACAATGAAAGTGCCGAATCGGCAAAATAGATCACCGGCTCGCCGGTAGATCCTCCGTCTGTCGCGTGCGTGTACAGTTGGATAATCTTGTACTTATAATATTGTTTAAGAAAATTATTTTTCGTTGCGTTGTCGCGAACAAAATTCGCCGGATGACTAAAGTAGTTCTCCATTCGCTGCAGGGACTGGTCACTTCCAGAAAGCGAAGCAAGGGAGCTGGCATAATTTACCGGGGCACAGCCCATAAAACTCCCCGAGGTAACAGAGGAGTTACTGGCGAAATTATTCAGAAGAAAACGCGCCGAATAGGTATAGCTTACCGCATAGTCCTCGACAAAATACTTCAGGGGTGTCCTGCCTGTGATCAATGCCTCAAACGGAAAGTATTTTCCGTCGGGAGAAATTATGATCCGCCCTGGGAGAAGCTTGATGTCGTGGAAAAGGAGTTGTTGCAACTGCTGTGACAACGAAACAAACGAATCAAAATTCCGGTTCAACGCGTTCTCATTGGAAATATAACCTATGCAGGCATTCGTTAATTTATCAAAAGTTCCTTTATCAGTTTTTTTGAGGATGGATTTCTGGAATGTAATTACCATCAGGTAGACCGCACTATCTCCCGCGAATACTTCTAGCAGGGCCTGGTGATCCGTAAGCAATTTGCGCCGCACGTCGCGTACCTGGATCGTGTCATCAGCAAAAAAGCTTTGATAATAGAGCGGGTTATTTCTTTTCACGAGCCTCTGCACGTCTTCGAATTCCTGCTTTGCATTGAACAAGTCATTCTCCAGGGCTGAGTAATTCGAGGACGATTTATCGAGGCTCTTCAATTGCCTCTCAAGTTGTACGATCTTCTTGGTCAATTGCGTCTGCCGCATTATGTCCGACTCACCCAACCAGCGTTGTTCGTTGAGTTGATCCTGCAGAAGAACCGCGCGACTCTTTTCAAAAAAATAAAAAGCCTGGTCTGCGTCATTGCTCAAATGGCAGGCTTCGATAGCGCCCTCAAAGAGACGTCTTGAATCACTTCTCCAAAAAAGTTTGGATTGCAAATCGGATTGGCTTTCCTTGATCTTATCAAGAAATTGAGCAGCAATTTTATAGATTCGAATGGCTTGTCGGAGCACATTGGCTTCCCTCGTTGTTTCGAATTGCCTCCTGTAAGAATCTGCTTTATCAATCAGCACGCTAGTGACGTAATGTATTTTCTTATATTGCGAGAGCCCTTCCTGTGCGCTTTGCAAAATTCCGTTCTCATCAATGCCAGGCCTAATTTGATCAAAAGCGCGCTGGAAATAATAATAAGCCGAATTATACTGACCCTTTTTAGTAAATACATTTGCAATAAGCCTGAATAGATCTAGAGACTCCGCAATGTCTGCGCTATTAAGGGTTTGATCTCTATTAATAATTGCTAGTGCCCTGGCATAATAGGCAAGAGCCTTATTCGCATCATTAAAATGCAGAAAGTAAATATTATACCCTATATCTTTTAGGGTTTGCTTACAATTAAAATCGTACCCCACTTGTTGATCGTTCCTGAATGCCTTGTTGTAAAATAAAAGCGCTTTGTTATAATCGCCCTTGCGCAACTGTAATTCCGCAAGTTGGGAGAAAACAGTGCCCAGGTTATTGTTTAGCCCTGCTCTCTTGCATTCTTCAATTCTACTACTAAGCATTTTTTCGGCGTCCTGGTATTGTTTTATTTCAAGCAATGCTTTTACTTGCCATAGTAAGCTACCGGAAATGAATTCTTCTTGTATCTCCGGTCCAATAAGATTAGCATATTTTTTCACAATAGATTCGCATTGTTGCATGTAGTCAATACACCGGCGGTAATCTCCTAAATCAAAGAAATATTCTCCCCACTTATACAGTGCGCGCAGACAAGCAGGGTCAACATGATGTATTCTCAGAGCCACTTTATACGAACTGTCTAACGCGATCATTCTTTCCTTCATCATATGCAATGCCTCATACATCATAGAGAGCCAATAATAACTGCCTGGAAGATCAGTGAGATTCACCGATGGCTTATTCGCATTAGCTGTAATAATATCAATCGACTGACGGTAATATTTTATGGCGTTCAGGTAGTCGGCTTCCTGGTAATATAGTCCACCGATTCTCTTGGCCAGGCGTGCATGTGTCGAATCGTTCCTGTAAGGGCAACTTTGCATTTTATCCAGGTAACCATGCAATTCCGCTAGTTGTTGCTGGGAAGAAAATTTTGAGGAATCCCTAAGGTATACTATGCGCTTTTCGAGAAAATTTTTATCCGGACATTGTCCTTTTGATAGCAGGGTAGTAAACAAGAATATGAAAAGAACATATCTGCTTCTTTGAGTAACCATATGTCGGCTCAATGCCATCATTAGGAGTCTATTTCAATATTAAAAACTTTGCAGCCTTTTCTTTCCCTGGTTTTGACTAAGTTTTTTGCTTTGCTTATGTCTTATTTCTTTGCCGACAGGTCGGACCAAATTCAACGCACGGTCAATAATTTTTTTTAAATCAGGCATCACTCCAATTTTGTCTGCCTGATGGCCCTCTCCTAAAGTAGTTCCGTACAATTTATTGCTGAGAATACGACGCATCTCTTTGGGGCCAATCCTGGAACTATATTTTCGTTCTATTATACTCTGCACCGCTATCGCTACGCCGGTAATTATGGCTGCTGCGCTGGAAGTGCCGCAGAAGCTCGTCGAATAGGTATCCCTGGCGCCGCGTGAAGAGCGGGGAAATAGCCCGGCAGTTACTACGTCTTCGCCAGAAGCAAAACAGTCTATCCTGGTTCCGTAATTTGAACAATTCATTCTGGAACGTGATACCTTGCCCCATGCCGCAGCGACCATAATAGCCCCAGAATCTCTGAAATGGGGCCTTGAACGATTGAAAATAGTTCGGCCTTCGTCGGGGAAGTCGTCAAGGTTATTTCCGGTAATATGTATACCATTTCCCGCCGCCTCAATCACAACAATTCCCAAGGCCGTGGCAAGACGGATTGCCTGGAAGTTCGCTTCGTGAATTTCAACAGGCCAGGAATTCTTGGTGTGTACGTCAAAGGCTTGAGCCTCCAACAGAAGGATGTCTCCAAACTTGAGGTGATCTATCGCCGCCAAAATAGCGTCTGCAGTATTAAATACTCCATCCGGTCTCCATTGCGACATGACATACCCCTTTACATTTGGAGTAATTCCAATTCCGCCAACGGAATTGTCCTTCATCATAATCACACCTAATACTGCGGCACCATGGTCCTCGTATTCAAAGTGACTGAGCCCGGTAGTTGAGAGTTGACGCACCGTTAAATCCTCATGATTGAATAACCACCCTTGCTCTATATCAATAAATTTCACCTTTCCCGTCCCATCACCTCCTGGAAATTTCCACGCATACCTCGCATCAACTCCAGTTGGAGCAGGGGTTAAGTAGTCCTGGAAATCGCTCAATGGATTAGGTTTTTGCTTCACAGTGGGCGGTGAGGTGGAATAAACTTCAACATATGCTAGTTCAACAGCCCGTTTTCTTTTCAACAATGTGACTATTTTTTTTGCCTCAATGTCGCGCCGGCAGTCAACACAATAGTAATTGGCAAATTCCGGCGGCAAATACGAACAATCCAATTCCAAGCCCCTCCTTGTTCGCTCGAAGACCCGTTCAGGGTCAAGAGTGGTAAACAGTTTCTTTATTTTGTGTCCAGGGATCATTTTGCGGAGCTGTTCAAAGCGTTCGCAATCGCGTTGTGCGGATTGAGCAATTTTTCCGCGTATGCTCGGGTGAGACGAACGATTCCCTTGATCATACTTTATCACCACGCGAAAATTGCAATCTCTAAAAACACTGTCCATAGGTCAAGTGCAAAAGTTTATAAAAAATGCTCCCTATCATGGATAGGGCGGAGGTGGTGCGCTTGGTGACTTTGGATCTGTGGTGGTTCCAGTAGGTTTTATAGGATGGTCGGATTCATTTGGTTTTGGACACATGTAGATTTGAACATTGTCGGAATTCCACTTAAAATACAGCACATGGCTGATCGCACTATTTCGGGTTATCTCGTCGTAATATTGGACCCACCCGGAAATATAAGATCTAAATGATTCTTTTTGTGTCGCATTGAAGTGGTCCGTGTTTGTTACATCAAATTCTGCTGCCGAGTATGTCGCCCAAAGAGCGCCATGTTTTTCAAAGTACGCTTCCAGTTCCTTAAGACTTGTAAAAGGTTTATATCCATGTTTAGCTTTCTCATGAAATTTTTTCATTTTTACTGGGACGGGCGTCGAGTCCTTAGACGTTACGATAGCAATTTGCGTCATAAATGAGAAATTTATTGGTGAAAGAATCAGGTTACGTTGTTAAGCCGATTGGTTGTGCAGCGTCTTCATTACACAAGCGGCCAAAGATCAGCTGCACCCAAGTCGCTGGTTTTTATTTATCACCGGGATCATTACGTTTTAATAGAGCGGAGTTTGGCAACTCGGTCGAGGGTCTATTGAAAGAATATTTTGAAGTAGTCAAAATATCCGAAAGGTTTTGAAATTAGTTATCCTAATATAAACAATTCAACCCACTTTCTCCATTATTCTGTACTTGCAGTTGCGTTTGCTGCAGCGTAGGAACCAATCGTCACAATTTTTTCAACCATTCCCTTGCAGTGTCGTCCCCGTCCAAATGCCGATCCACAACCTCCTTCAAGAATTGCTTAGCTTGCTCTTTGTCACCCGGCTGATTACGTTTTAATAGAGTTAGGGCCTGGTAGAATAGCCCGGGGTTTGCATAAAGGACATATCGTTCCAGTTCCTGGAAGTATTCCAACGCTTTGTCGTAATTGCCCAGCTTGAGGGAAACAATTCCTGCATATCTTTTTGCCAAATAATTTCCGGTGTCTCGCTGAATGATCAGCCGGAACTGGTACAAGGCCGAGTCGTATTGTTTCTTATTGTATAACCGCAAGCCCTCCTGGATGCTGTCGGTGGAACCCATTTTAACAGAAAGGGTCTCGAGATCACTTTTGATGTAATTATCAGCCAGTCGATCGGACGAGGTGGGTTTCTGAAGAAACAAATACCATGATAAAAATAGAATACCGAGGACGCTCGCGGCAGCCGTTAGGCGATAGACCCATATTTTTCGAACCGGTGCCGACACACGACTTTCTGACGAAGCAGAGTTCCCAGAAGCCAATTGCCTGAACCATTCCTTTTTCTCCGCTTGTACGTTTTCCTTTAGCACCTGCCGTGCGGAGAGATAGAAGGCAACTTCTTCTGCAAAATTTCTATCTTCTTCGATACGTTTCTCAAACTGTTTTCTTTCTTCAGGGTTCAGATCGCCAGTGAAATAAGCGTCTATATAGTCAAGATAATTTTCCATTTTCTTTTTTTGGGTTAAGATGAACGATACAATTGCTTCAACTTCTCAAGACACCTTAACCTGGTTGTTTTTACTACATCAGATGTTTTATATTCCATTGACCTCGCAATTTCTTTGTCGCTGTATCCATCAGCCCACAGCATCAGCATTTGTCTGCAATTATCACCGATCTGGTTCAGCTTTTCCCTCAGAACAGTCCAGTCTGTTTTATCTGCCAGCTGCTGGATGATCGTTTTTGAACTATCTGCTATCCAAAACAGCGAATCGGAAATTGATAAAGTTTTATGGATGCTGCTCTTATTAGTCGACATTTTTCTTATAAGGTCAACATATTTGTTGTGAAAAATCTGGTAGATCCAGGTTTTTAAGGAAGATCTTCCCTGGAAAGAACCGCTAACTATTTTTTCAATGGCAGATATAATTGTATCACTGTAAAGGTCAAAAGCCTCCTCGTAAGATAGCGAATGCTTATTCATCGCTTCCTTTATAAAGTAAGCGTAGCGGTTAAAAAGACGCTCCTCCCCTTTTTTTCTCTCCGTCCCATTTTGTCCAATGCTGTCAATTATTTCCCGCTCGTCCGGCAGAAGAAATGGTCTGAAAAAATTCACTGAAGGTTGTTCTTCACCTAAGTTAACGAAAACAGAAGGTAAAATAAAATATCAGTGGTTTGTTTCCCTCTTATTCGCGATTGCGACCAATCTTTTATTCCACGCTATTCACAAAGAAGTTATCGAATAAACAAAAAGGAAAAATCATGAAACCGCAAACCATCATCGAGGAAATGCT
>Ga0066709_100003788_pt1 | contig 11795 bp, 9 predicted proteins | sample GraSoiAngelo_158_FD_79665 | JGI IMG/M metagenome (GOLD analysis project Ga0066709, IMG submission 79665) | Grasslands soil microbial communities from the Angelo Coastal Reserve, California, USA - 14_1009_16_30cm | ecosystem: Environmental > Terrestrial > Soil > Grasslands | place: USA... | reverse complement strand
GGCGACGCGGTCCAGATGATATTGAACCTGGGCCTGGCCAAAGGATTCGTCGGTCGTGACAAGTGCGGGCTGATGCCGATTCGCGGCCATTCGTCGGTGCAAGGTGGCGCCGAAATGGGGGCCTATGCCACCGCCTTTCCGGGCGGCAAGCAGATCACTCGCGAGAACGCGCAAGCGCTCTCCGGGCAATACGGTTTTGCGGTGCCGGACTGGGTCGGGTTGACAGCGCCGGAGATGGTCGAGGCCGGTGCGCGGGACCAGCTCGATTTGCTTTACTGTTTGGGGGGAAATTTCCTGCGCACCCTGCCGGAACCGGACTATGTTCGTCGCGCGTTGGCCAACGTGCCCGTGCGAATTCACCAGGACATCATTTTGACCGACCAGATGTTCATCGAGGCGAAGGAGGAGGTCCTGTTGCTGCCGGCCAAAACGCGCTACGAGCAGGACGACGGCGGCACCGAGACGAGCACCGAACGGCGCGTCATGTTCAGTCCGGAAATTCCGCGTCAAGTCGGCGAAGCGCGGGCGGAATGGAAAATCCTGCGCGACCTTGGCGGGGCGGTTGACCCCAAGCGAGCGCATCTGCTCGGATGTGAAACCGGCTGGAAGTTGCGCGAAGAAATCGCCCGCATTGTGCCCTTCTATGACGGAATCCAGAGCCTCAAAAATACGGGCGCCTCTTTCCAATACGGCGGGCCCCACCTCTGCGCCAATTGGAAATTCCCGACGCCCGATGGCAAGGCCCATTTCCGCCCGGTGCCCCTGCCTGATTTGGCAGGTCGCGCAGCGAAGCTGGCCCGCACTTCTGCCCCACCGGACGCGGGCGGGAAAGCGGTTGCGAGGTCCGTCTTTTGGGTCTCCACGCGGCGGGGCAAGCAGTTCAATTCATTGATTTACGCCGAAACCGACCCGATCAACGGCGCGCCGCGCGACGCCGTGCTAATGAGCCCTGATGACGCCGAAAGCCTGCACCTGGTCCAGGATGACCGGGTGATCTTGAAGAATGAGCTGGGCCAATTCGAAGGCCGCATTTTCCTGGCGCCGATGGCCCGCGGGAACCTCCAGATCCATTGGCCTGAAGGCAACGCGCTTATCCGCAGGGGCGTGGTTGACCCGGCGGGCGGCGTGCCGGATTACAACGCGCAGGTCAGCGTTGAGAAGGCGTTGGGCTGATCCCGACAAATTCCGACCATTGTTCCGGAGTTCGATCTGAATACCGAAACCAGACAAGTCATACGGTGGGGCCGCAACTCCGCGGCAGTGCGCCGGCGCGATGAACTGGCCGCGGAAGAACCCCTGGAAATTCGGGTGGATAGCCACCCCGTCAGCGTGACCATGCGAACCCCGGGCCACGATGAAGAGCTGGCAGCCGGATTTCTGCTGAGTGAAGGTCTGGTCCGTCGCCGGGAAGAAATCTTGCAGATCAAGGCGCACCCTCGAAACCGGCAGGACAACGTGCTCGACGTTTTCCTCTCGCCCGAGGTAAAGGTGGATTTCGCCCGGCTGACAAGGAACGTTTTTGTTTCGTCAAGTTGCGGTCTGTGCGGCAAGGCAACCATTGAAGCGGTCCATCAGTACTTTCCCCCTTTGCGCGCCCGAGTGGGCGTTGCGCCGGAGACCCTGCTGGCATTGCCGGAACGGATGCGCGAGCGTCAGGTATCATTCGCGCGCACCGGCGGGCTTCACGCGGCGGCGCTGTTTGACACTGAAGGCAACCTGCTCGAATTGCGAGAAGATGTTGGCCGGCACAACGCGGTGGACAAGGTGATCGGCTGGGGTTTGCTTCAAGAAAGACTTCCCTTGGCCCGGCACGTCCTTCTGGTCAGCGGGCGGGCATCGTTTGAGATCCTGCAGAAGGCTCTGGCTGCTCGAATACCGATGGTCTGCGCGGTCTCGGCGCCCTCAAGTCTGGCAGTGGCATTCGCGCGGGCCGGCGGGCAGACCCTCGTGGGTTTTCTGCGCGGGGAATCGTTCAACGTTTATTCGCATCCGGAACAAATTTTCGAGCCGCCACATCGTGGACCCCAGCGTGGCCAATAATCGTTGTTGCTAACGTTCTGACTTGGACTATCTTGGCAGGATGGATTGGCAGCAGATCGTCTCGCTTCTAATTGTGGGCGCAACCGTGTCCGTCTTTCTTCGGGCGTGTGGGCGTCGGCGCAAGTTCAAATTTGAGCGAGACACTCATTGCGGGTGCGCTTCGCCAGGCCGGCCCGGTCCGCGAAGTTCGGTCCTTTTTCACGCGCGCAAGGGTGCGCGTCCGCAAATCATCATCAAATCCACCTAACCTGCTCCTTGCGCTACGTCAACTGTTGATATATTATCGCTCTGATCATGGCCCTGAATAAAGTTTCTACCTCTCTTCACTTCGTCAAACGACCGCAAAGCAGCGGTTTGGATTCCTCCGAAACCTACTGGGTTCCCAACACTGACGTGTACATGACCGAGGGCGGTCTGGTCATAAAGGTTGAGCTGGCCGGCATGCGCAAGGAGGACCTGGAACTGACCGTCGAAGGCAACCGCTTAAAGATCAGCGGACATCGCCCCGACGGGTGTCGCGCCCCCAAATGCACGTTTCTCGTAATGGAAATCAATTACGGCGCGTTCGAGAGCATCATCGAGGTGCCCCCCGGGTATGACATGAGCCAGGCCAAGGCGGCGTATCAGAATGGTTTTCTACGCATCGACGTGCCCGAACAGACCAAGTCATCCCAAAAACCGATTTCCGTTTCAATTCCATCCGGCGAGCGCTAAAGTTTCCCTGAACTTTTTAGCCGACTCTGACATCTAACAATCAGAGCGGCGGCACGATGACCTCACCGGACACCGAATTCATCAATATCCTCGGCGCCTCCGCGAGCGGCTCGGATACCACGATGACGCGCGCGGGCGGAAAGTCGATTCCGGAAATCCTGCCCATCCTCGGACTTTCGGACATCGTGATCTTCCCCGGCATGGTAGCGCCGCTCCTTGTCGAGTCGGCCGCCAGCATCCGGCTGATCGACGACGTAGTGGCGGGGGATCGCTTCATCGGTCTGATCTTGCAAAAGAAGCCGGAGATTGAAAACCCCATGCCGGCCGACCTGTGGAACCACGGTTGCGCGGTGCGGGTCATGAAGATGTTGAAATTTCCGGACAACACCGTGCGGGTGCTCGTCGAGGGTCTGCGGCGCTTTCACATTGTCCATTACGAATCGCACGAGCCTTACCTCCGCGCAAAAATCGAGGTCATTCGCGATCAGGTCGATCAGTCGCTCGAATTGACCGCGATGGCGCGCAATGCGCAGCGGCAGTTTCAGGAAATCATCGATCTGTCGCCGGCGATGTCCGACGAAGTCAAGGTGGCCGCCTTGAACACCGAACATCCGGGCAAACTGGCCGACCTGATTGCGGCCAACCTGAATTTAAGCCTGGAAGAGCGGCAACAGTTGCTCGAAATCAACGTGGTCAGGGAGCGGCTCGCCCGCATCCTGCCGCTGCTCAGCCGCGAATTGGAGGTGCTCACCTTGGGCTCGAAAATCCAGAAGGAAGTCGCTTCCTCGATGAGCAAAAGCCAACGCGATTTCTTCCTGCGCGAACAGATTCGCGCCATCCAGCGGGAACTCGGGGAAACAGACCCGGCGACCAGTGACATCAACTCCCTGCGCGAACAGATCGACGGCAACCAGCTCCCCGAAGAAACCAAAAGAGTGGCCTTGAAGGAGTTGGATCGACTGCAACAGATTCCTCCGACCACACCCGAGTACACGGTGTCGCGCAATTATCTTGATTGGATCGTCTCTCTGCCCTGGTCGAAATCAACGGAGGACAAAATCGACCTGGCCGCCGCCGCAAGGATTCTCGACGAGCAGCACTACGGTCTGAGCAAGGTGAAAGACCGTTTGCTGGAATTTCTCGCGGTGATCAAGCTGAAAAACAAGTTGAAAGGACCGATCCTTTGTTTGGTCGGCCCGCCGGGCGTCGGCAAGACTTCCCTGGGCCGCAGCGTGGCGGACGCGCTGGGCCGCAAGTTCGCCCGCATTGCGCTGGGTGGCATGCGCGACGAGGCGGAAATCCGGGGCCACCGTCGGACCTACGTGGGCGCATTACCGGGCCGGATCATTCAAAGCCTGCGCCGCGTCGAGAGCAACAACCCGGTGATTTTGCTGGATGAAATCGACAAGGTAGGCTCGGATTTTCGCGGCGATCCCGCCGCCGCGCTGCTCGAAGTCCTCGACCCGCAACAGAACAACACCTTTACCGACAACTACCTCGACCTGCCCTTCGATCTTTCGCACGTCCTGTTCGTCACCACGGCCAACTGGCTCGACCCGATCCATCCCGCCTTGCGCGACCGGCTCGAAGTGATCGAGTTGCCCAGCTACACGGCGACCGAAAAGCTGCAAATTGCCAAACGGTATCTGGTGCCGCGCCAGTTGGAGGAGCATGGACTGAAAGCGAAGCTGGTCAAACTGCCCGACGCGACGCTCAAGCGGCTCATCCATGACTACACTCGCGAAGCCGGGGTGCGGCAACTGGAGCGCGAGATCGCCGCTCTGACACGCAAGGCGGCGCGCAAGATCGTCAGCCGCCAGGGGCTGTTCCGGCCCTTGACGATCGGCGCGGTCGAACTGGCGGACTACCTGGGCCCGGCGAAATATGAGACGGAAATGGCCGAAGCCATCACGGAATCAGGGGTTGCCACGGGTCTGGCCTGGACACCCGTTGGGGGCGATATCCTTTTCATCGAAGCGACCCGAATGTCCGGCACCGGCAAACTGATTCTCACCGGCTCGCTCGGCGAAGTGATGAAGGAAAGCGCTCACACGGCCCTGACGTACCTGCGCAGCCAGGCCAAAACCATGAAACTGGAGGGAAACGAGTTCGACAAACAGGACATTCACATTCACGTTCCGGCCGGCGCGACGCCCAAAGACGGTCCCAGCGCCGGCGTGACGATTGTCGTGGCGCTGGCCTCACTCCTCGCCCAGCGGCGAGTCCGTTCTGATTTGGCGATGACCGGAGAAATCAGCCTGCGTGGCCGGGTGCTGCCCGTGGGCGGAATCAAGGAAAAGGTCCTCGCGGCCAATCGCGCCGGCATTAAACACATCATTTTGCCCGACCAGAATCGCAAGGACTGGGTGGATGTGCCGGCCGAAGTTCGCCAGAAGGTCAAGGCCCATTTCGTTCGGCACATTTCGCAAATCTTCCCGCTGGCTTTGCGCCCCAAATGATCGCACGGTGGACGCTTTACGCACTGGCTTTCGCCTTTCTGGCCAGTCCCCGGGCGGAGGCCGCCGACAAACCGGGCTCGCGTTCCAACGCGGAAGGCCAGTCGCTGGCGGCGGAACTTCGGTCAGCGCGACCAACAGAGAACCTGGAAGTCACGGGACTGCTCCGGATTCGCGAGGCCGACGGCCGGCGCACGCGAATTCCGTTCCGATATCGCTTCCGCTCCGATGACAAGAGCTGGCAAAATATTTACGAAACGGAAACCGACGGCCAGGTTGCGCAGGAAACAGTGGTGGTCATTCACACCGAGGACCGGCCCAATCAATACGTGCATTCGCACAACGACGGAACCAACACCTCGGGGACCGCGCTCAGCGGCGACACGGCGATGGTTCCGTTTGGCCATTCGGATTTCTGGATAGCGGACCTGGGGATGGAATTTCTCCACTGGCCTGAGCAGCGCCTCGTGCAGGAAGCCAGGATAAAAATGCGAAAAGGCCGGCCCTGCAAGGTCCTGGAGAGCACCAACCCGCGGCCAGGAGCGGCCGGCTACACTCGGGTTCGGTCCTGGATCGACGCCGAGAAGAAACAACCCATTCTCGCCGAGGCTTATGGTCCGGATAACAAATTGGTCAAGGAATTCGAAATCGGCAGCGTCACGAAGGTCAACGGTAAGTGGGAGTTGAAGAACATGGAAATGCGCAACGCCAGGACCGATTCTCAGACCATCCTTGAATTCAAATACGAACGGAATGCCCCGGAGTGAAGGTGAATTGGAGTGGTGGAGGATGAATTCAGACTTACCCAATTCCATATCGCCCCCCTTGGTTCACCGTCCCAGCCGTCCCTCTTTCCGTCCCTTGTCCCGGCGTGACTCTTGCGCCAAAGTGTTGTCCAATCGCCGATGGCATTATCCATTCCCATGACCGGGCCTGTCGCAGGTGAATCCTCGTTGGCTTTTGACGACGCGAGTCGGGGAAGACCGCTTCCTTCTTCCACGACGGGGCCCGCCGCAAACAGCCCGGAATCGCGCCCCGACCAGCCGAAGTGGGTTTCACCCGAGTTTGGCGCCATCTATGAAGAGCATTCGCGCCACATTTACTATCTGTCCTTGCGTTTCCTGGGCGATCCCGCCCAAGCCGAGGATGCCACTCACGACGTCTTTCTGAAGGCCTACCGCAAGCTCGGTGAGTTTCGGGGCGAATCGGCGCTGCGCACCTGGCTTTATCGCATCACCATCAACCATTGCAAAAACCTCCTTCAGACCTGGCACCAGCGGCACATGGTGAGCAACGCCGACGACACCCTTTGGGACGGCGCCGTGTCGAGCACGGAAAATCCGCTTCGAGTCCTTGAAATCAAAGAACTCGGCCAACGCATTCAGACAACACTCGGTGGTCTCCCGAAGGAATACCGACTCTTGTTGCTTCTGGTCGCCGACCAAAAAATGAGTTACGAGCAGGTTGCCCAGTTGACCGAGCAAAGTGTTGATGCCGTTCGCGGGAAACTGCACCGCGCCCGCAAAGCCTTCATCGCCCAGTTCCAGAAAACTGCCTGAACCTATGAACCCGACACCGCAGAAACTGCAGCAACAGCAGAAACAGGAATCGACTGAGCAAGCCGGCGCGCAGCGGACGGCCCGCGAGTTTTCATCTCCGGAAGAAATCCTTCGGCACGACGCCGAACAGATTGAAGTGCCGGCTGCGCTGGCGCACCGGGTGGCCGAGTCGATCGCCCGGGAACCGAGAGTGTCCCGGTCCTGGTGGCAACGATGGTTCCCGCGCCGGTCCGCCAACCCATGACTCGCAGGCCGGCTCGATTCTCTGATTGGCGTTTCGCCAGCCAATGATTGAAAACGGCGCCACCGACCGCCGGCAGGCAATGAACTTCGCCCGGGAAATCGAGACGCTGATTCGGGCGCGGTATCCCCTCCTCTACATTGTTTCCGCCGAGGAGGCGCGCATGCAGGAGCTCCTCGTCGATATCGCGCAGCGGCGCCAGAAACGCGTTTTTGAGTGGAGCGTCAGCACCGGCGTGGTACCCGCCGGAACATCCATCCAGTCGCAGAAGCATCGCAACGCGCCAACCCGGGATCCTTTGCTGGCGCTGGATCAGGTCATCGACCAGGTGGAGCCGGCGCTCTTTGTTTTCAAGGATTTTCATCCCTTCCTCGCGAAGAGCAACCACGCGGTCGTTCGCAAGCTTAAGGAAATCGCCCTGCAACTGAAGAACAGTTTCAAGACCATCATTCTCGTCTCGCCGGTGCTGGAAATTCCGGTGGAATTGGAAAAAGAGATCACGGTCCTGAACTTTCCCCTGCCCGCCCGCGAAGACCTGTCCGCTTTGCTCGACAAAATCGTCGAGGATTTGAAGCAGGTCAAACAGGTCAAAATCGAGCTCGACGACGCAGGCCGCGAACGGTTGCTGCAGGCGGCTCTGGGGCTGACGCTGGGCGAGGCGGAAAACGTCTTCGCCAAGATCATCGTGAAGGACGGGCGCTTGAGCGGCGAGGACGTCAACGAAGTCCTGGCCGAGAAGCAGCAAATCATCCGCAAGAGCGGCTTGCTCGAATATTACGCGACGAACGAGACCTTCTCACATGTTGGGGGCCTTGCCGTGTTAAAGGAGTGGCTCCAGAAACGGGCGGTGGCCTTCAGCGCTGAAGCGCACGCGTTCGGTCTGCCCGCGCCGAAGGGGATTTTGCTGCTGGGCGTGCAGGGCTGCGGCAAGAGCCTTTGCGCCAAGGCGGTCTCCTGTCTTTGGCAGCTCCCGCTGCTGCGCTTCGACATGGGCCGGATGTTCGGCAGCCTGGTCGGTTCATCGGAAGAGAATGTCCGCCGTGCCATCGCGGTCGCTGAATCGGTCGCGCCGGCGATTCTGTGGGTGGATGAAATCGACAAGGCATTTGCGGGCGCGCAAGGTTCGGGCGTCAGCGACGGGGGCACGACCGCGCGGGTATTTGGCACTTTTCTGACCTGGCTTTCGGAGAAGACGGCGCCGGTATTTGTCGTCGCCACCGCGAATGACATTTCGCAGTTGCCGCCCGAACTTCTCCGGAAGGGACGGTTCGACGAGATTTTCTTCGTGGATTTGCCGACGGCGGATGAGCGTCGGGAGATCTTCGGCATTCACCTGGCCAAGCGCGGCCGAGACGCCGGGCAGTTCGATCTGGAAGCGCTGATCGCCGCCAGCGAAAGTTTCAGCGGCGCGGAAATTGAACAGGCGATCATTAGCGCCCTCTACGACGCATTCTACGCTCGGAATGAGCTCACTGCGGAGCACGTTCTCGAGGCGCTTTGCCAGGCGGTGCCGCTGGCCAGGACGATGGACGAACACATCGACCGGCTACGCAAGTGGGCCGTCGGTCGCGCCCGTCACGCCAGCGCTCTTCGAGCGCCCTGACCTTCAAGCACCCCGCGCAGCCAGTTTCCCACTAAAATTCGCGTGCGAAGTCGGAATTGGCACTGTCAAAGCTTTAATAAGTCACGTGAACCCAGATAACGCAGGCCGGAAAACAGTGGTGATTTCCGGCGGATTTGCTACAATCGCTCATGACCACAACGATGAGCCACACCGCCCAAGCTTCTTTCTTAAGGAGCGTTGTGCATCCCCCTTTTGTTACCGCTCGCTTGCGAAACCAACCTCCAACCACGTGATGAACTATGAGCCGTTTCAACAATCTTGAGTTCGGCGAGGAATTCGAGGGGCGCCACCAAACCCACCAGCATTCCGGGCACGAGCAACGCTTGGTCAAGGACGAAATGTACTACCTGGCCCAAGCGCAATGCGCATTTGAGAACGGACAATTTGAGGAAGCCTTGCGCTTTTACGGCAAGGTCCTGGAGTTCAATCCGCGGAACGGTTCCGCCTGGGCCGGCCAGGTACGGATGCTTATCGAGCTGAGCGAATTCGGGGAGGCGAAAAAATGGGCGGACAAGGCGCTGGAACGGTTTCCGGACGAGCCGGAATTACTCGCTGCCAAAGCGGTGGCTTTGGCGCGCGTGGGAGATCTCGAGGCAGCCATGGTTTATTCTGACGCGTCCATCAGCGAGCAGGGCGAGACTCCCTACCTTTGGCTGGCGCGTGGCGACGTGCAAATGGCCCACCAGAACAAGGGCGCGGACTATTGTTTTGACAAGGCTTTCGGGCTTGCGCCCCGAAACTGGTTCATCCGTTGGTTGGCGGCGCGGATTCACTGTTATTACAAGAAATTCGCTCTCACGCTGAAACTGGTGCAGGAAGCGCTCAGTTGCAACGCCGGGCAAGGCGTTCTTTGGCTGCAACTGGGTTTTTGCCAGCAGGCGCTTGGCCTGGTCGAGCCCGCCCGCACTTCATTCCAACATGCCCGGCAGTTCGACGTGCAAAGCGTCGAGGCTGACGGGGCTCTGCGTGGACTCTATCAGATGAGTTGGTGGGAGAAACTCTCCAGGCGATGGCGCCAAATCTTCCGCCGATGAACGAGTCGCGATTGGACAAGCTGCTCGCCGCGGCCAGCGAATACGGCGCTTCGGACCTGCATTTGATCGCCGGCGTCCCGGCGGCCTACCGCGTCAACGGCGAAATCATTCTGGCCGATGACGACGTCTTGGCGCCGGATGAAATCGGACTCATGGCCACGGCCTTGTTAAACGATGCGCAGCGGCAAAAATTCGAGCAGGAGTGGGAACTCTGCATTTCGCTGCTGCACACGTCCGTCGGCCGAGTGCGCGTCACTTTTTACCGCCGCAACGGCCATCCGGAAATGAGTTTTCGCTTTTGCGGCGACCGGATTCCGACCCGCGAGGAGCTGGGGCTGCCGGCGCGGATTGATGAAATGGCGCACAAACCCAACGGCTTGTTTCTCATTACCGGCCCTACCGGCGCAGGCAAAACCACCACGCTCAATTATATGGTGGACGTCATTAACTCGGAGCGCCGCTGCAAGATAATCACGATTGAAGACCCAATCGAGTACGTGCACGAAAACAAACGCGCCATCGTGGTGCAGCAGGAGGTCCTGACCGACACCCATTCGTTCAACCGCGCGCTCGTCCATGGTCTGCGGCAGGACCCCGACGTCATTGTGGTTGGTGAACTGCGGGACCATGAGGCGATGGCCACCGCGCTCAAAGCCGCCGAGACCGGCCATCTGGTGCTCGCGACCCTGCACTCGCCCAGCGTTGCCCTGGCGCTGGAGCGGATCGTCGGCGTGTTCGAGGGCAGCACCCAGCGCCAAATCGTCCTCCAACTCGCCAACGCTCTCCAGGGGATTATCGCGCAGGAATTGCTGCCGGCAGTGGACCGTGCCCGACGCGTGCTCGCCTACGAACTACTCGTTGCCAACGGCGCCGTGCGCAATTTGATCCGTGAGAATAACCTCCATATGTTGGAGAACTGCATTCAGACCGGCGCCCGCGACGGCATGGTGTTGATGGATGCCTGTCTTTACGAACTCTATTCGCGCTGTCTGATCAGCTACGACACCGCCTTGAGCCGCGCACGAAATCCGGATCGCATTGCCAAACGGGCGAGCCAGCTCTGATGTCCTGGCCGCCATCAGCGGGAAAAACGATATTTCAGTGAACTCGCTCTGGCCAAATCTCTCCAGGGTTCTGGAATGGTTTCTAGGCGCGGGAATTGTCGGCTGGGTTCTCTGGCGCTGGCTCAAGAAAAGCGATGACTCTGGGCGTCTGGTTTCCAAGTGGCTCATCTCCGCCGTGATGATCGGTGTCACGTGGTGGATCGCGGGCAGGCGGATCGCCACATCGGCAGGAGGCTTGGATTTGGATTACGGCACCGCATTCATCGTCGTGATTACTTGTGCTGCGTGCGGGGTCGTCCTGGGCATAACCTGGGGCAGCAATATCGCCGGCTTTCTCGGCAGGCCGTTGACGAGCCTGTTCGACGGCGGCGAGCAGGAAGTCGTGCCGCAGCCGTTTTACTCCATTGCCGAAGCCCGTCGTAAACAAGGGAAATACCTCGAGGCCGTGGCCGAGATTCGCAGACAATTGGCGCGCTTCCCGGGCGATTTTGCCGGGATGCTGATGCTCGCCGAGGTTCAGGCGGAGCAATTGGACGACCTGCCCGGTGCCCAGCTCACGATCGACCGGCTGCTGATCGAGTCGGAACGGAATCCGCTCAACCTCTCCCTGGCGTTGAATCGCCTGGCTGACTGGCAACTCAAAATTGGCCATGATCCTGATTCGGCGCGCGCGGCGCTCGAGCGCATCATCGAAATGTTTCCGGAAACGGAGCAGGCCTACCTCGCCACTCAACGCATTGCTCATTTGACCCCGGCCGAAATGCTCGATGGAAAGGACGCTCCGCACCGAATCAAGCTGGGGCAGTATCAGCAGAACATAGGATTGCTCCGGGAGCCGGTTAAGGTGGTGGCGCCGGCCGAAGACCCGGCCCTGGTGGCCTCCAATTTAGTCAGGCACCTGGAAAAACACCCGAACGACAGCGAGGCCAGGGAGAATTTGGCGCTAATCTACGCGGACCATTACCAGCGTACCGATCTGGCGGCGGATCAACTCGAAGAGTTGCTCGCGCAGCCAAATCTGCCGGCCAGGCAGGCGGTTCATTTGCTGAATATGCTCGCGGAT
>Ga0066709_100003787_pt1 | contig 11797 bp, 8 predicted proteins | sample GraSoiAngelo_158_FD_79665 | JGI IMG/M metagenome (GOLD analysis project Ga0066709, IMG submission 79665) | Grasslands soil microbial communities from the Angelo Coastal Reserve, California, USA - 14_1009_16_30cm | ecosystem: Environmental > Terrestrial > Soil > Grasslands | place: USA... | reverse complement strand
CGCCCACCACGAGGCGATCCAGGTAGCGGATGGCGGTCTCCGCGGCCGGCCACGACGTCTCACCGATTCGCGTCCATGACGTCCCGTTCCAGGACTGCACGTCGCTGATCCATGCGCCGATGCGGAACAGCGATCCGACTAGGATGAGGCTGTCTCCATCGACATAGAGCCCGCGCGCCTCACCCGCCGATTCGCCGGGCACCGCGTCCCAGGACGTGCCGCCGAAGCGCAGGAGCGTCCGCTCGTCTGCGAACGCGCCGGCGACGAACAGCGTGTCGCGCAGCTCCGCGACGGCGCTCACCCAGGCGTTCGCCGGGCTCGGGATGCCGTCTCCGACCGAGTGCCACGCCGAGCCATCCCAGCTCGCGATCCTGGCCGTACCGACGGTTCCGGAACTCAGGAAGTCACCGGCGGCCACCAGGGCACCATGATGGGAACCGAGCGCGTTTACCGGACCGTCGAAACCGGCCCCGATCGCGCTCCAGGCCGCCCCGTCCCAGCGCGCGATGTTGGCGACCTGCACCTCCAGGGCATGGTGCCCTTCGATCCGATTGGCCATCCGGTCGAAGCGGCCCCCCGCGACCAGGGTCGCGCCGTCCAGGAACAGGGCGCGGACCTCGATCCCCCCGACCCGGCCTTCGACCGGCACGCCGAGCGGCGTCCAACGCTCCTCGTCCCAGACCGCCACCGGGCCGAGCACCTGCTCGCCCGAAAGGCCGTATTGGCCCCCGGCGACCAATCGATCCTGGAAGACGGCCAGCGCGAAGACCTCGCCGTCGAAGCCGGCGCCCAGGGGCTGCCAGGCCCCGTCCCGCCAGCGGGCGACCCCATTGACGCGCTGTCCACCAGCCATCGCGAAGGACCCGGCCGCGACTAGCTCGCCGTGGAACAAGGTGAGTGCATGGACGGGACCGTCGATGATGGGGAGGCTGAAACCGTCCCACCACCGCCAGTTCTCGTCGGGTTCCGCGCCTGAGCCGAGGATCTGGAGACCCGACACCCGCGTTTGCGTCGCGGGTCCCGGCCTGGTCCCTGCCGGCCGGTCCGCGCACCTGGCGTCCGCCGCCACTCGAGCGATGAGCGCGGCGCTCAAGGCCAGGCCGGCGGCTACGCTCTTGAACGACACATCCACCCCTCCCCGGGTCGGCGCTCCGCGGCTTCCGCGCCGCGGTCCCGCCGTCCTACCGCATCCGCACCACCCGCCGCGTCATCCGCCGCTCCCCGGCCTGCATCCGGGCCAGGTAGACGCCGCTTGCGACCGCGTGTCCGGTCGCGTCGCGCCCGTCCCAGGTCACGTCCAGCACGCCCGGCGGCACCATGCCGTCGAGCAGCGTGCGCACTTCGCGGCCGCCCGCGTCGTAGATCGCCACGCGCACGGCTTGGCTCACCGGTGTGCCCAGCCGGAACACGCAGCGGTCGCGCACCGGGTTCGGGACCCCGGGACCGAACGAGAGCACGGCGGGGATGGACGGCCCCGGCGCGTCCACCGGCAACTGGGGCTGGCCGACGGCGGGATCGCTCGCGTTGCCGTGCACGTCGAGGGCGACCAGCTTGTAGGTCGAGGTCATACCGCCGTCGAGATCGAGGTACGCGGTATCGCTCAGGGCCGCGACCAGCGTCGCCGACCCGGTGGCGAAGTCCCCGCTGGCGCCGCGGTAGAGCCGGTAGCCGCCCAGGTCCAGGTCGGGGTTGCGCGACCAGTGGAGGTTGATGCCGCTCACGGCCGCCACGGCCACGAAGCCCTGCGGCACGGTCGGGCGAAGGTTGTCCACCGAGTAGCCGCTGTCGGGAGCGGCGCTCCAGAAGTAGGGGAAGAACGCCGCGTGCGCGTCCACCAGGTACGTGGACCGGTTGATCCCGACGGCCGACGAGTCGACCAGCGACGGCGCCACGTAACTGTAGAGCGCCTGCCCGCGTGCCGGGATGGAGCCCACGCCCTCCCAGTAGGTGCTGCCGGTGGCCGTCGCCACCTCCCGATACACGCCGGGAGCCGCACTCTCGACCTCGGCATCCGATCGCAGCACCCGCGCCCCGGCCCGGATGGCCCGCGCCGCGGCGGTGGCGGAGACCTGCCGCCAGATGCCGTAGGTGCCGATCTCGAGCGTCGGCAGGCTGTCGAGGTAGCTCCCGTTCCACTTGACGCGCACCTGGCCGCCCTGGTCGCCCGGCACGTCCGTCACGCCGGTGATCAGCGGCGACGGATCGCCGAGCCTTCCCGAGCCGTCGATGAGCTGGACGAGGATCTTGTCGTCGGTCCCGGAGCGCCGGTCGAGCCAGCTCACGAGGCCCGCGCCGATCGGAGTCGCGACCAGCGTCGGGAGCGTCTGATCCCCGTTCGCCGTGCACACGCGCATCCCGGCGGCGGTCCACGCGGGGTGCACGACGCCGTCCGGAAGCACCCGCGCGGCGTAGACATCCCAGCCGCCGGACCGCTTGTCCTGCCAGGTCACATACACGCCACCCGCGCCGTCACCGATGAGATCGGGTGCCATCTGGTCAAAGGTGTCGCTGGTCAGCCGCACGCCACCGGTCGGCCAGCCCGCGTGGGATTGTCCCCCGGCGTCCAGCCGATGGACGAAGATGTCGTTGGTCGAGCCGGTCATGACGTCGGCCCAGGCGACGCACAGGCCCCCGAACCCATCCGCGATGGCACGGATGCCCTGGGCGGTCCCGGTGCAGACCACGCCCACGGCGCTGCCCGAGACGGTCCACCCGGTTGCCACTCCACCGGTCGCGGTCAGGTGTTGGGCGAACACGACCACGTTGCAGCGGGCATCCCGCCAGACGAAGAACGCACCGCCGGTCCCGTCGCTCACCACCTTCGCAACGCTCTGGTTGCTGGTGAGGTTCGTGACCCCCAGCCCGTTGGCGATCCACCCGGGTGCGATCGAACCGTCCCCGCGCCGGCGCTGTGCGAAGATCGCGCTGCCGGACCGGAGGTCCGTCCAGGCGATGATCGCCCCACCCGCACCATCCGCCGCGATCGCCGGCGTCGTCTGACTGGCCGCTTGCGAGCAGATCGCGACGCCCCCCGGGGTCCATCCGTGCCCCAACGTAGCGATGGCGCTCACGCGCTCGGCGTAGATGTCCGCTGTGCCGGTTCTGGCGTCCTGCCAGGCGATGATGGCTCCGTGGTAACCGTCGCTGGTGATGACCGGCGCGGACTGAAGGCCGGTGGCGACACCCACCGCGAGACCATTCAGCGGCCAGGTGTCCTCGAGCGTCCCATCGCTCAGCACGTGTTGGGCGTAGACATCGCCGGCGTCGCTCCGCGGGTCCTGCCAGGCGATGACCACGCCGCCGTCATCGTCCGACACCGCCACCGGCGTGGCCTGGTCACCGGCGCTGACGCAGACCGGAAGCCCATCCGCCGGCCATCCGCTGGCGAGCGCGCCCGTGGCGGTGACGTGTTGGGCATAGATATCGGATCGCCCCGACCGGACGTCCTCCCAGGCCTCGAAGACACCCCCGGCGCCGTCCGTCACGCTCACCAGGTTCCGCTTGGTGCCGGCAACGCTGGAGGCCGCCGCGTAGGTGGCGTAGTCGTGGGGCCAAGCGTGCGACGCGTTCGCCGGGGTGACGAGGGGCTGCGTGAGTCGGAACCGCGCGGCGCTGAGCGTGGTGCCGGAGGGCGCGGTCACCTGGATCGGGCCGTGGACATCCCCGGCAGGGATGTGGAACCGCAGTTGCGTGTCCGACTCGACCACGAACGTCGCCTCGAGGCCGTTCACCTGCACCGAGGTCGCGCCGGTGAAGCTCCGACCATAGACGACGACCTGCGTGGTCTCCCGCTCGGACGCGGCCACGCGCGAGGGTTCGAACGTGTCGATGGGGGGTGTCACGGCGAACACCTGGGCACTGGTGCCGGTCCCGTAGGGACTCAGCACGGCGACGTGGCCGGTCGTCGCCCCGACCGGGACCACGGCCGAGATCTGGCCGTCGTTCACGATCGTGAACGACGCGGAGGTTCCGTTGAACGTGACCCCGGTCGCTCCCATGAGGTACTGACCCGTGATCACCACCGGTGTCCCCTCGGTCCCGAAGGTCGGGCTGATCTGCGTGACCAGTGGCGCGATGAGGGTGAAGGCCTGGTCGCTGGCGCCGGTCCCGGAGGGCGTCGTGACGGTCACGAAGCCGGTCGTGGCGCCCGCCGGAACCGTGGTCGTGATCTGGCCATCGTTCACCACCGTGGCGGTGGCGGTAGTCCCATTGAACGCGACCCGGGTGGCGCCCGTGAAGTACTGGCCGGTGATCGTGACCGCGGTGCCCACGGTCCCGGCCGTCGGGTTGAGCTGCGTGATGCGCGGCACGAGCAGGGTGAATGGCTGGGCGCTGGCGCCGGTCCCGGAGGGATTCGTGACCGTCACCAGCCCGGTCGTGGCGCCCGCGGGAACCGTGGTCGTGATCTGGCCATCGTTCACCACCGTGAAGGTGGCGGCGGTCCCGTTGAACCTGACGCCCGTCGTGCCCGTGAAGAACTGGCCGGTGATCGTCACCGGGGTACCGACGGTCCCGGCGGTCGGGCTGAGCTGGGTGACGTTGGGCCCGAGGATCGTGAACGTCTGGGCGCTGGTGCCGGTGCCGTTGGGGTTCGTGACCGTCACGAAGCCGGTCGTGGCGAAGACCGGGACCGTGGTCGTGATCTGCGTGTCATCCATCACCGTGAAGTTGGCGGTGGTCCCGTTGAACCTGACGCTCGTCGTGCCGGTGAAGTTCTGGCCGGTGATCGTCACCGGATTCCCCACGGTGCCGGCGGTCGGACTGAGCTGCGTGATGAGCGGTCCGGGGACGGTGAACACCTGGTCGCTGGTCGCCTCGCCCACGGAGTAGCTGACCGTCACGGGGCCGCTCGTGGCCCCGAGCGGGACCGTGGCGTCGATCTCGCCATCGTTGACCACCGTGAACGGGGCGGACGTGCCGTGGAATGCGACCATGTAGACGTTCGCCAGATGCCGGCCGGTGATCGTCACCAGGGTGCCCGCGGGACCGGACGTCGGACTGATGCCCGTGATCACCGCCCCGAGTCCGACGAAGAAGTTCGCGCCACTGCTCCCCGACCCCCCGTTGGAGGTCGCGACGACGATGGGCCCGGAGAGGGCGTCGTCCGGGACCGTGGCCTGGATCTGCGTCGCCGAGACCACGGTGTAGGCGGCCGACCCCCCGCCGAAGTCGACCCGGATCACCCCGGTGAAGTTGGTCCCGTTGATCGTCACCACCGTGACCGGCAGCCCCGAGGTCGGCGAGAAGGAGGTGATGATCGGGAACGGACCGAAGAGCGGGAGGTTCGGCAGATCGGCGCGAGCGGGGCGAGGCGGCGAAAGGAACGCCGCCGCCGAGAGGATCACCAGCGATGCTATCCAGCCCAGACGACCGCGTGAATGCATGGCACCACCCCCTTCGTTGGCAAGGGCGGGCGCGCCCACTCCAGGCGGGCAGGGATTCCGCAGTGGCGAGGGGAGACTGGGAGTCCGTGCACCATCATCGAGAGTGGCCATCTTGGCGGCATCGGCGCGTGGCCCGCCACTCCCACAATGCCGGAATCCTACTCCCGCAGCCGCCCGGCGTCGAGCCGACCCCGGCCCGCCCGCCGCGGCGGCGATCAGCGTGACCAAACTCCAGGGCAGAGCCAGGACGCGATCGGGCGACGTCGCGACTCAGCGCATGCGCGTCTCCGGCGCTCCCCAGCCCGCGCCGCGGCCGCTCCACGACTGTTCGCTGAGCGGCAGGTGGCCGACGTCGCTGAACATCACCAGCCGCGTGGTGCCGTCGGGGCGCACGGCGAGGATGGTCAGCGAGCCGTTCCCGATGTCCATGGCGCGCCAATGACCGGGGTCGCCCGCCAGCGCCCGGCTCACGAACCAGCGGATCACGTTGCCGTGGCACACCAGGACGTCGTGACGATCCGCTTGGGCGGCGGGCGTCATGTACTTGGCCCAGGCCAGGACGAGGGTCGAGTCGCAATGGGTCGCCGGATCGAACGAGCGGTTCCCCACCCCGTCGGGGTGGATCGAGGCCGGCGTGCACTCCGAGAGCAACGAGTCGTGCGTGGGCGTGCGCTTCATCTCCACGCCCATGTCGGTGGCGGTCTCGCGCGCGCGTCGCAGGGCGCTGCTGACGAACGTGGTCGGCGTGACCGGCAGGGCCGCCAGCCGTGCGCCGATCAGGTGCGCCTGCCGGTGACCGAGCGCATTGAGACCGTTGCCGGTGACCTCGTCCACCGTCGAGTCGCGGTCGTACGCCCCGTGGCGGACCAGATAGATGTAGTGGATGCCCGGGTTCGGCCGCGCCGGCGCCTGGGCCAGCACGCCCGGCGCCTCGAGCGTGAGCAGGGCGAGCAGGATCAGGCCGATTCGCGGGTGTCGCACGGCGCCTCCGCCAAGGTGGACCCGGTGGGTCATCGCGCGGGCGCTCAAGGGGCGGCGCCCGCATCGCCATTGTGCCTGCCACCCTGCGGGGACTCAAACCCGGCGCGGCGCGGCGGACCGCATCGTGCCGACCCGAGCCGGCCGCGGTATGCGCCGCGACTAGAACCGCACCTGCGCCTGCGTGATCACCGTGCGCACGCCCGCCTGGCTCGCTCCGGCCCGCCGCGCCAGGTGGTCCACCGACAGCCGCGAGCGTCCGCCCCCCAGGTCCAGATTGGCGCCGACCGTGGTCGCCCGGATGTGCCCGGCCCGGCCGAGCGGCGGACGCGTGACCGGCGCCGGCGATCCAGGCGTGGCGGCGGGCGGGGTCGCCGGGGCCTGTCCGAGCGCCACGCCGGCGGAGACGGTGAGGACCACGGCGGACGCGAGGACGAGGCGACGGAGCACGGTCATCGACCTCCAATGGGGCACTGCGGGCAACGCGGGCGCTGTGGGCCAGGGCATTCGCGGTTGATGGAGGGACATTCATGGCACATAATGACGTATGATATCCAGAATTGATTGCCTCATACGACCCTTAGTGACCGCCTGGGGCCACGACCAGGCGACGGAGTCCCGCCGTGGACACGCTCAACGCCGACCAGGCCGCCGCGATCCTGCACATGAATCCCAAGCGCGTCCGCGCCCTCGCGCGCGCCGGCAAGCTCCCGGCGGTCCGCGTCGGGCGGCGCTGGCTGTTCGCGCGCGAGCGACTCGAGGGACTCCTCGGCGTGGAACCCAAGGCCCGCCCGCTCACCATCGCCGGACTCAGCGCCCGCAACCACCTGCGGGGCCGCATCCGCTCGCTGCAGGTGGAGGGCCTGATGGCCGAGGTGACGCTCGACGTCGGCGGCCAGGCGCTGGTGGCGATCATCACCCGTGCGTCGGTCGAGCGGCTTGGCCTCGCGGTCGGCGACCAGGTCCAGGCGGTCATCAAGTCCACCGAAGTGATGGTGGCCAAGTGATCCTTCGGCGGGCGCCGCGCGCGCGGCGCATCGCGCCGGCGCTCGCCTTGGGCCTGGCACTCGCGGGCCTCGCCGTGGCAATCGGTCCCGCGGTCGCGGCCACGCCCCCGGCGACGCTCACGGTGTTCGCGGCCGCCTCGCTGGCCGAACCGTTCACCGAGCTGGCCCGCATGCTGGAGCGCCAGCGGCCCGGACTCGTGGTGCGGCTCAACCTGGCGGGCTCGCAGCAGCTCGCGGCCCAGATCGAGCAGGGGGCGCGCGCCGACCTCTTCGCCTCGGCCGACGCGCGGTGGATGGCCTATCTCGCCACGCGCGACCTGCTGGACGGCGCGCCGCGCGTCTTCGCCCGCAACCGGCTGGTCGTCATCGTCCCGCGCACCAACCCGGCCCGGATCGGCCGGCTCCAGGATCTCGCGCGGCGCGGCGTCAAGGTGGTGCTCGGGGCTCCTGCGGTGCCGGCCGGCGCCTACAGCCGCGAGGCCCTGCGCCGCCTCGCCAGCCTCCCGGGCTTCCCCTTGGACTTCGCCGGCAGGGTGCTCCGCAACGTGGTCTCGGAGGAGGAGAACGTGAAGTCGGTCGTGGCCAAGGTCCAGCTCGGCGAGGCGGACGCCGGGATCGTCTATCGCTCCGACGTCGGCGCCGCGGCGGATCGGGACCTCCGCACCCTCGCGCTCCCCGACCCGGCGGACGTGGTGGCCGAGTATCCGATCGCGCGCCTGCGCGGCGCGACCGACCCGGCCGCCGCCCAGGCGTTCCTGGCCCTGCTGGCCTCGCCCGAGGGGGGCGCGGTGCTCGCGCGCCACCATATGACCCCGGTCGCGCCGGCCAAGCCCTGAGGTGAGCGCATGGCACGAGGAGCGCCCGGCGTGAGAGCCGTGGCGTTGCGCCTCGCCACCGGCTTGGCCGCCGGCGTGATGCTCGCGCTGCTGGCGCTGCCGCTGGCCGCCCTGCTGCTGCGCGTCCCGCCGGGCCGCCTGCTGGCGCGGATCGGCGAGCCGGTCGTGCTCGCCGCACTCCGCCTGAGCCTCATCACCAGCCTCGCCGCCACCGCCCTGGTGGTGGTCTTGGGCCTGCCGCTCGCCTGGCTGCTCGCGACCCACACCTTCCGCGGCAAGCGCGCGCTCGAGCTCCTGGTCGACCTGCCGATGGTGTTGCCGCCCACGGTCGCGGGGCTCGCCCTGCTGCTGGCATTCGGCCGCGCCGGGCTCGCCGGCCGGGCGCTCTCGGCCTGCGGCGTCACCCTGCCCTTCACCACCGCCGGGGTGATCGTGGCGCAGGTCTTCATGTCGGCGCCGTTCTTCATCGTCCCGGCCCGCGCCGGGCTCGCCTCGGTCGAGCGGCGCTACGTGGACGCGGCCGCCACGCTGCGGGCGGACCCGATCCGCACCTTCTTCCACGTCCTGCTGCCGCTGGCGCGCCCGTCGCTTCTCGCCGGCATCGCCATGAGCGGCGCGCGCGCCCTGGGCGAGTTCGGCGCCACCATCACCTTCGCCGGCAACCTGCCGGGGACCACCCAGACCATGCCGCTGGCGGTCTACCTCGCGCTCCAGACCGATCTCCAGGCGGCGGTGACGCTCTCGGTGATGCTGGTCATCCTCTCGATGGCCCTGCTGCTCGGCCTGCGCGCGGTGCCCACCCATGCGCTCTGGCGCCCGAGCGATGCTGCGCGCGCATCTCGATAGGCGCCTCGGCGACTTCCACCTCTCGGCCCGGCTCGAGGCCGGGCGGGCGGAGACGCTGGTGCTCGTGGGCGAGAGCGGCTCGGGCAAGAGCACCGTGCTGCGCCTGCTGGCCGGCCTGCTCCGGCCGGACGCGGGGCGCATCGCGCTCGACGACACGGTCTGGTTCGATGCCGCGGCCGGCGTCGAGCTGCCGCCGTGGCGACGGGCGGTGGGCTGGGTGCCGCAGGACTACGCGCTGTTCCCGCACCTCACCGTGGGTGAGAACGTGGCGTTCGGCCTGCGCTCGGCGGGCGCTCCGGCCCAAGCGACGTGGCTCGCGGTCCGGCGCACGCTCGAGCGCTTCGGCATCGCCGACCTCGCCGCGCGGCGACCCTGGGAGCTCTCGGGCGGCCAGCAACAGCGCGCCGCCCTGGCGCGGGCGCTGGCGCTCGAGCCACCGCTGCTGCTCTTGGATGAACCGCTCGCCGCCCTCGACGTCACCACCCGGCGCTCGGTGCGCGCCGAGCTGCGCCGCCTGCTCGAGTCCCTCCCCTGCGTGACTGTGTTCGTCACCCACAGCCCGGCCGAAGCGCTCGTGCTCGGCGACCGCATCGCCGTCCTGGAGGGCGGGCGCGTCGCGCAGGACGGTCCCCGCGAGGAGCTGCTGCGCCACCCGCGCTCGGGCTACGTGGCCGAGCTGATGGGGCTCAACCTCTTCCGCGGGCGGGTCGTGAGCCGTGCCCCCGGCGGCGTCGCGCGCGTGGCGGTCGGCGGGGCCACGCTCATGGCGATGGACCCGGGGACGGAGGACGAGGGGTTCCTGCTCGTCGATCCGCGCGAGGTGACGCTCCACCTCGGGTCCCCGGCCGGGAGCGCCCAGAACCTGCTGCGCGGCGCGATCGCCGAGATCGTCCCCGAGCCCCCGCAGGGCGACCGGCTGCGCGTGGTCCTGGCGAGCGAGCCGCCGATCGTCGCCGAGGTCACCGCCCAGGCGGTCGCGGCGCTCGCGCTGCGCCCCGGGCTCGAGGTGACGGCGGCCTTCAAGGCGACCGGCGTGCGCAGCTACCGCTGAGGCGGCGCGCGGCCGGGAACGCGACGGGCTCCGCAGGCGCAGAGCGCCGTCGCGGTAGCGGTGCGACCGACTGGCTAGGGCTTCACGGTGAACGCCGCCGAGGCGCGGGTGGTGTCCCAGTCGAGGTCGAGCGTCCCGCCGTCGGCCCCGGGCACGATGGCGATGGTGAAACGTTCGATCACCGCGGGCAGGGGGCTCACCGTCATGTCGATCGTGTAGAGATCCTTCTCGGCCTTGTGCGCGGTGCCCCACTGACCGGTCTCGCTGTTGACGACCAGCTTCCAGCCGGCGGCGCCCGGGATGGTCCACAGCGTGTAGAAGCCGGCCGGCACGACGGTGCCCCCGAAATCGAGCGCCTTGTCGGTCTTGAACTGGGTCGCCGCGTTGGCGCCGGTCCGCCAGACCTCGCCGTAGGGCACGATGCCGCCGTAGACGACGCGCCCGCGCTTGGCGGGGCGCCCGTAGTCGATCCACAGCGCGGCGCCGCCGGCCATGGCGCGCACCGTATCGCGCGGCGAGAGCACGCCCAGCCCGCCGCCCGACTGCTCGCGCGCCGCGAAGCTCGCGGCCAGCGCCGCCACGTCCAGGCTCGCCACGCGCTCCACGCTCACCTTGCCGGTGCCGGCGATCGGCAGGACGCCCAGCAGGCGTCCGGTCTTGTCCACCCGCGCGTGGAACTGGTCCTGGTGACCGTTGAAGATCGAGACCGAGTCGGGCCCGAGCCGGTGCAGGCTCAGCCAGTCGGTGTTGCCCGCGCCGAGCAGGTACATGGTGGTGCGCAGGCTGTCCGCCTGGCTCTTGACGAAGCCCATCAGCACCGCCTCGTAGCCGCTCCACGGGCTCGAGCCCGGGACGACCAGCATCCCCGGCATCATCGCGACGCTGGTGCTGGTCGGCGCCCCGTTCCCGTTGCGCGTCTGCATGCGCAGCGAATCGGCGCCGGGCGTCACCTCGACGGTCTGGGTCGGCGCCTCGGCGCCGGGCGGGGTCACGACCACCGACAGCTTGGTGAGCGCCCCCTGGGCGTAGTCGTAGGTGATGTGCCGTCTCAGGACGCGCGGCGCCCGTCCCACCTGGTCCACCTCGACGCGCGTGGCGCTGCGCGTGTAGTGCTCCACGGCGGTCGTGTCCTGGCCGAGCCGGACGACGAAGTTGCCCGCGTCGTCGGCGACGGCGGCGGGCGCATTGAGGGGGACGTTGAACAGGGCGATCGCCAGCGCGAACCGCGCGGCGTTGAACGGGCGATGAGCAGTCATCGGCAGGCTCCTCGGGGTGACATCGGGTCGGGCGACCGGGCGGCGGCTAGAGGCCGAACGAGTATCCCGCGAGGACGGCGATATCCTGGGCCCTAAGCTTGATCGTGGGGTCGTCGAGCAGGTTGGAGAAGCCCGCCTGGAATCGCGCCTGGAGCAGGAACCCCGAGCCTTCCACGGTGCGGATCCGCATGCCCACGCCGACCACGCCCCCGAAGGTCGTGCTCTTCGCGGCGCTGCCCAGGTCCGCCGAGCCGCCGCCGTCCACCGCGAAGTTCGCCGAGGTCTTGAATCCCACGACCGGCCCGACCACGAACACCGGGCGCACCGGCCCGGCGGCCCGGGGGGTGATCTGCAGCAGCATGGGGATGTCCACGTAGTCGAGCTTCATCGTCGTCTTGATCAGCAGACCGCTGCCCGTGGTCTCGACGAAGTCATATTT
>Ga0066709_100003786_pt1 | contig 11798 bp, 10 predicted proteins | sample GraSoiAngelo_158_FD_79665 | JGI IMG/M metagenome (GOLD analysis project Ga0066709, IMG submission 79665) | Grasslands soil microbial communities from the Angelo Coastal Reserve, California, USA - 14_1009_16_30cm | ecosystem: Environmental > Terrestrial > Soil > Grasslands | place: USA... | reverse complement strand
CTCGTCTACGGCGCCAACATGGACGACCTCGGCGATCACCGGCCGGGAATGAAGGCCGCCGAGGCGCACGGCGTCCGTGCGCCGATGATCGAGGCCGAGTTGTGGAAGGCGGAGATCCGTGCGTTGAGCCGCGAGCTGGGTCTCCCCACCTGGGACAAGCCGTCGTTCGCGTGTTTGTCCTCCCGCTTCCAGTACGGCGATCGGATCACGCCCGAGAAGCTGCGCCAGGTGGATGCGGCCGAGGAGTTCATACGCTCGCTCGGCTTCCGCCAGTTCCGCGTCCGCCACCACGACCGCCTCGCGCGCCTGGAGATCGCGCGCGAGGAGATGGCGCGGGTGTGGGAGGAGGGGCGCCACGCGGCGATCGTCGAGCGCTTCCGAGCGATCGGCTATGTCTACGTGACGGTGGACCTCGCGGGATTCCGCTCGGGGAGCGCCAACCTGCTGCTACCGCTCCAGCGGAAGGCGTCGGGTGGATAGGGAGGCCGTCCGGAAGCTCCTCGCGGACCTCGCCGCGGGGCGAATCGACGTGGACACCGCGCTGAACCACCTGCGGCGCCTGCCCTACGAGGACCTCGGGTTCGCCAAGATCGACCATCACCGGGCGGTGCGGACCGGCGCCGCCGAGGCGGTGTTCTGCCCGGGGAAGACGCCGGAGCAGGTGGTCGCGATCCTCGCGCGGCTCGCCCGCGATCACCCGAACGTGATCGCCACGCGCGCGGGCGCCGACGTGGCCGCCGCGGTCACCGCGGCGGGCTTGCCGCACGCGTACCACGCCGACGCGCGGCTCGTGATCGTGCGGCCGGAGCGCGTGGAGGCGGTGGGGCTGATCGTGATCGCGGCCGCGGGGACCGCGGACCTGCCGGTCGCCGAGGAGGCGGCGCTCGTGGCCGAGGCGCTCGGCAACCGGGTGGAGCGCGTTTACGACTGCGGGGTCGCCGGGCTCCACCGTCTGCTCGGGCACTACGACCTCCTGGCCGACGCCAACGCGATCGTCGCCGTCGCCGGCATGGAGGGCGCCCTGCCGAGCGTGATCGGCGGGCTCGTCGACCGCCCGGTGATCGCGGTCCCGACGAGCGTCGGGTACGGGGCGTCCTTCGGCGGCATCGCGGCGCTCCTCGCGATGCTCAACTCCTGCGCACCCGGCGTGTCGGTCGTGAACATCGACAACGGCTACGGCGCCGCGCATCAGGCGAGCCAGATCAACCACCTCGTCGCGAAGATCCGGTGATGCGTTGTTTATCCCCGCCGCGGGCCGGGGTGGCCCTGCTCGACCACGCTAGCAACCGACCCTGGGCGGGCGTTTCGTCGGCGTTGCGCCCGGCAACGCGCAGAAGCTACGGGTCTCGCAGGGCCGCCCCAACCCGCGGCAGGATCAACCCCGCTCTCGGAAGGCCTCCCGATCCCGCGGGCCTGGCGTGGCGTTGGAGCTCTCGCGTATGAGGATCGCGTATTTTGATTGTCCGAGCGGGGCGGCGGGGGACATGGTTCTCGGCGCGCTGGTCGATGCGGGTGCGCCGCTCGACGCCCTCAGGCGTGAGCTCCAGAAGCTCCCCCTCGAGGGGTGGGAGCTCGTGGCGCGCGAGGTGCGGAAGGGAACGTTCCGCGCGACCAAGGTGGACGTGGAGATCGACCGCCGCACGCACCCGCGCCACCGCACGCTCGGCGACGTTCTGGCGATCGTCGAGCGGAGCGCGCTCGGCGCCACGGTCCGAGAGACGGCGGCGCGGATCTTCACGCGACTGGCCGACGCCGAGGCGCGCGCCCACGGCGCGACGCGCGATGAGGTCCACTTCCACGACATCGGCGCCGTGGACGCGATCGTCGATGTGACGGGCGCGATCATCGGGCTCGAGTTGCTCGGGGTCCAGGCGGTCCACGCCTCTGCGCTCCCGCTCGGGGGCGGGTTCGTCGACGGGCCGCACGGAAAGATCCCCGTGCCGGCGCCCGGCACCGCGGAGCTCCTCCGCGGCTTCCCGGTGGTCGACACGGGGGTGCAGGCCGAGCTGGTGACGCCGACGGGCGCGGCGATCCTGACGACACTCGCCGCGTCGGCCGGGCGGATGCCGTCGATGACCGTGTCGGCGGTCGGCTACGGCGCGGGCACGCGCGACCTGCCGGGCGCTCCGAACGTGCTGCGCTGCTTCATCGGCGACACGGCCGAGGTCGCCCGCGGCGACGAGACGGTCCTCCAGGTCGAGACGACGATCGACGACATGTCACCGCAGCTTTACGAGCCGCTCGTCGAGCGTCTCTTCGAGGCGGGCGCGCTCGACGTGTTCCTCCAGTCCGTCGTCATGAAGCGGGGCCGCCCCGGTGTCGTCGTGACGTCGCTGTGCGCGCCGGAACGGATCGACGACCTCACGCGTGCGCTCTTCGAGGAGACGAGCACGATCGGTGTCCGGTGGTCGGAGCGGCGGCGGAGCCGACTCGCGCGTGAGATCGTCACGCTCACGACCGCGTACGGCGCGATTGCCTTCAAGGTGTCGCGCCTCGGCGACCGCGTCGTCACCGTGACGCCGGAGTTCGCCGACGTCGCGCGCATCGCGCGCGAGAAGACCCTGCCGGTGCGCGAGGTCCTGGACCAGGCGCGCGCCGACGGTCGCCAACTCCTCCACGACTGAGCGATCCCGAGTCGATCTCCCGGCTCAGTCGAAGATCGCCTTGTCCACGTTCTTCGCCGTCTCCAGACCCTTCATGGCCTCCCGCCCACGGATCGATCGAAGGATCGCCCCCTCCAGATTCGCGCCGCTCAGATCGGCGCCGAGCATGTTGGCGCCCGTGAGGTTCGCGTTCGCCAGGTTCGCGAAGGAGAGATCGCCGCGGGCGAGGTTTGCCCCGGTCAGGTTCGCCCCGGTCAGGTTGGCGCTCGTCAGAAAGACGCGCATGAGCCCCATCGGCTGGTTTCGCATGTCGGCCGCCATGTCGGCGTCGGCAAGATTCGCCCGGCTGAGGTTGGCATTGCTGAGGTTGGCGATGATCCGCGCTCCGGACAGGTTGGCTTCAACGAGGGTGGCCTTCGTGAGAAGGACGCCGAACAAGCTGGCCTGGCGGAGATCGGCGCGCGTCAGATCCGCGCTCCCGAGAAGGGTGATGTCGAGATTCGCGCGGCGCAGGTCGGCGCCGGTCAGATTGGCGCCCGTCATGTTGGCGCCGAACAGATTGGCGCCGGCCAGGTTCGCGCCTGCGAGATTGGCGCCCGCGAGGTTGGCGCGCTTGAAGTCGGCTCCGGCGAGGTCGAGCCGTGAGAGGTCCTTGCCGGAGAAGTCAGGCGGATTTTTCTCACTCGCCCCACGGAGGAGATCGACGACCGCTTCGGTCGTCATGTCCGCCGCCGCGGCGCCTTGCACGAACACGCCCAAGACCAGCAGACCAACACAGAGGCGCGACACGTCATTCCCAGGTGGCATTTCTGGGATCACCCCGGTATTTGCTGCGAACGAACGCGATGATCTTGAGGATCTCGTCGGGGGTCAGGCTGCCCAGCTTGCCCCAGGCCGCCATCCCGGCGCTGGTGCCGAAGTAGAGGGTCTGAAACATCCCCTTGTCCGTGCCGTTCTTCTGATAGCGCCAGCTCCCCGTGGTCAGGCTCGGGCCGATCAGACCCGACAGATCGCCCGCGTGACAGTGCGTACAGGCGACGGCGCGGGCAAGCTTGAACCCTGCCTCGATCGCGTGCGGCTCCTTGTTGTAGGGGTTCTTCCCCGTCTCCTTGAACTGCCTGAGGGCAGGGGTGTCGTCCTCCTTGGGCGTCAAGACCTGCCCGATCTCGTCGTCGCCCGGATCCGCCGGCCAGACAGGCTGGGACGCGAGGCCGATACCCGCCAGGATCACAAGCGTGAGGGAAAGCCGACCGACGCTGCCGCCCATCTGTTTTACGATCGCGCTACTGGTACCGCTCTCCCACGACGCCGCGCTTGACCTCGTCGGGCTTGCGCGCCAGCGGGCCCTCCACCAGCGGCACGCCATAGTCTTCGAGGATCCTCCGGATCTCGGGTTCCTTCCTGACGAGGATCTCGTCGAGCTGTGCCTGACGCTCGCGGTCCCCCCTCCGCACCCCCATCGAGATCTCGTAGCTGAAGGGGACCCCGAGACCCGGAATCTCCGAAACCGGAACCACCTCGAGAGGGACCGAGTGCTTCTTGGCGAAGTAGCCCGCGACCGGACCCCAGATGGCGGCGACGTCGATCTTGCCCGCGGCGACGTGATCGACGATCTCGCCTGGATACTCGGTCGTCAGGTCGATGGTCAGCCGGTAGGAGACGACATTCTGGATGAGGCCCTTCCGGATCATCGCGTCGGCCGGTGGCGTCGCCGCCACGACGCCGATCCTGGCCTTGCGAAGCACCGGATCGTCCCAGGAACGGACTCGAAATTCCCCGCTCCGCGCGTAGACGAAGACGTAGGTCGAGCGGTAGTACGGTCGGGTCCAGCGGACCTGGTCGTAGCCGTTGGGGACGCCCATGACGACGTCACAGAGATTGGCCCTGAGCGTGTTCCGGATGAAGCCGCGGCGGTCCGGCCACCACGTATAGGTCGGACGCGCGCCGAGTTCCTTCGCGATCAGCTCGGCGAGCTTGTTCTCGAACCCTTCCAGCTGTTCGTTCGAATACGGCAGATTGTTGGGATCGGCGCAGACGCGAAACTGATTCGCCCGCCCCTGGGCCGACGCGCCTCCTGCGAGCACGGCCCCCGACCCGGCAAGCAGCGTCAGGGCCAGGACGAGCCGGCGACTTCGTAGCCTTGCACGCGGGAACGACACCGCTTCCTCCGTGGGATGACCGACCGACGGCCAGCCGAGGATCGCGCGCGGCGCCGGCTGTCTTGTCGCCGGCGCCGCGCGCGAGCGTCACTCAGGGAAGAGAGAACACGGTCAACACGCCACCCAGGTTCGTGTACTCGGCGAGCTTCTTGTACGCGCCGACCGCGCCGAGCCCCTCGGTGTCGCCCTCGAGACCGGCGGCCAGCCCGATTCCAGCCCAGCCTCCGATGCCGGACAGGACGGCGACGTACTGCTTGCCGTCGGGGCCGACGTACGTCATCGGGTTGCCGATGATGCCGGACGGGGTCTTGAACTTCCACAGTTCCTTCCCCGTCCTCGCATCGACGGCTTTCAGGTAACCTTCCAACGTCCCGTAGAATGCGACGTCACTTACCGTCACGAGCGCCCCGCTCCAGGCGGAGAATTGCTCCTTGTTGCTCCACACGATCTTGCCGTTGGCGGCGTCCCAGGCGATGAAGGCGCCCATGTGGCCGCCCGGGCCCGGGAACATCCTGAGGGTCGCGCCGACGTACGGCTGGCCCGCGGTGTACTTCACTTCGAAGGGCTCGTAATCCATGCACACGTGGTTGGTCGGAACGTAGAAGAGCTTTGTCCGAGGCGAGTAGGCGGCGGGCTGCTGATCCTTGGTGCCGAGCGCAGCCGGACAGATGCCCTGGCTGTTCGTGCCGGCCTGGGTCCGCATGGCGGGCACCTCGACCGGACGACCCGTCCCCTTGTCGATGTGCGTCGCCCAGTTGACGTCCGGATCGAACTTCTCGGCGACGAGCAGGGTGCCGTTGGTTCGGTCCAGCGTATAGGCGAAGCCGTTGCGATCGAAGTGGACGACAGCCTTGACGAGTTTACCCTTGATCGTGAGATCCGCGAGGATCATCTCGTTGACGCCGTCGTAGTCCCACGCGTCCCACGGCGTCATCTGATAGGCCCACTTGGCTTTCCCCGTGTCGACGTCCCGCGCGAAGATCGTCATCGACCACTTGTTGTCGCCGGGCCGCTGCGTGGGGTTCCAGGTCGACGGATTCCCGGTGCCGTAGTACATGAGGTTCAGCGACGGATCGAACGCGTACCAACCCCACGTCGTGCCGCCGCCCGTTTTCCACTGATCGCCCTGCCAGGTCGCCACGCCCTGGTTCTGCCGGCCGAAGTGCGGGTTGGCGGCGTTGAAGTCGTCGGCGAGGAGGACCTCCTCATCCGGTCCCATGCTGTACGCGCGCCACGCCTGCTGGCCGGTCTTGATGTCATAGGCCGTCACATGACCGCGCACGCCGAACTCCCCGCCGCTCACGCCGACGATGACCTTGTCCTTCATGACGTGAGGTGCACTGGTCATGGTGGCCCCGACCTTCGGATCCGCATTCTCGACCTTCCACGCCTCGCGGCCCGTCGCGGCGTCGAGTGCGACCAGATGGCCGTCGAGCTGGCTCAGGAAGATCTTGCCGTCGGCGTAGGACAGTCCGCGATTCACGTTGTCGCAGCACGCGACGGCTTGAACACTGGGGTCCTGCTTCGGCAGGTACTTCCACTTGATGCGTCCGACGTCGGGTCCGTTCAAGTCTAGAGCGTAGACGTTGTTGGGAAACGACGTATGCACGTACATCGTCGCGCCGACGACCAGCGGCGCCCCTTCGTGGCCCCGCAACGTACCGGTCGAGAACGTCCACGCCGGCCGCAAATTCCTCACGTTGTCCTTGGTGATCTGGGTCAACGTGCTGAACCGGGAGGCCGAATAATCCTTCCCCGGCATCACCCACTGCTTGTCATCGGTTTGCAACCGAATGAGCTCGGGGTTCGCGTACGCCACCGCCGAGGTCACCACGAGAACGAAGCAAGCGATCGAGACGCTGCGCTGCATCTGTTCCGCTCCTTTCCCGAATTCGCCCCACTCCGAGCCCGGAGCCCTACCATCAGGAGATCAAGCGCAATGGTGACAGCGCGCCCTGGACGTGAAGCGGGGGCGCTTCCCATGTCATGGTGTCACCTCCTCTCACAAGATTTCCGGAAACCAGCGCGCGCATCCTAGGAGAAAAGATTCGGCGTTGTCAAGGCACACTGGGCCAAAAGCCTCCGTATTCCGGGACGTTGGGGCCGAACCCAGGACATGTCGCGACCCGACGGAAGCACCCGTTTGGCCTGCCTTTTGCTGCCTCGCCAGGGCATGGCCCTGTGGGAACTCGCGGTGTTCAGCTACCTCATGGTGGCCGCCGGGCACCCTCAGCAGACCCTCTATTACCCGACCCTGGAGTCCTGCGAGGCGGCGCGGCAGGCCGTCCTGGAGATCGGCCAGGAGGAGCGACCCAACCCGGTCGTCGGCCTGTGCAAGCGGACCGAGCGACGGTCGTTGGGTGAGCGAACGCCCACGCTGAAGCAGTAACTGGCGCGACGCCGACCTCGCGCCCCGTTGCCAAGCCTTCCCCAGTTGGCCGATTGGCCTGCCACGCCCTGCTCTGCTCGAGACGATCGGTCGTTGACAGCCTGGGGGGGAAGTCTTAGTCTCTGCACCGCGAGCCAACAAGGTCTGCGCGCAAACCGTCCGGATCCCGGAGGAACAGTCGTGAAACTGCCAGTGAAGATGACGATCAACGGCCAGAAAGTCAGTCACGAGGTGGAGCCCCGCCTCCTGCTGGTCCACTACATCCGGGAGGTGGTCGGGCTCACCGGAACGCACGTCGGTTGCGACACGAGCCAGTGTGGGGCGTGCACGATCCTCATAGACGGTCAGGCGGTGAAGGCGTGTACGCTGTTCGCCGTCCAGGCCGACGGCGTCACCATCACGACGATCGAGGGCCTCGCGAAGAACGGCGAGTTGCACCCGATCCAGCAGGGGTTCTGGGAAAAACACGGCCTCCAGTGCGGCTTCTGCACGCCCGGCATGATCCTGGCCGCCTACCAGATGCTCGAACGCTACCCGAAGCCGACGGAAGACCAGATCCGGCACCAGCTCGAGGGCAACCTGTGTCGCTGCACGGGTTACCACAACATCGTGAAGGCGATCCAGTGGGCCGCCGAACACATGGCCGGAAAGAAGTGAGGGCACGCCATGGCTACCGTCGTTCAAGAACGATTGTTCGGCAAGGCGATCAAGCGCCGTGAGGATCCGCGCTTCATCACGGGTCGCGGCCAGTACGTCGACGACGTCAAGCTGCCCGGCATGACGTACGCCGCGTTCGTGCGGAGCCCGCACGCCCACGCGCGGATCCGGAGGATCGATACGAGTGGGGCGCTGAAGCACCCGGGCGTCGTCGCGGTCTTCACCGGCAAGGACATGGCCGGCGTGAACTCGCTGCCGTGCGGATGGGACCTCCGGAAGGAGAAGAACATCCCCGGCGTCGTCCAGGACCTCGCGATGGTGCCGCACATGCCACTCACGGCGGACGTGGCGCGGCACGTCGGCGACCCGGTGGCGGTGGTGATCGCGGAGAGTCAGGCGGCGGCCGTGGACGCGGTGGACAGGGTCAAAGTGGACTGGGAGCCCTTGCCCTCGGTCACCGTGACCGACAGGGCCGCACGTTCTGGCGCTCCGCAGATCCACACGGGCGCGCCCGGCAACGTCGCCTTCAAGTGGGAGATCGGCGACCGTAGCGCGACCGACGCGGCCTTCAAGGGCGCCGCGACGACGGTGAAGAAGCGGATCCTCAATCAGCGGCTCGTCGCCAACGCGATGGAACCGCGGGCCTGCATCGCGCGCTTCGACACGGCGACCGGCGAGCTGACCCTCTGGGTGACCTCGCAGAACCCGCACGTGCACCGGCTGCTCATGTGCGCCTTCGTGCTCGGGATTCCCGAGCACAAGGTGCGCGTGATCGCTCCCGACGTGGGTGGCGGCTTCGGCTCGAAAATCTTCCTCTACAACGAGGAGGTCGTCTGCTCCTGGGTGGCCCGCCAGCTCAAGCGGCCGGTCCGGTGGACGGCGACGCGTCGCGAGGCCTACCTGACCGACGCCCACGGCCGCGACCACGTCACCGACGCCGAGCTCGCGCTCGGCAGGGACGGCAAGATCCTGGGGCTTCGTGTGAAGACGACGGCGAACCTGGGCGCCTATCTGTCGACGTTCGCGCCGGCGATTCCGACGTTCCTCTACGGAACGCTCCTCAACGGCGTCTACACGATCGGGGCCATCCACTGCGAGGTGACCGGCGTCTTCACCAATACCACGGCGGTCGACGCCTATCGCGGCGCCGGCCGCCCCGAAGCCTGCTACGTCCTCGAGCGTATCGTCGAGGCCGGGGCCCGTGCCCTCGGGATGGACGTGGCCGAGCTCCGGAAGAAGAACTTCATCCCGAAGTTCTCCGGGGCGTTCCAGACGCTGGTCGCGGTCTCCTACGACAGCGGCGACTATGCCGCGGCCTTCGACCGCCTGCTTCAGATGCTCAACTACCGGAAGTTCCGCGCCGAGCAGGAGGCCGCCCGCAAGCAGGGCCGACTGCTCGGCATCGGCTTCTCGACCTACATCGAGGCGTGCTCGATCGCGCCCTCCAAGCTGGTGGGCGCGCTCGGCGCCGGCGCCGGCCTCTACGAGTCGGCCAAGGTCCGCGTGCACCCGACCGGAGGGGTCACGGTCTACACCGGCTCCCACTCACACGGTCAGGGGCACGAGACGACGTTCGCCCAGCTCGTCGCCGACGAGCTCCAGATCCCCATCGAGCAGATCGAGATCGTCCACGGCGACACCGGCGCAATTCCCTTCGGCATGGGGACGTACGGGAGCCGCTCCGCTTCGGTCGGTGGCACCGCCATCTTAATGTCGCTGAACAAGATCAAGGAGAAGGGCAAGAGGATCGCCGCGCACCTGCTCGAGGCGTCGGCGAACGACATCGAGTACGTCAACGGCCAGTTCCAGGTCAAGGGCGTGCCGAGCAAGGCCGTGCCGTTCGGCGCCGTCTCGCTCACCGCGTACGTTCCCCACAAGTACCCCGACAACCTCGAGCCCGGCCTCGAGGAGACGAGCTTCTACGACCCGTCGAACTTCTGTTTCCCGTTCGGGGCTCATGCCTGCGTGGTCGAGGTGGACCGGGACACGGGCGCGGTGCAGATCCAGCGCTACCTCGCCGTCGACGACGTCGGCAAGGTCATCAACCCCATGATCGTCGACGGGATGGTGCACGGCGGCATCGCCCAGGGTGTGGGGCAGGCCCTCTGCGAGGGAGCCGTGTACGACGAGGGCTCCGGCCAGCTCGTGACGGGCAGCATGATGGACTACGCGCTGCCCAAGGCTGACATGCTGCCGCTGTACGAGACCGACCGCACCGTCACACCGACGCCCGTGAATCCCATGGGCATCAAGGGGGCCGGCGAGACGGGCACCATCGCGGCGACGCCGACCGTGGTGAACGCCGTGATCGATGCGCTGGCGCCGCTCGGCGTCGACCACATCGAGGCGATGCCGCTGACGTCCGAGCGGGTGTGGAAAGCGATCCAGGCCGCCAAGGCCAAGCGATAGGAGGCGCGCATGTATCCCGCAGCGTTCGACTACCACGCGCCGAAGAACGTCAAGGAAGCGCTGGGGCTCCTCGGCAAGCTGAAGGACGACGCCAAGATCCTGGCGGGCGGCCACAGCCTGATCCCGATGATGAAGCTCCGGCTCGCCCAGCCGAAGCACCTGATCGACCTCGGGAAGGTGCCGGGGCTTTCGGGCATCAAGGCGGACGGCAAGGCGCTCGCGATCGGCGCCATGACGACCCACTGGGAGATCGAGTCGTCGTCCGCGGTGAAGTCGAAGCTCCCGGTGCTCGCGGAGGTCGCGAGCGTCATCGGTGACCCCGCGGTGCGGAACAAGGGGACGATCGGTGGCTCGCTGGCTCACGCCGACCCCGCCGCCGACTGGCCGGCGGCGATGATCGCGCTCGGCGCCGAGATGGTCTGCGAGGGGCCGAAGGGCAAGCGCAAGGTCGGGGTGGACCAATGGTTCCTCGGGCTCATGGCGACGGCGCTCAAGGAGCGAGAGCTGCTCGCCCAGGTCCGCGTGCCGCTGCTCCCGGCGGGCTCGGGCGCCGCCTACATGAAGTTTCCCCATCCCGCGTCGCGCTTCGCCGTCGTCGGCGTCTGCGCGGCGGTGACGCTCGACAAGCAGGGCGTCTGCACCAAGGCCGGGGTCGGCGTCACCGGCGCGGGCACGAAGGCGGTGCGCGCCAAGGGCGTCGAGGCCGCGTTGGTCGGCAAGCGACTCGACCCGGCGGCGATCGAGGCCGCCGCGCAGAAGGCCGCGGACGGCGTCGACGTCCAGGCGGACCTGCAAGGCTCGGTCGAGTACAAGTCGCACCTCTGCCGCGTCTTCGCGAAACGCGCGATCACGGAGGCCGTGAAGCGGGCCGGCGCGTAGTCCGCCGGGGCGGGGGCGCGCCCGGCCGGGGGGTGGCTCGACCACGCGGCATGCGCGCGCATGCCCCGTGGCGGCTGGGCTCCACCCGGGTGCGTTAGGTCCGCATGCGACGCGGCCGGAACGGGTCTCGTCCACCCCCGGCCGAACGCTCCCCCGGCCCGCCGACTCCGCCGGCGCGCTTCACCGCTTCGCGCATGATCGCGGGCATCGTGCTGGCCGCCGGATTCGCCCGCCGCATGGGGCGGCAGAAGCTCCTCCTTCAGCTCGAGGGCAAGCCGGTCGTCCGCTGGGCCGTCGAACGTCTGCTGCCACACGTCGAGGACGTCGTCGTCGTCACGGGCCAGGACGACTCCGCGGTCCGCGACGCGCTGACCGGGCTCGGGGTGCGCTTCGCCGTGAACCCGCGGCCCCAGGAGGGCCAGGGGAGCTCGATCGCCGTCGGCATCGCGGCGCTCAAGCCGTGGACGCGTGCCACGCTGATCGCGCTCGGCGATCAGCCGAAGACGCCCGACCCGGTCGTGCCGGCGCTGCTCGCCGCCTTCGGCCGCGGGGGAAAGCCGATCGTCGTGCCGGTCTTCCAGGGGACGCAGGGGACGCCCGTCGTCTTCGCGCGAGAGGTCTTCCCGGAGCTCTCCCAGCTCACCGGCGACGCCGGGGCGCGCTCCGTCGTGAACGCGCGGCCGCAGCGCGTCGAGCGCGTCG
>Ga0066709_100003778_pt1 | contig 11809 bp, 6 predicted proteins | sample GraSoiAngelo_158_FD_79665 | JGI IMG/M metagenome (GOLD analysis project Ga0066709, IMG submission 79665) | Grasslands soil microbial communities from the Angelo Coastal Reserve, California, USA - 14_1009_16_30cm | ecosystem: Environmental > Terrestrial > Soil > Grasslands | place: USA... | reverse complement strand
TCCCACTCTTCCCTTGTCACTGGAGGAAGCCACGCGCCGCGCGCTCGAGCGCAACACGACCCTGGCGGTCGAGCGCGAAAACGTGGAGCAGGCCGGATTCGCGGTCGTGGGTGCCCGGGGCGCCTACGACGTCGTCTGGGACGCCGATCTCGGATGGCACCGTCGCACCGACCCGGTCAACTCGGCCTTCTCCGGCGCGCCGGCGGGTGAGCTCGCCCCGGAGCTGGAGAGCGCGAGCGCCACGACCTCTTTCTCGCAGCTGCTTCCGACGGGTGGGACCGTCTCGCTCTTCGGCGGCGCGGACCGCTCGACGACCGACAACGTCTTCACGATCCTCTCTCCCGCCTACTCGACCGACGTGGGTGTCTCGGTCCGACAGCCGTTGCTCCGCAATCTCGCGATCGATCCGGCCCGCGAAGCGATCCGCGTGGCGGCAGCGGATCGGAGCGCTTCGGAAGCGCGCCTGACCCGCGTCGTCTCCGACACGATCCGGCAGGTCGACGCCGCGTACTGGAGCCTCGTCGCCGCGCGGCGGGACGTCGCCTCGATCGAGAGCGCGGTCGCGCTGGCGGAGAAGCAGCTTTCGGAGACGAAGAGTCGCGTGGAGGCGGGGACTCTCGGCGAAACCGAGGTCGCGCAGCCGACCGCCGAGCGCGAGCGCCGCAAAGGCGATCTCGCTCTCACGCGCCAGCGGGTGGCCGAGGCCGAGAACACGCTGAAGCTGCTCGTGCTGGGCGACCCGAGAGATCCGTCCTGGTCCGCCGAGATCGTGCCCGCCGACGACCCGGCGGCGACGGCTTCCCGGCCCGACATCGGGAAGGCGCTCGAAACCGCTTTTGCGCGGCGCCCCGAGATCGCCGAGGCGAAAGCCCGCTGGGCGCGCTTCGAGGCGCAGGTGGACGCGCGCCGAAGCGACTTGAAGCCGCGGCTCGACCTCGTCGGCGCCTACGAGCGAAGGGGACTGGCGGGACGGAGAAGCCCGGACGCCGAGGCATTCGCTGGACAGCCGATCGTCGTCCCTCCGGCGCTCGAAGGCACGTGGGGGCGGTCGTATGGAACGATCGCCGACAACGAGTTTCCGAACGCGTCGGTCGGAGTCTCCTTCTCCTTCCCGATCGGCAATCGGACCGCGCGCGCGAACCTCGCGGTCGCGAAGTCCGCGCTGTCGCAGGCCACGCTCGCCGTCTCCGGGGAGGAGCAACAGGTCCAGGCCGAGGTCCGAAACGCGGTCTTCGCGCTCGAGTCCGCGCGGCAGCGGATCGAAGCGGCGCGGGCGGCGCGGGTCGCGGCCGAGACCCAGCTCTATGCCGAGCAGGAGCGCTTCGCGGTGGGGATCTCCACGAACTTCCTCGTGCTGACGCGGCAGAACGATCTGACCAATGCGCGCGTCACCGAGACCTCCGCGCTCACCGACTACCGCAAGGCCGCCACCGAGCTCGCGCGGGCGACCGGGGTACTGCTCGAAGAGCGGGGGATCTCGACGGCCGGACGATAAACGTCACGGGGTCGTGCCGCCGTGACGCAACCCGGCCGCGAAGGCGGCGTATAAACGGAACGCGGCCCTCTGATTTGTATCCCCGGGCCGCCGGATAGTATTTTCGGCATGGAGCGCGCGAAGGGCAGCGGCCGACGAAGCACCACGGAATTCCTCCCCGAGCACGGAAACGCCCGGACCGACGCTGCGAGCCGCCTCGGGCGTTCGCTTCCGACCGGAGCAGGTGAATGAAAAAAAACGTATCTCTTATCGTCGTGGTCGTTTCGCTCGTCGTCGCCGCGGGCTGCAAGAAACAGGCGCCGCAGGGGTTTGAGAGGCCGCCGGCGCCGGTGTCGGTCGCCGAGGCGGTGGCGCGCGACGTGCCGCTCTATCTCGACCAGGTCGGCAAGGTCGTCGCGCGCGAGTTGGTCGACGTCAAGCCGCAGTTGTCCGGCCGGATTCTGCAGATCCACTTTACCGACGGGGCGGACGTCCGGAAGGGTCAGCTTCTCTTCACGATCGATCCGCGGCCGTTCCAGGCGCAGCTCGCCGCCGCGCAGGGCACCGTCGCGCAGTCGAAGGCAATGCTCGACTTCGCGCGAATCCAGGTCGACCGGGCCGCGGGTCTCATCCAGACGAAGGCGATCTCGCAGCTCGAGTACGACCAGAGGAAGAACGCCTTCGCCGTCGCGCGGGCGCAGATCCAACAGGGGGAGGCCGCGGTCGAGACGGCGCGTTTGAACCTTCAGTACTGCCAGATCCACTCGCCGATCGACGGGCGAGCCGGCCGCCGGCTAGTGGATCCCGGCAACGTCGTCAAGGAGAACGAAACCACGCTCCTGACGGTTCAGAGGCTCGACCCGATCTACGCCGACTTCACCGTCACGGAGAACGACCTGACCGCAGTCCAGCGCAACATGCGGTCGGGAGCTCTCAGGGCGGAGGTCCGGCTGCCCGACGAGCCCGACAAGCCGGTCGCCGGCGCGCTCACGTTCCTGGACAATTCCGTGCAGGCCCAGACAGGAACCGTTGGACTTCGCGCGACGGTCGCAAACCCCGACCATCGGCTCTGGCCCGGGCGTTTCGTCAACGTCCGACTCGTGCTCTCGACGTTGCCGAACGCCGTGCTCGTCCCGGCGGTCGCGCCGCAGATGTCGGCGAAGGGCTCGTTCGTCTACGTCGTCAAGCCCGACTCGACCGCCGAGCTTCGTCCGGTCGTGACGGGGCAGCGGCAGGGGGACCTGGTCGTGATCTCGCAGGGCGTGAAACCGGGTGAGAAAGTCGTCGTCAACGGCCAGCTCGGCGTGACGCCGGGCGGCAAGGTGCGGGAGCTGGCGCAGCCCGCGGCCAACCCGGAGGCTCCTCCCGCGCCGCAGCCCACTGCCCGGCCCGGAGAGGCCGCCGGAGGTCAGAAGTCATGAACCTCTCCGAGCCCTTCATCCGGCGTCCCGTCATGACGGCGGTCCTGACCGCCGCGGTCATCGTGTTCGGCGTCATCGCGTATCGGCGCCTTCCGGTCAACGACCTGCCGACCGTCGACTATCCGGTCATCAACGTCTTTGCGGGTTACCCCGGCGCCTCGCCCGAGACGGTCGCCAACAACATCGCGACTCCGCTCGAGCGGCAGTTCATGCAGATCAACGGGCTGGAGCTCATCACGTCGCAGAGCAGCCAGGGGACGACGAGCATGACGCTGCAGTTCGCCCTCGGAAAGTCGATCGACGCGGCCGCGACCGACGTGCAGACGGCGATCTCGCAGGCGACCGGCGCGCTCCCGGTCGATCTGCCGTCGCCCCCCTCCTTCTCCAAGACCAACCCGAACGACGCGCCGATCATGTACATCGCGCTGACGAGCGAGTCGGTCACGCAGGGCCAGCTCTACGACTACGGCAGCACGCAGGTCGGCCAGCGGATCTCGATCCTCCCGGGCGTCTCGCGCGTGAACGTCTACGGGACGAAATCGGCGATCCGGATCAAGGCGGATCCCTCCGCGATGTGGGCCCGCGGCATCTCGGTCGACGACGTCGCGGCGGCCGTCCGCAACGGCACGAGCTCGACCGGCGCGGGACAGCTCGACAGCTCCGCCGGCACGGCCGTGCTCCAGCCGCAGGGACAGCTCGTGACCGCCGCGGACTACGCGAACCTGATCGTCGGCGGCAAAGAGGGCGCTCCCGTCTATCTGCGCGACGTCGCGAAGGTGAAGGACTCGGTCCAGGACGAGCGGGTCAACATGCGGTTCTGGGTCCGCGGCTACAACGTGCCGTCGGCCACGGTGATCGTCGCGGTCAACCGGCAGGCGGGCGCGAACGCGGTCGAAGTGTCGAAGTCGATCCGCGCCGTCCTGCCGGTCATCGGCGCCGAGCTCCCGGGCTCCGTCCGCGTGACTCCGATCTACGACCGTTCCCAGTCGATCGTCCACTCGGTCAACGACGTCCAGACGACGCTCTTGATCGCGTTCGTGCTCGTCGTCGCGGTCATCTTTCTCTTCCTGGGACGCGCCCGCGACACGCTCATCCCGGCCGTCGCGCTCCCGCTGTCGCTCCTGATCACGTTCGTCGTGATGAACCTCCTCGGCTACAGCCTGGACAATCTCTCGCTGATGGCCCTGACGCTCGCGATCGGTTTCCTCGTGGACGACGCCATCGTCTTTCTGGAGAACACGGTGCGGCGCATGGAGCGGGGCGAGAAGGCGTTCGAAGCCGCGATCAACAGCGCGAAGGAGATCAGCTTCACGATCCTCTCGATGACGATCTCGCTGGCGGCCGTCTTCATCCCGCTCGTCTTCATGTCCGGACTCGTCGGGCGGATCTTCCGCGAGTTCGCGATCACGATCGTCGTCGCGGTCCTGGCGTCGGGCATCGTGTCGCTGACCCTGACCCCGCTCATGTCCGCGCGCCTGCTCCAGGACCGCGGCCCGGGTTCGAAGAAGACCTGGATGGAGCGGGTCATCGGAGGGGTGGAGAAGCAGGTCCTCGGGTCGTACGGCCGGGGACTCTGGTGGTTCCTGGAGCGCCGGTGGATCTCGACGGCGATCTGGGTGGTCTGTCTCGCCGGGACGATCTTCCTCTTCTTCAAGATCCCGAAGACTTTTCTGCCGACCGGGGACTCGAGCGTCGTGACCGGCGTCTTCCTCGGAAAAGAGGGTTCCTCACCCCAGCAGATGCACGCGATCCAGAACGACGTGGACGCGGCCCTGCACCAGGATCCGAGCGTTCTCATGGACTTCACGATGACCGGCGCCACCGGTTTTTTGCCGGGCAACATGGGGCTGACGTTCACGTTTCTCAAACCGCCGAAGGAGCGCGCTCCGATCCCGCAGGTCGCGGGGCAGCTGATGGGCAAGATCAGCTCGGTGCCGGGCGTGATGGCGTTTCTCCGTCCGTATCCGGTTCTCCAGATCTCGACGGGCGCCACGAACCAGAGCCAGGGGCAGTACGCCTTCGCCGTGTCCGGCGTCAATCCCGGCCAGGTTTACGAGACGGCCGGCAAGCTCATGGGCAAGTTCCGCGAGTACCCGGGTTTCCTTTCGGTCTCCTCCGACTACTTCGCGAACACGCCGAACCTGGACATCGAGATCCGGCGCGACCAGGCGAAGACGTACGGGGTCTCGGAGGCGCGGATCCTGACCCTGCTCCGGAACTCCTATTCGCAGAACTATCTGTATCTGATCAAGAGGCCGCAGGACCAATACCAGGTGATCCTCGAGGCCCAGGACTCCGCGCGCGCGGAGCCCGAGGACCTCTCGCTTCTCTACATCAAGTCGGATGACGGGCAGAACCTCGTGCCGCTGCGCGAGCTCGTCACGTGGAAGCAATCGCTCGGGCTCCAGAGCGTCAACCACCTGAACCAGTTCACGAGCGTGACGTTCTTCTTCAATCTCAAGCCGGGCGTGCCGATCGGCGACGCGACCAACTTCATCAACAAGACCGCGGCCTCGGTGGTCCCGCCGACCCTGCGCTCGGGCCTCCAGGGCGAGGCGCTCACGTTCCGCGACACCGTCCGGAACCTGACCATCCTGATGCTCCTCGCCGTCTTCGTGATGTACGTGATCCTCGCGATCCTCTATGAAAGCTACGTCCACCCGATCACGGTCCTCTCGACGCTGCCGACGGCGCTCGTGGGGGGCCTCCTGACGCTCTTCCTGTTCCGGCAGACCGCGTCGCTGTACGCCTACGTCGGCATGTTCATGCTGATGGGCATCGTCAAGAAGAACGCGATCATGATCGTGGACTTCGCGCGGGCGCGGGTCGACGCCGGCGAGCAGGCGGAGAAGGCGATCCACGACGCGAGCATGGACCGCTTCCGCCCGATCGTGATGACCACGCTCGCGGCCGTCTTCGGCGCGCTGCCGATCGCCCTCGGTTTCGGAGCCGACGGCGCTTCCCGGCGGCCGCTCGGCCTCGTGATCGTGGGAGGGCTCGTTTTGTCGCAGTTCATCACGCTCTTCATCACCCCGGTGATCTATCTCTTCCTCGAGACGTTCCAGGAGAAGGTCCTGGACAAGACGTCGTTCTTCCGCGCGGGGCACCGCCCGGTTCCGGTGGAGGCGCCGGCGGCCGCGTCGACGGCGGAAGCCGTTCGATGAAGAGTCGCCTCGCGTTCCTCCTGCCGGCCGTCCTCGCGACGGCGTGCGCGGTCGGGCCGAACTACAGGCGACCGGCGTTGAACGTCCCGGAGAAAGTCCGCGGGGAGGCCGGTCCCGGAGAGGCCGCATCGCTCGCGGATCAGCCGTGGTGGCAACTCTTCAACGACGACACGCTCCGCGCCCTGATCGGCGACGCCCTGAAGAACGGCTACGACGTCCGTCTCGCGGTGGCCCGCGTCGAGGAGGCCCGCGCCAACGCCGGGATCGCGCGGTCGCAGTTCTTCCCGCAGATCCAGTACAGCGCGCAGTGGTCGCGCTCGCGACAGTCGGAAGAAGCGGCGCCGGGCATCGGGACGATCGACCTCCACGACGTCAACCTCGGACTTTCCTGGGAGCTCGACCTGTGGGGGCGCATCCGCCGGTTGAGCGAGGCCGCGCGCGCGCAGTTTCTCGCGACGGAGGAAGCGCGCCGCGGCGTGCTGCTCTCTCTGGTCTCGGACGTCGCGACCCGATATTTCCAGCTCCGCGAGCTCGACACCGAGCTCGACGTCGCGAAGCGGACGACCACGGCGTTCCAGCAGACGTACGACCTCTTCCGCCGGCGCTTCGAGGCCGGTGAGGCATCGGGCCTGGAGACCGCGAGCGCGGAGGCGTCGCTCGCGAGCGTCGCGGCGCGGGTCCCGCAGCTCGAGAGCCAGATCGTCGCGCTCGAGAACGAGATCAACCTGCTCCTGGGGAAGAACCCCGTCGACGTCCCGCGCGGCGCCGCCCTCACGGATCAGTTCCTTCCTCCGGAGGTTCCGCCGGGTCTTCCTTCGGATCTGCTGCGGCGTCGGCCCGACCTCCGCGAGGCCGAGCAGCAGATCGTCGCAGCGAACGCGAACGTCGGGGCGGCGGTCGCCGACTTCTTCCCCCGGATCAGCCTGACCGGAGCATACGGGGGGATCAGTTCGCAGGTGTCGGACCTCTTCGGCGTCGGAAAGACGTGGTCGATCGCCGCGGGGCTCGCGGGTCCTCTCTTCACCGGAGGCCGCTTGAGGAACCAGTACGACGCGCGCGTCGCGCAGTGGGAGCAGGCGAAGGTCCTGTACGAGCGCGCGGTCACGAACGCGTTCGGCGAGGCTTCTTCCGCCCTCGTCGCGCACGAGAGGCTCGCGCGGGCCGAAGAGCAGCAGGCGCGCACCGTCGCGGCGTACCAGCAGGCGGTGAAGCTCTCGAACGAGCGCTACGTCGCGGGCCTCGCGGGATATCTCGATGTTCTGCAGGCGGAGCAGCAGCTGTACCCGGCAGAAAACGCGCTCGCGCAGATCCGCTTGAACAGGCTCGCGAACTTCGTCCAGCTGTACAAGGCGCTGGGCGATGCATTGAACGTCCCGGATCCCGACTGGTTTCGCTCGGCGTCGACGTCCCGTTGAGCCGCCGTTTCCGAAACCAGACTCCGACCGGGTCCGGACGCTTCCGGGATTTCGTCAAGTGGATGCGGACCCGCGAGCCGGGTCCGTGGCGAAAGTGGACGGAGATCCCGCCGTCGGCCGATCCCCCGCACCGCGTCGGGAGCGGCGCGATGCGCGTCACGTTCGTCAACCACTCGACCGTCCTCGTCCAGATGGACGGGCTGAACGTCCTGACCGATCCGATCTGGTCGAAGCGCGCGAGCCCGGTCTCCTTCGCGGGACCGAAGCGCGTCCACTCCCCGGGTCTGACATGGGAGCAGCTTCCGCCGATCGACGTCGCGCTCGTCAGCCATAACCACTACGATCACCTGGACGTCGCGACGCTCGATCGTCTCGCGTCCGAGCACCGCCCCAGGATCTTCGTGCCGCTCGCCAACCGGGCCATGCTCGTCCGAAGGGGAGCGCGCAACGTCCACGAGCTCGACTGGTGGGAATCCGCCGGCGTTCGCGAGGGAATCCGGGTGACCGCCGTCCCGGCGCAGCACTTTTCGGGGCGCGGGCTCTTCGATCGGAATCGCGCGCTCTGGTCGGGCTTCGTGGTCTCGGGTCCCGCCGGCGCGATGTACTTCGCGGGCGATACCGGGTTCGGCCCGCACTTCCGGGAGAGCCGGGAGCGCCTCGGCCCGCCCCGGCTCGCTCTGCTGCCGATCGGAGCGTACCGGCCGGAGTGGTTCATGTCTCCGGTGCACATGTCGCCGGACGAAGCGCTCGACGCGCACGACGTTCTCGGGGCCGAGGTGAGCGCGGGGATCCACTTCGGCACGTTTCGCCTGGCCGACGACGGAGAGCAAGAACCGTCGGCACGGATCGAAGCGTTGCGGCAAAGCCGAAGCGCGTCGCCGCCCCGGTTCTGGGTGCTCGGGCCGGGGGAGGGGCGCGACGTCCCTTCCATCGCGGAGTCGCGAAGCGCGGCGATTCCGGGCTGACGCGGTTCGAAGCCTCCGGGCTGACCCGTATCAGCGCGGAGACCGGCCCCGGATCAACGCCAGCGCGCTCACGGAAGACAGGAGCGCGAGCCCCGCGGAGATCCTCATCGACACCCGGAACGAGTCGTCGAGAGCGGCGGCGATCGCCTTCCGGATTCCGGGCGCCTCGGCCGGATTCGCGCCCGGCGGCGGCTCCGCGGCGCCGAGCTTGCGGCGCTCGGCGGCCGGAATCTTCGGAGCGACGGCGGAGAGCCCCGCTTCGGACAGCCGGCGGTCCAGCGCCCGATCGAACACGCCGGCCGCGACGATTCCGAAAGCGGCGATCGCGAGGAGGCCGGCGACCCGGGCAACCGCGTTGTTGATTCCGGAGGCCGTGCCGGTGTCCCGCTCGTCGACGGCGTTCAGGACGGCGGTCGTCAGAGGAGCCACCGTGATCGCCATTCCGAGTCCGAGGACGGCGAGCGCGGGCAGGAGAGTGGTGACGTATCGCGTGTCGTCGTGGCGCACGGAGAGCAGAAAGAAGCCGGCCGCCGCGACAGCCGGGCCGACCGTCAGCGGAAGGCGCGAACCGACGCGGTCCGCGAGCGCTCCGGCCGCGCGGGAGAGGGCGAAGATGAGGACGATCAACGGAAGCAGCGCCGCGCCGGCCCGCGACGCGGAGTAGCCCTTCGCCTGAATGAGCTCGAACGGCAACAGGAAGAAGGTCGCCGCCAGAGCGCCGTAGAGAAACAGGGTCAGGAGGTTCGCTCCCGCAAAAGCGCGCACCCGGAAGAGCTTCAGAGGAACCATCGGATGGGCGCCGCGCCACTCGACGAGGACGAACGCGGCGAGCGCGAGCCCGCCGAGCACGAGAGGAGCCCACGTCCTCGTGTCCGCCCAGCCCGCGGCGGGCGCTTCGATCAAGCCGAAGACGAGCGCCGCGAGGCCGATCGTCGCGGCGAGCGCGCCGGCGAGGTCGAGACGTCCGGCCGACGGATTTCGCGTCTCCGGAACTTTCCGGAGCGCGATTGCGAGGACGGCCGCGGCGATCGGCAGATTCAGGAAGAAGACCGCCCGCCACGACGCGACCTGGACGAGCCAGCCGCCGGCGACGGGGCCGACCGCGCCCGCGACGGCGGTCCAGGAGGACCACGACCCGACGGCGCGCCCGCGCTGCCGCGACGAGAAGGCCGCGCCCAGGATCGCGAGGCTGGACGGGACGAGCAGCGCGGCGCCGATCCCCTGCACGGCGCGCGCGGCCACGAGCCACCAGACGCCGGGCGCGAGAGCGCTTGCCGCCGAGGACGCCGCGAAGAGGGCGACGCCGATCGCGAAGACCCGGCGGCGGCCGAACCGATCCGCGAGCGCGCCGCCGACGAGAACGAGAGCCGAGAGGAAGAGCGCGTACGCTTCGACGACCCACTGCACGCTCGAGACCGAGGCCTGAAGGTCCTTCTGGAGGACGGGCAGCGCGACGTTGACCACCGTTCCGTCGATGAACGCCATGCTCGAGCCGAGGATCGTGGCCGCGAGGACCCATCGGGCCGTGGCGGCGGAGCACGGGGAGGGCTCGGTTGCCCGGAGGATGCCCTCGTCGCAGGGACCTCTCGCGGCGACGCTCATCGCCGCGGTTTCCTCGAGAAGTCCTGACTCTGCCGGCGTTTGCGGGGCAAAGTGGCAAGTGGAGACCTGACCCCCAATGTGGCAAGTGGAGACCTGGCCCTCTCCAGGAGGAGCGCGCGCACGGGCGCGTTGCGCGTCAGAGAGGCCGCGCGCTCGAACTCCGCACGCGCCTCATCGGAGCGGCCGAGCTTCGCGAGGAGGTCGCCGCGCACACTCGGCAGCAGGTGGTAGCTCGCGAGCGACGGATCGCTCGTCAGCGCGTCAGCGAGCTCGAGACCCGCGGCCGGACCGCGCGCCATCCCGACCGCGACCGCGCGGTTCAGCTCCACCACGGGCGACGGCGTCAGGCGGCCGAGCTCCTCGTAGAGAGTCGCGATCCGCTCCCAGTCCGTCTCCTCCGCGGTCCGCGCCCGCGCGTGACACGCGGCAATCGCCGCCTGGATCGCGTAGGGGCCGCGCGCGCCCAGTCTTTCCGCGCGTTCGAGCGCCGCGAGGCCGCGTCGGATCAGGAGCCGGTCCCACCGTCCGCGGTCCTGGTCGAGCAGGAGCACGGGCTCGCCGGACGGTCCGAGCCGCGCGCCGGAACGCGACGCCTGGATCTCCATCAATGCGACGAGGCCGTGGACCTCGGGCTCTCCCGGCGTGAGCTCCGCCAGGATCCGCCCCAGGCGCAGTGCGTCTTCGCAGAGCGCGGGCCGCATCCAGTCGTCGCCGGCGGTCGCCGCGTAGCCTTCGTTGAAGACGAGATAGAGGACCTCGAGGACCGAAGAGAGACGGCCGGCGCGCTCGTCCCCCCGGGGGACTTCGAACGGGACACGGGCCTCGGCGAGCGTCCGCCTGGCGCGGACGATTCGCTGGGCGACCGTCGCCTCCGGGACGAGAAAGGCGCGCGCGATCTCCTCGGTGGTCAGGCCTCCGACCAGTCGGAGCGTGAGCGCGACGCGCGCCTCGGTCGAGAGAAACGGGTGGCAGGAGACGAACATGAGCCGCAGCAGGTCGTCGCCGATGTCGTCGTCGATCGTGGCCTCGAGCTCATCGACGGCGACGTCGGCGCGCTCCTCGACCAGCCGACCCAGCTCCGCGTGCTTGCGCTCCATCTGGGTGCCGCGGCGGAGCAGGTCGATCGCCCGATGTTTGGCGGTGGTCATGAGCCAGGCGCCGGGGTTTTCGGGGACGCCCGATTCCGGCCACCGCTCGAGCGCCGCCACGAGCGCGTCCTGCGCCAGGTCTTCGGCGAGCCCGACGTCCCGCACGATCCGCGCGAGCCCGGCGATGACCCGCGCCGACTCGATCCTCCAGACCGCGTCGATTGCGCGAAGGGTGTCGGCAGCCGTCACGGCTGCCGATCACACCATCTTCACTCCGCCGGTGGAAGGCCGGCGGATTTACCCCCCTACTTCTTCTCGGCCACCTGCGCACGGATGCGCTCCTCCTGCTCGCGGAGCTCCGGAGTGAACTCGGCTCCGAAATCTTCGGCCTCGAACACCTGCCGGATCTCGAGCTCGGACTCCTGGCCCGGGGACGGATTCGGCGCGCGCTTGACCCACTCGATCGCCTCTTCCTTCGACTTCGCCTGGATCAGCCAGAATCCGGCGACGAGCTCCTTCGTTTCGGCGAAGGGCCCGTCGATCACGGTGCGCTTCGACCCGGAGAACCGGACCCGCGCGCCCTTCGAGCTGGGTTGCAGGCCTTCCCCGGCGAGCATCACGCCGGCCTTCGCGAGCTCTTCGTTGTACTTTCCCATCTCGGCGAGGAGCTTCTGGTCCGG
>Ga0066709_100003777_pt1 | contig 11812 bp, 5 predicted proteins | sample GraSoiAngelo_158_FD_79665 | JGI IMG/M metagenome (GOLD analysis project Ga0066709, IMG submission 79665) | Grasslands soil microbial communities from the Angelo Coastal Reserve, California, USA - 14_1009_16_30cm | ecosystem: Environmental > Terrestrial > Soil > Grasslands | place: USA... | reverse complement strand
GGCCGGGCGTTGATCAAGCGCCTTTGGGGAGGTCGCAGGGATCCCGACGATCCGCGAGGCTCTGAAAACACCTCGGCGGAAATCGTCATCGCCCGATCTGTTCCGGGCCGACCGCGTTCTGAGCTACGGGAGAGCCGCAGCGAGCCCTTTCCTGCGAGTTGAAGCGTGGTACGGCGACCAGACGAATTGGCGCCAGTAGCTCTCCGCCAACTCCACCCAGGTCCGCAGGCCCGCTTCGGAGTGCAGGAACTGTCGCGCGCTCACGAGGAGCCAGCTCTGGACCGCCTGGCTGTCGCGGCAGCCGTCGCAGAGCCCGGACGTGCAGCAGAACTGGATGGTCCGCAGGTCAGCGCCGTAGACATTGAACAGCGGCAGCGTCGGATTCCCGTTCGTGCGCCGGACCACGTGGTCGGGATGGTCCCAGCTGACGCTCGGGCATACGTCGTAGCCGAATCGCCCGAACTCCGTCTCGCCTGTGACGAGCGCGCGCAAATAGTATGGGTGGGCAATCACGGCATCTGGATAGGCGGCCGCCACGCTGAGTAGCTCATCCAGCAACCGCCGGTCCTGTGAATGCCGGAGCGGCGCGTCCGTGCCGTACTCGCTGTAGAGGTTGAACGTGACCCGATTGCCGTTGTCGCGAATCCGTCGCACTGTATCTTCGACGTGCTCCACTGCGCTGCCGGCGACGGCATAGTTGAAGATCGCCCGGGGATCATCACGGTAGTTTCGAAGGGCGGTCTCGAAGAGACCGCTGAACGCTCGCCCAGCCGGGCTGATTGCGCGCAGTCGATCGTCGAGACTGCCACCCCCGAAGAGCGTGATGCCGATGCTGACCTGCTCGAAGCCTTCGCGCGGTAAGGGTCGGAGCCCGTTCGTCGAGATCGTCACGTAATCCATGCGCTCGACAAACGCCATGACGCGATCGGGGACGAGGGTCGGCTCACCCCCGATCAGCAATGCTGCGTTGATGTGGCGGGCGCGCTCGCGTTCGATGAAGTTCCGGAGCGTTGCCACGTCGGTTTCGTCCGTCTGCGCCAGGTCGATGGCGGCGGGCGCATGAAACTCGATCCACAGACGTACGCGACATGGGAACCGGGAGATCTGCAACCGACGTTGCCGGAGATATCGACTCCCACACTTGTCCTTCGTGGAGGGGATAGCATCGTCACATCAGCCGAAGGAATGACTGCGCTCGCCGACGGACTGCCCAACCGGCAGGTCCGCGAGATCAAGGGCGGCAGCCACATGCTCCTGCTCGAGCATCCAAAGGAGGTTGCGCGAATCATCAGAGATTTCCTTCGAGCTCACCCGCCGTAGCGCTCCGCGATTACTTAGGAGTTGACAAGCTCCTCCTCATTTTTCCGCTCTTTGTCGATCCAAGGACGCCGAGTCACACCTTTGGAAGGGGACCGGCAGGCCGGCAGGTGTTGAGGAGGACGCCCCTTGGCGTGCTCCGCGTTGCAATCAGAGAGAGACCGCGTGGCGGGACGCCATTTTACCGGCTGCGGTACTTGCTCGCGTGGGATCACGGGCTGGCGCGGGCGGTGCTCGCGGTGTCTGTGCGCGTGCTGCTGGGCTTCCAGCGGCACCGTGCGCGCCGCTATGGCATCCGCGCGGCGATCGGGCTCCGTGACGGTCATCCAGCGCTTCGGCGGCGGCCTGAATCTCAACGTCCATTTTCACACGCTGCTCCTCGACGGCGTCTTCTTCGAGGGCCAGGAAGGGGCGCTCGAGTTCCGGCCTCTGCCGCCGCCGACCGATTATGAGGTCGGCGGCGTGCTGGCGCGGGTCGCCGCGCGGGTGCAGCGCCTGCTCCGGCGCCGCGGGCTCGATCCCTGAGAAGCCGATGGGGTTCAGGCGGATCGAATCGCCCGCGCTCGCCGGCATCAGCAGCGCCTCGGTCCAGGGGCGGGTCGCGCTCGGCCCGCGCGCGGGGGCGCGGGTATGGCGGGGGGGGGACGATCCCAACGCGCCGTGGGGTGCTGTCGACGGTGCCGCGGCACGCGCACCTGGCGGGGTTCGACCTGCACGCCAACGTCGCCGTGCCGGCTACGGATCGCGCGCGCCTGGAGCAGCTGTGCCGCTATCTGCTCCGGCCGGCGGTGGCGCAGGACCGGCTCCGGCTCCTCGCCGACGGCCGCGTCGTGCTCACGCTGAAGAGCGCGTGGACGGAAGGCACGCGCCAGCTGCTATTCGAGCCGCTCACGCTGCTGGAGAAGCTGGCGGCGCTGATCCCGTGGCCGCGGATCAATCTGGTGCTCTACCACGGCGTGCTGGCGCCGCACTGCGGCTGGCGAGCGCGGGTGGTGGCCTACGACGCGCCGCCGGCGGTGGCGAGCCCGTGCCCCGAGGTGAGCGACGCGCCGAAGTCAGCGCCGCGCCATTGGGCGTGGGCGGCGCTGATGCGGCGCGCGTTCGACGTCGACGTGCTGGCGTGCCCGCGCTGCGGCGGGCGGCTGCGGCTGATCGCGACGGTCGAGGACCCCGAGGCGATCCGCGCGATCCTGGCCGCGCTCGCCGCGTCGCGCGAGGTGGCGGGACGGGCGCCACCCGCCACCGGGCGCGCCCGCGCAGACTCCCAGTCCCGCGACGGCGCTCGGGGCCTGAGCGGCACCCGGACGCGGCGATCGCCGAGGTCTGTTCGCTGGCGTCTTCGCGCGGGACCCGTGCCTCTGGACCCACGCTCCGTTCTGGTAGAAACTCCCGTGACACTGGTTGTCCGCGCTGTGCCGGGGGGTGGCAGGGCGGCGGGTGGTGCCGAGAAGGGCGGTTCCGTCAACGGGGCCTCTATGCGGCCTATGCTCTCCCGCCTGCCGGATCTCGCGCGCCATCCGCGCAAGCGCGACGCGCGCGGTCTGCTGTGTCTCGACGCGCGCAGCGCCGTGACTGTACGCACGCTGCCCCTCTTCGAGGATCGCCAGCACGGCGGCGAGCACGAGACCGACGACGGCGAGCGCTGCGAGCAAATCGGCGAGCGTCACACGGCGAGCGTCGATCCGCTGGCCACCGCCGTCACTGTCCAACGTCCGAGACATCGCTCGAAAACGGCGCAACGATGCAGCCCGTCGATGTGCAGATCACGGCAGGGAACATTTCTGTCGAGCTGGGCCGACACTTCATCTGCAAACAATGGGTGGTACACTGCAGCCTGGGGCCGAAGGGTAACCTCGGTATAACGCCTTCGGCCGCGACGTGATTTTCGCCTGACGCGCTCTCGGGTGCGTCATCGGCGACGAGCGGCACAAAATGGGTTTTCGAGTGAGACCGGCAGCGCGACGGGTGAGCTGTCGCTGGCCGCTGGCGCTGCGATGAGCGACGGCTTCTGGGCCGGCGCGATTTCTCGGCAGGATGGATCGCCAGGCGACGGCATCCACCTGCTGTGGACGGCGCCGTATGCGGCCGGCTATTCCACGACCGGCTACGACGTCCAACGGCGTCCTCACCAGCGACGCCAAGAGATCTGTTACACGCTGACCGTCGACGAGCTCGAGATCCTCCACCGAGAGTTCCGGCTCACGACGCCGGTCGCCGACATTGCCGTCCGCGTCACGCCGTGCCCCACCTCATCGGGAACCGTGCCTGACGAGCCGTTCACCCCGGCGGTGGCCCCCACGATGCACTGCATCGAGTTCGCCGAGTCCGCCCTTGGCCGGGTCGTCGACGAGGTCGACGGTGCGCGGTTGAAGGCATTCGAACCCACGGGCGCGCCGCGGCCTCACGCGGAAGTGCGTACGGCTGACAACCAGCGTGGCGTCGATTGCGCGACGCATCTCGAGATCGAGCTGCCCGTGGAATGCATTCGCGTCGAGCTGACGCTGGTCGGGTTCGCCCAGCCGGCCAGAGTGGTGGCGCGCCGCGCGGACGGGAGGGCCGCCGCATCGGCGAGCGCTTCCCGGGCGGTCGGTCAGCCGGAAACCGTCGCTCTTGCCGGCGAACAAATCACGCGCGTGGCCATCGTCGCGCCCGGCGACGCGATGCTGCTCACCCGGTTGTGCTGGCAACCCTCACCGCCATCGCGGGCAGGAGCGACGCGTTCCTCGCTCATGCCCGACACGCGGCCCTTCGCGCCGCCGTCCGTACCCACTCTGTCCGCTGTATCCGTACCCGTGTGCCTGCAGTACCGGTTACAGCTGCAGGGGGAGCACCAAGTCGTTCGGATCATCGCGCAGGCGCCGTGGACCCTCGCCGTCGCCATGCGTGAAGGCAAGCCCGTCGATACGCGCGGCCTCGCAGATCCCAGCGGGATCCAGCGCCCGACGTTCCTCGGCCGCGGCGTCGACGAGGTGCTCCTCTACACGAACCAGCGGCTCACCGGCCTCACCGTCTGTGTCGACGTTCCGCAGACCCCCGCCGCCGAGGCGGCCGAGTGGGCCAACGTGCGGTTCCTCGTCAAGGGGCTGCAGATGCCGCTGCGCGCGCTCGACCCGACGCTGGGAAGTCCCGCGGACGAGCTCACTCGGGCCAGGTCGAGATTGATCGGCACGGAAAGCATCGACGCGGCGGTGTTCGCCGAGGTCGCGGACACGCTCAACGAGGCCGTCGGCGTCGGCGCGCCCTCGCCAATGTGGTGCACGACGCAGCGCCGCGAGCAGGTGGAGGACGCGTTCGTCGAGATCCGGCCATGGCCATACGCGCTGTCGCTGACCACGGCGGCCGAATGGCGGCGGGCGCTGGGTTTCGGCCTGCTCGACAAGGGCAGTGGACTCGTCCCGGGTGAGCACTACGACTACCGCGTCACGGGCCACTTCAGACGCCACGACGTCGAGGAGCAGCTCCTCGCCTTTCACACGGTGCCGACCGGAGCCACGCTACCCGCGACGTTCCACCTCGGAACGGTCCGCCTCTCCGGTCCGGCGGAGCACACGGTCGAGCTCTTCCCGGCCGCGCCGGGAGCCGCGCTGAGCGCCGTCGGCCGCAAGGGCATTCGCATCACGCCGAGCAATCCGTCGAGCATCGGTTTCGACGAGCCCGTCAAGCGAGTGGTGCTGGAGCTCGAGCCACAAGTGGCCGGGCCGCTGCAGTACTCGGCGAAGACGAGCGATCTGCTGATCGGGCTGAGCGGATCACTCTTCACGAACCCGGTGCCGGCCCAGCCTCGCGTGACGCTCGATTTTCCGGAGCCGGTCGATACGTTGAGGCTCGTCGGCACCGGATTCCTGTATGGCATGCGCATCCTCGCGCCCACCAGTGGCAATCCCGACGAGGTGCTCGATCTGTCCGTGATCGTGCCCGATGTCACGTACGAGCCCAGCGCTCCTCCAGACCCGCCGATCGCGTTGGGGACGACCAACCTGCAGCAGCCGATTCAGCCGGGAGAGCCGGAGATCACGGTCAAGAGTCCCCCACACTCGATGGGATTCCGCCTGCGGTGGCTGCCCCCGACTCCGGTGGGAGGTATGCCGCCGATCTGGCCGCCCGATCTCGGGGGAGCGCCGCCCTTCGATGTGATGGGCTTTCTTATCGAGCGCAGGCACGTCGACGCGAACGGGCCCTTCGGGGAGATCGGCCGCGACGCGCTGCCGACGGTGTTCTTCGGCAACCGTGGCGCGCGAGGCGAAGCCCAGGCGCTCGGCTTCGGCGCCGACATCTTGAAGGCGTATCCGGAGGTCGTGAGGCCACTGCCGCCGGTGGATCCGTGGCTCACGATCGACGACGTCCTGCGCAGCCCGTCGCAGCCAGATGGGCCACCACCGGGCAGTACGCACCAGTACCGGATCTTCTCGATCGATGCGATCGGCCGGCTGTCCGCCACACCGACCACCGGCTCGATCGTGCGTCTGGAGAAGCGCATCGCGCCCCCGCAACCTCGCGGTCCCGCCAGTCCGCCGCCGCCTGGCGTCTCGCGACCGGCGGGGGTCCGCGCCCGAGTGCTGCAGTCGGCCGATCCCGACCTGGCGGTCGACGACATTGCGCTGCTCGGCTCGAGTACGAACGCCATCGTGCTCGAATGGGGCTGGACGGACGACGAGCGTGAGCGCGACCCGTTCGCGACGGAGTTTCGCGTCTATCTCCAGCCGCTGCCGCCGGACGCCGTGCACGGCACGCTGCACGCGCCGGCGGTCCTCGTCGGTGGCTTGTACGAGATGGCGTGCAGCCTCGATCAGCCGATTCAGGCGGACGCGATGAAGGGGATCTACGTCACCGCCGGCGGCTACCCGTTCAAGGTGGCGTCGAACACGGCCGGCACGAATATCACCGTGCGCTTCGAGCCTTCGGTCCTGCGGCCAGGCCGGACGCCCGACGCGGCCAGCTTCGAGTTCGGCCGCGTGCTCAACGGCATCGAGCTGCGGCCCTCGGCCTGGCACGAGCGCACCGACGTGGTGCCGATCGGAGCCGGGCCGCCCCAGCCGTTCGTGTTCCGCGATCGTCTGGACCTGGACGTGCAGCACCCGCGCGCGCGCGCATGGGTAGGCGTGAGCAGCGCCGACGGGCAAACCTACATCGCGGACGAGCTCGGGCCCGCCGTGTTGAACGGCGGACGGCCGGGGAACGAGAGCAGCATCGTGGCCCTGGTCGCCGAAGCACGGTACCTCGGTCGGCCGACGTTCGACATTCCACCGCCGCTGCCGAACGTGCCCGAAGACGTGAGCCCCGAACCGGTGGGCGCGACCGTCACCGTGACGCGTGATCTTCCGACGCTGTTGCCGGACGTGGTGATACCCGCCGGTCACCTTGTGACGGTCGATCGGTTCGAGATGGGGATGCTGGCAGCCGCCTTGTCCCGAAATCCTGACGGAAGCTTCGGCGTCCTGTTTCCGGACGGAACGCAGTCGAGCTACACGCTGGGCAACCCGTCAGATCAGGCGGCGCTCCAGGCGCAGATCGCCGCCGCCGACCCGGCGCGTATCGAGGGGCGCTTCTTGATGGATCTCCTGCTGCGGTTCCCGAGTCGATTCGAAGGCCTCTGGCAGCTCGCGCTGCCGGCCCCGGTCGCGTTTGGCGTGGTGAGCGACGCGCTGCCCAACAAGGCGGAGCGCTGGTTGCACCGGATTCGCCTCGTCGATCCCGCCGGGCACGTGTCGCTCGGCGGAGCGATCGTTCCGAGAGTGATGCGCGTCGCCTCGACGCGGGTGCCGTCGCCGCCCGAGATCTCCCTCGTCAACTCCGAGACGGACACGCTGGCGCTCACCGCGCGGATGCGGCAGGTGTTCGACGTGCAGTGGCTGGTGCTCTTCACGCTCGTCGCTCCGGTCACGACGGCGGTCGATGATCTGGTTCGCAAACCGGCCCAGCTGCTACGGGTGCCGGATCGCCGGGAGCTTTACCCGCGTGAAGGCATGCGGCTGCGTCTCTCGGACGGCACCTTGCTCCAGGCCGAGGAGCCGGTCGATGTCCAGGCCATCGGCACCGTGGCCGTGCCCGACGTGCTCGTTCCGGCGACGTTGCTCCCGGGGTTCGACAAGCGCGTCTCGGTCTGGGCGCTCACGATGACGCGCGATGGCATTCCCTCGCGTCTGGCCGGCCCGGTCACGGTGCATACCGGGCCGCTCCCACTCGTCGTGCCGGGCCTGATCGTCACCACGGCCGCCGGAAACGACACCGCGATGTGGGCATCGGCGAGCGACGCGACGGAAGTCGCGCTGGAGCGCTCGATCGACGGTGGTCTGTCGTTCCGGCAAGTCTCTCCCTGGCTCCCGTCGACCGCGACGAGCCATGTGGTCGCCGGCGCGGGCTCACGTGTGTATCGACTCGTCGTCCGCGGCCTACATGGGCAAGCGCCAGTGACGGGGCCGGCCGTGACGCCGGTCTAGCGAGGGAGGTGACGTCGTGCCAGCCTTCGTCTCGCCGGTCGCCGACCCCGCAACGTGGAGCTACACGACCGTCGACGCGGTCGAGATCCCTGACGGGCTCCGTTACGGGGTCAAGCCGCCGGCGCCGCCATACCGCGTGCGCGGTGTGCGTGCCACGCGGGCGGTCGCCGCCGATGTGGTGATGCCCGCCACCGGCGTGCTACGGCGAGCCACGGGCTCGACGGGCCAGGTGTTCGTCGAGGTCCAGGTCCTTCCGCTCCCGATCCGGCACGTCGCGAACGCGATTCCCGGAGGTCTGCCGACCTTCTATCTCGTCTTCGACGACGACGTCGGGCTGACGTTCGCCGACGGCGACGGCGATCTCGGCGGAACAGCCCTGCGAACCGCGACCGCGGTCACCATCGTCAGCATGCGCCAGGATCGCATGCTGATCGATCCGGCGTTGTGGGGGGCGCAGATCCAGACCGCGATCACGACCGGCGGTGGCGATGCCGCGCAGTGGCAGCCGTTTGCCGACGCGCTGGCGTCGGCCACAGCGAGCGGCGACACCGCGCCCGTGCTGCTGTATGACCACGCCGGTCGGTCGCGCACGTCGGGTCGCGTGACCATCGTGCTCGAGAGCGAGCCGCGTACGGTGGAGCTGACGGCCGCCGACGGCGGCGATCTCCAGCGGACCGTCGCGCGACTGCACGCGAGCGATCCGGCCGCCATGCCGATCGCGAACCTCTGGGGCGGTGGGCGAACCTCCTTCCGCCTCGAGCCCGAGGGGACCGAGGGCGCGGTTCAACTCGTGCGGCTCGAGGACGGCGCGGTGGCCGATACCGGCCTCACGCTGACCCCGACGCTGCGCAGCGTCGCGTTCACGGATCTCGAGGACTGGTTCGCCGCGCAATCCACCGCTGCATTGCCGCGGTTTACCCGCGCCAACCTCATCACGCCGCTGGTCAACGGGCCGACGTACTTCGACGACTTCTTCACGGCGATGCGCGACGCCCAACGCCCAGACGGGGGCGTCCATCTCACGGGCTGGGCGATGTTCCCCCGGACCAAGTTCACCCACCGCCAGCTCGGCGACGATACCCTGGCGACGTTCGACCTGAGCGTCGTCACCCCGCTCCTGGGGCCGGACAACATCGCGCTCACGCTGGAGCAGGCGGCCAAGCTCATCGGCGATGCCGGCGGCGCGTCGCGGTTCCTACCCGCCAAGTTCCTCCAGTTCGACGACCCGGATGCGGTCAGCCAGGCCGAGATCCTCGTCGTGATGTTCGTCCTCGATCTCATTCTTCTGCTCAGTCGCTTCGGCGTTTCGTTCGCCCGCACCGATGGGCTCGGCACCTTCATCCTCGTGCTCGGCGCCATCGGGTTGAGCCTTTACACCAAGCACGTCCTCGACGAGAACGGCAAGCCCCTCGAACCGAACCGACAAGCGGTCGACATCCTCGGCGACGGGCTGCCCGGCGCGCTCTGCGTGTTCTCGGCGAATCCGGTGCGGGTCGAGGACAATCTGCCGCCGACGCCGTTGAACGACTTCCCGTTCGACGTCCTGCTCAAGGTCACGCGGCATCTCGGCATCTATCACCAAAAGCTCTCGATCGTGAAGGTCGGGACGAGCCACATCGCATATTGCGGCGGGATGGATCTCAATCCCGACCGGCTCGACGACGTCGATCACCTGGCGCCAGCCCCGTATCACGACGTCCACGTGCGCGTCGAAGGCAACGCCGCGCGCGACGTCGCGTTGACGTTCGATCAGCGCTGGCAGCTCGACGGCGGAGGCACGCCGCCGGCCTTCCCCGCGCCGCCGTTCGACGCCGCGCTGGCGCCGGGCCGCGACATCGCCCAGATCGCGCGCACATACCACGCGCCCGCTGTCGGCGCCGAGTCGCGGGCGCTTCCGTTCGCCCCCAACGGCGACAGCACGATCGCGCGCACGATCCTGGCGGCGATCGAGATGGCGAGCGAGTACATCTACACGACCGATCAGTACTTCACGCCCCCGCGCACCTACCGCGATCTCCTGCTCCGGAAGGTCACGAACCGCGAGATCCGCCAGCTCGTCATCGCGCTCCAGGGCCAGACCACCTTGACGTTCGGCGACGCGCCCCGCAACCAATTCATCGACGACCTGTTGGCGGCCGATGGCGGCGTCGGGATCGTTCGCATCGGCTATCCCCGCCGCCGCTTCACCTCGACGGACAACGAGGTTCGCGCCTCGTCGGGCAAGCTGCTGGTCGGCCAGGACATGCAAGGCGGCGCCAGTGGCCTGCCGCTCATCTTCCTGGCGCCGCCCTCGCGCATCCCAGCGCTGCCGTTCTGGATCTCAGTCGAGGGCGAGCTGATGTACGTCTACGACGAGTCGGGCGTCCCCAACCCCCACCCCGGGCAGATGAAGGCGTTCGTGTGCGAGCGGGGTGACTCGACACGCCTCGTGTCCGGCGGCTCGAATCCCAAGGGCGCGTTTCCCCGCGAGCACAAGGAGGGCGCGCCGGCGACGGTCGTCGAGCTGGCCGACATCTATGTCCACGACAAGCTGACCATCGTCGACGACGTTTTCCTGGCCGTCGGCTCGGCCAATCTGGATCACCGCGGCTTCTACTACGACGGCGAGATCCACTGCTTCACGATCGCCGACGGGCTGCGCGTCTCGGCCCGCAATCCCGCCGCCATGCTCCGACGGCAGCTCTGGGCGGAGTTTCTCGACTTGCCCGCCGACCTCGTCGCGCCGCTGCTGGCCGATCCGCTGGCCTCGGGCACGCTGTTCGACCGGTCGCCGTTCGCCGGCAACCGGTTCGTACCGGTCGACGCGCGGCCGCCGCATCCGTTCCTGGCGTTCTCGAGCAGCGACGGTGCGATCGTCGACGTGCTCCAGGCGCTCGGCTTCGCCATCCAGGCCGCGAACTCGGCTGACATCTTCAAGTTCATGGTCGACTCGTCGAGCCGGACCGATCCGCTGCCAGAGACATGAGCGCGCCCCTCCGCCTCTTCGACCTGTTCGGCGAGCCGCCGGCGTTGGCGGCCGAGGTCTGGACGGAGCGCATTCAGCCCGTCACCGGCATCAACGCCAGCAATGACCCGTCCTCGATCACGACGTGGCTGGCCGCGCTGAACAACGTCGTCGGCGTGACGGACGTGCGGACGGGTGCGGACAGCGATCGGGTGGCGATCGAGGCCAAGCTCTTCATGCCCGGCTCGCCGGCCTATCCCGACGGCTTCCCGTTCGTGTTCGCGTCGATGCCCGACATCGAGCTCCGCATCCGACCCGACACGCTGCACCAGAACGACATCCAGCTCTTCCTGTCGATGTCAGACCGCGGTGTCGAAGTCCTGCTCGAGCGGCTTCCGGTGGAGATCCGGCTGCCGCCCGGCTTCATCGATCCGCATCCCAAGCCTGGAGGAGGCGTCCCGGACGGCACCGCCACGTACACGATCGGCGAGTTCCGCCCCGGTCACCTTGACGACCTCATGCTCGGGTTCGATCGTGGAAAGCCAGCCTCGATCTTCGTCCACCTCCGTCTGCACATGTCCGAGCAGGGCGAGTTCTCCCTGCGGACCGCCGTGCCCGTCTCGTTCGGCCGGTGCGTGTTCTCGGGGATTCCCGTGGTGGCCATCCACGATTTCCAGCTGCTGCCGACCCCGACGATCGCTCCGCGCGAGCTGCACTGGCTGCGTCACGAGGTCACGCCGTGGGCCCCCGAGCTGACCGGACCGATCGACGGCTCGTTCAGCATCCGCTCGCTGCAGGTCGACCCGGAAACCGCGCCGGTCGCTGACCTGGCGCGCTTCCTCAACGCCACCAAGGGACCCGACCCCCACCCCGTCCCGCCCGGCCCCACCACTCCGCCCAGCAGCACGACCGATCCGACGGCGGAGTTCGTACTCGACGATCTCGTGGTGCCGTTCTTCTCACCCTGGGTGCTGCCCATCCCGCGCCACGTGAGCATCGGCGTCAGACGGCGGATCATCGACGCCAACGACCCGGAGCAGGTCTTCAGGTTCGACGAAGCGCCGGTCCGCACCTTCTTCTCGCGACGTCCCACGTACGGCCTCACTGAGATCTT
>Ga0066709_100003776_pt1 | contig 11812 bp, 19 predicted proteins | sample GraSoiAngelo_158_FD_79665 | JGI IMG/M metagenome (GOLD analysis project Ga0066709, IMG submission 79665) | Grasslands soil microbial communities from the Angelo Coastal Reserve, California, USA - 14_1009_16_30cm | ecosystem: Environmental > Terrestrial > Soil > Grasslands | place: USA... | reverse complement strand
GGCGTTGCCGGAAAGCCGAGCGATGCGCCCAGCAGAACGACGAGTGTGGAAGCGAGGTTTCGATTCATCATCAGCCAATTTTCCGTGATTTGCGCGGCGTCAACGGTGACGCGCTGCAACCGCCTTGCGAATCGCCGCGACGCTGTCGCTGACGATTTTCTCGGCGCCGAGCTGGCCGAGCTGCGCAGTCGCGGGCCGCGGATCGCCGGCCACACCGACGCGCGTTCCGCCCTCGGCCGCTGCCGCGAGTTGCCCGGTGTGGACTTGCGTCGGGTCGACGGCCAGCATCAGCGAAGTATCGGCGGCGCCGGCGTGAGTCCCGATCTGTGCCGCGCTCAGGCCTTGCGCACGCAGGGCGTCGGCATACGGCTTGTCGGCGGCGAGGTAGTACTCGGCGATGAAATGCGCGCGCGCCGGCGTATGCGCCCAGTCGCGATTGAGCCGCGCAGCCACTGCCGCCAGCTGCGCTTGATAGCCGCCGTGATCGCCGATCAGCACGATGTCGGTGAAGCCGTGCTGCGCGAAGCTGCGCGCGCTCGCGTCGAGCAGGCTCTTGAAGGCCTCGTCCGGAATGCTGATCGTGCCGGCGAAGCGCATGTGCGCGCGCGGTGGCGTGATGCTGCCCTCGGGCACGTAGGCGACGACCGGCGCGACGATCGCGTTGCCGAGCGCAAGCGCAATGCGCCCGGCCAGCAGCTTGACGCGAACGTTGTGCTTGCCGAGCGTCATGTGCGGGCCGTTCTGCTCGGTGCCGCCGACCGGAATGATGATCGTCGTCGCGCCGCCGCGCAGCGCCTCGCCGACCTCTGGCGAAGTCATTTCTTCGAGGAAGACATGCGCCGGTGGGGCGGCGTGCGCCGGACCATTGAGTACCAGAGCCAGCATCAGTCCGGCAAGAATTCTGTGCATGGAGAGTCGCATTGGAGTCGGCCGCACTGTACGCGAGTCCCTGCAGATTCCTGTTGCCATTCCGCGCTGATGCGGCACGTATTTCACGCTGCCTTGTCGGGCATGCAGCCGCGGCGGATTCGGTTGTGGTCGAATGGCGTGTGAGCGTTGTTGCACCTCCTCCGACTCCGTTGCCCGTCGATCCCACGCCCGGCTGGTTCCGCTGGCTCACGCGCTTCGTCTTGCGCCAGGGCATGCTGCGCGCGGCGCTGTGGCTGACGCTTGCGGTCAGCGTCCTCGCGGTCGCGATCGCCGAGCTGGTGATCACGCTGATCGGCCGCGGTGACCGCGCGATCGCGGCCGCGTCGGCGAGCATTTGCTCGCTGCTGCTGACGCCGCTGTTCGGCAGCGTGATGCTGCGTCTGGTGTTCGAGCTCGAGCAGGCGCGCCAGCAACTGACGGTGCTTGCCACTCACGACGACCTGACCGGCGTGCACAACCGGCGTCACTTCATGACGGTGGTCGAGCGCGAATGGACGCGTGCGCGGCGCTACAGCACGCCGGCCGCGCTGCTGCTGATCGACGCCGACCACTTCAAGCGCGTCAACGACACCCATGGCCATCTGTGCGGCGACGAGCTGCTGCGCCAGATTGCGCGCGCGACCGGCGCGTCGCTGCGTCAAGCCGACGTGCTCGCGCGCTTCGGCGGCGAAGAGCTGATCGTGTTCCTGCCGCACACCGACCCGCTCGGCGCGCTCGATGTCGCCGAGCGCATCCGCGAGCAGGTGCAAGGCCTGCGCGTCGCGTGGCAGGGCCAGACCGTCGGCACGACGGTGAGCATCGGCGTCGCGCCGCTGCGCGCCGAGCTGCCATCGCTCGACTGGATGATCCACGAGGCCGACACCGCGCTGTACGCCGCGAAGGCCGACGGCCGCAACTGCGTTCGCACCCTGCCCTTCGAGCCCAATCGCAACGGCGACGCCTTCCCCGTCGACACGCGCTCGGGCGAATAGGGGCTATCCATTTGGGGCGACTCGATCGTTGTACGGTTCACCTGAACTGAGCGATGGAGCAAGCCATGAATGCAATCGAAGGCGGATGCGCCTGTGGCGCAGTGCGCTACCGCAGCAACTCGGCGCCAGTGTTCTCGCTGCACTGTCATTGCCGGCAGTGCCAGCGCATCTCAGGCACGGGGCACGCGTCCTTGTTCGGCCTGCCGGCTGCATCGGTGGTCATGACGGGCGACTTGAAGTTGCATCAGTTGATCGCCGACAGCGGCAACCGCGTCAGCGCCGGCTTCTGCCCGCAATGCGGCAACCCGGTGATGAAGCGCAGCAGCGGCCAACCCGACCTGCTGTTTCTGCACGCCGCCACGCTCGACGACCCGGCGCAGTTCAAAGCCGACCGCGTCGTCTGGTCGGCAAGCCGTCCGCCCTGGGATCACATTGATCCCGATTTGCCGTGCGATTGACCTGAAGAGATGTCTTCACCACAGAGTGGTGGATCCGAATTCAGTCCGATGAACACATTGCCGAGCCGCTATCGCGCATGGGCCGTCGTCGACGCGCAGCATCGCCTGCAAGCGATCGACCTTCCGATGCCGCCACTCGCGCCCCACGAGCTGCGGCTGCGTGTGCACAGCTGCGGCGTGTGCCGCACCGATTTGCACATCGTCGACGGCGAATTGCCGCTCGCGTCGCTGCCGCGCGTGCCCGGGCACGAGATCGTCGGCAGCGTCGTCGAGCTCGGAGTGCGATGCCAGCGCTTCGCGCTCGATGAGCGCGTCGGCGTGCCGTGGCTGCATGGCACTTGCGGGCATTGCGCGTACTGCGCGAGCGAGCGCGAGAACCTGTGCGAGAGCGCGCAGTTCACCGGCTGGTCGGTCGACGGCGGCTACGCCGAATACGCGGTCGCGAGCGAAGACTACTGCGTTGCGATCCCGCCGAGCTACAGCGACGAGCAAGCCGCTCCACTGCTGTGCGCCGGGCTGATCGGCTACCGCGCACTGCGCATGCTGCCCGATGCGTCAGTGATCGGGCTGTATGGCTTCGGCGCGGCCGGCCACCTGATCGCGCAAGTCGCGTTGGCGCAAGGCCGTCATGTGTTCGCTTTTACTCGGCCCGGCGACGATGCGGCGCAGGCATTGGCGCGCTCGCTTGGCGTCACCTGGGCCGGCGACTCGACGCAGACGCCGCCGACCGAGATGGACGGCGCGATCCTCTTCGCACCTGCCGGCGAGCTCGTTCCGCGCGCGCTGCAGCAGATTGCCCCCGGCGGCACCGTCGTTTGCGCCGGCATCCACATGAGCGACATCCCGTCGTTCCCGTACCGCTGGCTGTGGAAGGAGCGCTGCGTGCGATCGGTGGCCAACCTGACGCGGCGCGATGCGCGCGAGTTCATGGCCTGGGCCGCCGAGCACGACTTGAAGCTCAGCACGACGGCATATCCGCTGGCCGATGCCAACGATGCGCTCGACGACTTGCGCGCCGGGCGCATCTCGGGCGCGGCGGTGCTGCTGGCCTAACTCGAGCTCACATCGGCGTGTAGCAGCGATCGCAGACCAGCCGATACGGCCGGGCCAGCAGGGTACCGACTTCGAGCGAGTCGCCGCACGCATCGCAGTTGCCGTAGCGGCCCTCATCGATCAGATCGAGCGCGCGGGTGACCTGCTCGAACTCGGCTTGCGCGGCGCGGTACATCGCGGAGCGCAAGCAGGCTTCGGTTTCGTCGGCCGCCGATTTCGAATCACCCGGCGTCCACAGCTCGAGGCGCTGCTGCACCATCGCCGCCGCCTGCCACAGACGCCCCTGGATCACCGCCAGCATCATCAAGTCCATCTCACATCCCGGTTGGATAGGTTTCGGGTTCGCTGGTGTGCTGCCACGACCGCTCGGTCTCGAGCGGGTGCAGCGCATGCGTCTCGTCGAGATGCACCACCGCGTCGAACTGGCGCGACAGCGAGGCGCCGAAGTAATGGCTCCACAACTCGGTCTCAGGCCGATAGATGACGCCGATCGCGCGTTGCAGCCGCTCCGGCGCGAGGGCCTGGCGCAGCGGCAGCGACGCATGGCGCAGCGGCAGCACGAAGCGAGCAAGGCCACTGTCGTGCAGCACGCGCTCGATGCTGTCCAGCCGCGACGCGAGCACCATCTTCAGCTCGACCGGCGCGTCCCAATCCGAGGCCGCCGCCACGGTGCCGGTGTGGGTCGTGAAGCCGAGCAGAAAAGTCTCGCCGGCATCGACCTGTTGCTCGCGCACGAGCTGGCCGAGGTTGAGCTGGCCGCGCAAGCTCGCGTCGGTGGCGCGCGCGTCGCCGATGTGCGAGTTGTGAGCCCAGACCACGACCTTCGTCGGCCGATCGCGCTGGCGCGCGAGGTGATCGCGCAAGGCATGCAGGGTGTCGCCCATGTGCTGATCGCGCAGGTTCCACGAGTCGGTGCGGCCGGTGAACATCGTGCGGTAGTAATGCTCGGCGTTGCGCACGACGCGGGCGTTCTGCTGCGCGTAGAACAGCTCGTCGGCAGCGGCCGCACCGTCGCGCCGTAAGTGGCGCGACGCATCGCTGCACAGCTCTCTGAGCTGATGCAGCACGTCGCGCTCGCAGTCTTCGCGCAGGCCGAAGCTCACCGCATGTCCGTAGGCCTGCGGGTCGTCGGCCAGATCGTCGAAGCAGGCATAGCGCGCACGCGCGCGCTTGGCCGCCTCGGGGTCGGCCTGGGCGAGATAGCGCAGCACTGCGTCCATCGATGCGCGCAGGCTGTACAGGTCGAGGCCGAAGAAGCCGATCCGCGCGGCCGGGTCGGCGATGCGCAGGTTGTAGGCGCGCAGCCAATCGAGCCAGCGGACGATTTCGGTGTTGCGCCACATCCAGCGCGGAAAGCGCTCGAAGCCGGCGAGCGACGCGGTGGCCGATGCATCGTCATCGGCACCTTGCGCGTAGCGGCTCGCGCGCAACGCGGCCGGCCAGTCGGCCTCGACCGCCACCGCGTCGAAGCCCTTGTCGGTGATGAGACGGCGCGTCAGCTCGATGCGCAGCCGGTAGAACTCCTGCGTGCCATGGGTCGCCTCGCCGAGCAGCACAACACGGGCGCCGGCGATGTGGTCGAGCAGCAACTCGACATCGGCCAATGTTGTCAGCGGATGGGCCTGCTGGCGGATGCCTTGAACGCTGGAATGGGGACCGGCCATCCCGCGAAGTAGGCAATCCGCGTACCGCGGCGCGAGCGGGTACGAGGGTTGCCGGCGAGTACCCATGGCCGCTTTCGCCGCATCGTCGACCCGCGACGTTCGCACCGTGCAGATTCCGCCGCATGAGCTCCAAGGCTTACTCGGCATTCCGCCGCAGGCGATCGGCCTCGTGATCTTTGCCCACGGCAGCGGCAGCGGGCGCCTGAGTCCACGCAATCAGCATGTCGCCCAAGCGCTGCGCGAGGCCGGCATCGCGACCCTGCTGCTCGACCTGCTGACGCCGCATGAAGAGCGCGACCGCGCCAACGTGTTCGACATCGAGCTGCTCGCCCGCCGCCTCGGCGAAGCCACCGCCTGGGCGCAGTTGCAAACCGACACGGCCACGCTGCCGGTCGGCTACTTCGGCGCCAGCACCGGCGGCGGCGCAGCGCTGGTGGCGGCGAGCGCGCCGAAGAACCGCGCCGCGGCCGTGGTGTCGCGCGGCGGCCGGCCTGACTTGGCCGGTGCCGCACTCGAGAATGTCACTGCGCCGACACTGCTCATCGTCGGCGGCCTCGACACGCAAGTCATCGCGCTCAACCAGCAAGCGATGCTGCGCCTGCGCTGCGACAAGCAGCTCAACATCGTGCCCGGTGCGACGCATCTGTTCGAGGAGCCCGGAGCCCTCGACGACGTGGTGCGCCTCGCGACCGCGTGGTTCCGCCGCCATCTCGCGCCGCGCCCGGCAGGCACTTCACCCTCATGACCCTGGAGACGACCGAAATGAACAAGCCTCTGCTCGCAATCACCGCGCTCGTCAGTGGCGCGGCAGCGATGTACTTTCTCGACCCCGAACAGGGCCGCCGGCGGCGCGCCCAGGTGCGCGACCAGGTCGTTGCAGCGGGCGGCGATGCCTACGGCTTCGTCGGCGCCAACGCCAAGCGCGCAGCCGACCAGACGCTCGGCGCGCTGGCGAGCGCGCGCCGCTTCGTCTGGCCGTTCGGTGCACCGACCGACGCCAAGCTCAAGCAGCGCATCCGGGCCCAGCTCGGCCGCCTGGTCAGCCACCCGCGAGCCGTCGACGTCGACGTGGCGGCGGGTTGCGTGCGCATGCGCGGCAAGGTGCTGCGCCATGAGCTCGCGACGTTGATGACCGGGCTGTGGGCAGTGAACGGCGTGCAACGAATCATCAACGAGCTGGCCGTCTACCCGAACGCCGGCAACGAGCCGGAGTTGCAAGGCGAAGGCCGGCCGGCTGCGAAAGCAGCTCGCAGTCGGATGCGCGTCGCCCTGCCGTTGATCGTCGTCGCGGCGCCGGCGGTGGCAATGGCATTCGCCGGCCGGCGCCGCGCGGATCGAACGGCGTCCGAATCAGTTCACTGAGCACGGAACGCTCCGGCCGTCACTCCCGCTGCCTTCGCGGGCATCAGGTACGCGGCCCTAGCAAGGCGCCTTGCGTTCCAAGCTCGCAGTCGTCGTGCTGGGCATCGGATGCGCCGACTCCCACGCGTCGCGGACGCATTCGGCGCGGGCGTTGCGATCGGCCTTGTCGCCGCATTGGTCGAGCTTGCGGCGCAACTGCAGCTCGCCGCGGCTGACCTGCGCGGTGCGAACGCTGGTGCCGTGCTTGGCCATGTGCTTGGTCGACTTGCTGGGTCCGACCGATGCGGTCGGCGGGCAGTTCACGCTCAGATCGCTGGTCGTATCGGTCGTCGTCTGCGCGATGCTGCTGGCGACCAGCAGCATCGCGCCGGCGAACACGGCCATCCCTCGGGTAATTGGGTGTTTCATCGTGGCTCCTTGGAACATGCAATGGCCGGCGGCTGGTGCGACGGGGGCTCATGCACCGGCACCGGGTTCTCCAGCGGTGTCGGGTCGTCGATTTCCGGCGGCGCACTATCGGGTCGCCCCGGCGGAGGCGGCACCTCCGGCGGCGCGGGCTCAGGCCGGGGCGGCACCGAATGCATTCGGTGCCACACCGGTGCCGCCTCGCGGGCGGCGCTGCCGACAGCGATCATGGGGTGACGAGACAAGTCATCACGCCTTGTCGATCAGGTCCTTGGCCTTTTCCTTCGCGTCGCCTAAGCCCGATTGGGTCTTGCCGGCGATCTGGTCGACCTTGCCTTCATTCTCGAGACGGCGATTGCGCACTGCCTTGCCGGTCACTTCCTTGGCCTTGCCCTTCGCTGTTTCGGCACGACCCTTGATTTGATCCTTGTTCATACGAACGTCCTTTCCGGGCGCAAGCCCACCGAGGTTCGTTGGACCTCGTTCTCCTCTGCTGGCAATTCGCGCGCCCACGCCGATGCGGCCGAAATGGGCGCCGCGATTGCCCGCATCGAGCATGGATCGCCGACATCGAGGGACGGTCCATGTCTTGCAACTTCATTGAGGAGAATCACGCATGGCTGAATCGCACATGGTGACGGGTTTGTTTCGCGACCGCGACGCTGCCGAGCGCGCGTACCAGTCGACCGCCGATCGCGGCTACGGCAGAAACGACGTCAACGTCGTGATGTCCGACGCGACGCGCGAGCGTTATTTCGCACCTGGCACGACGCGCACCGAGCTCGGCAACAAGGCGGCTGAAGGCGCCGGCATCGGCGGCGCGGTCGGCGGGACGGTGGGCGCAATCGCCGCGGCCATCGCTGCCGTCGGCACGAGCATCGCGATCCCGGGTCTGGGTTTGGTGGTGGCGGGGCCGGTGGCTGCTGCGCTGGCCGGTGCCGGAGCGGGTGCCGCGACCGGTGGTCTCGTCGGCGCACTGATCGGCTGGGGCATTCCGGAAGAGCGCATCAAGCGCTATGAGGCCGGCATCAAGGAAGGCGGAATCCTGATGGGCATCAAGCCGCGCTCGGCCGACGACGCCGCGCATTTCGAGCAAGTGTGGAAAGACAATCGCGCCGAAGACGTCTACCGCTGACACGCATCGGGCTGGGACAGGTCGCGGGCTTCGCCGCGACCTGCCAGAAGAAGAAACCGTCTCGAGCCTACGCCGCCTAAGAGTCGGGAGGAAGGGGGGAGGAGCGCCGCAGTTGGATGCTCGAGCCGGGTAAACCGTCGGAAGATTGAATTGCTCAGAAATGCATGGCAGGTCGGGCAATCAAATCTTCCATCACGCGGGTTAAAGCAATTGCCGTTCCCACCGGCATGCAATGCGTCTGCCCTGGGAGGAAGCGCAGCGAGCCGCAATTGCCACTCTGCAATTACGGGAACGCTTCGTAATTTGCGATGCAGAACTTACCGCCTACGGTGATAAGCGCAGTCAGAGGCCGGCACCCCGATTGCCCAAAGCGACCCATGATCACGGCCGACCCCCACGAAGGTTTCCAATGAGCAGATCGCGTCGCGTCCTGGTGGTCGACGACAACGTCGACGCGGCGGAGTCATTGGCGCAATTGCTCGAGCTGTCGGGCCACGACACGCGCACTGCGGCCGACGGCACGCGGGCATTGCGCCTCGCCGAAAACTTTCAGCCTGAAGTCGTGCTCTGCGACCTCGAGCTGCCCGGTCTCAGCGGCTACGAATTCGCGCGCGAATTGCGCTCGCAACCCTACGGCGCGCAAATCATCCTCGCCGCGCTGACGGGCTATGGCGAGCCCGCCGATCGCGAGCGCACTGCGCTCGCCGGCTTCAATGCACATCTGATCAAGCCGGTCGACCCGGCTGTCATCGAGAGCTTTCTCGACGACTACGGTTGAATCTCAAACTGCTGGCGCCGCCGGCGGGGCCGGCGGCTTCAAGCCCAGTGCTTCGATGATTGCGCCGATCACGGCTTGCGCTTCGATGGGCTTGGCGAGATGCGCATCGAAACCGGCCCGCAAGGCGCGTGCTTTGTCCTCGACGCGAGCGTACGAGGTCAGCGCCAGGGCGACGAGCCGGTGCGGCTGCGACAGCTCGCTTTCCATCTTGCGCACGCGGCCGATGAACTGGTAGCCGTCTTCGTCCGGCATCGCGATGTCGGAGATCAGCAGGTCGGGCTGGTCGCGCGCTTGGGTATGCGCGAGGTAGTCGTACGCGTCGGCGGCACTGCTGAAGCTGTGCAGCTCGGCGCGCGCATCGCGCAGGATGCGCCCGAGCACCTCGCGCCCGTCGATCTCGTCTTCGACGATCACGATGCGCCTGCCGGCCAGCGTCCAGTCGCTCTTCGGCGCGTCGCGCGCGCGGGCGCCGCCAAGCTTCACAGCCGGCTTGGGCGGCAACTGTCGGCCGTCGAGCATGTCGCTGATCAGCTGGGCCTGGGCTCGCGTGTTGCGGTCGATCGCGTCGAGCGCCGTCACTTGCTGTTCTGTCAGTTCGCCGCTGCGCCGAAGCACATGAGCCCAGCCCTGAATCGCGTTCAGAGGCGAACGAAGCGCGTGTGCTGCGGTGGCCAAGAGATCGCGCTCGGATGGCGATGGACTCGGCGCTTGCTTCTTCGGGGTGGGCGGCATTCAGTTCAGTGCGCAAGTCCCGTGCCTGCACAGCGCGCTGCGTTCGCCCCCAGCGGACGGGACGAAAGTCTCGACCAGCGTGTCGTTCTGCCCTGCAGCCATTACACGGTGATGAATTTTTTCCCTCACGAATTGCCTGTCGGGTGAATGGGCGTTGTTGCGGCATGCCATTTGCCGACGACATGGACGCCCCGATTGCCGCTCCATCGGCGGCTCGCAGCGCCTTCCATGTCGTTTTGAAAGGACCACATTCATGATCAACATCATCATTTGGCTGATCGTCGGCGGTCTCGTCGGCTGGGTCGCAAGCCTCATCATGAAAACCGATGCGCAACAAGGGATCGTGCTCAACATCGTCGTCGGGATCATCGGCGCAGCGCTGGCCGGCTGGCTGATCTCCCCGCTCGTGGGCATACCGAGTGTGACCCAAGGCGGCTTCAGCGTCGGTGCGTTCCTCGTTTCGTTGCTGGGCGCGATCGTGCTGCTCGGCATCGTGAACCTGATACGAAGAGGCGCTCCTCGCTAAAGCGCGTCGCGCGAGCTAGGCTTGTCTCAGGCATTCACGGCCCGCCGGGGCGCTGTCCCGGCGGCTTCTTCTTTCCGAGGAGATATGTTCATGGAAACCACCATCCCCAGTGACGCCGCGACCAGCGAACGCAGCAGCGGCAGCAGCTTCACCAGCGGCGAAAGCGCAGCCGGCGCCGCCCCCGGCGCCAGCACCGTGGATCGCGCCGCCCAGCGTGCCCATGAAACGATCGATCGCGTGGCGGCCAAGGCCGGCCCAGCCGTCGAACGGGTTCGCGACGCGGCGAACAGCGCCGCCGAAACGCTGCAGTCGAAGGCGGCGGCATTCGGCGAGCTGGAGGAGCAGTGGGTCGAGAACGCCCGCCAGTACGTTCGCGAGAACCCGCTCAGCTCGGTCGCGATCGGCGTCGTCGCCGGCATGCTGTTGAGCCGTCTGCTCGCGTCACGCTGACGACCATGTCGGGCGATCCAGCGCCCTCGCCTGCGACGAGTTCCACGAGCGAGGTACCCGAAGGCACGCCGGCGCCGATGGGCCCCGGCGTGCTCGCGTCAGCCCAGGCTTTGCTCGGCGACTTGCGCGTCGCGTTTCAGGAGCGCGTGCAACTGCTGTCGCTCGAGCTGCGTCAAGCTGGCTTGGCCTTGACGCAGATGATCATGTTCGCCGTCGTCGTTGCGCTGCTGATCGTCTCGGCCTGGCTCGCGCTGATGGTCGGCCTGTTCATGGCGAGCACTGCATTCGGACTGCACTGGTCGCTCGCCATCGGGGTCGTGTTCGCGGTGAACGCGGGCGGCGCTGTCGGCTTGTGGCTGAAGGTTCGGCAGCTCACGATGCAACTGATGCTGCCGGCGACGGTGCGAACGATTCGCGCGTCGATGCCGGTCAGCGCCGCGACGGCCGCGCCGGCAGTGGCCTCCAACGAGCCGGTGATGACGCCGGTGCCGCCGGTGCCAGTGAAGGAAGCCGAGCATGGCTGAAACGCTGAGCCTCGAGCAGCAGATCGCGCTCGCCGAACAGGCGGTCTATCGCAGCGACATGAACCTGCGCAAGCACAGCGCGCAGTTCACGGTCGCATTGAAAGCGCGCGCGAAAGTCATCGGCCTCGTCGCTGCCGGTGTCGCGCTGGTCACGCTGTGGTTCGTCCCGCCACGTACCGTCGGCGGTTGGCTGTCGAGTCTCTCGCGCGAGACGCTGACACGCGTGGTGCCGACATTGGTTCCGTTCCTCGCGCCGTTCATCGGACGCAAGAGCGTTCGCTCGCGCGGCCACGACAGCGGCAAAGGCGGCGGCTGGATGACGTTGGTGATGTGGCTATTGCCGCTCGTGCTCAAGCGGCGCTCAAAGCCTGCCGGCCGCGAGCGGCCGGCAGGACAAGCGAGTTAGTTGCTTATTCAGCGATCGCGATCGCGATCGCTGCGTTGCTGATCGCTGCTCGGCGAGTGGCTGCTCGAGCGGCCCGGTTGGGACTTGTCTTGCGACATGTCGTTGCTGCGATCACGGCTTCCACCCTGGCCCGATTGATTGGCTTGACCGCCCTGGTCGCGCCTGGCTTGGTCTTGCTCTTGTTGGCGATTGCCTTGCTGGTTGCCCTGCTGTTGATCCGAGGGCTTGCGCTTCTGCTCGTTCATGAATACTCCTTCTGTCATGTCAGCGTGCGGGGTCGCACTGCCAAAAGGGGGCAACGGGCATGCCCATCTCGGGAGAGACAGCGGGGGAACTCGGCACCCGCATTGCTGCATCCAGCTACATCCACTCTGTGAACTCACAGCAGGAGCGAACATGGCACGCAGCAGTATTCTCG
>Ga0066709_100003772_pt1 | contig 11819 bp, 6 predicted proteins | sample GraSoiAngelo_158_FD_79665 | JGI IMG/M metagenome (GOLD analysis project Ga0066709, IMG submission 79665) | Grasslands soil microbial communities from the Angelo Coastal Reserve, California, USA - 14_1009_16_30cm | ecosystem: Environmental > Terrestrial > Soil > Grasslands | place: USA... | reverse complement strand
GCGCTTTCGTCGCCAGAGTGTCTCCGCCCTCGGCCAGCAGCAGCAAGTCACGAAAGTTAGGGCCGTTCGAGGCAGAGGACTCATGGTAGTAGCGCAGAGCGGCCCAGTTCGAGGCATAGACTTCCCAGCAACCTTGCCTGCCGCAACTGCACCGCGGGCCGCTCGGGTCGAGGGATACGTGTCCGAACTCTCCTGCCATGCCGTTCAGCCCGCGAGCAAGCAGCCCGTTGATAAAGATTCCCACCCCCACGCCTTCTGATACTGTGACGACCACCATATCCCGAGGTTTCTCCACGTGCCCAAACCACACTTCGGCGAGCACGCATGCGTTGGCGGCGTTTTCGAGCTCGACGCGCAGCCCTGTCGCTTTCTCCAGCGGACCGCGTAAGTCAAATTCTGGCCACTTCAGATTTGGGGCAAATATGACCCGCTGGCGGCTGCCATCGAATCGTCCAGGAATGCTGATCCCAATTCCTTCGAATACCAGATCGGGGTGGCTCGCGATCATCCGGCGAATCTTCTCGGAAAACTTGGCGGCTCCTTTGTGAGGATCGGGTGGCGTGGGCACCCCCTCCTGCGACAAGAACCTGCCATTCACGTCAGAGACTGCGATGGTGGTAGTGGTCGGTCTCAGGTCAACCACCAGAATCGCCCGTCGGTCATTCAACTGAAGGAAAGTCGGCCTTCTCCCGCGTGGCAAACGCCCAGTAGATCCATAAATGACCCACTTCTCGCTGATCAACTGCTCAGTGATAAGCGAAACCGTACTGCGCTGGAGCCCGGAAATTCGCGCCAAATCGGCTCGGGAAATAGGCTGGCGACGGCGAATCAGGTTCAAAACAATTCCGCGGTTAATGTCACGAGCAGTCCCGCTGGTAGCCACCTGCGAACCAAAGTTCATGGGCTGTATATAGTATCCCAGGTTGGGCACCGACATGCGTTCTATGGCTGGCAATCGCAAGACTTGTACTGCTCCAACCTCGCATTCCTCATATATGGACTGAGAAGACTATTGCGGCGGGGGCGAACTGACGGGAACCTTCGACGCTACATCTTCATCGTTCTTTTGGTGCAGTTCAGACGCCTTCTTCAGTTCCATCTGCGCCGCTTTAGGGTTCCCAACCAGGTTATATAAGCGTCCGAGTTCATAGTGCACGTCCGGCTGAGAGGGATCAAGACGCTCGGCATTGCGAAGCATCAGAAGCGCATTTTTATATTGTTTTTTCTGTGCGAATATCGATCCCAAATCAAGGTAAGCAATGCGGTTTGTGCTCTCGATTTTCACGGATTTCTGCAAGATAGCCTTCGCTTTATCAAGATTGTTCCTCTTGAACTCAATGTCCCCGAGGTACGCCAGCGCCTGCGCCTGCTGCGGATCAAGCGCGAGCTCGGCATTGAATTCCCGTTCCGCGTCCCCGTATTGATTGAGCTTCCAGTACAGGTATCCGACTCCGAAATGAACGTTCGGCTCCTTTGGTGCGATTTCGGCGGCTCGCTGAAATTCTGCGAGGGCGTCTTGAGTCTTGTCCAAGCCATCAAGCGCTTCTCCCATGAGCACGTGTGCTGCGGATGAATCGGGATTCTGTTCAACAATCTTCCGGAACTCCCCAACCGCACAGGGATAATTCTTAATTTTTAAGCAGCTCTGTGCCAGCACCTGACGGAGTTCGGTGTTCGTGGGATCGGCGTTGGCTATCGGCATCAGGTACTTGATGGTCTCTGCAAAACGATTCGCGCCGTAATAGCTCATACCGAGCAGGGTGCGCACCTGGGTGCTTTCCGGATCGGCGGCGAGCGCTTTTGAGAATGGGGCGATGGCGGCCTCGAAGTGTCCCTGCTTGAATTCGGCAAGGCCGAGATTGAACTGGATACCGGGCAGCTTGGGATTGAGGGACAGGGCACTTTTGTAGGCCTGGGCTGCCTCAGTGTACTTCTGTTCCTTAGAGAGAACCACGCCCAGACTGGCATATGCGGCAGCATCACGGGGATCGCGTTCAGTAACAGCGCGCCACACCGCGGCAGCTTCGGCGAATTTGCCTTGCTGCTCGAGAGCGAGCGCATCGGAAGGGCTCGGTACCTGCGCCGCCGCAATGATGATGACGAAGACCGGGGAAAGCAGCGCCAACGCAGGGGTTCCCGATTTCCAACGCTTCATGCCGGTTGGGATTGGACGCACCTCTCCAGTATTTCGCAAGTTCTAGGTTCGCGCCTAAAATCTTTGGTAGTTGCGCCGTCCCCGTATCTCTAGCGCAGCTTAACCCTGTCTCTGGTGAATAAGAGTGATTTATCTTGCTGGCAACGCGCTCGCTGCCAGAACATATGTCGTCAGCTTGTCCAGCTTGACGTTAGCACGCTGAGAGACAAGTGCGATGCCTCCATCATCGGTGGGAGCCAGCGTTACATTTTTCATAAGGACAGGGCGGTTCGAGGTGGTGGAAGAAGGTGTATCCGGAACTGATCCCGTACTCTTGTCCGAATCACTGCCTGGAAATGGCTGGTAGACTCGCGAGTCCGCGCTAGGATATTGTCCTGCGCCGTTCCAGGTTTTGGAGGGTGGCTCGGGTGGCCCGTATTGGAGACTCTGACCGATCTGAGTCGCCTTCGAATAATACCTGCCTGTCAAATAGGCTTTGATTGGAGCTGATCCGTTCTTCCAATCTAGTGAGTCCATCCGAATCGCCAACCGCGCCGGATCTGCTGCGGTCTTTGCTACGGACTCGATAACCAACCCTGACAAAGTAGCGTTCTGCGGGATGACTACGCCGTTCACCAACGTGGCAACCGCAAGCTTCGCCTGAATTTTCGTTCCCACTTGGCTTTTTCCAGCTTCCACATTTTGTTGAAGAACCACAGGCAATTCCACCACACCGACAGGGGCGGAGGCCGCAGACTTCTGTTGACTGAGTGAGGATATAGACCAACAAACGAACAGCGCCAGTCCTTGTATCAGTATCGCGCGCGTAAACATCGGCGTACACCTTTGCCTGTTACTTTAACCGGAAAGAATGGCTAGCAAAGAAACCGCTCGCACCGGATATTCGATGCGAGCGGATGCGGTTCGGACCCCTAACTTCCGTCTAGTAAATCAGCTTCACTGCAAGCTGGAACTCTCTGCCAGGGAATGCGTTAGTGACCTGACCGAAGTTACTGGAGCCGAAGTTAGTGCTAATGCCGCCGCTATTCTTGTCGCCTTTGAACTGCGTATGGTTAAAGGCGTTGAAACTCTCCGCACGAAACTCCATGTGGAAGCGCTCCGTGAAGGCAAAGTTCTTGAGCAACGACAGGTTAAAGTTGTTTCTGCCAGGACCGCGAATCGCGTCGAACCCGAGATTGCCATAGCAGTCTGGGCCAGTCACGCAGGCCGGCTTTGAGAAGTTCCCGGCAAACCATTGATTAACGGTTTTCGGATATGAGATAGACCCCGTCAGATCCGGCCTCATACCCGAATTGGTGATGATACTGGCAGCAGTGGTCCCGCTCGTCACTCCGAGATCAAGCGGCGCACCCGATTCCTCGGTGACGATTCCCGATACTTGCCATCCGCCCACGGTTGATTTGACGAGACGGCTGCTGTCGCCGCGGAACAGGGGGATATCGTAAACGAAGCTGGTGAAGAAGATGTTCCTGCGGTCGAATTGAGACGGCCCAACATCGTACCTCCAACCCGCATAAGGATTCGTGTTGTTCTGGAGGTCGCCACCACTACCGTTGCTGGTGGTCGAATCAACTGCCTTGGAAAGCGTGTAGCCAACTTGCAGGTGCAGGTCATTCTTCACGGTTCCAGTCATGGAAGCCTGGAGCGAGTTGTAGTGGGCGTTGCCTTCATTCTCGGCTAAGCGAATCCCGCCGAAACCGAGATACTGGACCTGCGTGTTGTCGAGCGCCCCAGCGGCGACCATTGCCGGTAGCAAGCTCAAGGGTGGGAGGTTGATCGCGCGATAATCATTCTCATGCCGGCCCTGGCTCCCAACATAAGACACTGACATCACAGCGTGGGCTCCTAGCGCCTGCTGAACTCCGCCGCTGTATTGGTAACTCACAGGAGGCTTGTAATTGTTTGCGTCGGTACCGGTAATCCCAAGAGGAAGAACAGGCAACGCCGCGGCAGTTATGACATTGCCATTAGCCACGTTGAGCCCTGGATTCGACAGAGAAACGCCATTAAGCGTTGGCTGCAAATTACCTGGCGGGTTGGTTGCGCCATTGTACATGTCATTGCCCTGAATCCGTTCGTACATGGTGCCAAATCCGCCGCGTAGAATCGTCTTGCCCCGGCCAGTTAGGTCATAGGCAAAACCGACGCGCGGCCCCCAATTGTTCCAGTGGTTGTTCACCAGACCATTCGGAATTCCATTCTTGCCACCAATGCCAATTCCGTTTGTATAGAACTGAATGCCGGTCAATATCGGATTGGGACTTGAGCCTAACCCGGGACTTGGACCGCCGGGACATGCCGGCACGGAGTTTGCACTGCAGATATGCCCGTTTGAGTCAAATGTTGCCGCATTGCCGAAGTCATACAAGTTGGGGTAAAAATTCGAAGACTGCTGATTTGCCTCGTAGGTGTGAGGAATGCCATCCCACCGCAGTCCAAGGTTTAGAGTGAGCCGGTTGTTTACGCGCCAATTATCCTGAAGATACGCGGCGGTGGAGATGTTATTCCATTGGCCGCTTATTTTGACAGCGTCTTCCTGATACTGTTGGGCAAAGCCGAGCAGGAAGTCGGCGTAGTCCATACCGGTGAATGAGCCGTCAAACTTGAAGTTCCCTTCAGTATTCGCGAATGCGTCCTGTGTCTTCTTGTAGATCGCCCAGCTAAACCCAAACTTGAGCTGGTGGGCCCCTCTGGTCCAGGAAACATCGTCGCGAATCTGGAAGTCATCTGCCTTGTTATTCCAAGGCGTCCAATTGGCGTTGTAAATACTTCCGACCGTACCTGCGAGTTGTATCTGCGGGATGCGGTTGTCCACGTTAGGTCCGGTAAACAGCCGATTAAAAGTAAAGGAACTTGGAGCGCTTACCAAGTTATTGGGGATGATGTGAATACGATTTCCGTTGTAGTTGAAAGCGACCTCGTTGAGGAGTGTTGGGCTGATTATGTACGTCGCGTGGGCAACGGCGCTGTATGAGGGATTCCCAAAAACGTCGGCAATCGTGGGTACATTATCGTTGCTCCATTGGGTAGTGCCATAGGTCTGTGAAATTTGTTCGGACACCCAATGCCCGAAAACTGAAAATTTCTCGCTAAACTGATGATCGACCCGGGCAATCTCCTCCCTCAAATTTGTAGGGGAGTTGTTTCCGCCTTGAAAGGACACACCGTTGGTCGGCTTCGGGAAGATGCCGCCGTACTTGCCGCCTGCGTTCAGAAGAGCCGTCGCGTTGGGGTCGATCAGGCATGCCGGAATGGTGTTGCCGGGGAATGGGGAACCGGGCACTATTCCAGCAGGAGGTACGCCGCCGGGGCAATTTGCACCTAAGGTAGCGATCCCGGTAGGGACCGTGATAACGCTTGCTGTGCCGTTAAAAGTGGTCGGGATCACAGCGCCAGTTCCGGCGCCATTCGCGTCGGGATACATACTTGCCAGCGGCACAGGTACGTTGAGCAAGCCACCATCAATTTCGCCGCGCCATTCCATGTTGTAAAAGAAGAAGGTCGGGTGGCTCTTCCAGGCGGGAACCTGCCCACCAAGATTGAAGCCGCGAACGTTAAAGCGCAACTCAGCCACTGGTGCGGGGGCAGGATTAAAGTAGTTGCGCGCATTGAGTGCGTCGTTGCGGAAAAACTCCCAACCTGAAGCATGGAACTGTTTGCTTCCCGACTTGATCACCGTGGTGATAGTCGCGGCGGAGGAGAGACCGTACTCGGCACTGTAGTTCGATGTCATGTTGCGAAACTCAGCAAGCGAGTCGATGGAAGGCATGACGCTGCCGCTGCTGCCACCTCGGTCAAGGTTCTCGCCGCCGTCAATGAGTTGCAGATTGTGGCCGGCCCGCTGGCCGTTTATGCTCACCGCGCTATCCCCACTGACGGGAGTAAAACCGACGTTGTTTTGGATGCTGGATGCTCCGGGCGCTAAATTGAATAGCTCGTACAGACTTCGCGCATGAGTAGCAAGCTGACTAATCTGCTGGCCGGTAATCAGGTTGCTGACCTCACCACTGTCGGTTTGAACCGCAGCTGCGGTAGCTTCAACAGTGACTGTCTCCTGCGTGTTTCCTACTTGCAGACCGAAGTCGACACGCGTCCGGTCTCCCACCGTAAGCACCAGGCCCGTCTGCTCCGCAATCTTGAAGCCAGACGCGGTCGCGCGAACTGAGTAGCGCCCGATGTGTAGGTCAGGAGCGACAAATTGGCCGTCGCCGTTGCTCACAACGGTGCGCACCACGCCCGTGTCGTTGTTCGTAATGGTGATGGAGGCCTTAGGCACTGCAGCGCCGGACGGGTCGGTCACGGTGCCGACGATCGTCGCTTCCTGACCGAAAGCGGAGATGGTAGCAACAAGCAGCAAAAAGCCAAGAACGATGGGCCAACGTAGGCCATGGTCCTTGGCATGACGGTTCAGACTCTCAGCGCACGTGGATGAAAGTTTCACAGGTAGCCTCCAAGAGAAAATTTTCGAACCCGAGCCTAATCATTAAGGATAGTTGCGGGATTGAACAAATTACCTAAAAGCTTTTAGTCCAAGCGATATCATCCTGTCAAGCAAAATTGTTATCCACGCTCAGGAGCTTTCGGGGTCGGTGTCTAAGACAAGAGTAGCGATCAGGCGATACGAGTCTGTCAAGCAAAATCGTTAAACTGGCAAAAATGTAGTCGGCCGATATTGAGTGACGGACCTCCGAGGTCGACCCGCAGGGGAATCCAGGTAATGGTGCAGTTTGCTGGAATCCAATTGAAGTTGACATCAGGGGAGTCCAACAGTATTGAATGAACCTGATTGAATTGAATCTGATCAGAAGACAAGCTTGTTCTCAGGGCATCACTTTGAGGGGGCCAATGTTTTCGGGTGTTCGCCGTTCATGCGTGACCTTGACCGTCTGGGCTGTTGCAGCTTTGGTTGTAGCCTCATTGAACGCGCAGGCACCGGGCAACTCTGATATCAAAGCCCCGCAACAATCAGCGACTCTCGCCCAGCCGGAGAAACAGACCCCAAGAGGCGCCATTCATTTCGACTATCAGCCGATCGCTTTTCAGCTCGAAACCGACGAAACTCCTGAGCGTCACGCGCCCGAGACCATGGCCGGCGGGGTCGCCATTTTTGACTACAACAATGATGGCAAGCTGGATATTTTCTTCACCAACGGCGCCGACATCCAGACCCTTCGCAAGAGTTCCCCGCAGTACTCGAATCGTCTCTTTGAAAACGATGGCAACGGCCGCTTCAAGGACGTGACCGAAAAAGGCGGGCTCGCCGGTACGGGCTACGACATTGGAGTGGCCGTCGGCGACTACGACAACGACGGCTACGAAGACATTTTTGTAACCGGCGTGTACCGAAATACCCTCTATCACAACAATGGGAACGGCACTTTCACCGACGTGACCGCGAAGGCCGGTCTCAACAACCCTGATCCGGAGTATGGCCCGCTCTGGTCAGTGGACGCAACCTGGGTGGACGTCAACAATGACGGCCTGCTCGACCTTGTGGTGATCAATTATATCCGTTGGGACTTCAATCATGAGCCCATTTGCGATAGCGGAGGTCATCGCGACTACTGCCATCCGAAGATGTACAAGCCAAGCCCGAATCAGTTGTTCATCAACAATGGAGACGGCACCTTCCGCGATGCCTCGCGTGAAGCCGGATTCAGGGAGCATCTCGGAAAGGGCATGGGAGTGGCCGCGGCAGACTTCGATCTCGATGGCAAGATCGACCTGTTCATCACCAATGACAAGCTTTTCAATTCCTTCTTTCACAACAAGGGTGGCGGCAAGTTCGATGAGATAGCTTTCAACGCAAACGTCGCACTACGAGAAAGCGGCGAGTTTATCTCAGGGATGGGCGTGGACTTTCGCGATCTCGATAACGATGGCTTGCCTGACTTGTGTGTGGTCGCGCTCGACAATGAAACCTTCCCGATTTATCGGAACACCGGAAAGGGCGGCTTCGAAGAGGTTACTCAGTCGAGCGGCATGACGATGCTAACGCTGCCAATGGCTGGCTATTCTCCAACCATTGCCGATTTCGACAACGACGGGTGGAAGGATATCTTTGTTTCGCGAGGCCACGTTCAGTCTCTTCTGTCAGCGCCTCGACTCATGATCGAACAGCCAAATACCGTTTTTCGCAATCTGAAGAGCATGCACTTTGCAGCTTTGACTGCCGAAGCCGGACTTACGTCTTTTCATCCTTCTCGCCACCGCGGATCTGCAGTTGGCGACCTGAATGGCGACGGGCGTCTTGATGTACTGGTGAGCGCTATCCATGCACCTGCAGAAGTCTGGGTGAATGATAGTCCCAACGCCAACCACTGGCTTGAAATCAAGCTACAAGGGACCCATAGCAACCGTGACGGTATCGGCGCAAGAATAAGGGTGGTCACTGCCACGGGAGCACAATACAACCACATGACAACGAGTGTTGGATACGCCTCGTCAAGCGCCGGCCCGGTGCATTTTGGGCTTGGTTCGAACAAATCCGCAGAGCTCGTGGAAATCTGCTGGCCATCGGGAATCGTGCAAAGGCTTCTAAACGTTGCAGCGGATCGAGTAGTGAAGGTTATTGAGACAGCCCAATAACTTCTGCGCCTCGCCGGCATACCGGACGTGAATGAGTGCGGGTGGCGTATCTCTGCACTGTCAGCTTATATTTGTTCGAGAGTCGAACATGATCACTTTTTCGCACTCGATAAGAGCAACGGGGTGGCCTCTCCTGGTGAGCCTGTTACCGGCCATCGCCTTTCAAACTGCCATAGGACAGCAAGCTCCTGACCCGTCCGCAGCATCACCTTCACCTTGTACGGCCAGTGCTGCGCTGGATTGGACTGCGGAACAGGACCATCAGAACATGATGGATCAGCTCGGCATCAAGGCTCTTCATCCGGGTCCGAGCGGGGACGAGAAAGCCCCCAACCACGCCAATTACGACGAATCCAAGGCCAATCCCTTCCCGGACCTGCCCAACGCGCTGACGCTCAAAAATGGCAAGAAAGTAGAGACGGCCACAGAATGGTGGCACCAGAGGCGTCCGGAGATCGTCGAAGATTTCGAGCGCGAAGTGCTTGGCCGTGTCCCCTACAGTGTGCCCGCAGTGACGTGGACTGTCACGAGTGCGGTCGACTCGAAGGCCGGCGTTTTCCCTGTGATCGAAAAACAGCTCGTCGGGCACGTGGATAATTCGTCGTGTCCTTCGATTAGCGTGGACATCCAGATCACGTTGGTTACGCCGGGCAATGCAAACGGTCCGGCGCCCGTCATGATGATGTTCGCGAGTAAGGCATTCCTGCAACGCTTCGCCGAGATGATGGCTAAGCGACCTGAACTGAAGGCAATGATGGGGACCGATCCGCCCGCTACCGAGCAATTAATTGCTCACGGCTGGGGTTACGCGTTCATCGATCCTGGAAGCATTCAAGCGGACAATGGCGCGGGGCTGACGAAAGGCATCATCGGTCTGACAAACAAAGGACAGCCACGCAAACCGGACGATTGGGGTGCGCTGCGGGCGTGGGCCTGGGGTGCTTCGCGCGGTCTCGACTATCTCGAAACCGATAAAGCCGTGGACGCAAAGCGTGTCGGCATTGAAGGAGTGTCGCGTTTTGGCAAGGCCGCGCTGGTGACGATGGCATTTGATTCGCGCTTTGCGGTCGTGTTGGTCGGTTCCTCCGGAGAAGGCGGCGCCAAACCGCACCGGCGGAATTTCGGCGAGGAAGTTGAGAACCTCACGGGCACGGGAGGTTATCACTGGATGGCCGGAAATTTCCTCAAGTATGGTGCGGCTGAGGCTTCGTTTGGGAGCAAGAATGCCGGTGATTTGCCGGTTGACTCCAATGAGCTGATTGCGTTGTGCGCACCGCGATTGACTTTCATCAGCTATGGCGTCGCGGAGAAAGGTGATGCGAAATGGCTGGACCATCAAGGCAGCTACATGGCAACCATCGCTGCTGGGCCCGTGTTCCGTCTGCTCGGCGCGAAGGACCTCGGAGTCACCGACGACTATCACTCCGCGAAAATGCCGCCGGTCAATGCTGGACTTCTCGAAGGCCAGCTCGCATGGCGGCAGCATGATGGAGGTCACACCGACGCTCCGAATTGGAAATACCTTATTCCGTGGGCGGACAGTTTCCTGAGCTATCACGCGGTTGCTTGGCAACTTCTGGCCGATCAGCCGGTATTCCGGACGGATCCGAACTCGTTGATCGCCCATTCCCAGCTACTCGCGAAGGCCAAGCAAGGGAAGACCGACCTCTATTTCGAGGGCGACTCAATTGCGCGCCGCTGGGGCGCCACAGACTATCCCGAGCTGCTGGCCAATTGGAAGCAGAATTTCTTCGGCTGGAACGCCGCTGATTTCGGATGGGGCGGAGATCAGACACAGAATATTCTCTGGCGATTGGAGAATGGCGAACTCGACGGAGTGAATCCCAAGGTCGTCGTTCTTCTCGCCGGCACAAATAACGTTGGTGATACGTCGGCTCACATTGATGCCGCGGCGAAAGCAGAGGATATAACGCGAGGTCTTCAGGCGATCATTCGCGTAATCCAGACCAAGGCGCCCGCGGCGACGATCATTGTGACAGGGATCTTCCCACGAAACGACGACATAAGCTTAATGCCCGTCATTGGCCGGATCAACAGCAATCTCTCCAAAATCGCTGATGGTCACAAGGTCCGGTATTTGAACATCAATGAAAAACTGGCTGACAATAACGGTGGGCTCTTCGATGAAATGATGAACAGCGACAAGCTACATCCAACCGTGAAGGCATATCAGATTTGGGCCGACGCATTGAAGCCGATCCTCACGGATTTGCTTGGCCCTCGCGGCGCTGGGGACAGCGCCCCACCGCCTACTGGCGATCCCAGCGCTTTGGGGTTGGCTTCCAAGTAGGGATTGCTCTGGCCACAGACTCTTAATGCTCCAGACCTCATCCCCGCTGAAACATCAACTTGAGAGCTTACATTCAGGTTGGTACAGCAAACGGGGGCACTTCATCTCCTCGCAACAGATTCGCGGAAAGTGCCAAACAGCTTGACAATGTTAGCGTAGAAGCCTAGCGTTGAGAGTGAGCAGTATTTCTACTTTTTCAGATTCCTGTAGCGCAAGTCGGCCCATCTGAAGTTTTTCCCTCGAGGCTCCATCCGTGAGCAGTAGAAACTCTCAGGACCAAGGCTCCCAGCAAGTCCGCGCAGCCTACATGGCGAGCACGCGAATTGGGACTAGCTTGCAGTCATCCAGTTTTCGTTGTCGTTTAGACGTTTGTCCGTTCAAGGGGGCGGAAAGAAATCATGACAAAAATCAAATTTCTAGTGAAGGTAAATCGTAACGGTCTTCGCGGGCCAGAATATGTGCAACGGCTTGATCGGATTCCTGTTCAGATGACCACCAATCGCAAGCTCGCACTGCTTATGGGCAGATTCACTGCTGAAGATGCCATCAAGTCCATTCAAAATTCCCGCTGCACTCCGGAGCTAGTTTCCATACAAGTCCCCGTCTCGAACTAGCGGCTTGTGGCGATGGCTGAACGGGAATAACGTTCCGTGCATGAAACCCGCACGGTTTGATTTTGTGAGCGGAAACACCGGGTGTGCGGATAATCTTATTGAAAATGGTCGGCCCTAGCAGACGATTTTCGAACTTTTCTGCAAAATCCCG
>Ga0066709_100003771_pt1 | contig 11820 bp, 7 predicted proteins | sample GraSoiAngelo_158_FD_79665 | JGI IMG/M metagenome (GOLD analysis project Ga0066709, IMG submission 79665) | Grasslands soil microbial communities from the Angelo Coastal Reserve, California, USA - 14_1009_16_30cm | ecosystem: Environmental > Terrestrial > Soil > Grasslands | place: USA... | reverse complement strand
TCGAGATCGGGGTCGGCCGCCACGCCGGCGTTGCCGAGCGCGGTGAAACGGGCGCTGGGCTCGATCATGAGGAACTGCCCGATGGTCGTGCCGGTCTTGCTCTGGGCTTCGGCCTGACCCGCGACCAGCGCCCAGGCGAGCGCGAGCCCGACGAGGAGCCCGGAGGGGCGAGGGAGTAGGTGGGCGAATCTCATTTGATGATCGCGAACTTGCCGATCGAGGAGCCGATCCCCGGCGCCTCGACCTGGAAGACGTAGAGCCCTGGCGCCGCCTCGAGGTTATCCTTGGTGCGCAGGTTCCAGGCGATGAATCCTCCATTCGAGCCATCGTGCCGCAGGGTCTGCACCAGATCGCCGCGAACGGTGTAGATCCGGATCGTGCAGCCAGCCGGCAAGCTCCGGAACTCTAGTCGCCTCTCCCCTCTCCCGGACACGTTGAAGCGCGCGGGCTCGAAGCTCGCGGCCTCGATGTAGGGGTTCGGCACCACGTAGGGCGTGCCGAACGAGGTCCGGGCGGCGGCAGGATCGATGTACTGGGCGCTCGTCGTGAAAGAGAAGGCATCCCCCTGGCCCAGTGGCTTCTGCAGGCGCAGGCGCCAAACGTCGCCGGCAGCCGGAGGCGTGCCGACCGATGCGAGCGTGATGGTCCAGGTGATGAGCGAATCGGGCTTCGTGACCCCCGCCACGGGGATGAGCACGTCGATTCGATCGCGAGGATCGGGGCCAATGGTCCCGTTCTGGTCGTTGCAGTGGCCCCCTGACGGAGCGGTGCACGTGTCGCGGAAGGCGAAGTCGAGTTGGTGATCCCCGTCGGCGGCCTCCGCGAAGACACGGAACTTGGCGGGCTTGGCCTGCCAGCCTCCGGCTCCACCCTTCACCGACGTCGAGGTGTCGCGCACCACGTCGTCGAACTCGATCCTGAGGTCCGCCGGGTAGAAGCTCCGGCGGAGATTGATGTCAAGGACCGGGGAGTAACTCGCGGTGAGCCGAGTCGTGGTCGGGCTCCCGGACACGAACCGGGTGCTGTCGGCCCAGACTCGGACCGTCGGAATCGTGGCGACCAGGGGAAGCAGGCCGCATCCGACCGAGCCGGTCCCGGTGGCGAAGAAGTCCTTGCCGTGCTCGATGCACGCCTCGCCCGTGGTGCTGTCGGTGAGGGTGAAGTTGTTGGCTCGAACGCTGTCGGGCAGCGCCGTGAAGTCGATCCGGAACCGGTGTCCCTCCCGCACCAGGTTGCCGTTGACCACTTGCACCCCCACCGTTCCGACTCCGTCGCCGGCGACGTGGGCCGGACTCTCCGCCGCGGCGCTGCGGAACCCGAGCACGCGCGGGTTGGGCCTCACCTCCACCACGTTCTTGGGCAGGATCAACCCGCCGCGCGGCGTGCGGGTCACGCTGATCGCGTTCTCGGACGGAAAGACCCGCAGCGAGTCGAATTCCGACTCGACCCCGAAGTCGTATGCGGTCACCGCGTAATAGTAAAGCTGACCATTGGTGACCTTGTCGTCGGTCCACGTGTGAGTGATGCCCGTGTCCGTGCCGAGGAAGTACTTGACGCCCTCGACAGACTTCTGCGAATCACCGCGAATGCCATCGGCGAGGTCGAAGATCGCGGTCGGCTTGCGCAGTCCGATGTCGTTGCCGCGGCTGGTGGTGATAACCTGGGGATCGCGGAACTCGGGATCGGTGGAGCGGTAGATGCGATACCCCTCGAAGTCGTTTTCGTTGGTCACCGGGTCGACGCCGCGCTCCGCCACGTCGTCCCACGACAGGCGCACGAACCCGTCGCCGGCTTCGGCGGTGAGTGTGGGCAGCGGCGGCGGCACCGCGAACTGATAGTTCGCGTTGTAGATCTGCTGCACGGTGTGCACCGTGCTGCGGAGTTCCTCGAGATCGGCGCCGTAGCCCAGCGCCAGGCTGAAGCGCTCGTGCTGGCCGGCCAGCAAACTGAAAGGCCCAGAGGCGAACAGGAACCCGATGTTGTAGTTCGCCGCCAGCGCCGAGTCGAATCGGGCTGGTTCGTAGAGGTCGGTGAACTTCTGGTAGAGGCGTGAGGGCCATTGCTGCCCTTCGGTGTAGAAGAGGATCCCGTCCACGGTCGGATCGGGATTGCCCTGCCCCGCCTTGATGCGATTCATCTTGAAGCCGGTGAGCCCGATCTGATCCGACTCGTTGAGGTCGGTGCGGTCGAAGTTGGGCTCGCCCTCGGTGGGGATGCCGTCGCCCTCGCCGGTGTCGTGCGTCCCGGGGATGCCGTCGGCTCCGACGTCGTTGAACTCCGGGTTCCAGTCCATGTCCTCGTCGCCGGTCCACCAAGATCCGATCTTGTAAGGAACGTGCTTCTCGAGGGGGCCGTAGGCGCGCTCGAACTTGGCGAGGTCGTAGTGATTCGTCACGTAATCGCGGATCGCATTCTGCCCGACGATGTGCATGCCGGGACCGCCGTCACGCCGCTCGTCGGTAATGCCGTCGTCGTCGTCGTCGATCCCGTCGAAGGGATTGCCGGGAGTCTCGAGGTAGGCGTAGCCGAGATAGCCGGTGAGACCGCAGTTGCCCGAGAGGTCGACGCCATGGCCGAAGCGGTCCCAGGTATAGACCAGGTTGAGTCCCGCGGACTTGTCGAAGAAGGCGTTGTCGTCGTCCGACTCGTAGATGCCGTCGCACGAGAGCGCCGAGCCGCCCACGCCCGAATCCATGTAGAGGCCGAAGATGATGTTGTCGTAGTCGGTAGTGCCCTCGTTGATGATGTCGTAGTGCCAGAAGATGACGTTGCCGGCCTGCGGATTGGCCCACTGGAAGCCGCGGACCTCGACGCGCAGCCCGAGGCCGTGGCGCGTCGAGTCGCGCGCGTCCGGGTAGTAGAGCCATGCGTCGTAGAAGTCGTCGTCCATGACCGAGTAGCTCTCCTGGTCGGCGGCCGGGCGCTTCCCGAAGTACCCGTCCCAGCTGCCGCCCCAGCCCGGATCGTCGGGATCGTCGAGCTTGTCGGGCCACTTCGCGGGCCAGGTGCGCGGGTCGTTGCTGATCGCCGGCGCCCGTGCGCGATTGATGGTCGGGTCGGGCTGGAAGTAGCCCGGTCTGGGCTCGAAGCGCATGACGCGGTTGAGTCGCGGGCTGATGGCCTGCCGCTCCCGGAATCCGGTCTCCATGAGATAGACGTCCTGCCCGTCGACGGTGTGGATCTTGGCGAGCACGAAGGGCGTGATGCCGTCCGAGTAGTTCATCCCGCTGCCCTTGGGCACCTCGCACGAGTGGAACACGCTCAGGTCGACGTTGCCCGGGTTGGCCGGATAGTCGCCCACCATGCCGAAGTTCCAGTACACGGTGCGGATGTTCGCGGCGTCGTGGAAGCCGGATCGCTCGGCATCGAGGCGCCCGCGCTGATCGGGCGGGACCGGTACCGGCACGTCGGCGAAGAGAGGGTGGCTCCACCCGAGCAGTACCAGGGCCACGACCGCCGCAACCGTTCTCCCGGTCACTCGCCCTGCTCCCACCTGAGCCCCACCTGGATCTTCCGGGGGCCGTAGTAGCGGGTCGGGTCGGCCAGCGCCTTCTGGTCGTCGGTCGTGTTGGTCCGCGAATAGTAGGGGCTGCCGGAGTTGTCGAACACGGTGCCGTTGAAGAAGCGGGTATCGAAGAGGTTGAAGACCGTGGCGAATGTCCTGAGGCCGAAACCGGCCCGACCCAACCACTTCTCGGCACGCAGGTCGGTCAGGAACGACCCCGGCTTCCGCCCGGAGTTCTTCTCGACGAAGTAGGCCTCGCTGACCTTGGGAGTAAAGGGCTGCCCGCTAACCGCGCGGAACACGCCGCTCACGTTGAAATTCTCGGGCTTGGCCAGCGTGACCGTGACGTTCACGGTGTGGCGCTGATCCCAGTCGAACACGATGTTGCGCGGGCGCGGGTCCTCGTGAGCGTCGACGCGCGCCGCGGTCTCGTAGGGATCGCTGGCGTTCCCCTTGGCCACCTGCCAGGTGTAGTCGAGCGACGTGCTCACCATCCCCCGCTCGCGCTGGTCGAGCGAGAGAGTGACGCCGATCACGTTCCCAAAGTCCCCGGTCGCGAGCCGCTTGTACGTGGCATCGTTGTAGGTGGTGATGATCTCGCTCCCCAGCAGGTCGCGAACGTCCTTGTAGAACGCCGTGAGGTCGAGCCCGAGCCAGTCGCGCAGCTCCTGCTTGTAGCCGAACTGATACTGGACCGTTCGCTCCGGCTTCACGTCGGGGTTGCCGAAGGTCCCGAAGTCGCGCCCCCCGCTGGCCTGCTGCGAGCCAAGAATCGAGTAGTCGGCGTTCGAGAAGATCTGTCCCAGCTGGGCCATCTGGTAGAAGTGGCCGTAGGCGAAGAACAGCGAGGCCTTGGGCGTGACTGGATAGGAAACGCCCAGACGGGGAGCCAGCGTGAGCTTCCGGCTGGTGGGCCGCGGCGGCACCGGGGCTGCGCCCCGGATGCTGTTGGCCGGGTTGGCGAGGTCGCCCGGCACCATCGTCTTGGCGTTGAAGTACTCGTAGCGGAGGCCGGCGCGGAACCGGAGGTCCTTCCACTCGAGCTCGTCCTGGACGTAGGCCGATCCGATCACCGGCCGGAACGTGACCGGTGCCGGGAAGGCATTCTCCGGCTCGTCGAAGTGGCGCTCGTAGCGCCCGAGGTCGCCGTTCCATTGCAGCCAGCCCGGATGACCGAAGCGGACGCGGGTCGGCTCCCAGTCGAAGCCGGCCTTGAGGGAGTGCGCGCGCAGCTGCCGGCTTGCCGATCCGGCGAACACCAGCGCGTTGGTGTTCTGGACGAAGCGGTTGTCGTCCAGGCCGTAGACGACGGCATCGTGCTCGAAGCCGGACACGCGCTGGGTGGGACCGAACCTGTCGTAGCGGGGATCCCAGAGGTCGTCGTAGACCATGTCGCGGTAATCGAAGTAGTTCTGGCGCACGCTCAGGCGATAGAACGTCTGGGGATCCAGGGTTTGAGTCCACTCGAGGCCGTGAGTGGCGGAGAACGTGTGCTGCTTGGGCAGCCCGTCGAGGTCGAAGCGGAAGTCCCATTCGGCGGAGCCGTCGCGGCGGGCCTCGATGCCGTTCAGGATCGCCTCGTAGCTCAGCTCCACGCCCGGGATCGACCGGTTCGAGAGCTTGCCCAGGCCGAGCCATTCCCGCGTGTAGCCGATCGGTTCGTGCTCGGGCGGCACGACGGCTATCACGCTGTCGCGTTTGGATCTGTCGACGACCACCAAGCGCCGCTGTCCCCTGAGCGGGCTGTCGGTGACCCCGCGGCGTCCGCTCAGGAGGAACAGGGTCTTCGGCAGGCCGGTCGGACCGCTCAAGGTGAGCTGGTAGTTCTGCAGGCTGCTGTGGCGCGAGGACCCGGGGTGGACACGGTAGTCGGGCGGTCGCTTGCTGCCCGGGTAGAAGTAGTCGCCGGCGAATGTCTCTCCCGACCACTCGAACTTCGAGGTGCCGCGCTTCAGCACCGCGTTGACCACGCCGCTCATGGCCTGGCCATACTCGGCGTCGAAGGTGCCGCTGATGACCTGCACCTCCTCCAGCACCGAGCGGTCGAGCCTGACGCTCGAGGAGTTGTCGTAGGGATTGTTCACCGAGATGCCGTCGACCTGATACTGCACCTCGCCCTTGCGGCCGCCGCGAAAGTGGCCGCTCACGACTCCGGCCTGGAGGTCGACGATCTGATCCAGCTCCTGGACCGGGAGCTTGCTGATCTCCTGGCGGGTGACGGTGGCGATGTTGCTGGTGAGACCGAGCTCGACCACCGGCCGCCTCGCCGACACCACCACCTCCTTGAGCTGGACGGCGCTCTCGGTGAGCGTGACGTCCAGGGTGGTGGTGCGGTCGGCCGGGATGGCGAGGTTCTGCACCGTGGTGGCGGCGTAGCCGATCAGGTTCACCTTGACCGTGTAGGTGCCGGCCGGGACGTTCAGGATGCTGTAGCGTCCGTCCGCGTCGCTGGCGGCCCCGAGCGGGACGCCGACCAGGATGATGTTGGCGCCGGGAAGCGGCTGCTTCTTCGCGTCGCGCACCACGCCGGAGAGCTTGCCCGTGGTCCCCGCGCGCAGATCGGGTGCCAGGGAACAGAGTGCGAGCGCCGCCGTGACGGCGACGCTCGCAGCCCTGAGAGCGAGCTCACGAAGCTTCATCGAACGCGGAGCATACTACGGACCATCCGGAGGCGTTGCGCGCGAAGGCTCCGCGCGATCCCGTCAGGGCTACCGTGTCAACAGCATCCTCCCGGCCAAGGTCGTCTCGCTGCCGCTACCCTCTCTCACCCGCAGCCGGTAGGCGTAGAGTCCGCTCCGGATGCCCGCGGCGTCGAAGATCACGTGCGAGCCTCCGGCCGGCTGCTGCCCGTAGTCCCGCCTCGCCACCAGTCGACCCTGGAGATCGAAGGCCTCGAGCACGACCTGAGCCGGGCGCGGCAGTGTGAAGAAGATCGAGGTCTTGCTCCGGTACGGGTTCGGGCGGTTGCCGAGCAGCTCGATGCTCGCGGAGGGAGCCGGTCCGGGCTCGACACCCGTCACCTGACGGGTGGGATCGAGATATCCCCAGGCCGGTCCATCCGGACCGCCGCCGCCGGCGCCGCTGCCCCCCGCGAACTCGCGCTGCCACCAGGTCCGCGTGCCGTAGCTGTCTGTGAAGGGGGTGTACGAGTCGCCGTCGAGCAGGTCGACGCCGATGAAGAGACGGTGGTCGCCGAGATCGGCGGGATAGCCGAACTTGGTCAGATCGAGCCACATCTCGGCCGTGTAGCCCGTATCCACATTCTGGCCGAGTGTGTCGAGCGTGGTCCCCGGCTTGAGCGCCAGCGCCACCTGCGCGCCGCCGTTGCTGATGAACGGCGGCAGCTCGTCCTGGGCCAGCGCGTTGCCCGTGGGTCCGACCTGGAAGGTGAGCTTGTAACCGACCAGTTGATGGTTCTCGACCCCGCGAGCCGTGTAGTCGTTGAGGCTCACGGTGAAGCCGTCGTAGCGATCCGAGTTGTCTGAGTACTGCACCACCTGGTCGCGCACGTCGAACCCGAGGTAGAGCCGGTTGCCCTTGAAGAACCACTTCACCGTCGCGTCGCCGGGGTCGAGTACCGCCGCCTGGCCGGCGTTGACGGGCGGCTGGTACTGGCCGCTCCGCCACGGACCCTCTCCCGGATAGGAGGCCCTGAGGGCGTCGTCGCCGTAGCGGATGTCGAAGTGCGGGGCGCCGGCCCAGACCGGCTCGTTGAGGAGTCCATTGATGGTGGGCGCGGTGAAGTTGTCGGCTGCCGGGATGCGCACGTCGGGCGCGTAGCTCGGCACGGCGCCGGAGGACACCGTCACGCTGGAGTTGCCCAGGATCTTCACGTTGTGGAAGAAGGCGTCCCGGCCCCAGGGTCCCTCCCACCAGACGCGATTCGCGCTGAAGATCGACTGGAACGGCCAGTTCCAGTCGCAGTCGTAGATCGAGATGTTGAACTCCACGGCGTCACCCTGTGCGGTGTTGATGTGATAGCCGAGCGGATCCAGGTTGAAGCGCATCTCGATGGTGTAGTCGGTGTCGTTCGTGCCATCGGTGTTGGTGGTGCCGTGCACCACCGTGACCGCATCCCAGTTGGCGATCTCCGCGGCGGTGCGCGGACGCGTGCAATCCGAGGTCGGAGTGTCATAGCACCCCGTCCAGCGGCCGCGGAAGTTGGGCCCGCGGCCCGGCTGGATCGCGGCGAGCGAGTCCTCCGGATACCACCACGAGTAGAAGTACTCGAGCGGGGGCGCGGGGCGCTGGGTGGTGGAGTGGTCCTTCAGCGCCATGAGCAAGCCGTCGAAGCGGTTGAACACGTTCGAGCCGCCGATCGACTTGTCGGGCACCCTGGCGCCCATCCAGATTTGGTTACCGACCGCGAGGAACTTGAGGGTCGCATTGGTGGGGTCGCTCGGAGCGATTCCCGACTCGAAGAAGTAGCCGCTGCCAGGGATCCCGTTGTCCTGGCCGAAATGGATGACCATCGAATCGGCCTGGGCCCAGGCGGGCTCGATGAGCTGGCCGTCCAGGGTGAGGGCTGCGCCCGTAGAGCGCGCCCAGATGAAGTCCTTTCTCGGCGCCTGCGCGAAGCACGGCACCACGGCCCCGACCCATGCGGCGAGGACGAGCGCCGCGATCGATCCGCGTTTCATAAGGCTCCTCCTGCGAATGTCGTCTCGGGGGATCGAGAACTTGGGGTGGGGAGGCCCCGCGAGGGGTCGCGCTCACCGCGCTGAAAACGATTACAGACCGTGCCCGCACTGTCAAGGTCCGGTCATCACCGGGCGCTCGACGGCCCCTCTGGACGGCTCTGCGGGGGAGCGATTCTCAGCGCCGGCGGGAAGGCACGACCCCGCCGCGCGCCCGTTCGGCCCGCAGCGAGCCACAGGAGCCGCGTACGACGAGGGTGGTGGGCAGTATCTCCCGGAGCGGCTCCCCTTTGCTCCGCCGGCCCGGGCTGCGCAGCAGGCGCTCCACGGCGCGCTCGCCGAGTCGATAGGAATCGACATGCACCGTGGTGAGCGGAGGGTTGAGGTAGCGCGACATGGCGATGTCGTCGAAACCGGTGACGGCGATGTCCTGCGGAACGCGCAGCCCGGCGTCGCTCAACGCTCCCATCACGCCGATCGCCATGTAGTCGTTGGCCGCGAACACCGCGGTCGGGCGCGGGTCGAGCGCCAGCAGGCGCTCCCCGGCCGCGTACCCCGAGGGCTCGCTGAAATCGCCCGGGATCTCGAGCTCCTCACTCCAGGCGCCGCGCTTGCTCCGCATCGCGCTCCGGTAGCCCTCGAGCCGCTGCCGAGCGTCGATGTTGCTTTGGGGCCCCGTGATGGTGGCGATGCGCGTGTGCCCCAGCGATTGCAGGTGCCGCACCATGGCGCGCGCCCCGTCGAAGTTGGCGATCGAGATGGTGTCGCAGCCCTGGGCCACGAGCCCCGGATCGATCAGCACCAGCGGGAAGTCGACGCCCGAGGCCTGGATCGCGCTCGGCGCATCGACATCCGGCGCCATGACGATCACCCCGTCGATCCGGCCGCGCATCGTGCGCAGGGCGGCGATCAGCTCCTCGGTGTCCGAATGGGAGCTGGAGAGCAGGAGGTGCAGGCCCTTCTTGCGGGCGCCGCTGTCGATCCCGCGGATGACCTCGGAGAAGAACTCTCCGAACAGGTCGGGCAGGAGCACGCCGATCGCATGGGCGCGACTGGTGATGAGGCTGCGGGCCACCCCGTTCGGCCAGAAGTTGAGTCGCGCGGCCACGCCGCGGACGTGCTCGCGCGTGGCCTCCCTCACCACGGAGCTGTCGTTGAAGACCCGCGACACGGTGGCGACGGAAACGCCGGCGGCGCGGGCGACGTCCTTGATATTGGCCATGCGGGTCGAGTACCTCGCGGGACGATGGGGGGGCGACCACTCGATTTGACGCATTGAAAACGATTACAGAGATGGTGGGGTGCGTCAAGCCCAAGCGCGCCGCGCCCCTACTTCTCCCTCCCCCGCACCGCCCGCTGGCGGAGCCAGACGTCGGCGAGGGTGATCGCCACCATGCTCTCGGCGACCGGGACCACCCGGGGGCAGATGCAGGGGTCGTGGCGTCCCTGGATCGCGATGATGGTGGTGCCTCCGGAGCGGGTGGCGGCGGTCTGTGGCTTCCCGATCGAGGTGGCGGGGCGCACCGCCGCCTTCACCACGATCTCGGCGCCATTGGAGATCCCGCCCGCGATCCCGCCCGCGAAGTTGCTGAGGAAGCGCTCACCGTCGAAGACGTCGTTGGTCTGGGAGCCGTGGAGCTCGCACATCGCGAATCCGCCGCCGATCTCCACTCCCTTGGTGGCGGGGATCGAGAGCAAGGCGGCTCCGAGCAGCGCGTCGAGCTTCGCCATGGTCGGATCTCCCCAGCCTGCCGGCACACCGCGCGCCACCACCTCCACGACGCCGCCCAGCGAGTCCTTCTGCTCGCGGGCGGCCGCGATCTCCTCGGCCATGCGGGCCGCGGCCTGCGCGTCGGGGCATCGGACCGGGTTCTTCTCGACCTCGTCCCAGTCCCGGCGCTCCGCCTTCACGGTGCCGACCTGGACCGTCCCTCCCCGCACCGTCACGCCGGCGGTGGTGAGCGCGGCCTTGGCGAGGGCCCCGGCCGCCACCCTTCCCGCGGTCTCGCGCCCCGAGGCCCGGCCGCCGCCGCGATGGTCGCGCACGCCGTACTTCTCGAAGTAGCTCAGGTCCGCGTGCCCGGGGCGGAACACTTCCTTGAGGGCCTCGTAGTCCTCGGGTCGCGCGTCCGCGTTGCGCACCAGCATGGCGATCGGGCTCCCCAGGGAAACGCCCTCGAACACGCCGCTCAGGATCTCGACCCGGTCGGATTCCTGCCGCTGGGTGGTGAGCGCGCTCTGCCCCGGACGGCGCCGGTCGAGCTCGCGCTGGATCTCGGTGACCTCGACCGGGATCCCGGGCGGCATGCCGTCCACCACCACCCCGACCGCCGGGCCGTGCGACTCGCCGAAGGTGGTGACCACGAACAGCTGCCCGAACGACGACGACATCTCAGGGCTCCCTAGACACTAACGCTTGTTCGCTCGCTTGGGGGCGCGCGGCCGGGGATGCTGCTGGCCGGCCAGGAAGGCTGTGTTGGTCTGCGCCCGAAACGCCTGATGAGCCGCGACCAGGCGCTCGAACTGGTAGAGGTAGGTGGGGCGGATGTCGGCGCGTGCCTCCGCGATCCAGGGCTTGCAGCGCTCCCAGGTGACGATGTCCTCGCCGGTGTGGTCGAAGAACAGCTCCGGGTGAAGCACTCCGCGATTGATCAGGGTTCCGACCATCTCCCAGTAAGAGGTGGTCATGCGGAAGTGGCGGTCCTCGTCGGTGTGGCTGAGGTAGCGGAGCTTGATCTCCACCCAGCCGCTGGGCTTGAAATCGGTGAGGAACCACTGGCGCGCGCGCCGGAGCTCGGGCTCGCGACGCATCTCGTAGAGGCGAAGCAGCAGATCGGCATCGGCTTGGTTCGGCTTGCGCATGGGCCCCTCCTCCTCACGCTGGGTGTCGGTGACGGCGCCACAAGTTAGCAGGCGCCGCCGGCCGATCGGAAGCCCGGCCCGGCCGTCCCGGGCGCCCGGGCCTCGCGCGGCGCCGGCGCGATCAAGGCACCCGGAAGCGGGTCCGTCCCATGGCGTCGGTGAGGAACAGCGAGCCCGAGCCGTCTCCCAGCGTCACGAGCGCGGCGCTCGAGCGCTGTCCTTGCGGCGAGAGGGATACCGACGGGGCGCTGCTTCCCAGCACCGCCGCGCGCACCCCGCCGTCCGGCCCGCGCAGGGTCAGATGGGCCACGCCGTTCTCCTGCACCTCGAGGAACGCCGATCCCGTCGCCTGCGGGGTCCGGCCCAGCACCAGCCTGATGGTCCCGCCGCGGCTCACTTCCATGCCGCCCGCCGTGCGCCCCTCCAGGTCGCGCAGGAGGAAGCGGTTCGCCTCCACCACCGAGTAACGCGCGCGCTGGGTGTCGGGGCGGTTCGAGACCAGGAACGAGACGGCGATCGCGCCCAGCGCGACGAGGAGAGCGAGAAGGCTCAGGAGCCTCAAGCTCCCGTTCTGCCGCTCCACCAGCTCCAGGCGGTCGATGACGGTCTGCAACTCGGGAGTCATGCTTGCCTCCAGTCGATGCGGGGACCGGGCGGCCTCTCCCGCGCCGCCCGGGGCGGCTCGGCGCTAGAGGCGCGTGGAACCCGCAGGTCAGGGGTCACGCCGAAGATGATAGATCCGGCAGTTCGCGTCGAGCCCGGCGCTCACGAGCCTACCGGGTGCGCGCCGCTCACGAGCTTACCGGGTGCGCGCCG
>Ga0066709_100003770_pt1 | contig 11820 bp, 10 predicted proteins | sample GraSoiAngelo_158_FD_79665 | JGI IMG/M metagenome (GOLD analysis project Ga0066709, IMG submission 79665) | Grasslands soil microbial communities from the Angelo Coastal Reserve, California, USA - 14_1009_16_30cm | ecosystem: Environmental > Terrestrial > Soil > Grasslands | place: USA... | reverse complement strand
GTGGTCGGGCTCTACCGGCAGTTCTTCGACCTGGGCCTGGTCGACACCTACGCCGCGCTCATCCTGACCAATGCCGCCTTCAACCTCGCGTTCGCCATCTGGATCCTGCGCGCGTTCTTCGCGTCCATCCCCCGCGAGATCGAAGAAGCCGCTGCGGTCGACGGCTGCGGCCGGCTCCGGACGCTCGTCCAGGTCGTGTTGCCGCTCTCGCTACCGGCGATCGTCACCGCAGTGATCTTCGCCTTCATCGCCGCGTGGAACGAGTACATCGTCGCGCTCACGCTCATGGCCGATCCAGCCCGGAAGCCCTTGACGGTCGGCATCACTTCGTACGTGACAGCCTACGTCCAGCACTGGAACCATCTCTTCGCCGCCTCGATCATCGCCATCGTGCCGGTCGTCGTGCTGTTCGCGATGATCGAGCGCCATCTGGTCGGCGGCCTCACGGCCGGTAGCGTGAAGTGAGCGATGCGGTGCTGCGAGGGAGGAGTGCGGCGAGTCGACGAAAACGCGCACGGGAAGGGGGCGACCTTCCCGTGCGCGGTGGACGTTCGGAGCGTTACGGCAGGCTGACGCTGGTGCCGTCGCCCGTCGCGGAAATGTTGAAGGTGCCGGCCGCGCTGTTAGGCGCGTACGAGTACGCCTGCCAACCCGTCGGCGGATTCGGGACGTTGGCCATGAACGGACCGGCCGTCTGGTTCTGACCGTTGGTCGCAACCACCGTGAGGTCGGTGAGCGCCGCGGCCACGTTACCCATGTGGGCGCTGTAGATCGAGACGGCCGACGCCAGCGCGCGAGAATCGGCCTGGGCCTTGGCGATCCGCGCGCGCGCCTGCACGTTGGCGTAGAGCGGGATGGCGATGGCCGCTAGGATGCCGATGATCGCGACGACAATCATCAGCTCGATGAGGGTGAAGCCTCGCTGGTTCCCTACCGTGAGCCGCTTCTTCGTCCACCACTGAAGCATTGTGAATCCCCCTATCCGAGCACGTTGGATTGAGATGATCGTCTGTCGCTCCAGTCGAAGTGCAGCTTCAGTGCCATGCGTTCGCAGGAACGACAACGTCGACTTCCCGAATACTTGAAGCGATCCACCCTTCTCGGGCTCGCCCGGTGCGCGTTTGACTCTATCCAGATGGGCCGGCCAGCGCGCTCTCGTGGCCACTGAACAAATTCGTTCCACACGCGTCTCGCGCTGTTGCGGCAGTCAGTTGGAGCTCGCGTTCGGTGCTCCAGTCCAATGGATGCACCGGGTTTCCGGTAACTCCCGACCAAAGGCGTGTACAGTCGAGACAATGTCCGGGCGGCCGGAAGCCACCGAAGGGATCGGAAGGCTTACGCCGGCGCCCCGGCCGGTCCGCCTCGGCGCCCTCCGTCATCGCGATTTCCGATTATTCTGGATCGGCCAGCTGATCTCCCAGATCGGGACCTGGATGCAGAGCGTGGCGCAGGCCTGGCTCGTCCTCGAGCTGACGCAGTCGCCCCTGCAGCTCGGGATCGTGAGCGCCCTTCAGTTCACACCGGTCCTGTTCCTTTCACCCGTCGGAGGCGTGCTGAGCGACCGCTTCGCCAAGCGGCGTGTCTTGCTGGTGAGCCAGACGGCGATGCAGCTGCAGGCGTTCGTGCTCGCCGCGCTCGTCTGGAGCGGTCGCGTCCAGTACTGGCACGTCGCGGTCCTCGCGGCGATATACGGGCTCGGCCGCGCGGTCGACATCCCGGCGCGTCAGTCGTACATCACCGATCTCGTGGGTCGATCGGACCTGGCCAACGCCGTGGCGCTCAACTCGGTGATCATGAATGGCGCGCGCATCGTCGGCCCGGCCGTCGCGGGATTGCTCATCGCGGCCTTCGGCGTGGCGCTCGCGTTTTTCTTGAACGGGGTGAGCTTCGTGGCGGTGCTGGTGGCGCTGGTGGCGATTCGGACCGAGGGCCGTCCCGACACCACCGGCCGGCTCGGAATCAGAGAAGGCGTGCTCGGCGCGCTGAGCTACGCGGCGGCGACTCCACCGGTCGCCTTCACGCTCGGACTGATGGTGGTGGTGAGCCTTCTGGTCCTCAACTTCAACGTGGTCGTCCCGCTGGTGGCGCGCGACGTGCTGAACCAGGGTGCCCATGGATTCGGGCTCCTGATGTCGTCGCTGGGCGCCGGGGCTGTCGCCGGCGCGTTCGGGGTCGCCGTGTTTCGACGGGGCCAGCCACCACTGGCGTTCCTGGTGGCTTCGGGAGCCACGCTCTGCGCGGGGCTCGTGGCGCTGGGGTTCGTCGGCCACTTCGCCCTGGCCGCCGGGGTGCTGGCTCTGCTGGGCTGTAGTCAGATCCTCTTCACGACCGGCTGCAATACCACGCTGCAGCTCATGGCACCCAACGAGCTTCGCGGGCGCGTGATGGGACTCTATACGGTGACGTTCGCCGGGATGACGCCCTTCGGATCACTGCTGGTCGGCATCGTGGCCGAGCGCCACGGCGTCCGGGCGGCGTGCGCCGCGGGCGGGGCCATCGGTCTCCTCGGCGTCGCGGTGCTCGTGGTGATCGCCCACCGCGTGGGGATCGCGTGGACTCACCGGCGCGCCGGGTAGGCGCGCCGCCGCGGTCGCGACTCGTCGCTACTCGTCGTCCAGAAGCTCTCGAACGCGGTCCATCACCGCATCCTTGGGATAGATGGCGTTCAGCGCCCGCGCGCGGGTCAGGGGATCGCTGGCGAAGAAGCGCTCGTAGAGCACCTGCCGGCTACCGAACGCGCTGCCGGCGACGTCCCACGCCAGGCGGAACAGCTTCACCCGATCGCGCGCCGAGGCGGTGTCGGTCGCGAGGTACTGCTCGATCTGGGGCGCGAGCGGCCCGCTGAAGTCCGCCTCGGTCGGCGTGATCATGAAGCTGCTCGAGCCGAGGAGCTGCAGGATCTCCACCATCCTCGGGTAGGCGGTCATGAAGAGGTTGCGTGTGCTCTCGGCCGGCAGCTCGGCGGGGCACATGACGCCCCATTCGTCGAGCTTCGCGTCGGCCTCGGCCGCCCGCATGCACGCTCTCGTGAGCTCGGTGTAGAGCATCAGCTCGGCCAGGCGCTCCTCGGAGTGCGGCAGGTGCGCGTTGCCCAGGGTCTTGGTCATCAGGAGCGCCAGGCCCAGGACGAACTCGCACTTGGCGAGGTTCTTGGCCGCACCCTGGTGCGCCGTGTGGGTCATCGAGTGAGTGCTCGTGGCCGTGGCGTTGAGCAGGTCCACGTCGCCCAGCAGGAACACGCGCTCCCAGGGGACCAGCACGTCGTTGAAGAAGACGACGCAGTCCATCTCCTCGAAACGCGAGCCCAGCGGGTGCTCGAAGTGCGAACGGCCCAGGTCGAAGCTCTCCCGGCACAGGAACTTCAGCCCCGGCGTCGCGCAGGGGATCGCGAAGTTCAGCGCGAACGGGCTGTGGGTTTCGGTGTGCCGCGCGACCCGCGGCGAGTAGACGGCGATCTCGTCCGAGAGCGGGCCGAGCGTCGCCAGGATCCGCGCCCCGCGCACGACGATGCCGGCGTCGGTCTCGCGGATCACCTGGAGCGCCGTGCCTTCCTCGAGGTTGAAGACGCCGCTGGCGGTGCGGCTCCGTTGCAGATTGATCAGCGAGTGAGTCAGGGTCAGGTCGTGCTCGCTGATGTATTCGTAGTAGCGCCGCATGTTCTCGCCGAACTCGGGCCGCCCCCGCGCGAAATAGCCCGCCGCTGCGGCCCAGGCCGCGAAGGTGACGTTCATGAAGTCGGGCGAGCGGCCCATCATCCCGCACGTGGTCCGCGCCCAGCGGAGCATCATCGCGCCGCGCCGCGCCAGCTCGTCCCTGGTACGCGGGATGATGAAGGAGAGCCCCAGGCGCTCGCCGCTGGTCGGCGACACGTACGTCATCTCGTCCGAGAGCTCGTGCTGCAGATCGTAGAGCGACGCGATCGCGCGCACCCCGTTGGCGAGGCCGGGGTGCGTGGTGACGTCCTTGACGCGCTCTCCGCGCAACCAGACCTCGCACTCCTGCCCCTGGAGGCCCTTGATGTACTCGGCGCCCGTCCGCGCTGCCATGGCGAACTCCTTGCCGCGTTACTTGAGTTTCAGATCCTCGCAGGGCGCCGCGTACGGATAGCCCTGGATCAACCCGGCGCCCGGGACCTCGACACGCGAGCCCACCCCCCAGATGAAGCCCTGCTGGAAGATCGGCGCCACCATCGTCTGGTCGGTGACGATCTTCTGGATCTGATGAAGCAGGGCTTCGCGCTTCTTTCGGTCGAGCTCCTTGGCCTGCTGCTGGAAGAGGTCGTCGATCTCCGGCAGCGAGCCGTACGCGTAGAGGCCGCCCTTGGTGAAGAACGGCTCGAGCCGCGCCGCCGCGTTGCCGGCCGCCCCGGTCGCGCCGATGAGGAGGCCCTTCAGCTTCTTCTCGTGCCACGTGGTCATGAAGGTGGCCCGCTCCATCGTCCGCACCCGGGAGCGAATCCCGATGCCCTGGAGATAGCCGCCCACGGTTTCCGCGAGCGAGGTGTAGGGCGGCAGCGGCGTGAGATCGCCAGCGTCGAAGCCGTTCGGATAACCCGCCTCGGTGATGAGCTGCTTGGCACGCTTGGGATCGAGCGGCGGCGGCTCGACCTTGAGCGCGAAGTCGAACTCCGGCGGCACGAACCCGCCAGTGGTCTTGCCGTAGCCCAGCATCTCGGCCTGGTTGATCGCGGCGCGATCGATGACGAGGCTCGCCGCCTGCCGGACGCGCTTGTCGTGCCACGGAGACTTGGCGTCCCACTGATCGAGGAAGTCGAGCCAGTAGATCCCGTAGAGCAGGGGCGCGGTAAGCCGGACCCCGGGCGAGCGTTTCAAGTCCTCGGCGGCCGCGCCCACGAAGAGGAACGCGATGTCCACCTCGCCGGTCTTTACCGCGGCGGCGCGCGTGCTCTCGTCGGGGATGCTGCGCATCACGATGCGCTTCACCTGCGGCGGCTTGCGCCAGTAGTCCGGGAACGCCTCGAGCACGAGCTCGACGCCGGGCTGAAACGACACGAATTTGAACGGCCCGGCGCCCACCGGCGCCTTCTTGAAGCCGTCCTCACCGACCTTTTCGACGTACTTCTTGGGCACGATCCACGAGGCGCCGGTGGCCGAGGTGCCGTAGAACGCGATGAAGTCCGGCCACGCTTCCCTGAGCACGAAGCGCACGCGATTCGGCGCGACGACCTGGACTTCCTTGACCTTCTCCTTGAGGAGCCGGGCCGACGCGCCCTTGTAGCGCTCGAAGGTGAACTTCACGTCGTCGGCGGTCACCGGATCGCCGTTGTGGAACTTGGCGTTCCTTCTCAAGAGAAAGTCGTACGTGAGCCCATCCTTGGAGACCGACCACGATTCGGCGAGGCTCGGTGTGCTGATATTGCCGGGCATCGGCTTCACCAGGGCGTCGTGGAGCGCATACAGCACCATGAACGGAGTGATCAGCGCCTCGGTCTCGCCGGGATCGAGCCAGCGCGAGACCAGGGTGACGTGGACGCCCCAGACCATCGTCCCCGGCTCGGTAGCCGCAAGCGCCGGCGCGACGGCCGACAGGGCCAGGAGGACGCCGAGGAGGACGCCGAGCCAGGAGCGAAGGCGCATCAGGCGACCTCCAGAGGGGCTGGGTGTCGGGCGACGGGGCGCTCGCTGGCGGGCGCCGCCGACTCGTGGAACGCCATGCTCACCGGTGCGTTGGCCTCGAAGGGACTCCAGAGGCCGAGCTCTTTTCCGATTTCTCTCAGCGCGGGCAGCACTTCCTCGCCGAGGAGCCGGATACACGTTCGCGTATCCGCGCTCGAGACGAATCCATCGGCCGCCCAGAAGCCGACGATGGACGGCCGCGTTTCTTCGAGCAGCCGCCGGAGCTTCGGGATCACGGTCTTCGGCGTGCCCGCGACGATCATCTGGCTCGCGATCTGATCCTCGAAGGCGGCCCCGCGAGGATTGGACCGACGCCCGACCGCGTATTCGACGAACTGCGTCCGGATCGAGGGCGAGAAGTAGCCGGACGGGGTCGACCAGACCGGGTGCGCGAGGCCGGTGAACTCGCCCTGCATCCACATGAACTGCCGCGCGTTCTCGAGGGCCTTTTCTTCCGTCTCGGCGACGTGGCAGCGCTGGAGGTAACCGCGATACTCGGGACCGCCGGCATAGCCCGTCTCCGCCGCGACCGAATCGTAGAGCTCCCAGATCTTCTTGGTCGCCTCGATCGCCGTGCTCAGCGCGATGTACGGGTAGCGCTTCTTCGCCGCCCAGATGATCGTCTCCTTGCTGAGCACGCCGGGAATCCAGACGCGCGGATGGGGCTTCTGGAGCGGCACCGCCCACGGGTTCACGACGCGATGCTGATAGTGCGTGCCTTCCCACCGGAACGGCCCGGGCTGAGTCCACGCCCGAACGATCAGCTCGTGCGCTTCCTCGAAGCGCTCGCGGTTGAAGGCCGGGTTGACGCCGGTGGCGAGCTGCTCCTGACCGCCGCCGCGGACGAACCCGGACACGAGGCGCCCGCGCGAGACCATGTCGATCATCGCGAGCTCTTCGGCGAGCCGCACGGGATTGTCGGCGAGCGGAAGCGGGTTGCCGAGCAGGACGATCTTCACGCGCCGGGTCGTCGCCGCCAGGATCGACGCGAAGACGTTGCACTTGGCCTGCATGCAGAACGGCGCGTTGTGGTGCTCGTTGAGCATGATGCCGTCGAAGCCGACCGTCTCGGCGAGCCGATAGTGCTCGAGGTACTCGTTGTAGAGGCGGCTGCCGGCGGCGGGATCGAAGTGGCGGTTGGAGAACATGAGGGCGGTGGCCCCGAACTCGCGCCCTTCGGCCTCGGGGTACGCCGACATCGGCTGCTCGGTGAAGTACATGAGGTGCATCAGGCGTCTCCTTGACTGACGAAAGCGGTGACGAGCCGCGCGAGCTCGTCGGGTTTCTCCATCTCGACGAAGTGCCCGGCGCCCTCGACGATCTCCAGACGTGCTCGCGGGAGCCCCTTGGCGAAGCGCTCGCCGCACTCGAGCGGCACGATGCGATCATCGCGGCCCCAGACGACCAGGGCGGGGATGGCTATGCCGCCCAGCAGGTGTGGAAGCGAGGAGTTGTACATGTAGGGCTTCCAGGCGATGCGGAAGGACATCTCGCGATTCAGGTCCCAGTGCTCGAGCCGGCTCGTCTCCGGCTCGGCGCCGAACAGACGGTCGAATGCGCTCTGATCGCTGAATCCGAGCCGGACGTAGTCGATGTACGAAACGAGGGCCTGGTCCGCGATCACCCCACGCTCGGGCTTGAGACCCATGGCACCGACCAGGACGAGCTTCTTGAACGCGCGCGGCGCCTGCGTGGCCATCTCCGCCGCGACCCAGCCGCCGAAGCCGAGGCCGACGACTGAAACCGTCTGGGGCGCGCGCGTGATGGCCAGCTCACCGAGCAGCCACTGATGAACGGCCGCGAGATCGCGGACGTTGCGCATCCAGTCAGGCCGTTGAGATCCGTCGTACCCGGGGTGCGACGGCACCAGCACGGTGAAGCGCCGGGCGAGTGCATCGTAGAAGGGCAGACGCGGGAGCGTCCCGACGTCGTGGTGTAGCACCAGGAGCGGCGGACCCTCGCCGGCGCGGGTGAGCTGCATCGCGACTCCGCCGATCGGAATGGTCTCGGTGGTCCAGTTGCCGGCTGATGTGCTCACGGTAGCGAAAGCTCCTCCCGTCGCGCGGGCTGGAGCCCCGCTCGACGCCTGCTCAGACTACCCGCTTCAGGCAGGCGCTGCGCGTTTTTGTGTGGTCGTGGCTCGGGTTGTGGGTGGGGGTGTGGCGACCACGCGGCTCTTCAGGCGAAGACGATGGTCGCTCTCGTCGTGTATGACCCGACGTAGGCCAATGTTGTGCGGACCCGACCGGTCGCGGCGATTCGCCGTCACCCGTGCGTGCCGGCCGCGGGAGGCTGCGGCGGCGCCGGTTGATACGTGGTCATCGCCGGTCGACTGCTCAGCACCGTGATCGTGATGCCCTGGGAGAGGAGCCAGTCATGAACCGAAGCCCAGCGTCTCGGGTCGTCGCGTTCCCACCGCGCGATCGCTTCGGCTTCGATCGCGATCGACGTGCGCTTGCGCCAGATGGCAGTGATGACGAGCCGTTTCAAGTCGGTCGGACTGGTTTCCAGATCGCGAAGCAAGTTCTCGGTCCGGGCATCCATGCCACGCGAAGCTTAGCCTAACCGCCGTGTCAATGGCGCAGGGATAAGACTTCGTGACGTTTCGGGACGATCGTCAGTCGCGGCCCCGCCAGGGGCCGGTGATCAGCCGCGCGCCGCGCTGCCAGGACACGTAGGCCCACGCCCATTCGAACAGCACGAGAAAGCGGTTGCGAAAGCCGATCAGGAACATGACGTGCACGAGGAGCCACGCGAGCCACGCCACCAGGCCCGACAGCTGGATCCTGCCGACCACCGCGACGGCCGCCGCGCGCCCGATCGTCGCCATGCTCCCGCGATCGCGATAGTGAAACGTCCGGGTGGGCTGGCCGCTCAGACGCCGGAGCACGTTGTCAGCCGCGCGCTGCCCCTGCTGGATCGCGACGGGCGCCAGGCCGGGGAATGGTGACCCCGAGGGGCCACGAAGGACGCTCATGTCGCCGATCACGAAGGCTTCCGGGTGACCCGCGATCGAGAGATCCGGCTCCACGGGGACGCGGCCGGAGCGGTCGAGCGTGACCCCGAGGGTCCGCGCCAGGGGCGACGCCGCGACGCCGGCGGCCCAGAGCACTGTGCGGGCGCGGATCTGCTCGCCGCCGAGCCACACGGCGTCCGCGGTCACGCGCGTGACGATCGCGCCGGTGCGCACCTCGACGCCGATGCGCTCGAGGGCCTGCTGCGCCCGGCGGCTCAGCGACTCCGGAAAGCTCGCGAGAACCCGCGGGCCACCCTCGAGGAGAATGATGCGCGCCCCGGTCGGATCGATGACGCGGAAGTCGCGGGCGATCGTCTGGCGTGAGATCTCGGCGAGCGCGCCGGCGAGCTCCACGCCCGTCGGGCCGCCGCCGACGACGACGAAGGTGAGCAGCGCGCGCTGCTCACCGCCGTCCACCTCACGCTCGGCGGATTCGTACGCGAGGAGCACTCGCCGGCGGATCTCGAGCGCGTCTTCGAGGCTCTTGAGGCCGGGCGCGAACACTTCCCACTCCTCGTGGCCGAAGTACGAATGGCTGGCGCCCGCCGCCAGAAGGAGCGCGTCGTAGCCGATTTCGCCCCGATCGAGTGCGAGGCGACGCGTCGCGAGGTCGACTCGCTCGACTTCCGCCAGGAGAACCGTGACGTTTTTGGCGCGGCGCAGGACGGAGCGGAGCGGCGCCGCGATGTCGGAGGCGTTCAGCGCGGCGGTCGCCACCTGATAGAGGAGCGGTTGGAACAGATGATGATTGCGCCGGTCGAGCAGGGTGACCCGCACGGGTTGGCCCGCGAGCGCGCGCGCGGCGTAGAGCCCACCGAAGCCACCGCCCACCACGACCACGTGAGGATCGGCCACGTCAAGAACCGAGATGGCCGAGCAGCCCGAGCCCTGAGGCCCGGGCTGCCTCCCGGCGCACCGTTTACGCCTTGGTGTTCTGACGGACGAACGCCTGCACGCGCCGCCAGGCGTCGGCCGAAGCCTCCGCGAACTCCGTCTGCTTGCGATCGAAGAAGCTGTGCGGCGCTCCCGGATAGACGGTCGAATCGTGCTTGATGCCGGCCTTCCGGCACGCGGCGTCGAACTCGTCGACGGCCGTTTGCGGGATTCCCTGGTCGGCGCCGCCGAAGAGGGAAAGCACGCCGCACTTGTATCGCGGGACCGCGTCGATCGGCCTGGGCCGATCCGGCCAGCGGCTGAGCCCGAGCGGCCAGCCGTAGAAGCCGATCACGCCCGCGTAGCCGAGGTCGCTCGCCGCCTGGAGATACGACAGCGCCCCGCCGAAGCAGAAGCCGACCGAGAAGACCGAGCGGGCCTCGCCGCCGTCCTTGCCCTTCAGGTACGCGACGGCCGCCGCGATGTCCGCCTGGAGGGCGTCGGGTTTTGTCTGGGGCACATGCGACATGAAGTCGAAGCTCTCACCGCGGTCGTCGGAGGGCGCCGTCCGCGCGAAGAAGTCAATCGCCACGGCGTCCACGCCGACCTCGGCGAAGCGGTCGGCGAGCTCCTTGTAGTACGGATGCAACCCGCGCACGTCCGGGATGACGACCATCCCGGCTCCCGTCGGCTTGCTCGCGCGAGCCGCGTGGGCCATGACGCGCGTGCCGTTCGACGAGGTGAGGCGAAGATCGCGCGAGCCGGCGGAGCCGCCGGCGATCGGATGAATCGGGGGACGAGAGTCGTTATCGACGCACATATGGCCTCCTTGCTGCCGGGCGCCGCCCGGACAGCTTGACTGTAACACCCGGCACGATATAGTCGCGCCAGCAGCCTGCGGCTCGCGCTACGTCACGCCGGGGAGGACGCGATGAAGGACGGCCTGCGGTTCGTCGATTGCGACATGCACATCATGGAGCCGGTGGACCTCTTCGACCGCTATCTGGACGCGCGGTTCAAGGACCGCGTCACGCTTCAGGTCGGGGCCGACGGCCGGCCGCGGCGGGGACCGATCGTCATCGACGGTCTGCCCACGACGCGGGACGCCGAGATGCAGCAATACCGGAAACGCAATCGCCCGGGCGTCACGCACAGCACGCAGCCGCTGTCCGGCTCGCGGCTCGCCGACACCGGACGGCTCGATTTTGCGATCGATCGCAAGTACAACGCCGAGGCTCAGGTGATGGGCATGGCGATGGAAGGGGTCGACATCGCGGTGCTGTATCCGACCACCGGCCTCTCGCTCATCGCGCGCGACAATCTGGATCCCCACCTCTCGCTGGCCCTCTGCCAGGCCTACAACAACTGGATCCACGAGTTCTGCCAGTACAGCCCGGAGCGGCTGAAGTTCGTCGCGATGTTGCCCGTGCACGACGTGCACCTGGCCTCGCGCGAGCTGGTTCGGTGCGTACGCGAGCTCGGCGCGGTCGGATCGTTCATCCGGCCCAACCTCGTGAACGGCCACTACTGGCACTCCAACTACTGGGATCCTCTCCTGAGCCTCCACGAGGAGCTCGACGTGACCTGGGGGTTCCACGAGGGCACGGGCGCCTGGTACTCGTACTTCAACGAGCTCTACGGCGAGAACCGGTTCTACCGCCACGTCGCCAGCCACTGGATCGAGATGCAGCAGGCGCTGATCGCGATGATCATCGGGGGCGTGTTCGAGTTCCATCCCAAGCTCCGGGTCGGCTTCCTCGAGGCCCAGAACTCGTGGGTGCCGGGGCTCCTGTCGCGGATCGAGTGGGACTATCCTCAGTATCGCGACTCGCACGCGCCGTATCTGTCGATGACGCCGCGTGAGTACTTCCGGCGCAACTGCTGGGCGGCGGTCGAGGGGAGCGAGCCGGAGATCGAAGCCACCGCCGGCCTCATCGGCGCCGATCGGATGTGCATCTCGACCGACTATCCGCACTTCGACTCGAACTTCCCCCACGTCTCGACGAATCTCCTGAAGAACGTGCCGCGCGAGATCGCGGCCCAGATCTTCATGGGCGGCGCGCATCTCTACGCCTTCGCCGAGAGCGATTTCCAGCGGGCCGCTCAGGCGGCGGACCGGCAGCTCGGCGGGATCGCCGCCGGCGGCTGATCGTTCGGCACGCACCTGGGCGCCTGATCCAGGGCGCCCAAGTGCGTGCGCGTGCGCCATTCCGCCTGTACGCTGGCAGAGATGCTCCGGACCCGGTTCGCGGTCGCGTCGCTCTGGCTCGCGCTCGTCCTGTTCCTCGGTAGCGC
>Ga0066709_100003768_pt1 | contig 11821 bp, 6 predicted proteins | sample GraSoiAngelo_158_FD_79665 | JGI IMG/M metagenome (GOLD analysis project Ga0066709, IMG submission 79665) | Grasslands soil microbial communities from the Angelo Coastal Reserve, California, USA - 14_1009_16_30cm | ecosystem: Environmental > Terrestrial > Soil > Grasslands | place: USA... | reverse complement strand
GGAGTACCTCGACGCTGACACGCCGGACGAGATCGTGAAAGCGGTGCGGCAGAACGTCCTGTTCGGCGCAAAGGTGATCAAGATATGCGTCGACTGCAAACCCTATGGGTACACCGCCGACGAGATTCGGCTGTTCGTTCGCGAAGCCGCGAAGGTCGGCATGAAGGTCGAAGGGCACGTGCAGACGGTGAACGGCGCGAAGAATGCGATCGAGGCCGGGATCTGGTCGATCGCGCATTCGACCGGACTGAACGAAGAGATGCACACGCTGATGGCGCAGAAGGGCATCTGGCGCGCCGGCACCGACACGCCGGATACGCTCGCCGGCCATCCGGTGTCGCCGCAGGCGTATCAGCGCACGGTGAACAGCCTGAAGGACGCGTACGCGAAGAAGGTGCCGTTGACGTTTTCGACCGATGCGGACTACTACGTCGCGGGCAAGACGCGCGGCGAAGTGTGCCTCGAGTTCCTGAAGACGTGGAAGGACGCAGGGATTCCGAATGCCGACATCCTGCGCGCGATGACGATCAACGGCTACAAGGTGAGCGAAACCGAAAAGACGCGCGGGCCGATCAAGGCGGGATACTTCGCCGACCTCATTGCCGTCGCCGGCAACCCGCTCGACAACGTGGATGCGCTCAAGAACGTGCGGTTCGTGATGAAGGACGGGCAGGTGTTCAAGAAGGACGGCGTCATGACACCTGCAGCCTTCTTCCACGGCGGCCCGGTCAACGGCTGGAGGATTCGATGAATGCGAAGGTGTTTGCGGCGATCAACGATCAGATCAACTCCGAGTTCCAGGCGTCGTATACCTATCTCGCCATGGCCGGGTTCTGCGACCGGCAGAAATTTCTCGGCGCGGCCAAGTGGCTGCGCACGCAGAGCGATGAAGAGCGGCAGCACGGCATGAAACTGTTCAATTTCGTGCTCGCGCGCGACGGCCAAGTGGAGCTGAAGGCGATCGCCCAGCCGCCCACCGCGTTCGATTCGCTGCCGGCGGTGTTCGAGCAGGCGCTCGAGCACGAGCAGAGAGTCACGGTGCAGATCAACTCACTGTACGAGCTGTGCTTCGCCGAGAAGGCGTTCGCCGAGATGACGGAGCTGCAGTGGTTCCTCACCGAACAGGTCGAAGAAGAAAAGACGGCGCGCGAGATCGTCACGAAATTCCGGCTGGTGAAGAACGATCCGGCGGCGATTCTCGACATGGACCGCGAGCTCGGATCGCGCACGACAGTGAGGTGAGCCCTCCTGTCCTCGAGCTGCGCGACGCGACCGTCGTCCTCGGCGGCTCGCGCGTGCTCGACTCGCTCACGCTCACGATCCGGGCGGGCGAGCACACCGCGATTCTCGGCCCGAACGGCGCCGGCAAGTCGACGCTCATCAAGCTCCTGACGCTGCAGCAGTATCCGCTCGCCACCCCCGACGGCGCGGTCTCGATCCGCATCTTCGGCCAGGACCGGTGGAACGTCTTCGAGCTGCGATCGCAGCTCGGCATCGTCTCCGCCGATCTGCACGATCGCTTCGTCCACGGCAACGTCGCCGGTCAGATCACCGCGCGCGACGCCGTTCTGTCCGGATTCTTCGCAAGCCAGGGGGTGTTCGCGAATCATCGCGTGACTGACGCGATGCGCGCATCGGCGTCGGCCGCCCTCGGTCGCATGGGCGTCGGCCATCTCGCGGCGGCGACGCTCGACACGATGTCGACCGGCGAAGCGCGCCGCGTGCTGATCGCACGAGCCCTCGTGCACGATCCGAAGGCGCTCGTGCTCGACGAGCCGACGCGCGGCCTCGATCTGGTGGCGCGCCACGAGTTCATGGAGCGCGTGCGCACGATCGCGCAGCGCGGCGTCACCATCCTGCTCGTCACGCATCACGCCGACGAGATCATTCCCGAGATCGACCGCGTGATCTTGCTGCGCAGCGGCCGCGTCGCGTGCGACGGCGCGAAGGCGAGCGTGCTGACTTCGTCGCGCCTCGGAGCGGTATTCGGCGCGTCCCTCAGCGTCGATCACGAAGGCGGCTACTACCGCGTTCATGTCGTGGATGCAAAAACTGCCAGTCGAGACGGATGACGGTGCGCAGTTCCTGCGATTTTTTCAGTAGTCCTCGCGCGTTTCTCGAAGGTTCTCGCGCGGCACGATCCTCGCAATAGACGATGTAGAATGGCGCCGATGCAGGCTGCGCATCCGCGCGTGAGCTACGCGGATCTGGAGCGATGGCCCGACGACGGTCGCCGGTACGAGCTGTACGACGGCGAGGTGTACGTCATTCCGTCGCCCCTTCTGATTCATCAGGTTGTTTCGGGGCGTCTGCATCTGGCGCTGAGCGAGTACGTGCGCGTCCATGGTGGGACTGTGCTGTTCGCTCCGCTCGACATCGTGCTTACTGAGTACGACGTCGTTCAACCGGATCTGCTGGTTTTTACCCGCGAACGCGAGCACCTTCTCAACCTGCGGAAAGTGACGCGGGTGCCTCCCGATCTGGCGATCGAAATCCTGTCGCCGAGCACGGCGAGCAACGATCGCGGACGCAAGATGTCGCTGCTCGGCCGCCACGGCGTCAAGGAGTACTGGCTCGTGGATCCAGACCGGCCGTCGATTGAGATCTACATCCTGACCGGCAGCGGGCTGGCACTGGCGCAGACTGCGGCCGGCGGCGAGCACGTTCGATCGCGGCTGCTTCCGGCGCTGAAGCTCGCGCCCATCGACATCGTTCCGAGCACGACGCAGTAGCGTATAATCCGCGCTTCACGGCAGCGTGGCGCTGCCGGTCCAAGATTGCCCGGCACGGCGTCCGGGGGGAGCTTCGCATGCTGCGCACTTTCACCTCCACGTTCGCGGCCGAGCGGCTCGACGCCGCACGGCGGTTCGTTCTCGACGCACCTCCCGCCACCGAAACGGTGATCGTCGGGGCCTCGCGCGGAGCGGCCGACGATTTCGCGCGCGGTCTGGCCGCCGCGCGCGGCGGCGCCACCTTCGGGCTCTATCGCTTCAGCCTCACCCAGCTCGCGGCACGGCTTGCCGCGCCGCTGCTCGCCGGGGACCGGCTGTCGCCGACGACCGCGCTCGGCGTACAGGCGGTGGCGGCGCGGGCGCTCTTCGACGCCGACACAGCCGGCGCCCTCGCGTATTTCGCACCCGTTGCCGCGACGCCGGGATTTCCCCGTGCGCTCGCGCGGACGCTCGAAGAGCTCGCGCTCGCGGCGGTGTCGCCGAACGCGCTTCGCCCGGTCCCAGAGCTTGGCGCCGATCTCGCGACGTTATTCGAGCGGTTCGACGAGCAGTTTCAGTCGGCGTCCGCCGTCGATCGCGCCGAGTTTCTACGCATGGCCACGCGCGCCGCTGCCAATCCGCAAGGTCGGTACGCGAACTGCCGGCTCGTGCTGCTCGACGTCGCGGTGACGAATCGGACCGAACAGGAGCTCGTCCACGCGCTCCTTGCGCGGGCGCCGGCGGCGCTCGCGACGATTGCCGAAGGTGATGCACGGACCACCGCCGCATTCGAGATTGCGCGAGGCGGCCGTCTCGAGCGCGAGCAGGTCCCTCCTGAGCCGGACGCCCCACGTGGCGCCGCGGGCCTGGCGCGCGTCCGCCGTTATCTGTTTGCCGCCGCGGTTCCCCCTGCCGGCGAACCGCTCGATGCCGTGGAGCTGTATTCCGCGCCGGGCGAAGGGCGCGAAGCCGTCGAAATCGCCCGCCGCGTCCTGCGCGAGGCCCGCCGCGGCGTGCCCTTCGATCGAATGGCAATCGCGCTGCGCGCGCCACAGCACTACGCCGGCCTTCTCGAGCACGCGCTCGAGCGAGCCGGGATTCCCGCGTACTTCGAGCGCGGGACGCGGCGTCCGCATCCGGCGGGCCGCGCTTTTCTTTCGCTGCTCGGGTGCGCGCTTGACAACCTATCGGCGCGGCAGTTTGCGGAGTACTTGTCGCTCGGACAGGTTCCGAGTGTTGTCGTACCGCCGGAGACGTTTCCGGCGTCGAACGACGAAGTCTTCGGTCCTCTCGCCGATCGCACGGCGAGCGATGCCGCCGCCGGCGATGTGGACGGCGCTGCCAACGACCGCTCGGATTCAGCCAATCCGCGCGCATTCCGTGCGCCGTGGCGATGGGAACGGCTCCTCGCCGACTCGCGCGTCGTCGCGGGCGGGGAGCGCTGGGCACGGCGCCTCAACGGGCTGATCGAAGAGTGCAAGCTGCAGCAGATCGAGCTCGCGCGAACGGAGCCGGGCTCGGGTCGCATCGATCACCTCGGACGCAAGATCGAGGATCTTCGCCAGCTGTCGGCGTTCGCTCTGCCGATCATGCGCGCGCTTTCGGCGTGGCCGACGCAGGCCGCGTGGGCCGAATGGCTCGATCATTTCGAGGCACTCGCTCCTCGCGTGCTGCACCGGCCGGAGCGCGTCCTGCGAGTCCTTGCCGATCTGCGGCCGATGGGTGCGATCGGGCCCATCGGGCTCGACGAAGCGTCGCGTGTCCTGGCGGACCGTCTCTCGACCATCGAAGCCGACGCCCCCGCACGCCGCTACGGCCGCGTGCTGGTCGCGAGCCCACCGCAGCTCCGCGGCCGTTCCTTCGACGTCGTCTTCGTTCCAGGACTGGCCGAGCGCATGTTTCCACAAAAACCGCGTGAGGATCCGTTGCTGCTCGACGACGCGCGTGGCCTCCTCGACGCGAGCCTGCTGACGCAGGTTGAACGCGCCGAGCTCGAAAAGCTCCAGCTGCGGCTCGCCGTCGGCGCTGCGGAGTCGCGCCTCTATGTGTCGTTCCCGACCCTGGAGATCGGCGAGGGGCGCCCGCGCGTGCCGTCGCTCTACGCGCTCGAGGTGTGGCGCGCGATGACGGGCCGCGTCCCAACGGCCGGCGAACTGCAGCAGGCGGCGGCGCGCGTGTCGCAGACGACGCTCTCGTGGCCCGCTCCGGCGGATCGGGCGGAGGCGATCGACGCGCTCGAGCACGATCTCGCCACGCTGCGCGGGCTGGTCGCCGAGCCCGACCACCGCGCGCGCGGCCGCGCGCATTACATCCTGCAGTTGAACGACTGCCTGCGCCGCTCGGTCCGCGAGCGTTTCATGCGCAGCCGCAAATCGTGGACTCATTGGGACGGCATCACCGCGGCGACTGACCGCATCAAACCGATTCTCGCGGCACATCGGCTTGGTGCTCGCCGCTACTCGGTATCGGCGCTCCAGAAATATGCCGTGTGTCCGTACCAGTTCCTGCTCTCCGCCATCTGCCGCATACGGCCGGCAGAAGATCTCGAACCGCTGCAGCGAATGGATCCGCTCACGCGCGGCAGCCTGTTCCACGCAATGCAGACGGCGTTCTACAGGCGGTTGAAGCGCGATGGTCAACTACCAATCACCGCCGCGAATCGCGACGCCGCGCTCGGCGTTCTCGACGCGATTGTCGAGGGCGTCGCCGACGAGGAGCACGAGCAGCTCGCGCCGGCCATCGATCGCGTTGGGCAGGGCGAGATTGCCGCCATCCGCCGCGACCCGGCGCTGTGGGTGGACGAGATCGCGCGCGCGGACACGGGCTGGATCCCGGTCAAATTCGAGTGGGCGTTCGGGTACTCCGACGGCGGCGCACTCGCCGTCGGGCGCGATCCGACCAGCAGGCCCGAGCCGGTCGTCCTCGACGGCCGCTTCCAGCTCCACGGATCGATCGACCTGGTGGAGGAGCGGGCCGGCACCGGCGATTTGCGCGTCACCGATCACAAAACGGGAAAGTATCGCGGCAAGGACCACATGATCGTCGACGGCGGCAGGGCGTTACAGCCGGTGCTGTACTCGCTCGCGCTCGAAGAGGCAACGAAACGACCGGTCGTCGAAGGACGTTTGTATTACGCCACGACCGCGGGGGGCTATCGCGACGTGCCGATCGCGCTGACGCCGCAGGCGCGCCGGATCGGAATCGAGGTGCTCGAGATCATCGATCGCGCCGTCGAGACGGGTTTTCTTGCGCCCGCGCCATCGGAGAAGGCGTGCACCTGGTGTGATTTCCGTCCGGTCTGCGGCACCAGCGCCGAGCGGCGGCTGAGCCGGAAGGCGCCGGAGCCGCTTGCTGACCTCCTCGCGTTGAGGCAACGGCCATGACCCTCGTCCTGTCCGACGCCGTCGATCGTGAGCTGATTCGCGAGGCACTCGACCAGACTGTGATCGTCGAAGCGGCGGCCGGCACCGGCAAGACAACGGAGCTGGTGACGCGAATCCTGAACGTGCTCGCGCGCGGCCGCGCGCGTATCGAGCAGATCGTCGCGGTAACGTTCACCGAGAAAGCGGCCGGCGAGCTGAAGCTGCGTCTCAGGAAGGACCTCGAGAGTCTGCGTCAACGCTCGACTGACGCCACCGAGCAAGGCCGACTGACGGACGCCATTCAGCGGCTGGAAGAAGCGCACGTCAGCACGATTCATGGCTTCTGCGCCGACCTCCTGCGCGAGCGGCCAGTGGAGGCTCGCATCGATCCGCTGTTCGAGGTTCTCACCGAACCGCGCGCCGAGCGCATCTTCGACGAGGCCTTTCGTGCCTGGCTGAACGACCACCTGGAACATCCGCCGGACGGCATGCGGCGGGCGCTGCGGCGCAGCGTCTGGTCGCGCGACGGCCGCGATGACGACGACGGGCCGATCGAACGGATTCGCCGGGCGGGCCGCGAGCTGGCCGAATGGCGCGATTTTGCAGGCGCGTGGCGGCGCCACCCGTTCGCACGGGACGCCGACCTGCAGCGCGTCCTCGCTCGCGTGCACGAGGTCGCGCGGCTCACGAGCGCGCCGGCGTCGGCGCGGGACCCGCTGTTCCTCGACACCGCACCGATTCGCGAGCTGAGTCACGACGTCGCGACCGTGTCGCGCCTCGGCGAATCGGATCCGGACGGCTGGGAGGCGCAGGTCGTCGACCTGGCGCAGAACAAGAACGTTCGCCGCGCGCGCCGCGGCCGTGAGAAGACGTACGGCGGCGCGATTGGCCGCGACGAGGTCTGGTCGGCCTATGAATCGCTGATGACGGATTTCGACGCGTTCCAGGCCGCTGCCGACGCCGATCTCGCAGCGCTCCTCCGCGAAGAGCTTCGCGAGGTTGTGGCGGGATACGAACGACTGAAGCAGCGCGCCGGCGCGCTCGATTTCGTCGACCTGCTGCTGCGCGCGCGCGATCTGCTCGCCGGCGACGCAAGCGTCCGGCGCGCGTTTCAGTCGCGGTTCAGCCACATCTTCGTCGACGAATTTCAGGATACCGATCCGCTGCAGGCGGAGATCCTCCTGCTGCTCGCGGCCGACGACGCGAAGGAGCGCGACTGGCGCTCGGTCCGACCGGTTCCGGGCAAGCTGTTCATTGTCGGCGACCCGAAGCAGGCGATTTACCGGTTCCGCCGCGCCGACGTCGAGACGTACCGCGAGGTATGCGAGCTGCTCGCGGCGCGTGGCGCGCATCGCGCTTTCCTGCACACCAGCTTCCGCGCGACTCCGACGATCCAGCGGGCGGTGAACGCCGCGTTCGCCCCGCTGATGACCGGCGATCGCGCGACGCTGCAGGCCGAGTACGTCGCGCTCTCTTCCTATCGACCCGATTTACCCGGTCAACCGGCCGTCGTCGCGTTGCCGGTGCCCGAGCCTTACGGCCAGCGGCGCGTCGCCGGCTACGCGATTGAAAAATCGCTGCCCGCCGCAATCGGTGCGTTCGTTCACTGGCTGCTGACGGCGAGCAACTGGAAGGTGACGGAGCGCACCGTCGGCGACGAAATGCCAGTTGCAGTACGGATCGAGCCGCGCCATGTGTGCCTGCTGTTCCGCCGCTTTCTGCATTTTGGCGAAGACGTGACGCGGCCGTACGTGGAGGCGCTCGAAGCCCGCGGCGTGCCGCACCTGCTCGTGGGCGGCAAGTCGTTTCACGATCGCGAAGAAGTGGAAACGATGCGCGCGGCGCTCGCGGCCATCGAGTGGCCGGACGACGAGCTGTCGGTGTATGCGACGCTGCGTGGGGCGCTTTTCGCGATCGACGACGAAACGCTGATCGACTACCGCCAGGCTCACGGTTCGCTGCATCCGTTTCGCGTACCCGAGGACGTTGCGCCCGAACGGCGTCCGGTTGCCGACGCGCTGCGCTGGCTGCGCCGGCTGCACAGCGGCCGGAATTACCGGCCCGTCGCCGACACGATCACGCAGCTGCTCAATGCGACACGGGCACACGTCGCGTTCGTGCTCCGAACGGCGGGGGAGCAGGCGCTGGCTAACGTGCTCCACGTCGCCGAGCTGGCGCGACAGTACGAAATGAACGGCGGCATGTCGTTCCGCGGCTTCGTCGAGGAGCTCCGCGATCAGGCAGACGGCGGCCAGTCGGCCGAGGCGCCGATTCTCGAAGAGGGGAGCGACGGCGTTCGGCTGATGACGGTGCACAAGGCGAAAGGATTGGAATTCCCGGTCGTCATTCTCGCCGACATGACGGCGAAACTGTGCAGCGAGCGCGCCGATCGTCTGATCGATCGTGCGAACAACGTCTGCTATCTGCGCCTCGGCCGATGGACGCCAATCGAGCTGGCGGCGAACGAAGCGCGCGAAGTGGCGCGCGACGAGGCCGAGGGCGTTCGCATCGCGTACGTCGCCGCGACGCGCGCGCGCGATCTGCTGGTCGCGCCAGCGGTCGGCGACGCGATCTGGGACGGCGGCTGGACAGGACCGCTGAACGACGCGATCTATCCGCCGCCCAATGCGCGGAGGAGCTCTTCTTCCGCCGGCGGCTGTCCACGCTTTTCGAAGGATTCCGTCGGCCGGCGCCCCGACAACGATCCCTACACGCCGATGACGGTGTGTCCCGGCGAACACGTGTTTACGGGACCCGACAGCGTTTACCGCGTCGTGTGGTGGGATCCGCACGCGCTCGATTTGAGCGTCGAAACCTCAATCGGCGTCCACCGCGAGTCGCTTATCGTCAAGGATGTTCCGCAGTCGGTCCTCGCCGAGGGTTTACGCGAGTACAACGACTGGCGCGACGCGCGCGAGCGGGCAATCGCGACGGGATCGGCGGCGTCGCTTGCCGTCCGGACGGCAACCGAAGTGGCCGCGGATCCGATGATGTTGGCGCCAGAGTTCGCGTGTGAGACGGTCGACCTGCGCTCTAGGTCTCAATCTGCCGCGACTGGCGGCGTGCGGTTCGGCGAGCTCGTGCACGCGCTGCTGGCGTCCGCGACTCTCGACGCTGACCGCGCCACCTTGCAGGCGCTCGCCGAGGTTCACGGACGCGCCGTGTCGGCCACGGCGGAAGAAATTTCGGTGGCGGTCGCGGCCGTTGAGCGCGTGCTCGGCAGCCGGCTGCTCGGCCGCGCGCGCGCGGCCCAGGCGCGCGGCGCCTGCCGTCGCGAGACTCCCGTCACGTGCGTGGCCGCCGGCGGATCGCTCGTCGAAGGTGTCGTCGATCTCGCGTTCGAAGAGCGCGGCGCGTGGATCGTCGTCGACTACAAAACCGATCGCGAGATCGCGGCGGCCGGCGAAGAACGATATCGGCGGCAGCTCGCGATCTACGCGTCTGCGGTTGCGCAAGCCACTGGAACGCCCGCACACGGAATCTTGGTGCGGGTGTAGTCGATGATTTGGTGAATTCGCGAATTGGTGAGTTTGATTCACCACTTCACCGACTCGCCAACTCACCAATTCGCCGTATTGGAATGAGGCTTGCTCACCGTAGCCCGGACCCACAATCTCGTATGCGCATCGCACTCGTCGCACCTCCATTTATCGCTGTTCCGCCGGCTCGCTACGGTGGAACAGAGTTGTTCGTTGCCCATCTTGCCGCCAGACTTCACACACTCGGCCATGAAGTAACGGTGTACGCGAACGGCGACTCGCGCATGCGGTGCGAGCTCAAGTGGCGCTACCGGCACGCGCACTGGCCCGTGAAGGATCCGGGCGCCGGTCAGCTCAAGAACGCGGATCACACGGCATGGGCGCTGCACGATGCCGTGACGTATGCGGACGTCGTGCACATCAACGACGCCGTGGCGGTTCCGTTCACGACATTCTTCGACACGCCGACGGTCCTGACGCTTCATCACCCCCACGAGCCTGCGCTGTCGGATCTGTACGCGAGATATCCGGCGATTCAGTACGTGGCGATCAGCGCCGCGCAGGCGCGCCGTGAACCGATGCCGCGCGTAGAGGTGGTGCACCACGGGATCGCGCTCGACGACTACATGCTCGGTGTCGAAAAGGACGACTATGTGGTGTTCCTCGGCCGCATGGCGCCCTGTAAGGGGCCGCATCTTGCAATCGAGGCGGCCCGTCGTGCCGGCGTGCGGCTGAAGCTGGCCGGCGAGGTGCAGCCGATCTACCGCGCGTATTGGGAAGAGCAGGTCCTGCCGCACATCGGCGGCGAGATCGAATACGTCGGTGAAGCGGATCTCGCGCAGAAAAACGCGCTGTTGTCCCGCGCGCGCGCGCTGCTGTTTCCGATCCAGTGGCAGGAGCCCTTCGGCCTCGCGATGGTCGAAGCGATGGCGTGCGGAACCCCCGTCCTTGCGTTTGCGGGCGGCTCGGTCGAGGAAATCGTGCGCGACGGCGTGAGCGGCTGGATCTGCCGCGATGTGGACGACATGGCGGCGCGTCTCGCAGCGCCGGCCATTTCACCCGCGTCGTGCCGCGACTGGGCCGCCCGACACTTTTCGTGCGAGCGGATGGTGGACAGGTACCTCGAGGTGTACGAAGACGCGATGGGCCTTGCGCCGGTCGGCGCGATGGCCGACCGTTTCAGCGCCGCCGCCGTCGCGCGCGAGGCAGCCGCTCCACAAGAGTGATGGACGACGTCATCCAGGTCCAGGACCAGTTCTACATCCTGGCGACCGCGTCGCGCGCCGGCGAGCGAACGGCGGTCCTACAGCACGACGACACGTTCGCGGTGTTCGACCTGCACGGCGACATCGGCATGTTCGGCGCCGGCGAGCAGGGGCTGTACCACGAGGGCACGCGCTACCTCTCGCGCTTCCGCCTCCGGCTGAACGGCCTGCGGCCGCTGCTGCTCAGCGCTCGGGTGAAAGAAGACAACGAGCTGTTCGGCGCCGACCTCACCAATCCTGACCTGCCGCTCGACGAACCCGACGTGGTGCTGTCGCGCGATATCGTCCATCTGTTTCGCGGGCGCTTCCTCTGGGACGGCACGTGCCACGAGCGGGTCCGGCTGTGGAACTACGGCCGCGCCAACGTCCGTATCGCGCTCACCTTCGACTTCGACGCTGATTTTGCCGACATCTTCGAGGTTCGGGGGACGCGGCGCGAGCGGCGTGGCACACGGCTCGATCCGGTCGCGAGTGATCGCGAGCTGCGCTTCGGTTACCACGGCCTCGATGGCGAGACGCGGTGGACGATTGTCGAGTGGAGCGAAGCGCCGTCCGGTGTGGCGGGCGGCGTGATCCGATTCGACTACGACCTGCCGCCGCAGAAGCCTGTATCGGTCTCGCTCGCGATCCGCTGCGAGCGCGAGCGCCGGCCGGTCGCGCCGCGCGCGTTCGAACCTGCGATGACCGAAGCCGTTGCCGCGCTCGAGCGCGCGCGCGCCGATTACGCGACGGTCGAAACCTCGAGCGAGCGGTTCAACCACTGGGCACGACGATCGGCCGCCGATCTGCGGATGCTCGTCAGCCGCACGCCGCACGGCGAGTACCCGTATGCCGGCGTGCCATGGTTCAGCACCCCGTTCGGCCGCGATGGGCTCATCACCGCGCTGCAGACGCTGTGGATCAACCCCCAGCTCGCGCGCGGCGTGCTCGGCTACCTCGCGGCGACGCAGGCCGACGCCGTCAACGTCGCCCAGGACGCCGAGCCTGGCAAGATTCTGCACGAG
>Ga0066709_100003767_pt1 | contig 11821 bp, 8 predicted proteins | sample GraSoiAngelo_158_FD_79665 | JGI IMG/M metagenome (GOLD analysis project Ga0066709, IMG submission 79665) | Grasslands soil microbial communities from the Angelo Coastal Reserve, California, USA - 14_1009_16_30cm | ecosystem: Environmental > Terrestrial > Soil > Grasslands | place: USA... | reverse complement strand
TGGGATACGGCCGCGCACCAAACGCCGCCAGCGAGCCCCAGAACGACGAGGTGAAGCCCACGGGAATGCTAGGCCCGGCGTCGCTGAACGGCTGAACAATGTCTCCCGTCAGCCGCTGGAAACGGTTGATGTCCCCCCAGGGCGTCTTCCAGGTGCCAAAATCTTCGGTGAGCTTATCCGAGGCTTCCGCCAGCGCTTGCAGCAAAACGTCCGCCGCAACTTTGGTGCAGACGTAGTCGCTGAGGTAGATGCCCGCCTTCCGCGCGTCCGGGCCGACGCGGCGCTGCAGGACGTCTCCCCAAAAGACAGCGAGCGAAGTGGGCACGGATGTTGTCCCCCAGCGGAAATCCCACTCGCGCAACGTGGCAATCTGTTCCGTGGTCTTTGCCTGCAACGGAGCTTTCACCGGATCGTCGCCCGGCGTCTCTTCCCAGGCCTTGATCAGCGCCGGGACCGGCCTCTCAAACCACATCAGATAGCTGTCGTAGGCGGCGGAGATGAGCGAGTCGACCGCGAAATCTTTCTTTCCTTGCAGCACGCGGATGGCGTGGAGTCCGCGCGCGGTTTCTCCCCCCGTTTCGACGTACACCGGAAAGTCTTCCTTCTTCGGACTGTCCGGCCCCGCCGCCGACCACGGCCAATTGTTCGAGTTGTAGAGCCAGCCGCTTTTGGGATTCAGAAGATGCGGCGTTTCATCTACCGAAAGAAGGCCGTGCCAGTCGGTCGCGGGATTGCTGCCATCCACGGGCTTGGTCCAGTCAAAGCTGGAATCGCGCCGGGGAATGAAGTTGCCGTGAAAGTAGGCGACGTCGCCATCGGCATCCGCGAAAACCGTGTTGTTCGACGAGTTGGTGTGAAGCTCCATGGTTTCGCGGAACGCTTTGTAGCTTTTCGCTTTGGTGCGGGAATACGACTGCGTCAGCGCCTTTATGGGCTCGTTCATCAGCCGGATGGTCAGCCACTTGCCGTCGGATTCGCCGATCACGGGACCGTGTTTCGTGCGGTACACGGTGAACTTTTTCTCGGCCATGCCATTGCCGGCTTTGTACGGCACGGTGATTTCGCCGATGGCGACCGGAAGCTCTTGCTGGCCGTATTTGTAATAGAACCGGCCGCCTTTTTCCTGCACCGATTCGAGATAAAAGCTGAGTGCGCTCACGCCGCTCGACGTGTGCATCCAGCCGGCACGGTCGTTGAATCCTTGATAAACGAAAAACTGGCCCCAGGTCACCGCTCCGTAGGCGTCGAGGCCTTCCTCGCTCACCATTTGCAATTCGGAGCGGAAGAAAAACGAGGTGTGCGGATTGATGAGCAGCAGAGCGTGATGATCCACGGTGTTTGAGGGCGCGATGGCCATGCCGTTCGAGCCGCCCGGTTCCTCGATGTCGTCGTCAAAGGCCGGCGCGTTTTCGCTTACGTGAACCTTGCCATAGAACGACTCGAGCTGGCTCAGGTTCACGCGCTCGATGTCGCCTCCGATGCTGCCCTCCGTGAACGTCAGGACCATCCACGGCTCGAATCTCTGGATCACGCGCGGCTTGACCTCGGGATGTTTCGATAAGTAGAAATTCAGGCCGTCGGCCCACGCGTTCATCAGTTTTTTCAGCCACTTCGGGCTTGCGGCGTAATCTTTTTTTATCGCCTCGGGATCGATGAAAAGTTTCATCCGCAAATCCTGATAGATTTTGGATTCGCCTTCGGCTTCGGCGAGCCGGCCCATCGCGTTGATGTAGTTGGTCTCGACGCGATTGAAATCGTCTTCCGCCTGCGCGTAAATCATCCCGAAGATGGCGTCGGCATCCGTTTTTCCGTAGACGTGCGCAATGCCCCAGTCATCGCGGATGATCGTAACATTGCGTGCCTCTTGCTCCCAGCGTGCTGCCTCCGGCGCATTGACGGGCTTCGCCGTTTTCTGTGCGCTGGCTGCCTGTTTCGCTTGCGGTGTGTTCGCTGCCCGCGACCCGAACGATGACCCCGCAAACGTGGGCGATGCTGCAAGAAGAAAAACAAGGACACACTTTTTCATAAATTCCCTATCGTGTGAGCCAGCATTCGATGCGACTGAGTTCTACCGTCAAACATCTCGCTCGACAGCGCAAGCCTAACACACACTCACGGCGCCACAATTGATTCACGTTCATAAGCATTTCTGAAGCGTTGTTTGTGAGCTCCCACAGGTTCGTCAACCGCGCACTTCGTCCCCCGTTCCTTTACACGGCCTCCGCGCAATCTGCTACGATTTCGCTATGAGAAAGACAGCCCTTTACAACTGCAATCTTCTGTTGTGGGCTTTCCTGTTTGTCAGCGTCGCGCCTGCGCAAACCGCCACCGGCTCCCTGGAATTTACCGCGCGGATCACCCCCACCGCCGCCCGGCCCGAGCCCGTACGGCAGTTCACTTTTTACCTTCTCACCAGGAGCTACGCCGAGATCGTCAAGGAAGCCGAAGAGAAGGATCCCGCCCCAGCGCGCGACGCCTTTATCGACAGCCTGACGGTTTCTCCCGAGTTGCGCACGTGGCTCAAGGGTCACGATACCTTCGACCTCGCTTCCCCGGACGTTGACAAGCTGCTCTCCCCGGATGACATCCTCCACGTTCCGGAATTCCTGCTCGCCTACCAGCGCAATAACAGCGGCGGCGTCACCTCCGGCCTCCCCAAGCCCAAGTACACGGACACGATGCGCGCAGAGCATCCCGAGAAATACGAAAAGCTTAAACAGGATTACATGACTGCTCTTCTGAAATTCGTCCGCGCGCATCCGGAAACGGTTTCGGGCGTCGAACTGGAATTGGACGGAGTCAATCCGCAGAGAAAGTGGGACGCGCTCCAGAGCGCGCGCCGCAAACGCATTCAGCGAACAGCGCCTGACCTCGCGCAACTGAAATTTCTCGCTGCCAAGGTCGACACCGATCTCGAAGGCCACGCCTCCGTTTCCAGCCTGGCTCCCGGCGACTATTGGATTTCTTCGCTGAACCTGGATGCCAATGCGGGGGACATGCGCGTCCATTGGGACGTGCCGGTGAAGATCGAGGCGGGCCGAGCCGCTCGCGTGGAGCTTTCGAACCTGAATACCACCGAAGGAATCAGCTCCAATCCCTGAGGGGGGAATGGCGCCGTTATGGGCACGCCTCTCCATTGGTTCCTTTTCAACGTTTGCGTCCTCGTTGCGATTGTGCTGGATCTGCGCGTTTTTCACCGGCACGCACACAAAGTTGGGCTGCGCGAGGCGGCCATTTTCAGTTTTGGCTGGATTGGGATTTCCGTGCTCTTCGGACTGGGAGTGTTTTATTTTCGCGGGGAGCAGCCGGCACTCGAATTTTTCACCGGCTATCTGATCGAGAAAGCTCTCAGTGTCGACAACCTGTTTCTTTTTCTGGTGATCTTCCGCGCGTTTGCAGTGGATGACCGCCTGCAGCACCGCCTTCTGGAGTGGGGAGTGGTGGGCGCTCTGGTAATGCGCGGAATCATGATCGCTGTGGGCGCGGAATTAGTGGAACATTTTTCCTGGGTTCTGTACGTGCTCGGCGGATTCCTGGTGTACGCGGGAATTCGAATGTTCTTCAAGAAAGAGGACGTGCACCCCGAAAAGAGCAGGATTGTGGGTTTCGCGGGCCGGCATTTGCGCTTGTTGCGGGAGTACAATGGCGAGAACTTTTTTGTGCGCAAAGGAGGGAAATGGTTTGCGACACCGCTGTTGCTCGTGCTGCTTGTTGTGGAAATCACGGACGTAACTCTGGCCGTCGACTCCATTCCCGCGGTGTTCGGAATTACGCGCGATCCTTTTATCGTGTACACGTCAAACGTGCTGGCGATTCTTGGTTTGCGCGCGCTCTATTTTCTGCTGGCAGGAGTTATCGACCGGCTGCGTTATTTGGATGAAGGGCTGGCGGTTGTGCTGGTTTTTATCGGTGGAAAAATGATTGGCGAGCGCTGGGGACACATTCCGGTGGACGTTTCGCTTGCCGTTGTTGGCGGCGTGTTGCTGCTTGCGCTGCTCGCTTCGGTCCTGATGCCCGGCAAGAAAAAAGACAAAGCTCAATCTTCTTCAAACATTACTTCGTCGACGTAACACCACATCCAACTCTCGCCGGGCTCCTGCGAGCGAACCACGGGATGCTTTGTGGCGTGAAAATGCTTCGTGGCGTGTTTATTCTTCGAGGAGTCGCAGCAGCCAACGTGACCGCAACTCAGGCACAAACGCAGATGCACCCAACTGTCGCCCATTTTTAGGCATTCTTCGCAACCCTTGGTCTGCGGTTTTACTTTCTTAATCTGATCGAGGTGGGTACAGGTATCGGCCATGCGGGTCTCCTTTGATTCGCACTGTGCGAATCACATTGCCGCTTGAATGGGAATGCGCACCTGGAAACGAGTGTCGCCGGGAACGGATTTGACGGTGACCAGGCCGCGCATTTTTTGGACGATGCGGTGCACCACGTCCAGACCGAGCCCCGTGCCTTCGCCCACACCTTTGGTGGTGAAAAATGGCTCAAAGATGCGGGATTGCACTTCCGGCGGGATGCCCGGCCCATTGTCAACGATTTCCACGAGCATGTATTCATTTTCGCGGACGGCGCGAATGAGAAGTTTTCCGGTATCGCCCATGGCATCGGCGGCATTGTCAATGAGATTGGTCCACACCTGATTCAATTCGCTGCCGTAAGCCATCACTTTGGGCAAGTCGGGAGCGTAATCGCGCGTTACTAGGATGCCGCGCTTCAGTTTGTGGTGCATGATGGTCAGCGTGGTCTCCAGGCTGGACTTGATGTCCACTTCCTGGAGCGGGGCCTGATCCATGAATGAATATTCTTTAATCGCTTTGATGAGACCGGAAATGCGCGTGGTGCTGTTCTCGAGCTCGGAGGCAATGCGCTCCATTTCGAGGAGCGTGGCGAAGCGGGTCAGCTCCGGTCCGAGGGCAGCGCCTGCGGCTCCCGCAAAGCTTTCGAGCTGCTCGTTCGTTAAGTTCGCATCCGTGAGAAGCGGAGCAAGCTTCCAGGCATCTGTTACGCCACGGGCCTCGAGCCACGACTGAACAGCATCCTGCCGATCGGCGCGGGCGAATTCGTCTTTATAATCCGCGGGTTTCAAGGAAGCACGAATTTCGTCTTCGTGCTTGGCCAGCAAACCGCAATCTTCGGCCCGGAGCGCGGAATTGCGGCCGGCAACCCGGAGACGTTCGAGGCAATCCCGCAGTGCAGCGGCAGAGCGCCGAGCCGCCGCAGCGGGGTTATTTAGTTCGTGAGCGAGCCCGGCGGACAGTTTTCCGAGGGCAGCAAGCTTTTCTCTCTGCTGTTCCTCGCGAGTGACGTTTCGAACGCGATCCGTCAGCAATCCCACGAGGCGCTGAGAGAGTTCCGGCATGCGCTGAAAGAGTTCGGGAAACTTGCTTGCCGGAAAGGCGAGCGTGCGCATGGGGAGAACCGCACGCACGGTGACGAAGAAGTTCTTCATCCGGGAAAACGGCAGGACGCCGGTGACGTCGCCCACTCGTGCGCTGTAGACAGGGCCATCGGCGGGACCGCTTTCGCGGCGAGCGCGCAATTCTCCTTCGAGGATGACGAACATGGTGTCCGCTGGCGCGCCTTCCTTGACCGTGACTTGACCGACCGGTGTGTGGCGCTCCTCGGATTGCGCGACAAACCATTCGAGGTCGTCCTGGTGCTGATCCGCGAACGCAGGGACTTTTCGCAAATCCGCTACGAGGGCTTCGATGCGCGCTTGATTCATTACCCCGCTCATTGGACCTTCGCCAGATACTGGTGCATAAACTGAACAACGACCGCGCCTTCGCCCACGCCCGAAGCGACGCGCTTGACGGAGCCATGGCGCACATCGCCAACGACAAAAATTCCCGGGACGTTGGTTTCGAGCAAAGTGGGATCGCGCGGAAGCGTCCACGTTTCAGGCCGCTTGCCATCGCGGATGAGATCCGGGCCGGAAAGGATAAAGCCGCGGTCGTCGCGCTCAACGACAGTGCCGAGCCATGCGGTGCTGGGTTGCGCGCCGATAAAGATGAAAAGACTGGTGGCCGGCAACTCTTTGGTTTCGCCGGAAGGCGAGCAAAGAACCGTGATACCACTAAGGCGGGCTTCGCCGTGGACGCCAACAACGCTCGTCTGGGTCCAAACTTCGATCTTGGGAGTCTTTTCGATTTGTTCGATTAGGTAATGCGACATGGTGCTGGCGAGGGAGTTGCCGCGGACCAGCATGACCACTTTTTCCGCAAACTTGGAGAAATGCATGGCGGCTTGCCCCGCGGAGTTCGCTCCGCCAATAACATAAACGGTTTCGCCCTTACACGAGATGGCTTCGGATGTTCCGCCACCATAATAAACGCCAGCGCCCTGAAGCCGATCGATTCCCGGCACGTCCAAGGTGCGCCACTGCACGCCCATGGCGAGGAGAAGGACATGACAAGAGATTTCTGAGCCGTCGGCAAGTTTTAAGTAACGATAGGGCCCTTCGGTTCGAATGCCCGTTGCTTCCTGCGGGGAAAGAATCTCCACCCCAAAACGCTTCGCTTGAGCGACGGCACGGCGGGCCAAATCGCTGCCAGTGAGGCCGGAAGGAAAGCCGAGGTAATTCTCGATGCGCGAACTGAGGCCAGCCTGGCCGCCGGGAGCTTCGCGTTCGATGATGACGGTGCGCAGACCTTCGCTGGCACCGTAGACCGCGGCGGCGAGTCCCGCGGGACCGCCGCCCACGATGGCCAGGTCATAGAAATTAGTTTGGGCGCGCGTACGCAGGCCAATCTTGTCGGCGACGGCAGGAAGCGGCGGCTCGGCGAGACGCGCGCCATCAGGAAACAGGATGAGCGGGAGGGTTTGCGCCTCCGGGCCAAGGGAATTCAGGAGGCCGCGTACTTCCGGGTCGCTTTCGGCGAGCTCCACGTCAATCCATTGATAAGGCACTTGATTGCGGGCAAGGAAATCGCGCAACTCGTACGAGCGATTGGACCAGCGCGTGCCAAGTACGCGGATGCCCTCGTACGGGGGGCGAAATGCGGAGGTCCATTCATGGAGCAGGTCGTCCAGGGCGGGATACAATTTTTCTTCGGGAGGATCCCATGGCTTCATGAAGTAGTAGTGGACGCGGGCCTCGTTGATGGCATCGATCGCGGCGCTGGTATCCGCATAAGCGGTAAGGAGTGCACGCTTGGCCAGCGGATGAAGTTCCACGGCCTCCGAAAGAAAGCCAACGCCGTCCATTCCGGGCATGCGCTGATCCGCAAGAAGAAGGGCGACGGGATTGTTGCGGGCTTTGAGTTCGCGCAGCGTGGTTATAGCGGCGCTGCCCGAGTTGGCGCGCATGACGCGGTAGCGGTCCCCATAACGGCTGCGCAAATCCCGCTCGATGGCGCGCAAGACTTCCGGGTCGTCGTCGACCGTGAGCAAGACTGGTTTTGGCATACCCCTCAGATGAACTGAAAGCTGAATTCGTTGCGTCTTCGGGCGGCTGCCGGGAGCGGCACAGCTTCTTTTCGCCGCGTCCTCACGCTACAATCTCTAACGCTGCCATGTCCAGTCCTCTAGCTACAGCGATCGCGGGGCTGTCTTCTCCCGACCTGTCCACAAGGCAGGCCGCGACCACAGAAATCTACCAACTCGGGCGCGCAGCCGCGGGAATCGCGGTTTCCGCCTGGTGGGCCGACGACGAACTTTCTACGCTGCTGCTTGCTCCCAAACCTGCGATAACGGTTGGGCTCGCGGTGCAACGCGAGACTTTCAACCGGATTCGCATTGCCAATGGCACGCCGAGGCTTGCGGAAGTGCCGCCGGATCAAGACGTCGAGGAATTCGAACTCCATTTCTCTGACGAGACCCTGCTGGATATTCTCACCACGCGGGAGCCCGGCGGCTCCGGAGCCGTCGCAAAGTACTTGGCCAAGTTTGGGGAGGGTGTGCAGCAGGTGGAGTTTCGTTGTGCGAACGTGGATCGCGCCACGGAAATCCTGAAAGACAAGTTCGGAATTGCTCCCGTTTACGCCGCCACGCGGCCGGGAGCGGATGGCACGCGCGTCAACTTCTTTCTCGTTGGGTCTCCGGACGGGGGCAAAGTGTTGATTGAACTTTACCAGGAGCTGCTTAAGGCTCAGTCCTGAGAGCGGCCTGCGTCTGTTCGTGCATTAACTCCGTTAGAGGCGCGGAGCAGTTTCCCAGAAAGTTCAACTATCCCCGTAAACGGGGATGGCGGCGCCGTGAATGACCTTGGCGTCGTCGCCGCACAAGAACAAGATGACGCGCGCAATGTCCTGGGGTTTTGGCCATTTGGAGAAATCCGCTTTTGGCATGGCTTTGCGGTTGGGCTCCGTGTCGATGATGCTGGGGAGAATCGTGTTCACGCGCACGCCGGTGCCTTTTAAGTCCGCGGCAAGAGAATCGAGCATCGCTACAGCCGCGGCTTTAGAAGCGGCGTAAGCGGAAGCCCCGGCGGCGTGGTCGAAGGCTGCTTTGGAGGCGACGTTCACGATAGACCCGCGCCCCCGTTTCAGCATCGCGGGAACCGCGGCACGTGACAGCGCGTAGCCCGAGCGAAGATTCAAGTTCAACATCTGCTCGAACAGTTTCGTTTCCATCTCCCACAATTTCAAGCCGCCTGCGTAACCTCCGACGGTATTTACCATCGCGTCCAGATAGCCATGTTTGGCAAGGATTCTCTCCACGAGCTGCCGCACAGCTGCTTCGTCAGTAACATCGACTTCATGACCTTGGAGGCGAGTAGCATTAGCAGACGCGGCGTTCTTGAACGCTTCCCATTCAGGCTGATTGCGATAGGTAACGGCAACCATGGCGCCCTCCTCGAGAAAGGCCGAAGCTACGGCGCGCCCCAATCCGCCGGTGCCACCGGCTACGAGAACCACGCGGCATTCGAATCTCGCACTCATTGCTACACCTCCAGCAAGGGCACGTTACTCTCCGCTTTGTTCGAGGAGTTTCGCGACGAGGCCGGTCCATCCAGTTTGATGGCTGGCTCCAAGGCCGGCACCGTTGTCGCCATGGAAGTACTCATAGAATAGAATCAAGTCGCGCCAATGGGGATCGCTCTGAAAAACTTCCGTTCCACCGGCGACGGGGCGGCGGCCGGTGCGATCGCGTAAAAAAATGAGGACCAGACGGCGAGAGATTTCCGCGGCTATCCGCCAGAGGTCGGATTCCCGGTTCCAATGTGTGGGGCACTCGACTTTGAAGTCTTCACCGTAGTAGTGGTGCAACAGCTGAAGGGATTCGACCAGGAGATAGTTCACAGGAAACCAGATGGGGCCGCGCCAGTTCGAATTGCCGCCGAACAGGCCAGTGCCCGATTCCGCGGGTTCATACGCGACACGGCTGATATTTCCGTTGACCTGCACCTCATAGGGATGATCCAGGTGAAAACGGGACAGGGCACGCACTCCATAAGGAGAGAGAAACTCGTCTTCATCCAGCATGCGCTCGAGGACCCGCTTCAATTGCTTGCGATTCACAAGGGACAAGAGCCGGCGCACGCCGCGCGCGGAACGCTGGGTCATTTCGATGTGTTCGGGGACGTCGGCGTGATTGTCCATAAACCACTGCATGCGGCGCTTGAAGCCAGGAAGGCGGTCGACGATCTCCGGCTCGAGAGTTTCCACACCGAAGAGCGGGATGAGCCCCACCATGGAACGAATCTTCAGGAAGTGCTGGCTGCCGTCGGGCAAACGAAGCACGTCGTAGTAGAAGCCGTCTTCGTTGTCCCACAACGCCATGCCGTCAATGCCGATGTCGTTCATGGCGTGGGCGATGTAAACGAAGTGCTCAAAGAACTTGCTGGCGACATCTTCGTAGGCGGGATCTTCCTTGGCGAGTTCCAGTGCAATAGCCAGCATGTTCAGGCAGTACATCCCCATCCAACTGGTGCCGTCGGACTGTTCCAGATGCCCGCCGGTGGGAAGTGGGGCGGAACGATCAAAGACTCCGATGTTGTCGAGGCCGAGGAAGCCGCCCTGGAAGATGTTGGCGCCGTCAGGATCCTTGCGATTGATCCACCAGGTGAAATTCAGAAGGAGCTTGTGAAAAACTCTTTCGAGGAACGCGCGGTCGGCGACGCCCCGGACGCGGCGCTCGATTTTGTAAACGCGCCAAGCGGCCCAGGCATGAACGGGAGGATTCACGTCGCTGAAAGCCCATTCGTAGGCAGGTAATTGCCCATTGGGATGCATGTACCACTCACGAAGCAAAAGGATGAGCTGCTCCTTGGCGAAATCGGGATCAACCAGTGCGATGGGAATGCAATGAAAGGCGAGATCCCAGGCGGCGTACCATGGGTATTCCCACTTGTCAGGCATGGAAATGATGTCTTCGTTGTAGAGCTGCGCCCAATCCTTGTTGCGGCCCTTCTTGCGCTCTTCGGGAGGCTTGGGCCCGGCGGGATCGCCTTCGAGCCACGCGCGAACCTCATAATGATAGAACTGCTTGGACCAGAGCATACCGGCAAAGGACTGGCGCATGACGGCTTTGGCGTCAGCGGACAGGTTTTTTGGGATACGTGATTCGTAGAACTCGTCGGCTTCTTTTTGGCGCGTGGCGAAGAGGGCGTCAAACCCGGCAGCAAAATCGTTGGTGCCGGGGACGCCTTGGGCGCGCTCGGCATGGCCCGGCGAAGTGATGATGCCGGTCCCTGGCGAGTTGGTGTCCAGGCCCGCGAGCGGCTCGATGTCAGTGAGGCGGAGCTTCAGTGTGACGGAGGCGCCGGGCGCAAGGTGAAGGGGATAATGAGCGGCCACTTTCGTTCCCATGAGATCGGGATTGACGGCGAATTTGTTGCCCTGAACAAGGTATTCGTGGAAGGCGTCTTTGACGTACGCGCAGCGGTTCTTGCCGTTGAAGAGGCGGACGTAATTTGTCTCGTTCTCCGTGAAGAGCATGCCGGGATTGCCGGCGCACAGGAGCCAGCGTTTGCCGTACTGCCAGTGCTGTAGCTCGACGCAGGAGCTTCCGGGGACGCTGGCGGCGGCGCGGGCAATGGGGCGGCGCAGATCTTTGCCCCAGGACCAGGTGTTGCGAAACCAGAATTGCGGAAGGACATGGAGCGGGGCGGCTTCCGGGCCGCGATTGACGGCGGTGATGCGAATGAGGATGTCTTCCACATCCGCCTTGGCGTATTCAACGAGGAGATCGAAGTAGCGGTTTTCGGAAAAGACTCCGGTATCGAGCAGTTCGAATTCGGGCTGGCGCCGGCCACGGCGGCGGTTTTCTTCGACGAGAAATTCGTAGGGAAATTCGGCCTGCGGATATTTGTAGAGCATGCGCATGTAACTATGCGTGGGAGTCGAATCGAGATAGAAGTAGCACTCCTTCACGTCTTCGCCGTGATTGCCCTGATTGCCGGTGAGGCCGAAGAGTCGTTCCTTGAGGATGGGATCGCGGCCGTTCCATGACGCGAGCCCGAAGCACATCATCTGGTGACGGTCGCTGATTCCGCCAATGCCGTCTTCGCCCCAGCGGTACGCGCGCGACCGGGCGTGGTCGTGCGGGAAATACTCCCACGCCGTACCGTCCGGGCTGTAATCTTCGCGGACGGTGCCCCACTCGCGCTCGGAAAGATACGGTCCCCAGCGCTTCCAATGCTTCTTGCGGGTGCGCGCTTCTTCGAGGCGCTGGTCTTCCGTGGTTGAGATTCGTGGCATGGGCGACGAGCCTTTCGATGAAAAGCACCTGCTATGGTCGCACTTTTTCGTGAATAACGAAGACAGCGTTTAGAGTGAGTGCTCGTTCCAGCAATTCAGAAGAATCTTTACGAATACAGCAGACTGGTGTCAGCGCACAAGCATGACAACTCCTTAAGGCAGTTGACGGGACC
>Ga0066709_100003766_pt1 | contig 11823 bp, 10 predicted proteins | sample GraSoiAngelo_158_FD_79665 | JGI IMG/M metagenome (GOLD analysis project Ga0066709, IMG submission 79665) | Grasslands soil microbial communities from the Angelo Coastal Reserve, California, USA - 14_1009_16_30cm | ecosystem: Environmental > Terrestrial > Soil > Grasslands | place: USA... | reverse complement strand
CCGCGCGCCGGCTCGACGGCGAATGCCGTCGAGCCTCGCCCGGATCCGGTCGGCAGCGGCGGGGTCGATCTTCAGCAGGGCGTCCCGGATCACCCACGCCCGATGACCGTCGTTGGTTTCCGCCGCCTGGCTCGCCTCCGCGTCGAGGAACGCGGTCGTCGCGGCAAGATCGACGGCAGCCATCGATCTCAGCGCCCAGGCGAGCGCCTTCTGGACATCTGGCTCGGCATCGCCGATGAGCTCGCCGATCAGCCCGAGACCGTGCCGGGCGACCTCGGGATCCCGGCCGCGCCGGCGATCGATGAACGGCATCGTCGCAATCGTGCTGCCGACCAGCCGGCGCTCCCAGCGCGAAGGGCTGTAGACGAGCTGCTCGAGCTCGGCCCAGCGGTATGGCTCGTTCAGGATGCCCTTCCCGACGGGGTGGGCCAGGCTGTCGACCGTAATCCAGTCCCCGGCGTCACGAGACGCGCGGCGGATCAGCTGCCACGCTCGCTCCGTGTCGTCGACGACGAGGCGCTCGAGCAGGCCGAACGCGAACCAGCGGGCCTCGAGCTTCGATTCGCGAGACAGCCGATCGGCCACCTCCAGCCAGCCCGAGGTGCGCTCGCTGCGAGTCGCCTCTCGGAAGCCGCGCCGAACGGCCTCGATCAGGGGCCAGCGGACGCCGTGGCGATCGCCGATCCCGGGAGCGATCCGCCGTTGACCCTCGAGGTAGGCGGGGTCCGCCAGGTCGGCCAGCCCAGCCCGGAGAGCCGTCGCGAAGGCCGCCGGGTCGCCGATCTCGTCGGCGAGTCGGGCGCCGAGGGCCTCGGCCTCGGGGCGGCGATCTGCGACGAAGGCGTTGGCCTCGGCCGTGATCGGGCTGAGGGTCGCGGCGGTGGGGCTCATGCCGGGCGACCTTCGTTCGCCGCGGCCGGAGCCAGGCGAAATCGGTAGCGGGCCTGGAGCTCGCGCTTGCGCTCGTCGCCCGCGGCGACGTAGCTCGCCTCGCCGGTCGCAAGGAGCTCGCCGGTCGCCGGATCGACGATCCGGCTCGTCGTCTGGATGATCCGCCGGCGGTTCGCCGTGACCCAGCCCTCGGCCCGGACCCTCGTCCCGAGGCGGACCGGCTTCTTGAAGTCGACGCTCAGGCGTGCGGTCAGGCCCCAGTTGTCGGTCGTGGCGAGGGACCAGGCCATCACCTCGTCCAGGACCGTGCAGACGATCCCGCCATGGGCGATCCCATCCCAGCCCTGGAACCGGTCGGCCAGGACGAGCTCGGTCCAGCACCGCTCGCCATCCACGTGGAGGTCGAGATGAAGGCCGCCCTCGTTGAGGGAGCCGCAGGCGAAGCAGTTGTGCGGCTCGACCTCGATCAGCAGCTCGCCCGTCGGCCCGCCCGCGCCATCCTTGGCGACCGCAGCCACCGTTTCGGTGATACCGGTGCGCCGGTCGGTGACCTCAGACGTCAAGGTTGCGCACCTTGCGGGCCTCGGTCTTGATGAATTCCTTGCGCGGGGCGACCTTCTCGCCCATCAGCATCGTGAAGATCGCGTCAGCCTCGGCGGCGTCATCGATCTCCGCCCGGAGGAGCGTCCGGGTCTCGGGGTTCATCGTCGTCTCCCAGAGCTGCTCGGCGTTCATCTCGCCGAGGCCCTTGAACCGCTGGACGGAGACGTTCTTGCGGTCCATCTCCTTGACGATCCGGTCGCGCTCCTTCTCGCTCTGCGCATAGCGCGTCAGCTTCCCGGTGGAGATCCGGTAGAGCGGGGGCTGGGCGACGTACAGGTAGCCCTGCTCGATGACCTGCGGCATGTGCCGGTAGAAGAACGTCAGCAGCAGCGTCCGGATGTGGGCCCCGTCGACGTCGGCGTCGGTCATGATGATGATCCGGTGGTAGCGCAGCTTCGTGATGTCGAAGCTGTCACCGATCCCCTCGATGCCGGCGCCGAGCGCGATGATCAACGGCCGGACGTTCTCGCTCGCGACGATCTTGTCGAGCCGGGCCTTCTCGACGTTGAGGAGCTTGCCGCGGAGGGGGAGGATCGCCTGGAAGCGGCGATCGCGACCCTGCTTGGCAGAGCCGCCGGCAGAGTCGCCCTCGACGATGTACAGCTCGCTCCGAGCCGGGTCGCGCTCCTGGCAGTCGGCCAGCTTGCCCGGCAGCGACAGGCCGTCGAGGGCGCCCTTGCGGATCACGAGGTCGCGCGCCTTGCGGGCGGCTTCGCGGGCGCGTGCCGCGGTCAGGCACTTCTCGATGATCCGGCGGCCATCGCCCGGGTTCTCGTCGAGGTACTGGCCGAGTGCCTCGGCGACCGCGGTCTGGACCTGGCCCTTCAGCTCGGCGTTGTTGAGCTTGGCCTTCGTCTGGCTCTCGAACTGCGGCTCGGTGAGCTTCACGCTGATGACGGCGGTCAGCCCCTCGCGGACGTCGTCGCCCGACAGGTTCGGATCGGCGTCGCGAAGGACGCCGGCGCGTCGGGCCCAGTCGTTCAGGGAGCTCGTCAGCGCCGCGCGGAAGCCGGTGACGTGCGTTCCACCGTCGACGGTGTTGATGCTGTTAGCGAACGACAGGACGTTCTCCGTGTACGAGTCGTTGTACTGGAGAGCGACCTCGACGACCGTCGTCTTGTCGCGCTGCTCGACGTAGATCGGCCGGTTGTGGAGGACCTCCTTGTTCCGGTTCAGGTGCCGGACGAATGACTGGATGCCGCCCTCGAAGTAGAACGACCGCTCGCGCTCGACCCGCTCGTCGATGAGCGAGATCCAGACGCCCTTCGTGAGGTAGGCCGACTGTCGAAGGCGCAGGGCGATCGTGTCGAACGAGAACTCGATCGTCTCGAACATCTTGGGATCCGCCCGGAAGGTGGTCGTCGTGCCGCGGCGATCCCCCTGCGGACTGATCCGCTTGACCGGTCCGAGGGGCTTGCCCCGCTCGTATTCCTGCGCCCAGACCCCACCGTCGCGGGCGGATTCGACGCGCATCCACTCCGACAAGGCGTTGACGACGCTGACGCCGACGCCGTGGAGCCCGCCCGAGACCTTGTACCCGCCGCCTCCGAACTTGCCACCGGCGTGGAGAACGGTATGGACGACCTCGAGCGCGTCCTTTCCCGTCGAGTGCTTGCCGACGGGAACGCCTCGTCCGTCGTCCCGGACCTTGACGGTGCCGTCGGCGGCAAGCCGGACGTGGATCGTCCTGGCCTCACCGGCCATTGCCTCGTCGATCGAGTTGTCGACGACCTCCCAGATCAGGTGGTGGAGGCCGCTCTCGTCGGTCGAGCCGATGTACATGCCGGGGCGACGACGGACGGCCTCGAGGCCTTCGAGCACCTGGATGCTTGCCGCCGTGTAGTCCGAGCCACCTGCCTTGCCGCGCCTCGCGCGTGTCGTCGGAGGTGTCTCGGTCGCTTGGTCGGTCACGCGGACCCTCCGATGAGGCGGTCGTACAGCTGGCCGAGCTCTTCATCGCTGTAGAACTCGATGATGATCCGGCCGCCCTTCCGTGAGCGGGCGAGCGTCACCTTCGTCCCGAGGCGGCGGCGGAGGTCCTCCTCGACGCGCTCGAGCTCGGGGTCGAGACGCGCCCGGGGCTCGGCAGCCATTGCCGGTTGGCGTGGCTCACGCAGGCGGCGGACGAACTCTTCCGTCTGGCGGACCGACAATCCCTGGTCGACGACACTGGCGGCTACCCGGGGCTGCTGCTCGACGGGCAACCCGCCGATCGCCCTCGCGTGGCCTTCGCTGATCTGGCCATCGACGAGGGCCGCCTGGACGCGCGGCTCGAGGTCCAGGAGGCGGAGCGTGTTGGTGATCGTCGACTTCGCGCGCCCGACTCGCCGAGCGATCTCGTCGTGCGTCAGCTCGAACTCGGTGATGAGGGCCCGGTAGGCGCCGGCCTCCTCGATCGGGCCGAGATCGGAGCGCTGGAGGTTCTCGACAAGGGCCACCTCGAGCTGGTCCCGATCGGCGAGCTGGCGGATCACGGCGGGAATGCGCTCGAGGCCGGCCAGCTGACTCGCGCGGAGGCGACGCTCGCCGGCGACGAGCTGGTAGCCGTCGAGCGTCTCCGTCACGAGGATCGGCTGGAGCACTCCGTGTTCGACGATGCTCGCGGCGAGCGCCTCGAGGTCCTCGGCGTCGAACCGCTGGCGCGGCTGACGCGGGTTCGGCTGGATCCGCGGGATGGGGATCTCGTTGATCCCCGACGGCATGGAGCGCTGCGGAATGAGCGACGACAGGCCACGGCCGAGGCCCGAGTGGCGCTCCTGGCGGATCGTCATGATGCCGCCCCAACGGTCAGCCGCGCCGTGGCTTCGTCGGCGGCCGGATCGACATCCGAGGGCGGGCTGACCTCGCGGCGATCTCGTCGAAGGAGCTCGGCTGCGAGCTCCGCGTAGGCGATTGCGCCCCTCGAATCGGAGCGATAGAGGGCGATCGGGAGGCCGAAGCTCGGTGCCTCAGACAGCCGCACGCTGCGCGGGATCACGGTGTCGAACACGGCGCGGCCGAAATGGTTGCGGACCTCGGAAGCGACGTCCGCGGACAGGTTCGTCCGCGCATCGAACATCGTGAGCACGACGCCCTTGATCGCCAGCGGCGGGTTCAGGTTGTCGCGGACGAGGTTCAGAGTGGCGATCAACTGGGTGAGGCCCTCCAGGGCGTAGTACTCACACTGCGTCGGGATCAGGATCGAGTCGCAGCCGGTCAGGGCGTTGACGGTCAGCAGACCGAGTGACGGTGGGCAATCGAGCAGGACGTAGTCGTAGCCAGCGGGCACGTCCCCGAGGGCTCGGGCAAGCCGTCGTTCACGCTGCGGCGAAGACGCCAACTCGACTTCGGCTCCCGCCAGGGCAACCGATGCGGGTGCCAGATCGCATCGCTCGACGGATGTCGGCAGGATCACCGACTCGAGGTCGCGATCCCCCAGAAGGACGTCGTAGAGCGTCGCGCGAAGCGCGTTCCGTTCCACGCCGAAGCCGCTTGTCGCGTTTCCCTGCGGGTCGAGATCGAGAACGAGGATCCGTTGTCCGGAGATGGCGAGGGAGGTCGCCAGATTGACTACGGTCGTCGTCTTTCCGACGCCGCCCTTCTGGTTTGCACAGGCGATCGTTTGACCCACTCAGGACCGCCCGGAGGAAGCGCTCACGTCCATCCATTCTAGCATCCGAGGCGGTTTCACCCCTTGATTCGGCGCGCCGTCGACACGGTTGCACACGCTCCTTATCAGCCGATTGACCGGCGCTCTCCGCGTCCTCGACGCAGCCTCTCCAGCCGGGGTCGGCGGGCGGTTTCACGTGAAACCACAGACGAGCGCGTGCCTGTTCCGCGGGAACCGTCAGGGACCTCAGAAACCTCTGCCTATGACCGTCCCGCCCGATCGAACCATTGCCCGTCGGCGTCGTCGCGTGGGATACTGGCAATGGACGTCACCGCCGCCGATCGTCAGATGTCGCCCGCGATCAAGGCGCGAGTTGGCTCGCCGAGGATCGGATCGCCAATGACCTTGCTCGTCGCCGCGATCGCTGCGACGGTGGCTGCCATCGCTGAATCGACCATCACGCCATATCTCCGGGTGGGCAATGCCCAACCGCATCTGGTCTTCGTTCTGGCGGTCGTCTGGACCGTCGCCGTCGGACTCGACAGCGGCCTCGTCTGGGCGTTCGTTGGAGGACTCGCCCTCGACACGCTTGCCCAGCGACCGCTGGGCAGCACCGCCTTCGCCTTGCTCCTGGCCGTCGGGCTGACCGCGGCCATCGCTCGTCCACTCAATCGGCTCCGGCCGATCGCCGCAATCATCGTCACCGCCGTCCTGAGCCTCGTCTATTCGATGACTCTCGTCGTCCTCTTCTCCGTCCTGCGACCGCCGGCGGCTCTGGCCGAGCCGCTGAAGTTCGTCGCGCCAAGCGTTCCGTACGACGTGATCGTCGCGGCGATCCTTGGTCCGTTGGCCGTCTCGATCCACGACCGGTTCTCCCATGACGAGGAGCGTGTCCCGCGGTGACTCCCCTCCTCGACGGCCGCCGCCAGTACTCCCGCCCGAACAACCGATTCCTGATCTTCGCGCTGGCGGCGATCCTCGCGATCGGTGGGCTGACGACGCGGCTCTTCTATCTCCAGATCGTGAACGGCGGCCAGTTCACGGTGCTCAGCGAGGGCAACCGGACGTCGGCCGAGGCGATCCCGTCGGCGCGTGGCCTGATCTACGACCGCCGCGGCGTGGCGCTCGTCAAGAACGTTCCGACCTTCGCCGTCAAGATCCGCCCGGTCGACCTTCCCGAAGACCGCCGCGATGACGTGGTCTCGCGCCTGGCGTCGCTGCTAAACATGGATCCGGCCGACATCAACGGCGCGATCGACAGCAATCCGGGCTCACGCTTCGATCTCGTCCGGATCGCAACCGACGTTCCCGACGCGACCGCTCGGTTGCTCTCGGAAGCCGGCGATGCCCTTCCCGGCGTCGAGGTCGTCATCGAGGCTCGGCGCCAGTACCCGCTGGGGGCGTTGGTGTCGCAGCTCCTGGGCTACACGGGACCGGTGTCGCCGGACCAGCTCCCGGCGCTCCGGACCGAGGGATACCTCCCCGACGACCTGCTCGGCAAGACCGGGATCGAGGCCTACTACGAGACGCAGCTCCGGGGGACGTACGGGTCGAAGACCGTCGAGAAGGACGCCTCCGGTCGCAAGATCCAGGACCTCCAGACGGTGACCCAGGCGCAGTCCGGGGATTCGCTGACGCTGACGATCGACGCCAAAGAGCAGGCACTGGCCCAGAAGGCACTCCTATGGGGCATGCGCGCCGCAGGCCTGAAGCGGGGCGTGGTGATCGTCGAGAACCCGCAGACCGGCGAGATCCTGGCGATGGTCAGCCTGCCGACCTACGACGACAACGCGTTCGCCCGCGGCATCAGCGGGAAGGCGTACGCGAAGCTGCTCGCTGACAAGAACAAGCCGCTGCTGAACCACGCCATCCAGGCTCACTACCCGCCGGGCTCGACGTACAAGCTGGTGACCGGATCCGGGGCGCTGTCCGATCACAAGATCTCAACGTCGACGCGGGTCACCACGCGGCCCTACCTCCTCCTCGGCCAGACGAAGTTCTGGGAATGGAATCACCGGGGCTGGGGCGCGATCCCGATCATGCTCGGCTTCGCCCACTCGAGCGACACGTTCTTCTTCCAGCTCGCCGGCATGCTCGGCATCGATCGGCTCGCCCACTGGGCCAAGAACTTCGGCTTTGGCGCGCCCACCGGGATCGATCTTCCCGGAGAGGTGGCCGGAATCGTACCGAGCAACCCGTGGAAGCAGGAGATGTTCGGGGAGAAGATCTATCCCGGTGAGGTCTACCAGGCCGGGATCGGCCAGGGCTACGACGTCGTGACGCCGATCCAGCTGATCAACGCCTACGCGGCCCTCGCCAACGGCGGCAAGCTGTACAAGCCGCAGGTCGTCCGGCAGATCATCGGGCCGGACGGCTCGGTCGACCGACCCTTTGCCCCGAAGCTGATTCGCCGGCTGGCCGTGCCGCGGAGCGTCCTGACGACGATGCGCGAGGCCGCCCGGAACGTCGTCCTCGTCCGCCACACCTACAACCTCGTCGATCTCCCGATCGTCGTGGCCGGCAAGTCCGGAACAGCCGAGTTCGGCATCCGCGACAGCAAGGGCCGGTTGCCGTTCCACTCGTGGTTCATCGGGATCGTGCCGAAGAACCCGAAGAAGGTCGCCTCGGATCCGACGGGGATGAAGGCGATGGCCCGCGAGGATGCCCAACTGGTGGTCCTCGCCTTCGCCTACGACTCACGGACAAAGGGCAACACCGCCACTGAGATCGTGAAGTACTACCTCCAGCTCCATTTCAACATCAAGCACGACTACCGCAACTTTGACCTGCTGCATCGCGGCAACTTCTACCAGTCGAACTGATGAGCACGCGACGGTTCCTCCGCCAGCGACGCGTCCCCGCGACGGGGGGTGGGCGATGGGCGTGATCCGCGCCGAGCCCGCCCGGATGACCGACTGGGCCGCTCGCTCGATCGGTGCGGCCTGGCGCGCCTTCGACCTCCAGCTCGCCGCCTACGCGGGACTGCTCGCGATCCTCGGGCTGGTGATGGCCTACACGAACAGCGTCGAGCAGGGCCAGGCGGTGCTTAGCGGCGGAACGACCTTCGTCCGGGGGTTGATGTGGACCGGCATCGCCCTGATCGCCTTCGTGGTCACGACGGCGTTCGACTACAAGTGGCTCAAGACGTTCGCCTGGCCGCTCTATGCGCTGCAGCTGGGTCTGCTCCTCGCCACGCTCGCGATCGGCCATGGCGTCGGCGGCGCGTCACGCTGGATCTCGGTGGGCCCGTTCGACTTCCAGTTCAGCGAGCTCGCCAAGATCCTGATGATCGTCGTGCTCTCGAACTACCTCGGCGCTCGACAGGGCCGGCTCGGGTCGCTGACGTCGATCCTCGGTGCCTGCGTCCTCGTCGCGCCGCCGTGGATCCTCGTGATGCTCCAACCCGACCTCGGGACCTCGCTGGTGATGATCGGGATCCTCGCCGGGATGCTGTTCATGTCGGGCGCCAGCCTCCGCTGGCTGGGCTCCATGGCGGGACTGGTCCTTGCCTCGCTGCCGATCGTCTGGAACTACATCCTGCGCGACTACCAGAAGCAGCGGCTGCTGTCGTTCCTCGATCCGTCGTCGGACACCCAGGGAGCCGGCTACCAGCTGTTCCAGTCCCAGATCGCGGTCGGGTCGGGCGGCCTCACCGGGACCGGCCTGACGAACGGCTCGCAGAACCAGCTGAACTTCCTGCCGGTCCAGGAGAGCGACTTCGTCGCCGCGATCTACCTCGAGGAGCTCGGCTTCGTCGGCGCCCTCGTCCTGCTCGTCCTGTTCGCCGCGCTCCTCTTCCGGCTCATGGTGGCCGGCTGGCGGTCGAAGGACCCGTTCGGGATGATGTTCGCCTCCGGCCTCGCGTCGATGATCCTCTTCCAGCTCGTCGTCAATCTCGGGATGGTCATCGGGCTCATGCCGATCACCGGCATCCCGCTGCCGTTCATCTCCCATGGCGGGGCGTCGCTGATCAGCCTCGCCGTCGGCCTGGGGATCGTCCAGAGCATCAACATCAGACAGACCCGCGCCGAGTGGTGACGGCCGCGTCCGAGACGGGGCGCGGCAGACGACGAGACGCACGACGGGCCATCCCGCCGTCCGTCGTCCTCGTCCTCGTCGGGCTCGCGATCTCTTTGGTCGGGCCGAACCTCTCGCTGCCCATCTCGCCCCACCTGATCCTCGCCATCGTCCTCCCCGGCCTGGTGTTCGAGGCGGCGTTCCGGACGACTCTCGAGGTCCTCCGGCCGGCGGCCGCCGGGGTCCTCCTGCTGGCGATCCCGGGCGTCGTCGTCGTGGCCGCGATCGTGGCCGTCGTCCTGGCCGCGACGACGGGCCTGTCGCTCGAGGAGGCGTTCGTCGTCGGTGCCATGGTCGCGGCCACGGACCCGGCCGCGGTCCTGTCGACGTTCCGACGCGTCGCCGTGCCTCACCGACTCGCCACGACGGTCGAGATGGAGAGCCTGGTCAACGACGGAACGGGGATCGTCCTGTTCGCGGTGGCCCTCGAGATGCTGACCGGCGGCGGCTCAGCGGGCGGGGCGGCCGTGCAGTTCGTCGTGAGCATCATCGCCAGCAGTGGGCTCGGCCTGGTGCTCGGCCGGGCCATGGCCGGCCTGGTCGGGCACGTCCACCACCACATCACCGAGCTCGCCCTGACGGGCCTGCTCGCCTACGGCGCGTATCTCGCTGCCGACGCCGTCGGCTTTTCCGGCGTCATCGCGACCCTCGCCGCGGCGACCGTCTTCGGGGCAACGGGCCGCGGCTCGCTGACGAAACGGACGATCGAGACGATCGATGTCGTCTGGGAATGGGTGGCCTTGCTCCTGACCGCAGCCGTGTTCCTCCTGGTCGGGCTGTCGATCGCGCCCCAGTCCCTGATCCACGCGGCCGGGCCGATCGCCTGGGGGGTCGTTGCCATCCTGCTCGGCCGGGCCGTCGTCGTTTATCTGCTCCTCGGAGGAGCCTCGCAACTGGTCGCCTGGATCGGTGGGTGGCGAACGGAGTCGAACGCATCGAGCGGATCGCGGCGCAACCCGATCCCGCTGCCGTGGCTCCACGTCCTGTTCTGGGCCGGGCTCCGGGGCGCCGTGTCCGTGGCGCTGGCGCTGTCCCTGCCGACCGATCTCCCGAACCGGGACCTGCTCCAGGGCATCACGTTCGGGATCGTCCTGTTCACGCTCCTGGTCCAGGGGACGACGGCGACCTGGGTCGTTCGCCGCTCCGGGGCCTCGGTCGCGACTGCCTGACCGAGGCTCGGGGCCGCCGCGTCGACGTCGCTCAGCGGCGCCGGAAGAGACCGCGCCGCTGGAGGTCGGCCGCGGGGACGCTCCGCCTTCGACCGGCCTTGCGGAGCAGCTCGTCGATCTCCTCTCGGTATGGCCGCCCGATCGGCATCCGGTCGAGCCACTCGACGTAGTCGATGTCGCGCCGAGCGACCTCGCCAAGCGACCAGCCCGCGTACCGCCCGAAGGGGAGGACGGTGCCCGACGGGTTGCCGGGCGGAGGCCCGGCCGCGCCGTAGCCGTCGGCGGCGCGCATCCGCGTCGGGTCGTAGCCGCTCCCGGTCGTCGACCGCCCGCTCGTCCAGTCCGGCGAGACCGTCTCGGGCGGTCGCCCGGCCGTCGGACCGGACGTCGCCGATGGTGGGGCGGCCGGGCCCGGCGAAACGGTCGGCCCCGCCGCCGCTCCGCGGCGCTCACGATCGTGCAGCGCGCGCCGTCCGGGGTCACGGAGGAGCTCCCACGCAACATTGATGGACGCCATCCGGGCCGCCCCGTCAGCGCCCGCCACGTCGGGGTGGTATTTCTGGGCAAGCCGCCGGTACGCGGCCTGGATCACCTCGTCCTCCGCCTCCGGATCGACCTGGAGGACCTTGTACGGATCCATCGCGCGGGCAGACTAGCAGACGTGGCTGGCCCTTCCGACGCTCTTCGTGCCGCCGTGACGGCGTCCCCGATCGTGGTCCCCGCCGAGGCCCGCCAGCGCTGGCGGATCACCTTCCGCCGCGAGCCGGTCGCGCCCGATCGCGTCGGCCGCTGGGCGGTCGAGTCGTGGGGCGCATGCCTTGCCGCGTCAGGCCTGCCGATCGCGGGCCTCGACGCCGACAGCGGCCGTGCCCGATTTGCCATCGGTGCCCCGCTCCCCGCCGGCGCTGCGGGCGAGGCCGAGTTGCTCGAGATCTGGCTGACGGAGCGGCTGCCGGCGTGGCGGGTTCGGGAATGCCTCGAGCCCGTCCTGCCCGAGGCGCACGGTTGGGTGGCCGCGGACGACGTGTGGCTCGGGGCTCCTGCTCTACCCGGTCGGATCGTCGCCGCCGACTGGCGGATCGAGCTCGCCTCGCCGCATCCCGGAAGCTCCGAGGTCGAGCGACTCGCGGCAGCTGCCCGCGACCTCCTCGCCTCCGCATCGATTCCTCGGGTCCGGATCAAGGGGACCGTCGAGAGACGCTACGACCTGCGGCCGCTCCTGGCCGACCTGCGGGTCGAGGCTGGGCCGCCGCCGGCCGTCCTCGCTCGCACGCGCATCGATGCCGAGCTCGGGTCCGGTCGACCTGACGAGGTGATCGCAGCCCTGTCGGACGCGGCGGGTATCACGGTCGAGATCGCGGCCTTGACGCGGGTGCGGCTGATCCTCGCCGACGACGTCGCCCGGCCCGACGGGACGCCGCGCGATTGACGCTCCGACGCGTTCGACCGTACACTCCGCGTTCGCGCTTGGTCCAGCCCGGCGCCTCTCCATGT
>Ga0066709_100003765_pt1 | contig 11824 bp, 7 predicted proteins | sample GraSoiAngelo_158_FD_79665 | JGI IMG/M metagenome (GOLD analysis project Ga0066709, IMG submission 79665) | Grasslands soil microbial communities from the Angelo Coastal Reserve, California, USA - 14_1009_16_30cm | ecosystem: Environmental > Terrestrial > Soil > Grasslands | place: USA... | reverse complement strand
CCGGTGCCAAGTTTGAGATCGCTAGCTGGCCTTGGAAGAACAAGGCCGATGACTACCAGATCCGCGACGACGTTTCTTGGACGCATGGCGCTCACCAGTTCAAATTTGGTAGTAGCTGGGCGCTCTATAAAAAAGTCCAGGACCTGTTTGGGACGACTCAAGGTGCGTTCAACTTTGATGGAACCTTCACCGGAAACGACATGGCCGATTTCTTGCTTGGAACGGCGAAGGGTTACACGGAGTTGGCCGCTCAGGATAGCGGCCTTTGGAACAACGTTTCATGGGCTGCTTACGTTCAGGATAACTGGCGCGCAACTCGCCGCTTGACGCTAAACCTCGGCTTGCGCTGGGATGGCGTGCCGCACACCTACGAAGCCAATAAGCGCATGGGGAACTTCTATCCCGCGCTCTACGACCCGGCCAAAACAGCGACATTTAACACCAATGGCACTATCTGCAGCGCTGCTGACGTCAGCGCCGGCGATCCTAAGTGCCCTACAGTCAGTCCCGGCCTCGGTTCCAGTCCGAATTCGATCATTACGCAGAAACTCTACCTGAACGGTATTGGAATTCCCGGTCAGAACGGCGTGCCCAAAGGTCTTGTGGACAACCACTGGGCGGCGTTTGGTCCGCGTATTGGTTTCGCCTATGACGTCTCTGGGAGCGGCAAGACCGTTGTTCGCGGTGGATTCGGCCTCATGTATGAACGGATTCAGGGCAATGACATGTATGATGCCGGTCCCAACATTCCGTTTAGCTTGAACGTCAACACTCCCGGCCCCGTCGAAATGGACAATCCGAATATCGCGCTAGCTAGTGGCTCGGCTGCTGCCTTACCGATTAACCCAGCCGCCATCACTGGCTTGGACCGGGCGAATTACAAACTGCCCGCCAGCTATCAGTGGAGCATGGGCGTTCAGCGCGCGCTAAGCGCCAAGACCGTCCTTTCCGTGTCGTACGTTGGCAATACCAACCGCCACCAGAGCTACCGGACCAACACTAACTTGCCGGATCCGTCGGCACTGACTGGTCTGACAAACGGCGGAAACTACAACACGTCAGGTTTGACTTATCCGGGTTTCAATGCCATTGTTCAGTCCACCAACGAAGCCAACTCACATTACAACGGCCTGCAGGTGGACCTGAACTCTCAGATTGGCCGGGATCTCTATTTGCGCGCGTTTTACACCTTTTCGCGCGCAATTGATTCCGCTGCCGATTCGCGGGGACCCGGCGGTGCCGACCTGTCCCAGATCACAAATCCATACCTCGGATGGAAATATGACGTCGGACCCAGCGGCTTTGACCGCACGCACAACGCTGTCGTCAACTTCATTTACGACCTCCCTGTTTTCCGGAACAACTCCAGCCGCCTGGTTAAGTCATCCCTCGGTGGTTGGCAGATTTCCGGCATCGTCACTATGGAGTCTGGAGTTCCCGTCGATATCCATATGGGCGGAAAACAGTCCAATAACGGCTTGCCAAATGCGAGCAACCGTCCGGACTTGGTTGGCAAGATCTCTTACGTCAACACGGTCGTGTCCGGAAATCAGCAAATTCAGTACGTCGATCCATCCGTTTTCGGGGCACCGACCCTTGGCAGTTGGGGCAACCTCAGCCATTACGCCGTGCGCGGTCCGGGACGCGACAACTGGAACCTGTCGCTCTTCAAGAGCTTCACGTTCAGCGAAGCGCGTGGCAGCCGCCTCGAGCTGCGTCTCGAGACCTTCAACGTATGGAACCATACACAGTTCAACGGCGTAGACAACACGGTAAGCTTCAACTACGACCCAGTCACAAAGCTTCCGACTACCCGCGTCTCCAATACTTTTGGCCGGTTCAATTCAGCCTTCGATCCGAGAATCTTGCAGCTTGGCGGCAAGATTTACTTCTAACCCTTACACCCCGTTTGTTGGACTCGGCCCCGTGCGCACAAGACATTGTGCGCACGGGGCTTTGGTCTTTTTGTGGTCGTAATTCCCGAAAAAGGCCGACGACGACCTTCTTGAAAAAGTGTCCGGCTCGCCACCACCATTACAGCTGTAATGGTGGCCTTATTCCTTGACGCGCCCGGGGCCCGAGACTACCCTTTAACTAGTCCTCGCCGAACAATTATGTGCCGTGCCAAGCAATGCCCGCCTCTCCGGATCATCCGGTTCCTGCTCCCGATACTTCCTTACCTTTTATTGTCGACCCCATCGTCTCTATGCCAGGACAGTGCAAATGAAGGGACAATTCCCCGTGGTGACAGGGCGGAAATCTCGCTGACCGTGCGCGACAGTTCTGGAGAGCCCATCTCGGCGCCAGCCACCGCAAAGCTCTACCGTGATGGAATGCCCGTCGACAATGCAGCGACCGCACACGGGCGTGCGTTCTTCGTGTTCCGGACTCTGGGCTCGTACACGGTGATAGTGGAAGCAACCGGATACAAAGCCGCACAAAAGGACGTGTCGGTGCCCGTGGCCATGAAATTTGAAGTCGACGTTTACCTGAAGCGAGAGCCGTCTTCAAACGAAAGCGCAGGCGTCCCCGGTAAACCGTTGCTCACGCCGAAAGCGAAAGAAGCTCTCGACAAGGGATTGCAGGCGTTAGGCGACAACAAGCCGAAGGAAGCCGAGAAGTTCGTTGATGAAGCGGCGAAGCTAGCGCCCGGGCACCCGGACGTGCTGTTTGTGCAAGGGGTGCTTTACCTAAGCCTGCGCAACTGGGCACAGGCGCAAGGCGTTCTGGAAAAGGCCGCACAGATGGATCCAGGCAATGCCCGCGTTTTAGCGGCACTGGGAATGGCTCTCACGGACCAGGGGAAATACGACGAAGCCATTCCCCCGCTCGAAAAATCATTGCAGATGGAAGCAGGCGGGTGGGAAACGCATTGGGCGCTCGGCAAATCGTATTACTATCACCAGCAATATGACCAGGCGTTGAAAGCGTCGCAGCAGGCGCTAACAGAGTCGAACGGGAAGGCGCCCCAGATCGAGCTCCTGGTAGCGCAGTCACTCACCGCTGTAGGGCGCTACGACGACGCGGCGCTGACTCTGCGTGATTTTCTGAAGAGCCACGGCGATCGCCCGGAAGCCGCGACCGCGCGACGCTGGCTGGATGGCCTCGTGAAGAACGGGAAAATTCGGCGAGAGTAGAAACCGCATTTCCACCGCGATACTTACGGCCTGGCAGGCCGCTATTCTTGTCCTCAGGGCTAAAGCCCCATTTTCTAGAGGCTTTCTGATGTCGGAGCTGAAGCTCCGACCCCCAAAACCATTTATGGCATGGCATCCAGTGCCCCTCGATTGAGAAAGGATACGCTGGCTCTGCCGAGTTCACTTTTATATTCTATGAAGATGTGGAAGCTAGGCTGTGTCGCCTTCGTATTGTTTTCAGTCGTCCCCGCAAATGCCCAGACACCAACTCCAACCCAGGCGCTGGCGCTGGAACAACAGGGAAAACTCGTCGAAGCGGAGAAAAGCTGGCGTCAGATCACGCGAGCGGACCCTCAGGATGCGGCCGCGTTTGCGAGCTTAGGTCTAGTTCTCTCAAAGCAAGGAAAGTACGGGCAAGCGGTTCCCGCTTACAGAAAAGCGATCGCGCTGAACCCGAAACTGCCGGGAGTTCACCTGAATTGGGGACTGGCGGAATTCAAGCAGTCGCATTTCGACGCGGCGGTCGCTCCCCTCGGCGCGGCGCTGGCGGCTGATCCTGAAAATCAGCAAGCGCGCACCTTGCTGGGCCTGAGCTGCTATGGCGCAAAGCGTTTCGAGGACGCAGCGAAATACCTCGAGTTACCTGCCAAATCTGATCCAAGAAATATAGAACTGCACCGCGTGTTGGCGCAAAGCTGTTTGTTGGCGAAGAAATACGACTGCGCGCTGCATGAGTTCCGTCAAATTCTGGAGCAAGCTCCGGATTCCGGGGCTGCGCATATGCTGACCGGGGAAGCCCTGGACGGCCTGGGCCGGACCGTGGAAGCGGTAGTGGAGTTTGAGGCTGCGGTGAAGATGGCACCGCGGGAACCTAACGCCAATTTCGGTCTTGGGTATCTGTACTGGAAGCTGCACAAGTATGACGAAGCCAAGGGCGCCTTTGAGAGCGAACTGAGCATCGACCCAGAGCATGCCCAGGCGCTGGCGTATCTGGGGGACATCGAGCTGAAAAGAAACGCTCCAGAAAAAGCGCTACCCCTGCTCAACAAGGCGATCCACTTGAGAAACGACATTCGCATAGCGTATCTCGACATCGGCGCCATTCTTTCGGAGCAGAAGAGATACCAGGAGGCCCTCGTCGCGCTGCTGCGCGCCGAGAAGTTGGATCCCGCTCAGCCCGATGCCCATTACCGGCTGGCACGTTTGTACCATGCCATGGGAAACGCGGCAGCGGCGCAGCGGGAATTCGCCAGGGTTGGCGAGCTGAACGAGAAGGCCGAGGACATGGCGCCGAAAATGTCGGGTCCCTTACCTGCCCTGCCTCAGTAGAGGCGTCTAGTCTCCCGCGGCGGGACGATTCTTCGTGACTCGTACGATTTTTCCAGATGAACTGCACGGGCGAAAAATCCGTTTCGGTATAATGTTGCGCATGACTGGCTGTCCGCCTCGATCTATTGTTTTCCTGATTTTCTTGTCGATTCTGGCGCCGCTGATCCCCGCGGTTTTGAAGGCACATCCCCAGGGCCCGCAGCGCGTACCGATGCCCGTCCCACCGCCGGCGAAGCACTCCCCGCAAAAAAAGAAGGACCGCAGCGGTTTGCCCCCGATACCCACTTTCAAAGATATCGCTAAAGAGGTTGGCCTCACCGCCTCCCACATCGCCGCCCCGGAAGCGCACTACGTCATCGACTCCACCAGCGGGGGTGCGGGACTCTTCGATTGCGATGACGATGGCCGTCTCGACGTCGTGCTCGTCAACGGCTCAACGGTGGAGCGATACCGTGCCGGCGGCGATCGTCTCGTCACGCTCTATCACCAAGAGGCCGACGGCACCTTCAACGACATCACCAAGGAGGCCGGCTTGACGCGCCGCGGTTGGGGCATGGGAGTAGCCGTCGCGGATTACGATAACGACGGCAAGCTCGATCTATTTGTGACCGCCTTCGGCGGCAGCGCGCTCTACCACGGCCTCGGCAATTGCAAATTCGAGGATGTCACCGAAAAAGCCGGCGTCGGCGGCAGCGGCTTTATGACCGGCGCGGCCTGGGGCGACTACGACCGCGATGGCTTCGTTGATCTCTACGTCTCCCGCTATTCCCATCTGGACATGAACAATCTCCCGCAATTCGGCAGCAACAAATTCTGCCGCTTCAAAGGTATTCTGGTGCAGTGCGGCCCCTGGGGCCTCCAAGGCGAGAGTGATTTCCTCTATCACAATCGCGGCGACGGAACCTTCGAAGAAGTTTCCGTCAAAGCAGGCGTCCATGATGACATCGGCTACTACGGCCTCGGCGTCATGTGGGTCGACTACGACTACGACGGCTGGCCCGATCTCCTTGTAGCCAACGATTCCGTCCCCAACTACCTCTACCACAACAATCACAATGGAACGTTCACCGATGTGGGCATGCTCACCGGTGTAGCCCTCAGCGGCGAAGGCATGGAGCTTGGCAACATGGGAGTGGATTGGGGCGACTATGACCACAGAGGGCGCCTGAGCTTTTTTGTTACGCACTTTGAGGAGCAGCCCAACTCACTCTATCGCAACATGGGGCCACAAGGATTCGACGACGTCAGTTGGACTTCTGGAGTTGGCCAACCCAGCTATCCTTACGTTGGCTGGGGCACCGCCTTCTTCGACATGGATAATGACACCTGGCTCGATCTTCTCGTCGCCAACGGCCACGTTTATCCCCAGATAGACACTCTGGAAACTGGTCCCCGCTTTCGCGAGCCGCTCCTGCTGCACCGCAACAATCGTGATGGAACCTTTGATGAAGTTTCCAAGCAAGCGGGCCTTCAAGACTTGCCCTTGAAGTCCCGCCGCGGCGCTGCTTTCGGTGACGTCTTCAACACCGGCAACATCGACGTTCTCCTTTTAAACGTGGGCGAGCCGCCCTCTCTTCTCAAGAATAGGAATGCGAGTGGTTTCCATCGCGTGCTCTTTAAGCTCATCGGCACAAAGAGCAATCGCGCCGCGATCGGCGCGCGCGTAACAATTCGCGCCACGGGTGTCAAACAATTCAGCGAAGTCCGTGGCGGCGCAAGCTATCTCTCGCAAAACGATCTGCGTCTTCACTTCGGACTTGGCGTTGCGAAAAAAATGGAATCCGTTGAAATTCGCTGGCCCAACGGCGCGGTCGAAACGTTTCAGAACGTTGCCGCGGATTGTATTTACACAATCGTGGAGGGCGCGGGAATCCGCGATACCAAGATTTTGCCGCCGCCTGCGGTTGGAGCAACGAACGCTGCCCGCTAATCTCCACTCCGGGCCCCCCTTCAGTCAGGGAAGTGTTTCTTCGGCCAGTCCGGATTTAGAACCTCCGGGCAGGCATTTCTTCTCTTGAAACGATTGTTGCAGTTTCTTCCCGAAATAGGCGGCGCACGATGTATCGTTAGCAGGAAACCCAAAGAGGGGCCTTCACACCGCCATGAAAAAGTTGCGCATTCTGGTTTCCCTTACGACGAACGACAACGATTACCAGATCGAACAAGCGAAATCCGCGGAGCAAATGGGCCGCAAACTCGGCGCGGAAATTCAGATCGTTTATGCCGACAACGACGCGATTACGCAGAGCACCCAGATCCTGAAAGCCATTCAGGCTGCCGAGGATAAGAGGCCGGACGCCGTTGTTTTTGAGCCTGTCGGCGGCACCGCTTTGCCCCAAGCCGCCCGGGCGGCCGCATCCGCCGGTATCGGATGGGCCGTGCTGAATCGCGATGCCAGCTACATCCCGGAATTGCGGAGGTCGTCTTCCGCCCCCATTTTCGGAGTGAGTTCCGACCATCTCGAAATTGGCCGGATCCAAGGCCGTCAGTTTGCCGCCCTCCTGCGCCATGGCGGTGCGATCCTTTATATTCAGGGACCGGCGGAGAATTCCGCGGCCAAAGAGCGCACCCTGGGGATGCAGGAGACGAAACCACCCAACATTCACGTCGTTGCGCTGAGAGCGCAATGGACCGAGGAGAGTTCCCAACGAGCCGTCCGTTCCTGGCTGAAACTAACTACCTCCCAAAAAGCAGCCATCGACCTGATTGGCGCACAGGATGATTCGATGGCACTCGGCGCAAGGAAAGCCTTTGAAGAATTGGCGAACGAATCGGAACGGGAGCGCTGGCTGAAACTGCCCTTTACCGGCTGCGACGGCTTGCCCAAGACCGGCGAAGCTTGGGTCCGCACCGGGCTCTTGGCCGCCACCGTCTTCGTTCCTCCCAATACCGGTCAGGCCATCGAAATGCTCTTCCATGCCATCCAGAACGGGAAAAAGGCCCCAGAGCGCGCTCTAACGGTTCCCGTTTCCATCCCCTCTCTGCAAGACTTGAAGCCGCGCTAGCCGCAGTTCTCGGTCTTATGCTTTTTGCCTGTCCACTGATCCGCGGTTCCGGATCAATTTCACTAGAAAAACGATTTGCCTGCTTGCCGGGGCCATACATCGTCGTATAATACCGCGGAGTCCATGGTGCTCACTTCATTTCTGCGTTTGCCGGGGAGACGCATGAAGAAACAACCCAAGAACTCCGCCATCGGCCGGAGGGAATTTCTGGCTGCCACCAGCAGCCTGCTGGCGGCCACAGTTCCAGGGGCTGAAATGATCGCCCACGCGGCAAATTCCGAGGCCCCGCTTCCAAGCTTTCCCGCAGCCAAGCCTTCCGGTAACTTGCGTAAGATCCCCATCGGCGTGTTCGATCCCGTCTATGAACATCTTTCTCTCGACGCCATGCTCGACAAGGTCACCGCACTGGGTCTGGAAGCCATGGAGATCGGCACGGGAGGCTATCCGAACAATCCCCATTGCCCCCTTGACGATCTCATCGCCGATCGCAGTAAGGCGAAAGCTTGGCTGAAAAAATTTGAAGACCGGGGAATTCGTGTCGCCACTCTCAGTTGTCACGGCAACCCCGTTCATCCCGATCTCAAGCATGCCCAGAAAGACATCGATACCTTCCGCAAGACCGTGCTCCTCGCCGAAATCCTTGATGTAAGAGTCATCGTCGGTTTTTCCGGCTGCCCCGGCGGCACTCCACAGGATACCCAGCCGAATTGGATCACCTATCGCTGGCCTCCTGAGTACGCCAAGATGCAGGACTGGCAGTGGAAAGAAAAGATCATTCCATACTGGAAGGAACAAGCGAAATACGCCCGCGAGCATGGGGTCAAGCGCCTCGCATTCGAAATGCACCCCAATTTCGCCGTTTATAACCCTCGCACCTTAATGAAACTTCGCGAAGCCGTCGGCGAGGAGATCGGTGCAAATTGCGATCTGAGCCATCTCTTCTGGCAGGGCTGCGATCCGGTCGAAGTCATCCACTTTCTGGGGAAACAGGGCGCCCTTTTCCACGCGCACATGAAGGACACCGTTTTCTTTCCCGGGAACGTCAATAAGTATGGCGTGCTGAACTTTGCTTTTGAAACCAACGAACTTGACCTGGCCTCGGAGACTTTCCGCGCTGTTGGCTATGGCCACGGTGCCGGTCTCTGGAAGTCGATCGTCAAGGCCTACATGGACGTCGGTTTCGAAGGCATTCTCAGTATTGAAAATGAAGATCCCATTCTCGCGGGAGAAGTCGGAGTCGAGCGCGCCGCTTATGTTTTGAAAAATGTGCGCAAAGAGCTTTTGGGTGAATAACATGCTCTGCCGCCCCCAAGTTCGGCGGCCCAGAACGAAGATAATCTGTGTGCGAAGCCAGTCCGAGGAGGATCTATGCAACGGCGTGAAGCGTTGAAACTGCTGATGGCTGGCGGCGTTTTGCCCGCCTTGCCCACGAATCTCTTTGCTTTTTTCCAGGGAGCGCACCCGGCGTCCGGATACACCTTGCGCACTCTCAACCCGCATCAGAATGACACCGTCGTTGCCATGATCGATCAAATCATTCCCGCGACCGACACGCCCGGCGCCAAGAGTGCACGAGTTAATGAATTCATCGACGTCATTCTTACCGACTGGGCCGACGACGAAGAGCGCAAGAATTTTCTCGATGGTCTCGCCGGAGTGGACAAACAAAGCAACGAACTCTTCGGAAAGAATTTCGTGGACGCTTCTCCCGCGCAGCAAGTCGCTTTGCTCCGTGCCATGGACGAATCCGTTGCCGCACAGCGCGTTCGCCGGATGCGTCACGGCAACACCATTCCGGAGGAGCGCGATAAACAGCTGCGAGGCGAGTTTTTCAACGTCTTTAAAGGCATCACTGTTCACGGCTACTACACTTCGGAAATTGCCTTCTCGCAAGAATTGAACCTGCAAATCATTCCGGGCGCCCATCATGGCTGTGTGTCTTTGCCCGCGGAGAAGAAGGCATAGGGGGATCTGCATGGCTACCAATACATACGACGCAATTATTGTTGGCTCGGGCATCACCGGCGGCTGGGCGGCGAAAGAGCTCACTGAAAAAGGGCTGAACACGCTGGTCCTCGAAGCCGGGCGCACCATTGTTCCAGAGCGCGACTACGTCGAGCACGTTCCCATCTACGACCTGAAGTATCGCGGATGGGACGATCGCGCCGAACGCCAGCGTACGCAACCTATACAACGCGAGGTTTATTACGCTTGCGATGAGTACTCCCACAAATTTTTTGTCAGCGACCAGGAAAATCCCTACACCTATGATCCCGGTAAAAAGTTTTCCTGGATTCGCGGACGCCAAGTCGGCGGAAAATCCATCACCTGGGGACGGCAGAGCTATCGTTGGAGCGATCTCGATTTCGAAGCGAATTTGAAAGACGGAATCGCAGTGGATTGGCCCATCCGCTACGCAGACATCGCGCCCTGGTATGACTATGTGGAAGAGTTTGCCGGGATCAGCGGCCAGGCCGAGGGCCTGCCGCAATTGCCCGACGGAAAATTTCTCCCTCCGATGGAGATGACCTGTGTTGAACAGGATTTCCGCGACGCGCTCGCCAAGCATTTCGATGATCGCATCATGACCATCGGCCGCTCGGCCGTTCTTACGCGAGTTCACAAAGGGCGCGCTGCCTGCCATTACTGTGGCGTTTGCCACCGCGGCTGCATTACGCAATCTTATTTCAGCAGCCTGAATTCAACCCTTCCCGCCGCGCAAAAGACCGGGCGCTTCACCATTCGCCCGTACAGCGTCGTTCACAGCCTCATCTTCGATCCGCAAACGCGCCGCGTCAGTGGTGTTCGCGTCATTGATGCGCAATCAAAAAAGGCTCTTGAATTCAAAGCGCGCGTCTTTTTCCTTTGCGCTTCGACGCTGGAATCCACGCGTATCCTCCTCAATTCCGCCACTCCGGAATTTCCCAATGGTCTCGCCAATTCTAGCGGCGAACTCGGTCACAACCTCATGGATCATCACATGGGTGCTGGCGCCGGTGGCGAGATGCCCGGTCATGAAGATAAAATGCCCTTCGGCAACCGCCCCAACGGCATCTACATCCCTCGTTTCCGCAACGTAAAATCCAAACAAAAAGAATTTATCCGCGGCTACGGTTATCAGGGCGGTGGCAGCCGCGACGGCTGGGGAAGTGGCGCTTCCAAGGCCGGAATCGGCGTCGAGTTCAAAAACTCCATCAAAATGCCCGGTCCCTGGCGCATGGGAATGGGCGGTTTCGGGGAGTGCTTGCCCTATCACAGCAACTTCGTCGAAGTGGATAAAGACAAGCTCGACGCCTGGGGTATCCCCACGCTGAAGATTCACTGTGCGTGGGGCGACAACGAGCACGTCATGTCGAGAGACATTGCCGTCCAGGCAGCCGAAATGCTCGCGGCAGCCGGCGCCAAGGACATCTTTGTCTATCAAGAAATCTCCACGCCCGGTCTTGGGATTCACGAAATGGGAACGGGGCGCATGGGACGCGATCCCAAGACATCTGTCTTGAATGAACACAATCAGGCGCACGATGCCAAGAACCTCTTCATGCCCGATGGTGCATGCATGACGTCGGCTTCATGTGTGAACCCTTCGCTCACGTACATGGCACTTACTGCACGCGCTTGCGATTTCGCGGTTTCTGAAATCAAGAAAAACAATCTGTAGGGAGAAAGCGTCGAATGGCACAAGTAATCCGGTCTCCAAGGCAATACGACGTTTGCATCATCGGCTCTGGCGCCGGCGGAGGCATGGCCGCGAAGATTCTCACCGAAGGCGGCCTGAACTGCGCGCTGCTGGAAGCCGGACCGAACGTAAATCCCGAAAAGGATTTCAAGATGCTGATGTGGCCGTACGAAGCGCCGCATCGCGGTGCCGGAGTCGGCGGACACGCACGTGAAAATTTCGGCGAGTTTCTGGCTCCCAACGGGGCCTGGCAGATTGATGGCGAGCCTTATACTTCCGCGCCAGGCGCAAATTTTCAGTGGTTCCGTTCGCGCATCGTTGGCGGCCGCACCAATCACTGGGGCCGCATCGCGCTGCGCTTTGCTCCGGTCGATTTCAGGTCGGCAACGCGCGACGGCCTCGGCGACGATTGGCCGATCACCTACGAAGACCTCGCCCCGTATTACGACAAAGTCGAGGCCTACATCGGCGTCTTCGGAACGAAAGAGAATGTCTCCAGCGCCCCCGATGGCATCTTCCTGCCTCCTCCCAAACCGCGTTGCACCGAATTGATGGTCAAGAAGGCCTGCGACAAGCTCAACATCATCTGCATTCCGTCGCGCCTGGCCGTCATCACACGTTCGCTCAACGGCCGCCTCCCTTGCCACTATTGTGGCCAATGCGGCCGCGGCTGT
>Ga0066709_100003764_pt1 | contig 11826 bp, 9 predicted proteins | sample GraSoiAngelo_158_FD_79665 | JGI IMG/M metagenome (GOLD analysis project Ga0066709, IMG submission 79665) | Grasslands soil microbial communities from the Angelo Coastal Reserve, California, USA - 14_1009_16_30cm | ecosystem: Environmental > Terrestrial > Soil > Grasslands | place: USA... | reverse complement strand
TCTGGGCGAGCGCGAGCCTCATAGGCAGAGTTTAGCCGTTTGCGACTGTCAGGCGAAAACTCGCACAGTCAGCGGCGCTAGCGACGCCGCCCGAACTGCATGACCCAGCGGCGAAGTCGCTCGTCCGCGAAGCGGACCGGTGGAGGGGTCTGGGGGAACCGGGAGGTTCACCCAGAGGGAACACGTCTCGCCTTCTAGCGACGGCGCCCGAACTGCATGACCCAGAGCGAGACTCCGTCGCAGCCGAACATGTGCCCGCGCTCGTAGGCGATGCCCAGATCGCGCCAGCTGCGTCCGAGGAGGTTCGCGCGGTGCGGCGGCGAGTGCAACCACATCGAGAGCGTGTTGATGGGCGAGCCGAGTCCGGCCTGTCCCCACGCGAGATTCTCGCCAAACGCGCGCGCCGGGAGATAGCCCGCCCGCTTGAACGTTCGCGAGAACGACATGCCGCACGGCGTGTGCGAGAAGCCGCAGCGTCGCACCGCATCGGCTTTGAGCAACGCGGACCTGTTCAACGGCCCGTTGCCGTGGACCGGAGCGAGTCGATACATGTGGCGCACGACGTTGATTCCGCAGTACATCGCGTCGACACGCAAATGCTCGTCGCCGTCGGCAGTCGTCGCGCCTCCGCACGACGATGCGACGGCCTGAAGCGCGGACGCGTCGGACACCTGGCCCGATGGAGCAGCCAGTGCAAGCAGGAGCGCGGTGAGGGGGCCGGCGAGCACCATGCCTGGACTCCGAACTACATGCCCGTTCGGGCCAGATCCTGTGCATTCCTGCAGAGAAATTTACATTCAGGTTCGTCTTTCGTATGTGTATAAGTTGCGAATTCGAAGCTATTGGTGCAAGACCGCGCGTGCGATCTCGTCCAGCGCTTCGGGATTCTCGAGTGACGACAGATCTCCGGGCTCTTTCCCGAGCACGCGCGCGCGAACGGCACGCCGCACGATCTTCGCGCTGCGCGTCTTCGGCAAAGCGGACACGAACACGATGCGCTCCGGCTTGAACGCCTTGCCGAGCTCGTCCGCGACGGCGTTCGAGATCTCGAGCGCACATGCAGGCGTGGGCTCGTTGTCAGGCTTGAGCACGCAGAAGAGCCAGGCGACCTCGCCTTTCACGTCATGCGGTACTCCGATCGCCGCGGCCTCCGCTACGGCGTGGTACGCGACCGCCGCGGACTCCAGCTCTGCGGGGCCGATGCGTTTGCCGGCGATGTTCAGCGTGTCGTCGGAGCGGCCGTGCAGGAACCAGTAGCCGTCGTCGTCGACCGATGCCCAGTCGCCGTGGGTCCAGACGCCTGGGAAGCGGCGCCAGTACGTTTCGACATAGCGATCGTCGTCGCCCCAGATACCGCGCGTCATGCCGGGCCATGGTCGCTTGCAGACGAGCTCACCGACCTCGCCGCGGACCGGTCGGCCGTCCGGTGCGAACACGTCCATGTCCTGGCCGAGCGCGGGAAAGCCGAGCGCGACCGGCTTGATCGGCTCGGTCACGCACGTCGCCAGGAAGCAGGCGCCGACCTCGGTCCCGCCCGAGCAGTTGACGATCGGCGTGCGTCCCGCGCCGACCTTCTCGAAGAGCCAGCCGTATGGATCGCGGTTCCAGGGCTCCCCCGTCGTGCAGATCGCCTTGAGCGACGACATGTCCGTCACCGGTTCGCCCTTCGGGATCAGCGCGCGAACGAGCGTCGGCGAGACGCCCAGCATCGTCACGCGCTCCGCTTCGACGAGCTTCCAGATGCGGTCCGCGGGAAAGTCGGGCGCACCCTCGGCATAGACGACGCTCGCGCCGCAGGCGCCGCCTCCGACCACCGTCCACGGTCCCATGATCCAGCCCATGTCCGTGGCGAAATGGATCCGGTCGCCCGGCTTGACGTTTGTCTGGTACGCGACCTCGCGCGCGATCGAGACGAGGAAGCCGGCCTGGACGTGCAGGGCGCCCTTCGGCTTTCCGGTCGTGCCCGACGTGTACGCGCGCAAGTAGGGGTGCTCCGAGTCGACCTGCCGCGGCGGCAGGTCGCCGGACGTGTCGGCGACGAGCTCGTCCCAGAAGCGATCGCGACCGACGGTCATCGGGACGTCGTCGAGGCGGAGCCGGCGCCACACGACGGTGTGCGTGACGGTAGGCGCGCTTTCCAGCGCTTCGTCGACGATGTGCTTCATCAGCACGGCCTGGCCGCGGCGCAGCGAGCCGTCGGCGGTGATCACGGCCTTCGCCTTTGCGTCGGCGAGTCGCGCGGCGATCGCAGGCGGTGCGAAGCCGGAGAAGATCGGCACCTGGACGGCGCCCAGATGCGCGCAGGCGTGCGACGCGATCGCGACCTGGGGCGACATCGGTAGAAAGATTCCGACCGCGTCGCCCGGGCCGATTCCGATCGAGCCCAGACCTTCGGCCAGCGCGAAGACCTGGTCCGAGAGCTCGCGCCACGTGAGCGAGAACCTCGCTCCGTCTTCGGTCTGCCAGACGGCCGCCTCTTCCTCGGCAAGCTCCCCGGCGGCCCAGCGGTGGACGCAGTTCCACGCAAGGTTCAGCTTGCCTCCCGTGAACCAGGTGGCCCACTCAGCGCCCCGGGCGGTGTCGAGCACCTCCTGCCACGGCTCGGAGAACTCGAGCCCCAGGTCCTCGACCACCGCGGGCCAGAACCGCTCCGGCTCTTCGATCGAGATGCGGTGGAGGTCGTGGTAGCGCTCGACGCCGAGCCGGCGGGCGAGGCGCGTCAGGTTCGCGCTCTCCACCTCTTCGGCGCTCGGGCTCCAGATGAACTCGGGCACGGACCGAAGCGTAGCCCGGGGACCGTCCTCTAACCTCTCCGGCATGCGCGCACGACTCTTCGCGCCGGAAAACCGGAAGTGGTGGACGCTGGTCGCAGTCGCGGTCGGGCTGTTCATGATCATGCTGGACAACACGGTCGTCAATGTCGCGTTGCCTTCGATCCAGCACGACCTCGGCATCAGCATCTCGGAGCTCGAATGGGTCGTGAATGCCTATGCGCTGACGTTCGGTGTCCTGCTCCTCAGCGGCGGCAAGCTCGCAGACATGCTGGGGCGCCGCAGCATCTTCATCGCCGGACTGGTCATCTTCACCGGTGCCTCTCTCTGGTGCGGGCTCGCGGGCGGGGCGGCCTCCCTGATCGCCGCGCGCACGGTGCAAGGCGTCGGGGCGGCGCTGATGAATCCGGCGACGTTGTCAATCATCACTGCGACGTTCCCGCCGCGCCAGCGCGGGACCGCGATCGGCATCTGGGCGGGAGTGTCCGCACTCGCGCTCGCGATCGGCCCTCTGGTCGGCGGTCTCCTCACCCAGGACATCAACTGGAGCTGGATCTTCTTCATCAACATTCCGGTGGGCGTCGCGGGAGTCATCGCTGCGCGCCTCTTCATCGACGAGACGAAGGACACGTCGCGCGAGCAGAGGCTCGATCTCCCCGGCTTGCTGAGCTCGGGGATCGGTCTCTTCGCACTGACGTTCGGTCTGATCGAGACGAACGACCACGCCTGGGGCTCGACGCGGGTTCTGTCCCTCTTCGCCCTCGCCCTCGTCTCGCTCGCGATCTTCGTGCTTCTCGAGATGCGCCAGCGGATTCCGATGCTCGACGTGTCACTCTTCCGCAACCCGACGTTCTCGGGGGCGAATGCCGTCATGTTCCTCGTGGGCCTCGCGATGTTCGGGATCTTCTTCTACAACTCGCTTTTCCTGCAGCGCGTGCTCGGCTACGGCGCAATCAAGACCGGCGCGACGTTCCTGCCGATGACGATGCTGATCATCTTCGTCGCGCCCGCGGCCGGGAGGATCTCGGATCGCGTGGGCGCGCGCTGGTTGATGGGCGGAGGCATGCTGCTGCTCACCGCCTCCCTACTCCTGTTCGCAACGCTCGACGCGAGCTCGTCCTGGTGGAACATCCTGCCGGGACTGCTCGTCGGCGGCTTCGGGATGGCGGTCGTGATGGCACCGACGACAGCGACCGCGATGTCGGCCGTGCCGGTGGACAAGGCAGGGGTCGGCTCCGCGGTGATCAACAGTATGCGCCAGGTCGGCGGCTCGCTCGGGATCGCGATCATGGGTGCGCTCGTGGCGACCGCCGTGAGCGTGACGCCCTTCAGCCCGGCGTACGCGTCGCAGTTCGTGACGGGCTACCACCGTGCCCTCGAGGTGGGCGCGGCGATTCTTCTCCTCGGAGCAGGTCTCGCCGTCGTCACGATCCGCAAGGTCGAGCACGAGCCGCGCGGCGTCGCGGAAGCTGTTGTAGCGGCTGAATAAAGAGGAAGACCCCCGGCTGCGGCTCCGGGGGTCGATTCCTGCTAGGCGACTCCGCCTTTGTTGGCGGTCTCCCCAGGACTTGGCTCTGCGGCCCAGCCACGCCCCGTTCGGTTCCCACCTGGTGAAGCGCCTCCTGCAGCCGACCCTGGCGTCTGGCTCGGTTGCAAGATGGCCTCACTCTAGGTCGGTCCCTGGGGCCTGTCAAGTAGCTCAGTCAAGTGATTTTGGATAGGCTTGCTTGACCCGTTTCCAGCCAGAACATGACCTTTTTGGGGGATGTCTTAAAGGACGGGTTGAAGTTTGGTGAAGCATGTCGTCTACTACGCCGCACATGTCTGACTCGACCGCCATCCGTCAGAAGCAGCAGCGGGTGTCAGCCGCCCAGGCGGGACTCCGCCTCGGTGAGCGTCTCCGCCAGCTGCGTATGGCGGGAGGCATGACCCAGACCGAGCTGGCCGGCGAGCGATTCTCGAAGGAGTACGTCAGCCAGATCGAGCGGGGCAAGACCAAGCCCACGACCGAGACGATCCAGTGGCTTGCAGACCGGCTCGGTGTCGACGCGGGCTACCTCGCGAACGGTGTCTCGGCCGACGAGCGCGGGCGTGTCGACGCCGCGCTCGCGCGCGCGGACGCCCTGCTCGAGGCGCGGCGTAACGACGAGGCGCTCGAGGAGTTCGAGCGGATCCGTGCGACGGTGCTCGCGACCGGGCTCCCCGAGCTCGAGACTCGCGCGCTGTCGGGCGAGGCCACGGTCCGGCTGCGCAGGGGAGAGGTGCGGGAGGCAATCGCGCTCCTCGAGCGCGCCCGGGGTCTGAGCGAGGGCTCGGGCTTCTCCGATATTGAGCGTGCCGACGTGATCTTTCGCCTGGGCGTCGCCCGCTACAAGCTCAACAGCATCCAGACGGCGATCGGACTCTTCGACGAGGCGCTCAGCCTCGCCGAACGCTCCGAGATCCCCTCCGACCACCTGCGTTCGAACATTCTTGCCTGGCGCTCCCGCTGCTACAGGCGCCGCCGCGACCTCGAGGCGGCTCGTGAGGACGTCGAGCGTGCGCTCGAGCTTGCCGAGAGCTTGAACGACAAGCGCACCGCCGCCGATGTCTATTTCCAGGCTTCGATCATCGCCGACCGTGAGGGGCACTGGGTGCTGGCTCGGTCGTATGCCGAGCGCGCCAAGGCCGCGTACGAGGAGATTTCGGATCGCGGCAACCTCGGCCGCCTGCTGAACAACCTCGGCGGTCTCAACTTCCTCCTCGGCCATCCGGACGAGGCCATGGAGCTCCTGAAGGACGCCGTTCGCATCGCCCTCGAGGTCGGGAACGACGTGGAGGCCGCCTACGCGGTCAACGGCATCGCCCAGGTTCACCTTCGCACCGGCGATCCGGCCCGTGCGGAGGAGCACGCCAGGCACGCGCTCGAGCTCCTCGACGACCGAGTCGACGAGCTCGGAGAGATCGGCAACGCCCAAGTCGTGCTGGGACGGGCGTTGTTGGAACAGGATCGGCTCGACGAGGCCGAGGAGGCGCTCGCGGCAGGTGAGCGCGCCTACGACCAGCTTTCCTCCGGGAGCCATCGTGCGTCGGCCTGGGTCGCTCAGGGCGACCTGGCTGCGCGACGAGGCGACGACCGAAACGCCGCTCGGTTGTATCGCCAGGCTGCCGACGCCCTTCAGGACGTTCGCTTCTAATCCCTTCCGAAAGGAGGTGATCCGCTTGTCCAAAGCCCGTCTGATCTATTTCGCGGTCTTCGCGATCCTCATCGCGTTCGCTCTGCTCCCCGCGCTCGTCTTGTTCGGGATGCACGACGGCTCGGACTTCTAGAGTGTCCGTGTGCGCGCTTTGCTCGCCGTCCTCGCGCTCGCTGCGCTGACGGCAGGCTGCGGCTCCTCCGGGAGCCATTCGGAGCGAGGCGCGCCGACGCCATGATCTCTCGAGGCGCTCTGGCGCCGGTCGGGGAAGCGGTCGCCCTGATTCCAGGCACGTCGGATTACTCGCCCGGTGAACGTGCATATCTCTTTCCTCGTGGTCGATAACCGCGGCCGTGTGGTCGCTGCGCGCACGGCCCGGGTTTGGATCGCCCACTCGTTGGATCAAGGCGAAGTTCGGCGGCTCGGGCTCGGTCGCCGAGCTAAAGCAGGCGATCCGCGGCGACCTGCTTTAGGCTTGGATGCGTGTCCTCGGCCAGCGGCGATCCGAGTCTCGTCAGTGTTCGTGAAGTTGCGGACCAGCTGGGTGTCCATCCGGAGACGATCCGCCGCTTGATCCACGACGGCCGGCTCGACGCTGTGCGCGTCGGGCGCGTCCTTCGCGTGCATCGCGAAGCCGTCGACCGCTTTCTCGCGCGTCAGCGCGTGAAGCCCACGCGTTTCCAAGCCTGAACCCGCGGACAGACTCGCCCTGATGGGCGTTCGGGCTCAACGTCTCAGGCGTGCCTTGTACGTCGGTCGGGTAGCACGCCGGGGCGGGCTCCTGCGCGTCCTGCGCGAGCTCGGAATCTGGGGGAACCGCCCGGCCACGACCGAGGGCGCGCAGGAGTTCCGGCAAGCGTTGGAAGAGCTCGGCACCACCTACATCAAGCTGGGACAGTTGCTCTCCTCCAGGTCGGATCTCCTTCCAGACGTCTACATCCAGGAGCTCGGCAAGCTGGTCGACGAGGTTCCGGCGGTGCCCTTTGCCGAGATCCAGCAGGTGATCGCGGACGATCTCCCCGCCGATGTCTTCGTGCGGATCGATCCCGAACCCCTCGCGACCGCCTCCATTGCACAGGTTCACACCGCGCTGCTCCAGAGCGGTCGCGAGGTGATCGTCAAGGTCCGTCGTCCCGGGATCGAAGACCAGGTCGAGCTCGACCTGGCCCTCCTGCGCAAGACCGCCGAGTTGCTCGAGCGGCGATCCGAGCGGGCGCAGCTGGTTCAGGCGCGAGCGCTGGCGGACGAGCTCGAGGAGCACCTTCGCGCCGAGCTCGACTTCGTCGAGGAGGCGAACAACACCGAGGTGATCGCGGGCTTCCTGGCCGATTACGACGATCTCGTCGTCCCGCAGGTGATCCGGCCGTACGTGACCGAGCGCGTCCTCGTGCTCGAGCGGATCGAGGGGAAGAAGGTGGATGCCGACCACGGCCTCGGACGCGAGCGTGCGGAGGAGCTCGCACGCCAGTTCTTTCGCGCTTACGTCAAGCAGGTCACGATCGAAGGCGCCTACCACGCGGATCCGCACCGCGGGAACGTCCTGCTCACGACGGACGGCCGGCTGGCGCTCGTCGACTTCGGACTGCTCGGCCGCCTCGACGACGACACGCGACGCAACCTCGCGCTGCTCCTTCTCGCCGTCTCGCAGAACAGGGCGGACGACCTGGCGGAGCTCATTCTCGCGCTGTCGCGGACGAGTCTCGGCTCAGACGAGCCCGGGTTCCTCCAGGAGATCCGGCGGAAGCTGCCCCGCTATCACGGGCGAACGCTGAGCAAGATTCGCGCCGGCGAGGCGCTCGCCGACCTGCAGCGCATCTCCTTCGATTACGGAGTCAGCCTGCCGACGACGTTTGCGCTCGTGGGCAAGACGCTCGCCCAGGCCGACTCGATTGCCCGTGTGCTCTATCCCGAGCTCGATCCGGTGGCGCTCCTCGAGGAGGATTCGCTCGAGGTGATGCTGAGGGAGGCAGAACGCCGGCTCGAGCCGGATCAGCTCCTCGCCTGGCTGTACACGCAACTCGAGCCGCTCGGTCGCATGCCGCGGCGGCTCAGCCAGCTGGCGGGGAAGCTCGAGACCGGCACCCTCAAGGTCGGCGTCGCGCCGACGGACCTGTCCGATTTCGAGTTTGCGCTCCGTTCGACTGCGAACCGCATCGGCGGGGCGGTGATCGTTGCGTCCCTGCTCATTGCGTCGGCGCTGCTCGCGCGTGTCCACGATCTGCGCTGGATGGCGTTCGCGGGCTTCTGCTTCGCCTTCGCGCTCGGGCTCTACCTGCTCTGGAAGATCATCCGTACGCCCGGCGAGCTGTAGTTGTCCAGCTCGGGCCGTCTGTGGAATACTCTCCATACTTCAAAAGGGAAAGTAATGGGAGGCGGCAATGACTGAGAACGGCTACGCGAAGGCCGTGCTGGTGACAACCGACTGGCTCGCCGAGCACCTGAACGACTCGAACCTCGTCGTGGCCGAGGTGGACGAGAATCCGGATCTCTACGACGAGGGCCACATCCCCGGCGCCGTCAAACTTCATTGGCGCGAGGACCTCCAGGACCCGGTGGAGCGGGATCTCGTCGAGAAGGGCGAGTTCGAGGGGCTCATGGGTCGTCGCGGTATAAGCAACGAGACGACGCTCGTCGTCTACGGCGACAAGAACAACTGGTTCGCGGCCTACGCGTACTGGTATCTCAAGATCTACGGTCACGAGGACGTCCGGATCCTCGACGGCGGACGGCAGAAGTGGATCGACGAGGGACGGGAGCTGACTAGGGAGGTGCGGCAGGTCGAGCCCGCGTCGTACGTCGCGCGGGAGCGCGACGAGTCGATCAGGGCCTACCGTGACGCTGTGCGCCAGACGATCGGTGACAAGGGCCAGGCACTCGTCGACGTGCGTAGCCCGCAGGAGTTCTCGGGCGACCTGATCGCTCCGCCCGGCTACGAGCAAGAGGGCGCGCAGAGGGCCGGCCACATTCCCACCGCTGCATCGATCCCCTGGGCCTCGGCCGTGCGCGACGACGGAACGTTCAAGAGCGCCGACGACTTGCGCGAGCTCTACGGAGGGAAGGGCGTTACCGGCGACAAGGCGGTGACTGCGTACTGCCGCATCGGCGAGCGCAGCGCGCACACCTGGTTCGTGCTCCGCGAGCTGCTCGGCTACGAGAACGTCCGCAACTACGACGGCTCCTGGACGGAGTGGGGAAACCTCGTGGACGTACCGATCGAGAAGGGAAGCTAGGCCTGCGCTCGGGGGGTCGAGTCGACCCGCTCGATGACGACGTGCGGCAGCCGCGCGTAGGAACTCAGACGCAGTAGCGCGCGCACGACCTCGGCGCAGTCCTCCGGACGGATCATCCGCTCCTTCGGGACCGGGGCCCACTCGGTCATCGGCGTGTCGACGAAGCCCGGGCTCAGCACGGTCGCCCGCACGCCGTGCTCCTCCTCGCCGCGATTCAGCGAGCTCGTGAAATTGATCAATCCCGCCTTCGCTGCGCCGTAGACGGGAAGGCGCGCGGAAGGGCTCGTGCCCGCGATCGACGCGATGTTGACGATCAGGCCGCGTGCTTCGCGTAGGAGGGGCAGGCCGGCGGCGGTCACGAGGATCGTGCCGCGCAGGTTGACATCCAGTTGCAAGTCGATGTGCTTCGTGTCGAGCTCGTCGACGAGCCCTCCGACCCCGACGCCTGCGGCGTTCACGAGCACGTCGAGCCTGCCGTGCCGCTCGCGGTGCTCGTCGACGATGCGGCGGCAATCTTCCTCGTTCGCGACGTTCGCCGCCACCGCATGTGCACCCAACGCGTCCGCGGCGGCATCGACTTTCGCGCGCGTCCTGGCGGCCAGCGTCAGAGCGAACCCCTCATCGCGCAACATGGTCGCGATCGCAAACCCGATTCCCGACGAGCCGCCGGTGACGAGAGCGGCCTTGCCCATGAGCCATCCTTGCAAGCCGGAAGGTCCGACGCTCTCCGTGCAGAACTTGGCGTGGGGGAACCGAAAGGCTCCTCCTCTCCCCTGAAAGCACGGGGGAACCGCCTGGTTCCCCCGTGTGTCTCTCCTCGGGCTGCCGGGAATAGACGAGGCCACGAGGTCGTAACAAGGGTGAACCAACCGCACTCTGTAGACGAAAGCCGTAACGACCCCTACATTTCGCGGTTCAACCCTCGGGAGGGCCTCCTTTGGACATCGGAACCGATCGCGTCAAGCTGACAGATCTCGCCTCCTGCGGAGGCTGTGCCGCCAAGTACTCGGCTGCACGGCTCGAGGAGCTGCTCGCGGGCTTCGTTCCAGCCGAGGCCGAGAACCTGCTCGTTGGTCTCGCCCCTGCCGACGACGCCGCGGTGTATCGCCTCGACGACGAACGCGCGCTCATCTTCACGCTCGACTTCTTCCCGCCTGTCGTGGACGACCCGGGCGACTACGGCGCTATCGCCGCGACCAACGCGTTGAACGACGTCTTCGCGATGGGCGGCGTACCGCTACTTGCCCTCTCCATTGCAGCCTTCCCGGAGGAGCTCCCCACGCAGATGCTGGCGGAGATCTTCGCCGCGGCCGACATGCAGGTGCGGGCGGCCGGCGGTTTGCTCGCCGGCGGCCACACGATCCGCGACGCGGAACCCAAGTACGGGCTTGCGGTCGTGGGCACGGTGCGGCCCGACGGCATCTGGCCGAAGAACGGTGCACGTCGGGGCGATGACCTCTTCCTTACGAAACCGCTCGGAACGGGCTTGATCATGACCGGTTACAAGAAAGGTCATGCCGGCGACATGCAGCTCGAGCGCGCGATCAGATGGATGCGAACCCTGAACAAGGATGCTGCGGAGGTGCTGCGCAGCTTCGACCCGAACGCCGTGACGGACGTTACGGGCTTCGGGCTCTTCGGACACGCGCACGAGGTGGCGGACCGCAGCGGCGTCGCCCTGCGGCTCGAGTCCGAACGGTTCCCGGCGATCGACGGCGCGCTCGACATTGCGCGCCGGGGAGTGCGCACGAGCGGCGATCCGCGTAACCGGGACTTTGCCGCCGCACACGTCACGACCGACGGCCTTCCCGACGCGCTCGACGCGCTGGGCTACGACCCGCAGACCGCCGGGGGCCTGCTCGTCTCGCTGCCCGCCGAGCGCGGCGCCGCGCTCGAGGCGGAGTTCGGGGCGCGCAGGCTCTTCATTCGGAGAATCGGACGCGTGGAGGAGGGCGCCGGAGTCCACGTCGACTGAGACGTCGCTTGCGATGTCGACCTCAGGAGGCGTGGGCTACGCCCATGCCTCCGTCGGAGCCGCCGACCGAACCGCGCTAATCGATACTGCACGAGTGAACATTGCCGGGATGATTCACGGGCGGTTCCAGCCCTTCCACAACGGACATCTCGAGTACCTGCGCGGAGCGGCGGCGCGTTCGGACGTCGTGTTCGTGGGCATCACGAATCCCGATCCGCACCGCGTCCGTGAGGAGCCGAGCGACCCGCTGCGCCATCTGCCAGTGTCGAACCCGTTCACCTACGTCGAGCGGCTGTTGATGGTGACTGCCGTCGCCGCTGACGAGGAGATCGCCGCACATGTCATCCCGTTCCCCGTCAACGAGCCGGAGCTCTGGCCGGCCTACGTCCCTCCCGGCGTGACGCAGTACCTTCGACTCTTCTCGGACTGGGGTGGGACGAAGCTGGAGCGGATGCGAGAGGCGGGCTACGAGGTGGTCGTCCTCGACGAGGGCGCTGACAAGGAGATCTCCGGTGCCGAGGTAAGAGCGGCACTGCGCAGCGGCGGGGACTGGGAGTCGCTCGTCCCACCGGGGGTGGCGCGGGTGATCAGGTCGCTCCAGCGCGGCCGTGAAGCGGCCCGTCCGCGAAGCGGACCGGTGGAGGGGGTCTGGGGGAACCGTGAGGTTCCCCCAG
>Ga0066709_100003763_pt1 | contig 11826 bp, 8 predicted proteins | sample GraSoiAngelo_158_FD_79665 | JGI IMG/M metagenome (GOLD analysis project Ga0066709, IMG submission 79665) | Grasslands soil microbial communities from the Angelo Coastal Reserve, California, USA - 14_1009_16_30cm | ecosystem: Environmental > Terrestrial > Soil > Grasslands | place: USA... | reverse complement strand
ACTGCGATCACGCGCTGCTACTTTCCAGCGGCGAGGCCCTCGCCGGGCCCGCGCCCGCCCTGCTGACGGCCGAGCGGCTGTCTGGCCTTTACCGCGTGCCCCTGCGAGCCCTGGCAGGCCCGCGCGGCAAGGTCTTCACGCCGGAATGAGCGACGCGGGGGCAGAAAACTTTTACCGTCGGAGGTTCTCGCGAGCCCGATCCAGCGCGGCGCATAGCCCCTCGACACCCTCGATGAACCGCGGCCCGGCGCGGTGCAGCAGATTGCCGTCGACAACGAACAGGTTGCCGCGCGCAACAGCCGGGATCGCGTTCCATCGCCGCCAGTCATCGAGCCATACGGGCCGGGCGGCATCGTCGGCCGCGGCGAGGATCGCCTGCGGCTGCGCGGCGAGCACGTCCTCGATGCCTACCGTAGCCGCGGGCGTTGCGAGTCGCGCGAAAACGTTGTCGCCGCCGCACAGGGCGAGCGCCGCCGTGATCAGGTGCTTTCCGCCCACGGTGTATAGCGGCCGCGGCCAAATCTCGTAGAACACCGAAACCTTCGCGGCCGCGCGACTCCGCTGTAGCAGCGCCGCCAATCGGGTGCGGAAATCCGTTGCTGCGCGCGCGGCCGTTTCACTCGTCCCGGCCAGCGCGCCCAGTCCTTCGAGATCGTCGGCGATCGCCTCGGGCGTGCGCGGGTCGGAGACGAAGACCGGCACGCCCAGAGCACGCAGGCGCTCGACTTCGCCCGGCGCGAAGTACGGCCAGACAACAACCAGATCGGGCTTGAGCGCGACGACGCGCTCGAGGTCGAGCCCGGCTGCGTCGCCGACCCGCGGCACGCGCTTCGCCTCGGGGGGCCAGTCCGCCGGCGCAAGCAGTCCGACAACGCTCCCGCCTGCACCGGCGGCGAACAACAGCTCGGTGGCGTGCGGCGCGAGGCTCACGATGCGCGCGGCGGGCGCCGCACGCTCGATCCGCACGCCGGTCGCGTCGACCGCAGAAACCGGAGCCGCAAGGACGACAACGCTGCAGGCCGCTAGGGACGCTGCGGTCGCAAAACGCACTGCGAAATCGTGCATTGTTGGAACCTTAGTACCGGTAGCGCACGCCGGCAAAGACACTGGCGCGGGGCGTGTTGTAGTCGGCGGCCAGCTCGTAGCGCTTGTTCAGGGCATTGTCGAGCCGCGCGAAGAGCGTCCAGCCTGTGGCAAGCACATAGTCCGCGGTGAGATTGACCAACATATAGCCACCGATGCGGCGGGTGTTGGCCGCGTCGTCGAATCGAGCCGACGAAGCGACGAGCTCCGCGCCGGCGCGCAGCGCGCTCCACACCTTCGCGACGGCGACCGACGCGTGCCTGCGCGCTCGCCGCGGCAACAGGTCCCCGGTGGCGTCGTCTTCCGGTCGCTGCAGATCGGCACTCGCCCTGATGTTCGTGTCACCGGCTCGTGCTTCGAATTCCAGGGTCACACCCTCCAGCGTCGCGTTGGCGACGTTTTGCGGCGCGCAGTTGAAAGAAGCGTCGCACTGGAACACGATGAGATCGCGGACGCGATTGCGATAGGCGACGATTCCCACGGCCATATCGACGCCGCTGTAGCGCAGCGCGACCTCGGCGTTGCGCGCCGTCTCTGGAGCGAGATCGGGATTGGAGAAGCCCGGATAGTAGAGGTCGTTGAACGTGGGCGCCTTGAACGCCGTGCCGTAGCTCGCGCTCGCGCGAATGCCGCCGCCGAAGGCATACGCATAGGCGAGCGCGCCGGTGGTGCGTGCACCGAACTGCGAGCTGTCGTCGCGACGCAGGTTAGCCTGTACCGCCTGCGGGCCGTCGCGCCACTGCCATACACCGACCACGGCATTGGTGTCGCGCGCGGTCACCGCAAAGCCCGCGCTGCTGTCCAGCCGCTCTTCGCGGCGCTCGAACGCAACCGAGAAGGTGCCCTGCGGCCAGGCGAAATCGTTCTGCCACGCGTACTGGCGCTGCCGGGTCTTGAACCGCGACGAGCCGAAGCCGGTTTCCGATACGCTGTCGTCGTCGCCTTCGCCGGCTTCGAGTCGGCTCGTCCAGAGCGACGTAAGGCGATTGCGGCTCGCGACGGAGTACGCGCTCAGGGTGGTGATGGTGCGATCGTCGAAGCCCAGGCCTGCGTCGAACTGCGCGTTCAGCCTGCTGCGGAAGAACTGCGCGGCGAGCTCCTGATCCGGCGCGAAGCGATACGCGAGGCTGCCGCTCGCGCTGTCGTCCCGATACCCATCGCGATCGGGGTTATAGCTGAAATTCGCGGGGTTGCCGATCGCGTTGAAGCCCTCGCTCCGACGCACGCCCGCCTGCAGCGCGAACCGCCATCCGTTCGCGCCGGCGCCGCCCGAGATCCCTGCCGTCGCCATGCCGGTGCCGTAGGTGCCGTAACCCCCGCTTGCATTCGCGGCAAGCGCACCCTGGCTTCTTCGCGTGAAGATCTGGATCACGCCGCCGATGGCGTCGGCGCCGTAAAGGCTCGACGCGGGGCCGCGCAGAATTTCGATGTGGTCGATCTCGTCCAGCGCGATCGCCTCGAGCGCGGTCGCGCCGTCGCTCGACGAACCCACGCGCAGTCCGTCGATCAGCACCAGCGTGTGCCCACGATTGGCGCCGCGCAGGAACACCGAGCTCGTCGAGCCCGGACCGCCATTGGTCGCGATCTCCACGCCGGGCAGGCGGGCGAGCACGTCGGAGAGGCTCTGCGCTCCGGCATGGGCAATATCATCGGGACCAATGGTCGTTACGTCGGCAATCAGCTCGGCGAGCGGCTGGGAGAAGCGTGTGGCGGTGACGAAGACCGGTTCGAGGCTCGTCGCCTTGGGCTGGATCTGCGCTTGAACGGGCCCGGCGCAGCATGCGCCGAACGCCGCGCCCAGCACCGCAGCGAGACGCCGATGGGAGAGCAACGACATGGGGATTCCTCCGCGTGAGCCGTGCATCCCCGCACGGCGGGTGGATCGATGCAACGCGGAGCATGGGAACGGCGGGAAGCCGCGACAGGTGGAGAGCGCGACCGCCCGGCCGCGATCCGCCACCCGCGGTGCGCCTGGTCTCCGACGCAGCGTCAATGCGACGCCGCGTCGGACGCAGGCCGGTCTCCGGGCTCGTCGACGAAAGCTTCAGGCTGTCTTGCCTTCCCACTCGCCTTTGGGCGAACAGTGGCTCCGATCAACAGTCCTGCGTCGACCTACCGTTGCGGGGGCAGCGCCGGAATGGTCGCGGACGTTCGCTCCGCGGCTTGACCGGCTTCCCGTTTCACCCGCCGCGTTGGAACCACGCGGCGGACACCTGCGGAAGGGATTATATCCGTGGTAAGTGGTGGCGGCATGGAGGCTGCGAAACTGCTATAATCGCTGCCCCTTCAAGCACCTGACCCATCCTCCGCACCGCCCACGTGAATCCCCGGCTGTACATCCGCACCTTCGGCTGCCAGATGAACGAGTACGACTCGGGCAAGATGGCCGATGTGTTGCGCGAGTCCGAAGGGTTCGAGCTGACCGACCGGCCCGAAGAGGCCGACGTGATCCTGTTCAATACCTGCTCGGTGCGCGAGAAGGCGCAGGAACGGGTCTTCCACGACCTGGGCCGCGTCCGTGGACTCAAAGCGGCGAATCCGGAGCTCATCATCGGTGTGGGCGGCTGTGTCGCGAGCCAGGAGGGCGCGACGATCGTGCGCCGCGCGCCGTACGTCGACATCGTGTTCGGCCCGCAGACGCTGCACCGGCTGCCTGAGTTGATCGGGCGGCGCCGCGCCACGGGGAGAGCGCAGGTCGACATCAGTTTTCCCGAAATCGAGAAATTCGATCATCTCCCGCCCGCACGCGTCGAGGGCGCCAGCGCCTTCGTGTCGATCATGGAAGGATGCAGCAAGTACTGCACGTTCTGCGTCGTCCCGTACACCCGCGGCGAGGAAGTGTCGCGACCGCTCGAGGACGTGCTGACCGATGTCGCCGACCTGGCCGACCAGGGCGTGAAGGAGATCACGCTGCTCGGGCAGAACGTCAACGCCTATCGCGGCAGGATGGCCCCCGATACGCAAATGACCGGCGGGATCGCGGACTTCGCGACGTTGCTCGAGTACCTGGCCGAGATTCCCGGGTTGGAACGCATCCGCTTCACGACCTCGCATCCCAAAGAGATGTCGCAGCGGCTGATCGAGTCCTATGGCAGGATTCCGAAGCTGGTGTCGCAGCTCCACCTGCCCGTGCAGTCGGGCTCGGATCGCGTACTGACCGCCATGAAGCGCGGCTACACCGCGCTCGAATACAAATCGATCGTCCGCCGGCTGCGTTCGATCCGGCCGCAGTTGTCGCTTTCCTCGGACTTCATCGTCGGCTTTCCTGGAGAGACCGACGCCGATTTCGCTCAGACCATGCGGCTCATCGACGAGGTCGACTTCGACGGCGGCTTCAGTTTTCTGTACAGTCCGCGACCCGGCACGCCCGCCGCGGATTTTCCCGATCAGGTGGCGCGCCCGACGGCGAAGGCACGGCTCGAACAGCTCCAGCGCGCGATCGACGGCGGCTACCAGGCGGCAAGCGAACGGATGGTCGGCAACGTGGAGCGGGTCTTGGTGACCGGCCATGCGATCAGGAACGCCGATGATCTCGCGGCTCGCACCGAGAACAACCGCGTCGTTAATTTTGCCGGCGCCGCCAGCCTGATCGGGCGATATGCCGATGTGCGTATCACGGCCGCGCAGCCGCATTCGCTGCGCGGCGAACTTGTAGTGCTTTGAACGGTCTTTGTTCGTCGCGGCTAGAACGCCGGGGGGCGCCCAGCCGTTTTTTCTTGCTCTCGAAGAGGTCTCAACTCATGTCTGCACCCGAACGTCTCGGATTTCCCAGCTTGCTCTCCATTCCCGTGCTGCTGTTAGCGCTCACTTACGGTTGCGCGACCGTTCCGGCACCCGATTCGGCGACCGTAGCCGCTGCGGCCGTGGCCGCGACCGCGGCCGCCAGCGCCGCATCGAGCAATGCAGGGGTTGGGGAGGCCGCGCCTGCAGCCAATGGATCGACCCGGCCGTCCAACACGACTGCGGTGGTCGCCGCGGCTGCCGCGGCCGCCGCGGCAGCCGCCGGGCAGCAAAAGCCCTTCGCCGAAGTCATCAAGGACGCCAAGGAGCAGCAGGGACTGTTCAACCTTTACAGCAAGGACGACAAGATCTGGCTGGAGATCAAACCCGACCAGTTCGATCATCCGCTGTTCTTGCAGATCAACCGCACGCACGGCATCGGCGAGCGCGAGCCTTTCGTAAACCCGATGCTGCGCTCGTACATCGTTGAATTTCATCGGCTCGGCAACCTGGTGCAGCTGCTCGCCAAGAACACGCAGTTCTTCGCCCGCGAAGGAACCCCGCTCGCCCGCGCCGTGCGCGAGTCGACCAGCGACAGCCTGCTCTCTTCCGTCCCGGTCGCGAGCCTGCCGCATCCGGAACGGAAGTCGGTGCTCATCGACGCGACCGCGATGCTGCTCACCGACATACCCGGCGGGGCGACCGCGCTCGACGCAGCGTTCCGCATGGCCTATTCCTTCGACGCCCGCAATTCGAGCGTGAGCGCAACGCACAACTCTGCGGAGTTGACCGGCTTCGCGGTTTCGGCGCATTACTCCGTTCCCCGGCTCGCGCCGCCCCCGCTGATGTCCAACCCATCGATGCCGCACGTCGCGCCGCCGGCGCATCTCGAGGACCCGCGGAGTCTGTTCCTCGGCTACTACTACAGCCTGACCACGCTTCCGGCGCTGATGCAAGCGCGCATCGCCGACGACCGTCTCGGGCATTTCGTCACGCGCCGGTTCGATTTCTCGGACGACGTCGCCGCATTCCCCGAGCTCTACTACGTCAAGCGCTGGCGGCTCGAGAAGAAGGATCCCGATGCGGCCCTGTCGGAGCCTAAGCAGCCGATCGTCTACTGGCTCGACCGCAACATCCCGGAAAAATACCGCGACAGCGTGAAATCCGGCATTCTCGAATGGAACAATGCCTTCGAGAAAATTGGCTTCAAGGACGCGATCCGTGTCGAGGTCCAGCCCGACAATGCAGAATTCAGCACCGCCGATACGCGCCACGCCTCGGTGCGCTGGGTCGTGCGCGACGAAGTGGGTGCGCTGGCGATCGGCCCGAGCCGTTCCGATCCGCGCACGGGCGAGATCCTCGATGCCGACATCGAGATCGAGGATGGTTGGACTCGCTTTCCACGCCGCGTGGCGTCTGAACAATTTCCACCCCGGCAGGCTCGCGTATCGCACCAGGAGTCGTACTGCGACTACGGAGACGCGGCGATGGACGAACTGGCCTTCGCGCTGGACGTGCTCGTCGCCCGCGGCGAGATCGACCCCGACGGCCCCGAAGCTCAGGAGTACGTGAAGGCCACGCTCAAGGACGTCGTTACCCACGAAGTCGGCCACACCCTCGGGCTGCAGCACAACTTCCGCGCCTCGACGATCCGCAGCCAGAAGCAGCTCTCCGACCCGGCTTTCATCAAGGAGAACGGCATCAGCGGCTCGGTCATGGATTACAACGCAGTCAATCTCGCCTTGCAGGACGAGCCGCAGGGCGAGTACGTCATGCGCGGCATCGGCCCGTACGACTACTGGGCCATCGAGTACGCCTACAAGCCGCTGCCACCGGAGCGCGAGAAAGAGGATCTGGCCAAGATCGCCGCTCGCAGCACCGAGCCGCAGCTTGCCTTCGGCAACGATCTCGATGCCGGCTTCGGCGGCTCGGCCGAGGGCATGGATCCGCAAGTCAACCGGCGCGATCTCGGCAGCGATCCGCTCGAGTACGCAACGCGGCGCCTGAAACTCTCGCGTGAGTTGTGGGACCGCCTGCAAACGCGTCAGCTCAAGCCCGGCGAGAGCTACGAGATGCTGCGCCGGAACTTCCTGTCCGGCCTGACCCAGGTCGGAAACGCGACAACTGTCGCCGCCAAATACGTCGGCGGTGTCGTATACGTGCGTGACCACGCGGGCAGCGGGCGCGACCCGTTCACCCCGATCCCGGTCGAGCGTCAGCGCGAAGCGTTGAAGCAGATCGCCGACGGGCTGCTGTCGGTCGACAGCTTCCGGCTGCGTCCCGACTTCGTGCGTCGGCTGACGATCAACCAATTCGAACGGTTCCGAGACGACGCGGACGCGAGCGTGATCAACCCTGACATCTCGCTCACCGGCCGCATGCTTGCGGTGCAGCGCTCCGTGCTCGACCAGCTCATGAGCGACAGCGTGGCGACCCGCATCGAGGAAGGGGCGTACCGGCAGACGCGCTCCGAGCATGGCTTCAGGCTGTCCGAGCTCTACGACACGCTGCAGGATGCGATCTGGAGCGAGCTCAAGAGCGGGCGCGACATCTCGGTGTTCCGCCGCAACCTGCAGCGCGAGCACCTGAGGCGAGTCGCAGGGATGCTGCTCCGGTCGTCGCAGACGGTACAGGCTGACGCCCGCGCGCTGCAACGCGAGAACGCAAAGCAGTTGCTCGTGCTGATCAAGGCGGCGAAGGGCAAGCCGTCGCTGTCGAAGGAAGCACGGGCGCATCTGGCGGAGTGCGAGAACTCGCTCGAAGAGGCGCTCAAGGCGCCGCTGCAGCGACCCGGCGTATAGAAAAAGTAGAAAAGGGGCCAGGCTCGATTTCGTGATCCCCAACGACTTTCAGCTCCACGGTCGCCGAAATCGAACCTGACCCCATTCTATGAGACAAGAGACCGTCGATCTCGAGCTCTCACCGCTCGACAATCGCGCGCTGGCGAACCTCTGCGGCGCGCTCGACGCTAACCTGCGCCAGATCGAGGCGGCACTCGACGTGACCATCGCCCGCCGGGGCGCAGCATTCACGTTGCGCGGCGCGGCGCCCCAGATCGGGCGCGCCGCGGCCGCGCTCGAGCGCTTCTACGCCCAGGCGAAGGAGCCGCTGACCGTCGACGACATCCAGCTCGGGTTGATCGAGCTCTCCGGCGCGACTCAGGGCGCGACAGCGGCCATCGAGGGCGTGGAGGGCGAAGCGCCGGTGCTGCGCACGCGGCGAGCCGACCTGCACGGGCGCACGCCGAACCAGATCGCGTATCTCACGCACATCCAGAAACACGACATCACCTTCGGCATCGGCCCCGCCGGGACCGGCAAGACCTATCTCGCAGTTGCGTGCGCAGTCGACGCCCTGGAGCGCGACACGGTCAAGCGGATCGTGCTCGTGCGTCCAGCGGTCGAGGCGGGCGAGCGCCTGGGCTTCCTTCCAGGCGACTTCGCGCAGAAGGTCGATCCGTACCTGCGTCCGCTGTACGACGCGCTGTACGATCTGATGGGCTTCGACAAGACCGCGAAGCTCTTCGAGCGCAACACGATCGAGATCGCGCCGCTCGCCTACATGCGTGGCCGCACGCTCAACCATTCGTTCATCATTCTCGACGAGGCGCAGAACACCACGCCCGAGCAGATGAAGATGTTCCTGACCCGTATCGGCTTCGGGACCAAGGCGGTCATCACCGGCGACGTGACGCAGATCGATCTTGCGCGCGGCCAGAAGAGCGGCCTGATCGAGGCGCGCCGGATCCTCGCAGACGTGCGCGGAATCGCGTTCACCGACTTCACCAGCGCTGACGTCGTGCGCCATCCGCTGGTGCAGAGGATCATCAGCGCGTACGAGAAGCATACCCATAGCGAGCGCATCGACGCGCCGGCCGCCGAGCGCCGGCGCATGCGATGAGCGGCAAGCGAGCGCGACTGTCGCTCATCGTGCAATACGCGGCCGCCGGCGACGATCTGCCGGCACGCGGCTTGCTTCGACGCTGGGTGCTTGCGGCACTGGGCCCGTCCAAGCCGAGCGCGACGATCACATTGCGCTTCGTCGACGAAGGCGAGGGGCGCGCGCTCAACCGGCGATACCGGTCGCGCGACAACGCGACCAACGTGCTCTCCTTCGTGTACGATGATGAACCTGGCATGTGCGGAGGCGACATCGTGCTGTGCGCTCCGGTATTGCGCCGGGAGGCCGCGGCACAGGGGAAACCGCTGGTGGCGCATTGCGCGCATCTCGTCGTCCACGGAACGCTGCACCTGCAGGGTGCCGACCACGAAGAGCCGGCCGAGGCGGCGCGGATGGAGGCGCGCGAGAGCGCCATCCTGGCGCGCCTCGGTTTCTCCGATCCGTACGCACGCTCGAGCTCGGCCACGGACCGCCGGCGCAGCGCCGCGAGATGACCGATCCCCCCGACCCCGAGGGCAACCAGCGCCCGACGCTCCTCGAGCGGCTCTCTGCGTTCCTGATCCGCGAACCGGAAGATCGCGAGGAACTGCTTACCCTGCTGCACGGCGCGTTCGAGCGCAAGCTCCTCGACGCCGATGCGCTCTCGATCATCGAAGGCGCGCTGCAGGTCTCCGAGATGACGGTGCGCGACATCATGATCCCGCGGGCGCAGATGGACGTGGTGTCGATCGACGACGACCCGGCGCAGTTCATTCCGTTCGTGATGGAGACGCGCCACTCGCGCTTTCCGGTGGTCGGCGAGAACAAGGACGACGTCGTCGGTATTCTGCTGGCCAAGGAGCTCCTCAACTATTACGCCAATCCGGAGTCGTTCAACGTGCGCGACACGCTGCGCCCGGCGGTGTTCGTGCCCGAGTCCAAGCGGCTCAACGTGCTGCTGCGCGAGTTCCGCGCCAATCGCAATCACATCGCCATCGTCGTCGATGAGTACGGCGGCGTGTCCGGCCTGGTGACGATCGAGGACGTGCTCGAGCAGATTGTCGGCGACATCGAGGACGAGTACGACTTCGACGAGGCCGAAGACAACATCATTCCAGAGGGCGGGGGGCGCTACCGCGTCAAGGCGCAAACCGAGATCGCCGATTTCAATTCGACGCTGGGCGGGAGCTTCAGCGACGATGAATTCCATACCATCGGCGGCTTGGTGGTGCAGGCGTTCGGGCGACTGCCGAAGCGCGGCGAGACGGCGACCATCGCCAATTTCCGGTTCAAGGTCGTGCGCGCCGACAGCCGCCGGCTCTACACCCTGGAAGTCGAGCGGCTGGCGCCGGAACCCGAGACAGAGACACCCGCGGACGGCCTTTGATGCGGGCCGCTGTACCCGTCGTCGCGTCGCTCCTGCTCGGCGTCGCGACGGTCGCCGGCTTCGCGCCCTTCGGCTTCTCGGCGCTTCCGGTCTTAACCCTCGCGGCGTTGTTTGCGCTTTGGCGGGACGCCGCGACACCGCGCGCCGCCGCGTGGATCGGCTTCGCGTTCGGGGCGGGCCTCTTCGGCACGGGTGCTTCCTGGGTCTACGTCGCCCTGGCGCGATTCGGCGGCATGGAGGGCGTGCTCGCGCTCCTCGCCACCGCTTTCTTCTGTGCCTATTACTCGTTCTTCCTCGCAGCCTCGGGGTGGCTCGTGGCGCGCCTTACGCGCAAGGGTTCGGTGGAGCGCCTGGCCGCCGCGGCGGCGTGCTGGACGCTCGCCGAATGGCTGCGGAGCTTGTTTTTTTCCGGCTTTCCGTGGCTCTCGGTCGGCTATGCGCAGACGCAGGCGCCGCTTGCCGGTTACGCACCGCTGGGCGGGGTGTTTTTGGTCAGCCTCGCCGTCGCGCTCTCCGCCGCGCTGTTGGTCGAGGCAATAGCCACATTGCGTTCGGACCGGCGCCGTATTGCGGCTCTCGCAGCGGCGGCGTTCGCAGCCGTGTGGATCGCCGGCGCCACCTTGCGCGCGATCGAATGGAGCCGCCCGGCGGGCGACCCGGTTTCGGTGAGTCTTGTGCAGGGCAACGTCGAACAGGAGCTCAAGTTCGATCCCAAATACCGAGAGCAGACACTCGCGATTTACGCCGATCTCGTCGCACAAGCCAAAGGCCGGTTGATCGTCCTGCCGGAATCCGCGCTGCCGATGTTCGCCGACGAAGTGCCCGTAGAGTACGTGGCACGACTGCGCGCGGCCGCGCAGGCACGTAACGGCGATCTCATGCTCGGCCTCTTCTTCTTCGAGCCGCGGGCGACCGGCGAAGACGAGGATCGGTATTTCAACAGCGTGGTCAGCGTCGGGACCGCGCCGACCCAGACGTATCGCAAGCGGCATCTGGTCCCGTTCGGCGAGGCCATTCCGGCCAAACCGGTCGTCGGCTGGTTCATCCGCCGGGTGCTGCATATTCCTCTGGCTGATCAGACGCCGGGCCCCGCCGATCAGACCCCGTTCGAGATCGCCGGCGAGCGTGTCGCCGTCAATATCTGCTACGAGGACGCGTTCGGCAGCGAGATTGCGCGCGAGCTTCCCGAGGCGACGTTGCTCGTGAACGTCACCAACGACGCGTGGTACGGCCGTTCGCTCGCGGCAGAACAACACGAGCAGATCGCCGCCATGCGCGCGGTCGAAACCTCGCGCCCCATGCTACGCGCGACCAATACCGGGATCACCTCGATGATCGATCATCGCGGCGCCGAGATCTCGCGGCTGCCGTGGTTCACGCGCGGCGTGCTCGAAGGCACGATTGCGGGCCGCAGCGGCGCGACACCGTACGTACGCTTTGGCGACTCGCTCGCGGTTCTCGTCGCGCTGGCGCTTCTCGGTGCCTGTGCCGCGAGCGCAAGGCGGCGCTCGGCCGACACGGGGTGACGCGGCGCGGGCCGCGAAGAGGCGCGGCGCGCCAAGCGCGCTGCAAGGTGCCCAGGGAATTCGCTGCGCTCATCCGGGCTACGACGTGGCTCGAAGTGGCGTGGCGCGCCGGTCATCCAGTAAGATCGGGCTCGTTCCGCCCTGCCGCCGCGTCGATGCTCACTTTTCAGCAAGTCATACTCAAGCTCCAGGTCTACTGGGGCGCGAGAGGTTGCGCGCTGCTGCAACCGT
>Ga0066709_100003762_pt1 | contig 11827 bp, 11 predicted proteins | sample GraSoiAngelo_158_FD_79665 | JGI IMG/M metagenome (GOLD analysis project Ga0066709, IMG submission 79665) | Grasslands soil microbial communities from the Angelo Coastal Reserve, California, USA - 14_1009_16_30cm | ecosystem: Environmental > Terrestrial > Soil > Grasslands | place: USA... | reverse complement strand
CAAGTACCGGATCGATCCCTACGACCGCTCGGAGATCGACTTCGACTGGACGATCCGCGGCGGCTGAGCCGTTCCGCCGGGTCGCGGGTCGCCGGCCAATTCGCGAGGAGGCTCAGCCGATGCAGATCACCAGAAACTCCCTCGATACCGCCACCGGGCCAAGCGACTGGTTCACCGGGACCGTGTACATCGACACCGTCGCCACACCCTCAGAGCCATCCCGTCTCGCGGCGAGCAGCGTCCACTTCGCGCCGGGCGCCCGAACGGCGTGGCACACCCACCCGTACGGGCAGAACATCTACGTCACCGAAGGCGTCGGCGTCTGCCAGCGCCGCGGCGGACCGATCGAGGTCATCCGCCCAGGTGACCGCGTGTTCTTCGAGCCGGGCGAGGACCACTGGCACGGTGCCGCCCCGAACCGCTTCATGACCCACATCGCCATGCAGGAGGTCGACGACCAGGGCAGCCCCGTCACGTGGGGCGACCACGTCACGGACGAGGAGTACTCCGCTGCGCCTGCGATCCACGAGCCTTGAGCCGGCGGCGCGGAGGCGTTAAAGCTCCTCGCGCCGCGGGATAGAGGCGGCGAACCGTGACGGCTAGCGACATGCTCGCGCGTGGCGGCCGCGTGACGGCCGCCGCGACGCGGTGGACCGGCCGCCGCATCCGGGGCGAGGTGGTGAAGCGCGTGGGAGGTCCGGCTCGCGCGCGCGTGATCACGTTGTTCGGCGCGGCCCTGGCGTTGAACGGCGCCGACACGGCCACCGTGGGCGCCGTCGCGCCCCAGCTCGAGCACGGGCTGCACATCAGCAACACCCAGATCGGCCTCCTGACCTCGGTGGCGCTCCTCGTCGGCGCAGTGTTCACGATCCCGGTCGGGCTCTACGTCGACCGCTTCAAGCGGATCCCGATGCTCTCGCTCAGCATCGCGGCGTGGAGCATCGCCTCGCTCCTGAGCGCGTTCTCCTCCAACTACTCGAGCCTGCTGCTCACCCGTCTCTTCCTCGGCGCTGTGACCGCTACCGCAGGTCCCGCGATCGCCTCCCTCACCGGCGACTACTTTCCTGCCCGCGAGCGCGGCCGCGTCTACGCCTACATCCTCGGCGGCGAGATCGCGGGGACGGCGGCGGGCTTCATCGTCAGCGGTTCGGTCGCCAGCCTGATCACCTGGCGCGCCGCGTTCGTGCTGCTCGCGATCCCCGGGTTCTTCCTGGCGCGCGAGCTCTACCGCACGGTGCCCGAGCCCCTGCGCGGGGGCCAGAGCCGGCTCATGCCCGGGGTGATCGACCTCAAGCAGGCGGTGGCGGAGGCGGGATCGCGTCCGGCGGGAGACGAGCCGGAGGACGCCGTGCGGGCCGATGAGCTGGCCGAAGAGGCAGTCCGCCGTCGCGGGCTCGAAGCCGATCCCGAGCGCGTCCTGAAGGAGGACCCGCGCGCGCTGGGACTCGTGCCCGCAGTGCGCTACATCCTGTCGGTCCCCACCAACGTGCACATGATCATCAGCTCGTCGCTCGGTTACTTCTACTTCTCCGGGCTCTCGACGTTCGCGCTGCTGTTCGTACGCGGCCACTATCACGCCAGCCAGGCAACCGCCGAGCTGGTCCTGGGCCTGCTGGTCGCCGGCGCGATGGCCGGCACGCTCGTCAGCGGGCGCCTCACGGACGCCATGGTGCGGCGCGGAGCGCTCGAGGGGCGCGTGTGGGTTCCGGCCGTGTCGTACATCGGCGCCGCCGCCCTCCTGATCCCCGGCCTCGTGTCGAGCCACCTCACGCCCGCCATCTGGTTCGACGTGGCCGGGGCGGCGCTGCTGTCCGCCGCCAACCCACCGCTCGACGCGGCGCGGCTCGACATCATGCCCCCCGGTCTCTGGGGTCGCGCCGAGAGCACGCGCACTGTGCTGCGCTCCCTAGCGCAGGCAATCGCCCCACTCGTGTTCGGCGGACTCGCGGACCTCATCGCCGGGATCGCACCCAAGCAGGCCCCGATCGGCACGCATCCCGGGGTAATCTCGCCCGGCGCCGCTCGAGGTCTCGAGATCACGTTCCTGCTGTTGCTCGGGACGCTCGTTGCCGCCGGCATCTTCCTCTTGCGAGCGCGATCCACCTACGCGCGCGATACGGCGACGGCCGCCGCGTCGCATCGGGGCTCAGGGTGACGATCTATGTGCTCCGAGCGCGCATCACGGCTCGGCCGCGAACACCCGCCGCTCGTCGGAGATCCCCTTGAGCTGCTTCGTGCCGCGGTCGGCGAACCGAATCCCCGATCCGGCAACGAGATCCTTGACCGTGCTAGAGACGAGCACCTCGTCCGCGGCGGCGAGGGCCCCGATCCTCGACGCGATGTGGACCGCGATGCCGCCGACGTCATCGCCCATCAGCTCGACCTCGCCGGAGTGCAGGCCGATGCGCACCTCCAGGCCAGACGATCGGGCCGCCTCGGAGATCGCGTGCCCGCACCTGATCGCGCGCGCCGGGCCGTCGAACGTCGCCAGGGAGCCGTCACCCAGCGTCTTCACCTCGCGTCCACGGAACCGCGTCAGCGCGCCACGCACTGCTGCCTGATGCGCAGAGAGGAGCTCGCGCCAGCGCGCGTCACCGAGCTGAGCCGCTCGCTCCGTCGAGCCGACGATGTCCGTGAACATCACCGTCGCCAGGACGCGGTCGGGCTCCGGTGCCGAGCGCGCGCCGGTAAGGAACTCCTCGATCTCCCCGAGCACGCCTTCCGCGTCACCTGCCCAGGGCAGATGGTCGATCCCGGGAAGCTCCACGTACCGGGCGCCCTGGATCTGGGCGGCGAGCTCCTTTCCGGCGCGCCGATTGACGACACGATCGCCGCGCCGGTGGACGACGAGCGTCGGAACGTGGATCGTGGGCAGGATCGCTCGCACGTCGATGTCCAGGAACATCTCGAAGATCTGCTGGACCATCGCCGGGCTGGCGGCCGAGCGCTCGAAACGAGCGGTGAGCTCGAGGGCTTGGGGCTCGCCCACGAGGCTCGGGGCGAAGAGCTCCATGATCCCCTCGGGCTGGCGTCCCCAGTAGGGCGCGATGAACTCGGCCGCGGATTCGCGAAGCGCCTCCGCGGGCGAAGCCCACGGGTAGTCCGGCGCCTCGGTGGTGCGTCCCATAGCGCCGTGCAGCACCAGAGCGGTCACGCGATCGGGGTGAGTCGCTGCGAAAAGGGCGCTCATGGGCCCGCCCTCGGAGACCCCGAAGAGCGCCGCCCGCTTCGACCCGGCGGCATCCATCACCGCTCTGACGTCGTCGATCCTCTGCTCGAGTGTCGGCACCTCGGTGACGGGGTCGGAGAGCCCGGTGCCGCGCTTGTCGAAAAGGATGAGGCGCGAGAAGGAGCTGATCCGCTCGAGGAAGCGAGCGATCGGAGGCATCTCCCACTGGAGCTCGAGATGGGTGGCGAAGCCGAGGACGAGGACCAGGTCGATTGGCCCGTCGCCCACGACCTGATAGGCGATCGAGGAGTCACCTGATTTCGCGTACTGCGTGGGCGGAGTCGTCATCGGCGGTTGAGGAAGACCTAGCGCAGGGCCTCGAACTCGTCGTCCGTCAGCTCGATCTCGAGAGCACCAAGGTTCTCTTTCAGGTGCTCGATCGACAGGGTGCCGGGGATCGGCAACGTGGTCGGCGATCGGCGCAGCAGCCACGCGAGCGCGATCTGGGCGGGTGTCGCGCCGTGGCGCTCGGCGATCTCCGCCGCCGTCGACCCAACGCCGGCTCGCAACGGGAAGTACGGCACGAACACGATGCCGTTGCCGGCGCAGTAGTCGATGACGTCGTCGTCCGTGCGTTCGGCGAGGTTGTAGTGGTTCTGGACGGCGGCGATCGGGACGACCTGCCTCGCCCGCTCGACCTGCTCGACCGACACGTTCGAGACGCCGGCGTGCCGGATCCTCCCCTGCTCCCCGTACTCGTTGATGACGGCGAGACTGTCCTCGAGCGGGGTCTCCGGATCGGGCTTGTGGAGGTAGTAGAGACCAATGGTGTCCGTTCGCAGCCGGCGAAGGCTCTCCTCGATCTCCGCCCGGAGCACCGTGGGGCGACCGTCGCGGTAGCCGCCCTTCGTGGCCACCACGCAGCCTTCGGGCACGGGAGAGAGAGCGGCGCCGATCGTCTCCTCGCTCTGCCCGCCCGCATAGGTGTGCGCGGTGTCGATGAAGTTGACCCCTGCCGCGACCGCCTCCTGAACGAACGCAACGTTCTGAGGCGTGTTCGTGAGGCGATTGGTACCCAGCCCGATCCGGGTGAGCGGCGTCTCACCAAGCGTGACCGTCGCCGCATCCCTCAGCGACCGCTCTGCCATGCGTACCGGTATATCGAACGCCCGACCGCCACGGGGCCAAGATGCGAAGATCGCTGATCGCCCCCTGGTCATGACCGAACGAGCTCGCGCCGAGCAGGAACTCGCCGAACAGCCGCTCGAGCTGATCCTGGCGCGCAACCTGATCTCGATCGTCTCGCTGCCGGCGGTGCTCGTCGACGTGAACACCCGCATCGTCTTCTTCAACGAAGCGGCGTCCGAGCAGATCGGGGCACCGTTCGAGGAGATCGGCGTCCTCGAGCCCGACGAGTGGAGCGCCCGCTACGGACCACTCGACGCGGACGGGAACCCGCTGCCGAGCGACGGGCTCCCGCTCGCCACCGCCGTTCGCGAGTCACGGCCCGCTTACGGCCGCTACTTCTTCCGGACCGAGTCTGGGATGCGCGAGGTCGAGGCCGGCGCGCTGCCCCTGACGGGACCCGCTGGCTATCACGGGGCGATCATCGTGTTCTGGCCGGTGCCGGCGGACGAGGCCCGCTAGGTCGATGCGCATCCGCTTCTGGGGCGTCCGCGGCTCGATACCTGCGCCCGGGCCCAACACGACCGTGGTCGGGGGCAACACGCCGTGCGTTCAGGTCACGGGTGAGGATGGGACCGAGTTGATACTCGACGCGGGGAGCGGGATCCGCGAGCTGCATGCGAGCGACGTGGGTCACGCGAAGCGGATCCACATCCTGCTGACCCACCTGCATCTCGACCACATCCATGGCCTGCTCTTCTTCAGGCCGCTCTTCGACCCCGAGGCCGAGGTCACCGTCTGGGGGCCACCCGGCCGGGCGTCGCTGCGGAGCCGGCTGGCTCGCTTCCTGTCCAGCCCGCTCTCGCCGGTCGAGATCCGTGACCTTCCGGCGAATGTCGCCTTCAAGGACGCGCCGTCGAGCAGCTGGCGCCTCGGCGAGCTCGAGGTACGAGCTTCGCTGATCGCACATCGCGGACCTACGCTTGGCTACCGGATCGCCGAAGCGGGCGCCACCCTCTCCTATCTGCCCGACCACGAGCCGGGGCTCGGCACGTCACTGTCGTCGGCGCCATCGAACTGGATATCGGGGCTCGCGCTCGCCCGCGCCGCCACCGCGCTGATCCACGACTCTCAGTACTCGGATTCCGAATACGCGTTCCGCCGAGGCTGGGGGCACTCGAGCCTGAGCGACGCCCTCGCCTTCGCAAGGCGATCAGGGCCCAAAGCGCTCTTCATGTTCCACCACGACCCTGGCCACGACGACGGGCAGCTGCAATCGCTCGCGCATCAAGCGACGGACGATGCCGCGCGCCTGGGTGTGGAAGGCGAAGTCCAACTCGCGCGCGAAGGAGAGACGTTTGACTTATGAGCGGTCGTGAAGTCGACATTCGCACTCCCGACGGCGTCGGCGACGCCTACCTGGCGCGACCCGACGACGGACCCCATCCCGGGGTCCTCTTCATCATGGACGCGTACGGGTTGCGACCGACGATCAACGAGATGGTCGACCGGATCGCCGCCGACGGCTACGTGGTCCTTGCGCCGAACGTCTTTTACCGGGCCGGGCGCTCACCGGTGCTGCCGCTCCCCGACCTGACCGACCCCGAGCAGCGCACCAGCTTCTTCCAGTCGTTGCGGCCGCTGATCGAGCAACTCACGACGGAGCGGATCGCCGCCGACGGCGCCGCCTATCTCGACTACCTCGCGGCGGCCGGTGCCACTGAACCGTTCGCGATCACCGGATACTGCATGGGCGCGCGAATCGGCTGGCGGATCGCCGCGGCCCATCCCGACCGCGTCGCAGCGTTGGGCGGCTTCCACGCCGGCGGCCTCGTGACGGATGCAGCCGACAGCCCGCACCGCTCGGCCGCGGACGTGAAGGCCGAGCTGTACTTCGGCTTCGCCGACAACGATCGGAGCATGACCGCCGACCAGATCGCCGAGCTCGAGCGGACCCTCGACGAGGCGGGCGCGCGCTACCGCTCCGAGGTCTACGAGGGAGCGCAGCACGGATACACGATGGCCGACACCGCGGCGTACAACGAGGCCGCGCGCGAGCGCCACTTCCGCGAGCTCCGAGCGCTGCTGAATCGCACGCTGGCCGGCTAGCGCCCGCGAACTGACTCGAGCCTCGTCCGCGTCTCAGGCGGCGGCGAGGCGCTGATGCACGAGCCGGACGGCCATCGAACCTTCTCCAACGGCTGACGCCACTCGCTTCACCGAGCCGGAGTGGACGTCGCCGACGGCGAAGATGCCGGGCCGGCTCGTCTCGAGGAAGAACGGGCGCTCGTCCCCATACGCGGCGAGCTCCTCGCCCTGGACGTCGCGCCCGGTGAGCAGGAAGGAGTGCTCGTCCATCGCGACGTGACCCTGGAGCCAGTCGGTGTGCGGCGAGGCGCCGATGAACACGAACACGGCCTTCGCCTCCAGCTCGGTCGTGTCGCCGGTCGCGTTTTCGCGAACGACAACCGCCTCGAGCGACCCGTCGCCCTTTAGCTCGACCACCTCCCGGCGCGTCAGCACCTCGACCTGCTCGCGGCTCTCGATCTCGTCGATCAGGTAGCGCGACATCGACTTCCCGAGGTCGTCCCCCCGGATCATCAGCCGGCAGCTCACCGCGTGCTGCGAGATGAACATCGCGGCCTGGCCGGCGGAGTTGCCGCCACCCACCACGAGCACCGGGTCGCCCGCGCACATCAGCCCCTCGGCCTGGGTGGCGGCGTAGTAGACGCCGACGCCCTCGAACCGCTCGAGGTCCGGCACGTCGAGCTTCCGGTACTGCGCGCCGGTCGCAACGATCACCGTGCGTCCGTTGACGACCTCCCCGTCGCTCAGCCGGATCGAGTAGTGGCCGTCCTCTTGGGCGATGCCGACAGCCTCGGCGGGAACGACCAGGCGGGCTCCTAGCCTCCTCGCCTGCAGTGCGGCGCGCTCGGCGAGCTCGCTCCCCGAGATCCCCGTCGGGAAGCCCAGGTAGTTCTCGATTCGCGCCGATGTGCTCGCCTGCCCGCCGAACGCAACAGCGTCGATCGCCTGGGTGTCGAGGCCCTCGGACGCGCCGTACAGCGCCGCCGCGAGGCCGGCCGGCCCACCGCCGACGATCACGAGGTCGCAGATTGGCGGCGGCGCGCCCCGGGAACCCAGGCCGAGCATCGCCCCGAGCTCCGCGTTCGACGGGTTGCGCAGCACGCCCTGTCCCCAGATGACGACCGGCGTCTCGGACGGCTCGAGCCCGAGTGCCTCGAGCACCGTGTCCGCCTCCTCGTCGTCCTCGAGATCCATCCAGTGGTACGGCATGCGGTTGCGCGCGAGGAACTCGCGCAGGCGCCGGCTGTCGCGCGAGTAGCGCGAGCCGACCACTTTTACGCCCGCGCCGAGATCGATCAGGATCGACCGGCGGGCCAGGTACGCCCGCAGGATCACGTTGCTCAGGTCCTCGTCCGCAGAGACGAGCTCGCGCAGGGTCTCGACCGGCATCTGGATGACCTCACCAGGGTCTCTCACGACGGCGGTCAGGTACGGCGGCGAGCCGGTCAGCAGGTTGAGCTCGCCGAGAAACCGGCGCGGACCGTGAACTGCGATGACGCGGTTCTCGCGCTCGTATCCCTCGACGACCGCGACCGCGCCCGACTCGACAACGAAGAAGTCGTAGTGCGCGTCCCCCTCGCGGAACAGCACGTCCCCGGGTTCGACGGACCGCATCTCGCCCGCCGCGCGCATGCGCGCCAGCTGCTCGTCGTCGAGCCGGGGGAACGCGCCGCCGCGATCGACGGGCTCCTCCATCCCCAGCCCGAGTGGCGTTGTCATCGGTTGGTCTCCTTGCTCGCGGCGTCGCCCATGCAGCACATTGACGAAGCTGTCAAGCTCGGCCGGCAACCGGTTCTGGAACCGTGGCTGGTCATCACATCTCTCGCGGCTTCACCGGCCGCCGGCGCGCCGTCGACGATCCGGCGCGCGTGCCGCCCGGTCAGTACCTCACCGGCGACTTCCCGGTCCTCTCAGCCGGACCGACGCCCCACACCCCTCTCGACGAGTGGAGCTTCACGATCGACGGCGCGGTCGAGGAAGCCGTGTCGTGGAGCTGGGAGGACTTCCTCGCGCTTCCGGCGGAGACGCCGACCATGGACATCCATTGCGTGACCAAGTGGTCGAAGCTGGACACGACCTGGCGAGGGGTATCGGTCGACACCCTCCTCGAAAGCGTCGCGACCGAAGCCGGCTACGTCACCGCCTGGTGCGACGGCGGCTACACGACGAACCTCGCGATCGAGGACCTTACGGGCGGCAAGGCGTGGGTCGCCTACGAGTACGGCGGCGAGCCGCTCGAGCCCGAGCACGGCGGGCCGGCGCGCTTGCTTATCCCGCATCTCTATTTCTGGAAGAGCGCGAAGTGGGTCCGCGGCCTCACGTTCACCCTCTCGGACGAGCCCGGCTTCTGGGAGACCTACGGCTACCACAACCGCGGCGACCCGTGGCTCGAGCAGCGCTACCAGGGAGACTGACCTGGCAGCTCGGTCGCGTGGTCGAGGTGATCGAGGAGACGGCGCGCGCGAAGAGCCTGGCGCTGGAGCTCCCCGACTGGCCGGGTCACCTCGCGGGGCAGCACGTCGACGTGCGCCTCACCGCTGAGGACGGCTATCAGGCGCAGCGCAGCTACTCGATCGCATCCGCTCCCGAGGACGGGCACCTGCTTCTCACGATCGAGCGGCTGGAGGACGGCGAGGTGTCGCCCTACCTGTGCGACGTCGTGCGGGCCGGTGACGAGCTCGAGCTGCGGGGGCCGATCGGCGGCTACTTCGTGTGGGACGCGTCTCTGGTCGGGCCGCTGCTGCTCGTGAGCGGCGGCTCCGGCATCGTGCCCCTGCGGGCGATGCTTCGCCACTGGCAGGCGGGCGACCGCCCGGTGGCGGTGCGCGTGCTCCACTCCGCGCGTTCGCTGGACGACGTCATCTACCGCGAGGAGCTCTCGCGGTTCGACGGCGACGATCAGGCCGACGTTCGCATCGCCTTGACGCGGGAGTGGCCGGACGACTGGCCAGGCCATCGCGGGCGGGTCGACCGCGACCTGCTCGATGAGGTCGCTTGGCCGCCGCAGGAGCATTCGCGCATGTACATCTGCGGGCCGAGCGGGTTCGTCGAGGCTGCGGCCGAGGGCCTCGTGCAGAATGGACAAACCCCGAGCCAGATCAAGACCGAGCGCTTCGGCCCGACCGGGAGCTAGTGAGGAGGAAGCCGTGGAGGCACTCGACGGAAACGCCATCGCGGGAGAGCTCTACACCGCGTTCGGCAAGGAGATGACCACGGCGAGCGGGAGGTGCACGCACTGCGGCGCCAGGTCCGAGGTCGCGGAGCTCGTCGTCTACTCGCGCGCGCCCGGTGCGGTCGCTCGCTGCCCTTCATGCGGCAGTGTGGTGATGGTCCTCGTCGCCGTTCGCGACGAGAGCCGAGTACATCTCCCCGGCCTCGAGCTGGATTAGGGAACTGCGACGCGAGCCCGCGCGACCTGATTGAGTGCGCGGCCGTGGGGACGGGCTGCGGTTGGAGAAGTCGTGCCGTCGTCGGTGCGGTCGCGACTGCCGCCGCCATGGCGTGGACGCTGGCGCTGGCCGGCGGCGCCTCGGCGGCGAGCTTCAGCGCGCACGGCAGCGCCAAGCAGGTCTACGTCACCGGCGTCGCCCCCAACGCGCGTGTGTCGCTCCTGAACCACAAGGGTCGGAACGTCGCGACAAAGAACGCCGACTCGCTCGGCGGCCTCCTCTTCCGCAACGTGAAGCCGGGCACCGGGTACCGCGTACGCCTTGTAAAGGGCGGGGCGGAGTCAGGGCCGCTGACGGTGTTCTCGAACCGATCGAAGCCGCCGAGCACGAACGGCTACAACCAGTCGATCCCGTCGAGCGGCTACGGCTATATGACGACGCGCGACGGGACCAAGCTGGCCATCTACGTGCACCCCCCGCAGGACTGGTCGAAGGCGGTGGGCTCCGCCGCGGGCCTTCCAGCCCCGACGTTTCCGGCGCAGGGTCCGTATCCGACCCTGTTCGAGTACTCGGGATACGGGTACGCGGACCCGGCGGGGCCCCAGAGCTCGATCTCGCCAATCGCCAACTACCTGGGCTTCACGGTGGTCGACGTCAACATGCGCGGGACGGGCTGCTCCGGCGGCGCGTTCGACTTCTTCGAGCCGCTTCAGAACCTCGACGGCTACGACGCGATCGAGACCATCGCGCGCCAGCCGTGGGTGCAGGGCCACAAGGTCGGGATGATGGGCATCTCCTACGGCGGCATCAGCCAGCTCTTCACTGCCCAGACAGACCCGCCGAGCCTCGAAGCGATCACGCCGATCTCGCTGATCGACCAGTCGGCCACGACGCTGTATCCGGGCGGCATCCTGAACACGGGGTTCGCGCTCGCCTGGGTCAAGGAGCGGATCCACGACGCGAAGCCCGCGTCGCCCAAGGGCGGGCAGCCGTGGGCCTACCAGCGGATCCAGCAGGGCGACAAGACGTGCAAGGCCAACCAGGTCCTCCACGGCGAGGCGGCCAACCTGATGGCGAAGGTCCGGTCCAACAGCCACTACCGGCCATCGGTGGCCGATCCCGCCTCACCGGACACGTTCGTCCACAAGATCAAGGTCCCGACGTTCGCGGCCTGCCAGTGGACGGACGAGCAGACGGGCGGTCACTGCGCCGATCTGGCCTCCCGCTTCACCGGGACCCGGAAGAAGTGGTTCACGTTCACGAACGGCACCCACATCGACTCGCTCGATCCCGAGACCGCCAACCGCTGGTACGACTTCCTGGAGCTGTACGTCGCGCACCAGGCGCCGATCACGGAATCCGCCAACCTCCAGGGCGGAGCGCCCGTGGTCTACGAGGTGGCGATGGGGATACCCGGCGTGACGATGCCGCCCGACCCCATCCAGCAGCAGCCCACCTATGCGGGAGCGTTGGCCGCGTTCGAGAAGCTCCCGTCGATCCGCGTGCTCTTCGACAGCGGCGCCGGCAAGCAGCCCGGCTATCCGTATCCGGGGTTCGAGCAGTCCTGGCCCAGCTTCCCGATCCCGGGCACGAGGGCCCGGTCCTGGTACCTCTCACGCGGCGGCTCCCTCGCCGACAAGCCGGTGAAGCACGCCGGGGCCAACGTCTTCACGTGGAACGCCCACGCACGCCCGCTGACCGACTTCACCGGTGACACGAGCTCGGGGACCGGCGGGCTCTGGACCGCGACGCCCACCTATCACTGGGTGTCGCCACGCGCGCGCAACGCGCTTGCGTACGTGACCAAGCCGCTGACGGCCAACACGACGGTGGTCGGCCCCGGCGCGCTGCACGTCTGGGTCCGCTCCTCGGCACGGAACGTCGATCTCCAGGCCACCATCACCGAGGTCAGGCCGGACGGCAAGGAGACGTTCGTACAGAACGGCTGGCTGCGAGGCAACGAGCGCAAGCTCGACTCGCGTAAGAGCACGCTGCTAGAGCCGGTCCCATCCTTCAGAAAAGCCGACGTGCGGCCGTTCCCGCGGAAGCGATTCGT
>Ga0066709_100003761_pt1 | contig 11828 bp, 9 predicted proteins | sample GraSoiAngelo_158_FD_79665 | JGI IMG/M metagenome (GOLD analysis project Ga0066709, IMG submission 79665) | Grasslands soil microbial communities from the Angelo Coastal Reserve, California, USA - 14_1009_16_30cm | ecosystem: Environmental > Terrestrial > Soil > Grasslands | place: USA... | reverse complement strand
GGCAGAAAAACGATCTCGTCGCGGATTTTGTGATGGCCACACGCTCGACTGGGGTAACGAGGACAAATTGCTGGACGGCTGCCCGCAGCTGCTGGCCTACATGAAGCAGATGTACGCCCGCCCGCATGCGCCGGCGCGCATCGCCGAAGCTTTCGCCGCAATTTCGTCGGAACAAAATTCCGCCCGCGGCATCGATGGGTGAGTGCGGTACCAGTGAACTCTAACAAGCAGGTTAGTGTTCGACGTTCATGCTTCGAGGACTTCAGCACGAACGGCTCGTGCCGTGACCGCTCACCCCTGAGCTCGTCGAGGGTTTTTCAAAATTCAGACGCGAACCAATTCTTATAGTCCCAACGCAAAGCCGAAAATACGTTCGGCGCCGGGCATCGGCCCTAAGGCGTGCTTTCGCTAATTGGCGACACTCTCAACCGGAGGTAACCTTCTGCTTCTCGGCCTTCTCTAAGCATTCCTTTAATTTTTTGGCCATAATCTGGACGTTGTCTCTGATGTAAGAGTTGTGATTACCGGGAAGTTCATGGATTTCGATTCCGCCCGTCACCGTATCTTCCCATCCGAGATTCGGGCTACTCTGGTACAGTTCTTCATTAACCAACAATGTCATTTTCCCGTCGTAGGGCGTCGGTCGGTAGCGATAGATCGCCCGAGAATAGCTCCTTTGAATGTATTCGAGTTCTTTACCGGGTTCGCGTCCTGATAAGCTCTGTTGGATCTGTGGTAGTTCTAGAAAAACCCTGCTCCCCTTCTGTAAGAGATAACTTAACTTCTCTTTGCCTTTCAGCTTCCGCAGCTGCGCGCGGTGATAGCTCAGTCTGGTAACATAATAATTTTTCTCCAATGGATCTAAAAAGCGTTGCTGGAGCTCCCAAAAAGCGTCCGGTCGAGGAGTATCCATTAGCGCTAGCAGCGCAATCTCTTCCCCGTTTGCGCGTAACTGTTGAGCGATCTCATAGGCGATGATCCCGCCCGTACATTCTCCAACGATGATGTAAGGCCCCTCCGGTTGTCGGGTACGAATCTCTCTCAGATAGTCCGAAGCGATCTCTTGAACACTCGGCTGGGACGGCTCTTTCCCTTTGGCGCTGGGCGCTTTCAGTCCATAGAATGGATACTCTGGTCCGACGTGCCGAGCGAGCCGGGCGTAGACAAAGAACTCTTCCTCGCCGCCAATTCCCCCCGGGATAAGGAATACGGGTTTGTGATCGTCACCGGGTTGCAGCTTTACGAGGTAGGACAATTCTGGATTCTCTTCCCGTTCACTCCCGTTGTGTTCGTTCGAATCCGTGTGCTCAATGAGGCCGTCGATGGTGAGCGTCATTTCCGCCACGGTAGGCGCGTCGAGCAGAGATTGGAGATCAACGTCGACATTGAAGGACTTACGGATGCGAGCCATAATCCGCAACGCCTGCAAGGATTCTCCTCCCAGGTCATAGAAATGGTCATACACGTCTATCGACTCTTGGCCCAATACTTCAGACCATATATGCGCAATCGTTGCTTCCACAGGTGTGCGAGGTGGCGTGGCCGGACGGTTTGGATCCCGGTATGGTCTACCAGGCGCCGGGAGCGCCTGACGGTCTATCTTACCCGAGGTTGTCCGCGGCAAAGCCCCGAGAACCACAAACGTCGATGGGATCATAAAGTCGGGAAGAGCCTTAGCCAGTGCGTGCCGTAAGGCGGTATTAGTGGGCCCCGGAAAAGTAACTGGAACGATATAGGCGACCAAGTAAGCGTAGCCCGCACCGTTCTGGTGCGCGATTACCGCGGATTCTTTCACATTGTCGACGCCCCGGAGCGTTATCTCGACCTCAAGGAGATCGACGCCATGACCACGGATTTTTACCCGTGCGTTCTTTCGTCCAAGACACACGAGACAGCCGTCCGCACTCATCCGGCCGAGATCACCCGTATAATAGAGACGCCGTCCGCCTGGCGTTTCAGCGGAGCGGAAGACAAGGTCTGTGAGATCCGGCCGACGCCAGTATCCTGACGCGAGATAATGGCTCTTAACGACGATTTCTCCAACCTGCCCGGCCTCAACTTCTTTGCCGGTGTCATCAAGTAGCAGGATGGTCTTGTCCTCCACGGGATACCCAACCGGCACAATGGTTCCGGGAACATCTGTCTTATGATCGATGCAGAAAAACCTGATGGTTTGCGTCTCACCGGACGCTAGCCCGTTGACCAGTAGACAGCGCGTGGGAAAATGCTCTCGGTATAGATCGACATCGCGTTTTTGTACGGGTTCACTGCCCAGGCGGATCAAGCGGAGCTTGGGAAATTGATCTGCGTCAGTGAGAACGTCGACCAACGAACGGAAAAGCGAAGCGCCCATCACAGTAATTGTGATTTCCTCATGACTTAACAGTGCGACTAGATCGTCCAATCCGTGCTGCCTGACTTCGTAAGGAAAAACCGATGCCCCATTGAGTATCGCCATAAATAAATTTTTCATCGCTTGAGAGGTACCTAGAGCGAGCAATGTGACGCGATCCTCAGAGCAAACGTGAAAAGCGTTGGTATAATTCCTGGCGTTGTGAATCCAGGTGCGATGGTCACCGATAACTCCTTTGGGCCGGCCAGTGGAACCGGAGGTGTAGAGAATCATGGCAAGATCGCCCGGCGCGTTGGGCTGTGCGGGATTTGCATCAGGAAGATCGGACGCGAGCGCGTCCAGATTAATGACCACACATGATCCGGCGGCCAGTTCGAGCGCGGTGTGATGGTGATTCTCATTAGTGACGATGCAGGTCGGTTGAGCTTCGTCAATGAATTGAGCAAGTCGCGAGGAAGGGTGAGAAGGATCGAGAACGACAAAAATTTTCCCCGCTTTGAGTATGCCTAGAAGCGCTGCAATGTGAGGAGCGCTTTGTTCGATGAGGAGGACGACCGGAGTTCTTCCAGTCCCATTGCGCGCTAAAATTGTATGGGCAACTCGATTCGCTAACCGGTTGAGTTCATCATAGGTCCACGAATGCTGCGGCGTTTTTACCGCGAGTCGATCAGGATAGAGGCGCACCTGTTGCTCAAAACGCGAAGGGATCGATTGCTCTATCTCCTCTCGGGCAAAAGGAATAAACGCGTTGGTTCGCTCGATAGACGGTCGAGACGCGGTTTGTTTAGCTTCTGCCTCGCTCGGTCTTTTCATTTTGGTACACCTTCAATCATGGCGTTCCCTTCCGCTCATGAGCGCTCCGTAAAGGAGCTCGTGCAACTACCCTTTAAACCGAGGCATAACTTTCTCGGCGAAAAGCTCCAGTGTCTTGAGGCACTTGTCCCGATCCAAAATCCCTTGACCGAATTGAAGGAAGACCTCATTAGACTTGACGTGACGGCTGACGTTTTCGAGCTTGCGCGATATCGTATCCGCATCGCCAACCAGCATCGGCGGAATGCCCCGTCCATACGGCACATACCAGGTTTTCCAGTACCAAAGACAGTCCTCGGCCCACGCTTCCGCCTCGCTTTTGGACTCGGCCAGGACCAAATACCCGCCCCATGCGGCTTCCTCACCTTCAAGTACACTACGTTTGCAGCGCTCCGCCTCGTCGCGGTAAGAGCTCCAGCAGAGCTCACAAAATTCCATATTGTCCGACATAATGATCGGCTTGCCGCCGACTCGCGCCCAATACATCACCGTCCGCAAACTGTTCGTAAAGCCGCCGTACAACGGAATCGGCTGCTGCAACGGCCGCGGGGCGATCCCCACCTCGTAAACCGTTCCGTTCGGCTCGACGCCTTGACCATAGGTGTAAAGCGCCGGATGATCATGTGGGAGCTGTGTCTCGGCGGGATACGACCAATATTTGCCCTTGTACGCGAAAGTGTCGTTGCGCCAAGCAGTGAGGATGATCTCCACGCATTCCTCAAACAATTCATAATTCAGCTGATCTTCTTGTGTCCGTTGATTCCACGCTCCCACCGCCTTGACGCCCGGCACAGCTGCAAAGTTTTGGAACCAGCGGGCCTGATATCCCCGAACGAAGGCAACATTGAGCCGACCACCAAGCAGATGATCCAGGGTGGCGGCATGCTCCGCAACCCGGAGAGGGTTGTGAGTGGGTAACACGTAGCCAAACTGATCCAGGCGCAGCTTCTTCGTTTGCATCCCCATATAGAGGGCGAGCAATCCGGGCTCCTGAGAAACCTCAAAGCCCTCGATCTGCAGATGATGTTCCGGTAGGCCTATACCGGCGTATCCCGCCTCATCACAAAAACGAGCGTAGGCTCCAATTTCGTCCAACATGCGTTGGAATAGGAACGGATTTTTTCCTGCCATGCCTTGTTCCAGCTCGTGGCGCCGTCCAATTACGGCATACAGAAAAGCATGAAAATTCACCCATAACTCCTTGGAGCAAGTGAAAGAATAACACGATACTGTGGGACACAATACCAATTTTATAATGGCGCGGATTAAAAAAGCTAATGTCCCAATCGGCCGAGCGGGTCAGGTTTGTGGCAGTTGCCTTCACCGATAGCAATAACGGTTTGATCATAAAACCGGCATTGTACTGTGTCAGGTAGCAACTTGTTTAATCCTGGCGCTCCGATCATGACGTTGCACGATCAAGTGCTTTCTAGAATTGCTTCGGCATCGATCGTGATTTCAACTGTATTGCCGACAATAACCCCGTGCTTTTCCAAAGGGGCGTTCCAGCTGACGCCGAAATCGAGCCGATTGATTGTCGTGGTCGCGATAAAACCTGCTCGGGTTTTTGGACCTCTGTCGAAGCCGCCTTCCCACCAGGGCGTTTGCCACTGGCCCAAATAACGAACGCTAAGCATCACTCTCCGGGTGACTCCGCGAATCGTCAGCGCGCCGATCAGAGTGGCATCATTTGCGCCGATAAGCTCGACTTCACTCCCTTTGAAAAGAATCTGGGAATGGTTCTCGGCGTCCAAAAAGTCCGCACTTCGCAGATGAGCGTCCCGGTCCGGCTCCCCCGACCAGATCCCGTTCGCATCGATGGTAACTTCGACCGAGGTAGCGCCCGGGTTCGCCGGATCAAAAAATAAGGTGCCTTGAATATTTTTGAAATGGCCGCGGACCCACGTCACCATCATGTGACGCGCACAGAACTCAGCCGCAGTATGCCCAGGCTCCAAAATCCATTTAGCCACTGCCGAATCTCCGGACGAGAGAGCTCGTCTGCCTCAGAAGTTTATATGACGCTCGGAGCAGCGGATGCAATCAGTCCCGAGCTGTCAGACTCGTATAAAAATGGTTTGAGACGTCTTCGCTGCGGGTAGGCTCCACACTTCTGTGAACCCCATCGGCAACACACTCCGTCTGACCTTGACCATGCTCCCGCGCTTCCTGAGCGGGCTCTCCTTCCTGAATTCCTTAACGCGAGGCGGGCGCTTCAAAGACGCGCCGTAGCACGAAGTGGGTGGGCAGGTAGATCACAATCACGGTGACGGCCATGATGAACAGCAACCACAGCCAAGGTGCCATCATCGTCTGAGGATGCTTGTCATCGAGTCCGTACACGTAATTGATGTTGACCGCCCAGTTGGGGTGACTGGCCGAGGGCGGCGGGGCCGGGGCGAACAGATAGGAAATGAGAAAGACCATGATCGCGACCACGGACTGTATGCCAAGCGCTCGCCGGTAATAGCCCAACCGCGAGAGCAACCACAACAGGAAGAAGGGTAACCAACCGTGAAATAGCGAGAGCGCTCGCAGAAAAAGAGGGATGCTCGAATCGAGCATGTAACTGGTGACGCCGGTTATGTGCACGCCTGCAATGAGCCGAAACAGAAAATCGACCACCCACAGGAGCTGAGGGACTGTAATCGCGACCGCTTGCATACTGACCAGAAGCGGGCTTTCAATCCAGATCGCCATGGTCGTGACGAGCAAAGCGATGTCGCAAAAATAGAGAAAATTCCACGGGCTGTAGGTCACCCAATAGCTCGGCACAACGATCGCCACAAAAGCCGAGTACGCCACCTTTACCCAGATCGGAATGCGTCGGCTCGTTACCGTTGTCATGATCGATGATTGCTTATACAGCGACGCTTGCCAGGAAACGCAACGATGTGGATTTAGCGGCTATCCCTGGCTCACTCGGAGACGCGGTCGCGCCCGCGCCGCATCGGGCGCAGTCCAAAGAAGTTGTGCAGCGTTCCAGCGCAAAGTAAGTATATAATATATATAGGTAGCAATGCGCAGCAATCGCTTATCTCGCCACTAGCTCGTAGCCACGCTTTCTGGGGAAGCCTGGCGGAAACGATGCAAAAGGCCCATAGGATTTTCTTCACGATGCGTATTCATTTCATTGTATTTATCACGCTATGCCTTTCATGGGGTTCGGTCGAAGCCGCCGAGTACAAGTATCCCTATCACGACCCCTATTTAGCGACGGCCACGACCGCCATTTTGAATGACGATGGCCTCACTCCACGGCTCAAATCGGAGATGGTCCATGTGCCGGGGCTCCCCGGCAGAAATCAGCTGCCTTCTCTCGAAGGACGCGGCGAGTTGAGTGTCGCCCTCTATCGCCAAAATCATCCAGCACCGTTGCTCTTCATTCTCGCCGGACTTGGATCCAGCCCGTACTTCGGAATTGCGCCGTATTTGGCCACCCTCTTCCATCAACAGGGTTTCCATATCGTCATTTTGCCCTCCCCGATGAGCTGGAATTTTGCGCTCTCGGCCAGCCGAAGCGGCGCACCAGGTTACGCTCCGGAAGACGCCCGTGATCTGTATGAAGTCATGCAAAGGTCCCTTTCGACTGTAAGAGATCGATACAATGTCAAAGCTACGGGAATCAATTTCATGGGGGTAAGCCTTGGCGCGCTCGAAGGTGCTTATCTCAGCGTTATCGATACTGACGAGCGAAAGATCGGCATTGCAAAGTATCTTCTGGTGAACCCGCCGGTCGATCTCTCTGATGCCCTCAAGAAACTCGATGAGTGGGATGCGTTACAAGAGAAATTTGGCACGGACAAATCGAAGGACATCGTGGCGAAAGCCGTTGCCATCGTCGAGTCCTTTTCCGAAGATCGGCGAGATAATCCGGCGGTCTTTGACAGGTTGGCAAAAAAGTTCGCAAGTTTCACGACAGAGGAGCTCCAATTTCTCATTGCCGAGAATTTGCAAAGTCTACTTCCCGAGCTCGTTTATGTCACGCAAGTGATTCGCGACCAAAAGGTTCTTAGAGCTCCCAAAGACCAGATCAGAAAACGTCTGGAAGAAGCTAAAGGTTTGACGTTCATGGATTATAACGAAAAGATTGGTCTGCCATTGTGGAGACTCCAGACGGCAGAGCCACAAGCTGATTTAGATAGCTTCATCAAGCGAGGATCCCTGGCACGAATCCTTGATCGGCTGCGTGGCAATGCAAAAGTGCGTATCATGCATAACGCCGATGATCCCTTGGCGAACAGGAAATCAATCGAAGAACTCAAAGAGGCATTGGGCGATCAAGTGACGGTCTATCCTTCCGGTGGACACCTTGGTAATCTCTGGTTCCCGGAAAATAAAGAATATGTTTTGCGGCAATTCAAGACGGTCCCCTAATTGACATTTTCTTTGTCGGCCGACTCCAGTCGGCATGGCCAGGCGAAAGCCGGAGACGAAACATCCGCTTGATCGCCTGTTTTCAGCGCAACCCGCAGCGATGCGACAACAACATCTGCAGCTGTTCGGCGCGACCGATCCCCGCGGCTTCGAGGCTGGCGGCGAACGCCGAATTTGCGCTCACGAGCGGCGCGACGTCGCATTCGAGAAAACGCAGGCGGTCGTTTTCCATTTCGTGAATCAGGTCAATGCGTGCCGCCCAGTCAACCCCGAAGATCTTAGCAATCTCTAATGCCGTACGGCGCACCCGCTCGGCGAGGCCAATGTCAGCGAGCGGCGCGCGCGGCGCTGGCCGCAGATATTTGCGGAAGAAAGAATAAGGCATTCCCTGGGGCAGAAAAATGCGTAGCGGCATTCCGGCCCGCTCGCGGAATACGGCCACCGTCAGCTCCACGCCGCGCACGTACTGCTGCGTGATGTAGCGGTCGGTTCGGGCGCGCGCGGGAATCCGACCGTCCCTGAGGAGGCGCACGCCGATCGAATCGGATCCGCGCCGCGGTTTGAGTAGCATCGGAATCGACGTAATGCTCGCCTCGCTGGCGAGGGCGGTCGCCGGGCAATCCACACCGCGCGCAGTCGCGACGCGGTATGCCTCGTACTTATCGTAACAGCGTTCCATCGCTGCGGCGCTGGGCCCGAGAAAAGGGATCGCGGCGCGCGTCAGCGTCTGCACGGCGGCGAGCATCACGGGGTCGGAAAGGCGCAGCACCAGCAACCCGGAAGGCAGGTCGGAGATCGAATCATCGCGGAATCGGACGAGCCGCGCCGCATACCCCGCGCGTCGCAGTTCTTCAGCGAAGAAGCGCGCTTCGGCGCGATGGATCCAAGCGAGTGGATGCGGCTGCCAGGATTCGCGCAGGACGGTGACATTCATCGATCACCTATTCTCGATCACTGCAAATGCCACGAAGGCACTTACGAGCGCCAGGCCGGCCGCCGTCAACATGACCAGGCGAAAGCCGAAAACAAAAGATTCGTTGATCGCTTGTTTCAGCGCGATCCGCGTTCGCTCGTCCATGCTAGAAGGCAATTCGGCTCCGGCCAGGCGGGTGCGTTGCTCATCAATCGAAAGCCGCACCTGAGCGGACAAATCCATCCGCGCTAACCGTCCATCGAGCGCGCGGTTGAATGAGTGCACAATCACAATGCCGAGAACGGCAATTCCCAGGAGCCCGCCGATGCGTGACACGGCATTGTTGACACCCGAAGCGACACCCGCCCGGTTTGCCGGTACAGCATTCATCACGGTCGTCGTGAGCGGCGCAACACTCACCGCCATGCCCAATCCCAGCACTACCATCGCGGGGAAAAACGTCGTCCAGTAATTCCCGCCAACTCCTGGAACCATAAATAGGCCATACCCCAGAGCGGCAATCCCGGGGCCGATTACCAGCGGTCCCTTCGCGCCGTAGCTTTTCACCAATCCTCCCGACCAGCGCGAGAGCAAAAATAGAATGAGAATGAAAGGAAGCCAGGCGGCACCCGCGGCTGTCGCCGAGTATCCTTGGACCTGAATCAGGTTGAGTGGAAAAAAGAACATGCCTCCGCCCACGGCCGTGTACAAAAAGAGCGTCAGTAGATTGGAGCCGCTAAAGTTGCGCGAGCGAAACAGCGCGAGCGGCAGCATCGGGTTCGGCGAACGCGCTTCATTGAGAAAAAAAACCGCCAGTGAGATCACGCCGCCAAAAAGCGCGCCAAGTACGATCGGATGGCCGAAGCCTAAACGTGAGGATTCGATCAGGCCGTAAACAAGTGTACCCAAGCCCAGAGTCGCGAGCGCAACGCCGCGCCAATCCAGGGTCGTATTGGCACCGACATCCCTGCTCTCAGGCACGTGCAACAAAGATATCAGCAGCACGATAAGCGCGAGCGGCACATTGATAAAAAAAACCACGCGCCAGGAGACGTGCTCGATCAGCCAGCCACCGATGACCGGCCCCACGCCGGCGGTTATCGCCGTAAATCCCGACCAGGTGCCGATCGCCTGTCCACGCCTCTGTTCATCAAAGGAAGCGCTGATGATGGCGAGACTTCCCGGCACGAGCAGCGCGCCGGCCACGCCTTGTACTGCGCGCGCGACAATCAGTTGATTGACACTTTGTGCCATCCCGCCGCCGATAGAAGCGAGCGCGAAGAGCACAACGCCCGAGCAGAAGATACGCCGTCTGCCAAAGCGGTCGCCCATCGATCCTCCGGTCAAAAGCAATGCAGCAAGAAATAGCGCGTAGGATTCAACCACCCACTGCACGTCGAGAACCGTCGCGTTGAGGCTCTTCTGCAACGCGGGCAGCGCCACGTTGACGACTGTTCCATCGATGAAAACCATGCTCGATCCCAAAATGGTCGCCGCCAAAATCCAAGGCTCGGACATTGGCGTGCATGGAACAGCAGTCGGCCCCGCTCGAATCACGCCTTCATCGCACGGCTGTGTAAAAATATTCGCCATTTAGATCAGTTCCAGCCGATCCACAACTTAGAACTGTTCAAATAGTTCCAGAACGTTCAATTCGTTCAAAAACGTCTAAGAATTCAAACTGCTTGCTGGCTCCTTCATCCCTTCCGCGGCGATGTTTGATAAATGTTTGCATTGTGCTATCAGAGCATGCGACTGATCGAGTTAAATTTGCGCCATGCCGCCGTCGACGAACAGCTCGATGCCGTTGACGTAGCTGCTGTCATCCGACGCGAGGAACACGACCGCATTAGCGATCTCATTGGGTGTGCCTGCGCGACCCAAAGGTGTGGTACCAGCGACCTGCGTCTTGAATTGCTCGATCTGCTCGGCGATCAACCCAACTCCGTCTTGTAACCTGGCGTGATGACCGTTCCCGGGCTGACGACGTTAACGCGAATTCTCCTGTCGATCGACTGACCACATTCGTGCGAACGACGCAAGACACCTTGCTTGCGGCGTGGAAGCTGAAGGCGGAGTGCCTTGATCGAAGTCATAGACGCGTAGGACGAGGACTAGGGGATGCTCTTCATTAGAGTCAATAGGAATGCCGGGCAGAAAATCGCCAAGGGGAGGAATACCATGAAATATGTACTATTGTCGGCCATCGCCATGATCACCATGGGGAGTTGTGAAATCGCGTGCGGTCGAGGTCACTCTTGTTGCTCCCGGCGGCATCAGAGCCGCCGTGGAACAGATGATCCCGGACTTTGAACGAGCGACCGGGCACAAGGTCAAGGCGACATTCGGCTCCGGCGGCAGGACCAAGGAGCGAGTCATCCGGGGCGAACCATTCGATGTGCCGATCGTGCAACTGCCATTAGCGCCAGTGATCGCGTCGGGTCACGTTGTTGCTGCGAGCGAAACGCTGCTTGCGACCGTGGCCGTGGGCGTCGCCGTGCGAACCGGTGCGCCGAAGCCCGACATCTCGACCGCCGATGCGGTCAAGCGGCTCCTCCTCGGGTCAAAGGCCATTTCCTATCCCAATGCTGCGAGTGGCGCGGCCGCCGGTGTGAGCTTCAACGAGACGTTGCAGAAGCTCGGCATCGCCGATGCGATGAAGCCGAAAATCAAAATCGCTCAGGGGGGCAGAGGCGCGATGGAACTCCTCGCCAAAGGCGAGGTCGATATCGGCTTGACCTTCATCAGCGAAATCATTACCGAGCCCGGGGTCGAAGTCGTCGGGCCTTTGCCCCGAGACGTTTCGACTCCGACGGCTCTGGTGGCTTTCGTGTCCACGCACTCGAAGGAGCCCGAGGCCGCGCAGGCGCTGCTGCGCTACCTGTCCTCTGCCGAGGCTGCAGCAGTCTACAAAAAGCGGGGGATGCAACCGGGTCGCTGAGCGAAAAGAAACTCTGCTATTGCGCCTCGACACGAAGTGCAAACACAGGCGTAGTGCCATTCCACAAAGTGAGATGACACGGGTTATCCGCTTATGACTTCTTTCACCTTGTGTAACAGGTCATACATGTTAAACGGTTTGGTAAACGAGGGTAAGTGTCCCCAGCCATTTTTGGCCAGCAAATCGGGGTGTCCGGTTATGAGTATCACTCTAGTCGGCAGTGATCTGGACTCCATGTGATCGATGATGTCAAAGGCGTTCAGGCGAGGCATGACCACGTCGCATATCATAAGATCAAACCTGTTCTTCTCGAGCATCTCGATGGCGCGGTCACCGTCGTCTGCCTCATAAACTTCATAGCTCGCCTCACGCAAAAAGCGCACAATGATTTCCCGATTGCGTAGATCATTATCGACCACAAGGATTCTTTT
>Ga0066709_100003758_pt1 | contig 11829 bp, 13 predicted proteins | sample GraSoiAngelo_158_FD_79665 | JGI IMG/M metagenome (GOLD analysis project Ga0066709, IMG submission 79665) | Grasslands soil microbial communities from the Angelo Coastal Reserve, California, USA - 14_1009_16_30cm | ecosystem: Environmental > Terrestrial > Soil > Grasslands | place: USA... | reverse complement strand
GAAAGGGCGGATAGATGATGGCATGCCAGTGGTCGGGGAGAAAAACCCACGCCGTCAGCAAACATCGCCCCTTTTGCCGCATCCGCGCCATGGCAATTGCCAAGCGCGCGTAGTCCCGTTCCCCGAGCTTCCCCCTCGATCTGAGCAAGTCCACAGTCACAAAGATGTAGCGGTCATAAAGGAACGGACGCCGCAACCTGGACATACGATCAATCTACCCGCGCTGCGGTATCCAGTCAACCAAGAGCCCTCCTGACGAGGGCCGGCGAGTTCGAAAAACCGCGGACCTACAGGACAGGTCCGCGCTACGCATGCTACCGGCGTTTGGCGCGGTTCCAGAGGAATTCGACCAGCTCGAAGATGCCATAGACAACCAGGCAGAACCACAGGTCCACGAGCGTTCCGGCGTCCACGTGGAACGAGCGGTGGCGCGCGCCCGCGGGCAGATACGGCATGAGGCCGAAATAGAGCAGGTTGCCTATCAAGATAACGGCCAGGTATTTGAGCCAGTGCTTTGTATTGAAAAGTTTATTTTCGCCTGCCATGTCGTCGCCTTGAGTGTATTCGGGTTCAGGAAAATAGCAACGAATGCGCGGGCCCATCCCGGGCGGGAATCGTCGCCCATGTTTTCCACGGTGCCCCAGGAACGCCGGGGGGTCTGGTAGCCGCTTCCCGCCGAAAAAGATCAGCAGGAGAAGGAGGATGAAAATTAAGTGCGTGGGCTGAAATAAGCCTTCCATCGTGACCACCATTGGCCGCAGACAGCGCATTTTCCCGCACCCAATACAAGAGCCGCAAGCGGAAATATGGCAGGCTTCCAAGGCGAACCCGGTATAATTTGTCCCCAGACCAGGATGACAGCTTTAAAGCCAAGCTCCGACGTAAAGTATCTGAAGGGTGTCGGCCCGGCGCGGGCGGAGATTCTCGCCTCACGCGGCATCAAGACGGTCGAAGACCTGCTCGACTACGCGCCTTTCCGCTACGAAGACCGCTCGCGCCTGACGGCGATCCGCGACCTCCTTCCAGGCCAGACGACGACGGTGTTGGCGAAAGTTCTGACCGCGGGCCTGATGCGCACGCGCCGGGGTGTTTACATCTACGACCTCGCGGCGACCGACGGCACGGGCATGCTGCGCTGCAAATGGTTCAACGCTCTCTACCTCGAGCGGCAGAAGGTCTTCCGTCCCGAGCAGCGCGTGTTCTTCTACGGCAAAGTCGAGCGCGACCTTTACGGGACCGGGAACCTACAAATCATCCAGCCGCAATTTGAAATCCTGTCCGAAGGCGAGCCGGGCGAATCGCTCGAAGTGGGCCGCGTGGTGGCGATTTACGAGTCGCTTGGCGGGCTCGGCCCGCGCGTTTTGCGGCGCCTGATGGCGACGGCGCTTGCGGCGCTCGACGGCAACATCCCCGACCGCCTCCCTCCGACCGTCCGCCGCGCCGCTAGATTGCTCGAGCGGGCGCGGGCGCTCGCGGGAATGCATTTGCCGGCTCAGGATGAACCGATCGAAAAGCTGGCGGCCTTCCGCACCCCGGCGCAAGTGCGGCTGATCTTCGAGGAGTTTTTTCACGTCGCGGCGGGCCTCGCGCTGAAGCGCCGCCACAGAAAAGCCTCGCCGGGCATCGAGTTTTGCGTGAACCCGAGAGCGCGCGAGTGGGTCAAGCGCATCCTGCCGTTTCATCCCACCGCCGCGCAGAAGCGCGTGCTCAAGGAAATCGTGGACGACATGCGCTCGCCCAAGCCCATGAACCGGCTGCTCCAAGGCGACGTGGGCTCAGGCAAAACGATTGTGGCCATCCAGGCGGCGCTGGTGGCCGTTGACAACGGCTACCAGGTGGCGCTCATGGCGCCGACGGAAATCCTTGCCACGCAGCATTACCTTTACATCAAGGACTTGCTAAAGCCGCTTCCGATCGAAGCAGACTTGCTCATCAGTGCCCGAAGAGCGGCGGAAAAGACGGAGCTCAAACGGCGAATCGCGGAAGGGAAAACGGGCCTGGTGGTGGGGACGCACGCGCTGCTCGAAGAGGACGTCGAATTCGGGCGCTTGGGCCTGGTGATTGTGGACGAACAGCACCGATTCGGCGTGCTCCAGCGCCAGGCGCTGATTCGCAAAGGGCAAACGCCCGACGTGCTGGTGATGACGGCCACGCCCATTCCGCGCACGCTGGCGCTCTCCGTTTACGGCGACCTCGACTTCTCCCTCATTGATGAGCTGCCGCCGAAACGCGCGCCCATCGTGACACGCCTCTTCGGCGAAGACGAGCGCCCACGCGCGTTCGAATTTATTCGCGACAAGGTCCGCCAGGGCGAGCAGGCGTTCGTGGTCTATCCGGTCATCGAGGAATCCTCGAAGGCCGATCTACGCGCCGCCGTGCGCATGCACGACGAGATTCGGCGCAACGTCTTCCCGGAATTGCGAGTGGGCCTGCTGCACGGCCGCCTGCCGAGCGAGGAAAAGGAAGCGGCCATGCGGGACTTCAAGGCCGGAAATATCCAAGTGCTGGTCTCGACCACGGTGGTCGAAGTCGGCGTGGACGTGCCCAACGCCACGGCGATGCTGGTCGAGCACGCGGAGCGATTTGGTCTCGCGCAATTGCACCAGCTCCGCGGCCGCATCGGGCGCGGGCGTGGGAAGTCGTTTTGCCTTCTCGTGGCCGGCGAGCGAATCAATCCCGCGGCCGCCGAGCGCCTGCGCGCCATCGCCGAAACCACCGACGGCTTTAAGATTGCCGAATTGGACTTGAAGTTGCGCGGCCCGGGCGAGTTCTTCGGCACACGGCAGTGGGGAGTTCCGGCGTTTCGCGTGGCGAACCTTGTGCGCGACGCGGAAGTTCTCGAGTGGGCGAAGCGCGAGGCCACGGATTTCGTCGAGCGGCCGGCCTCGAAAGAAGAATTCGACGCCTACCTCGCCTTTCTCCGCCAGGAATGGCCGCGGCGATACGGCCTGGCGGCGGTGGCGTGAAATTAGCGGTCAGCTTTCAGCCTTTAGTTTTCAGCGATCCAGGAGGGGCTCAGGCCTGACGGCTGACCACTGACGGCTGAAAGCTTTTTTTATGCGCATCATTTCCGGCACACACCGTGGCCTGACGCTACGCACTTTGAAGGGCGCGAATCTTCGGCCAACCTCGGAACAGTTGCGTGAGACGCTGTTCGACGTGCTGGGCCCCCGAGTCGCGGGCTCGCGCTTCCTGGACGCCTATGCGGGCTCGGGCGCGGTGGGCCTGGAGGCGCTGAGCCGCGGCGCGCGCGAAGTGGTTTTCATTGAGAACCACCGCCCCGCCGTCGAGCTCATCCGCAAAAACCTCGCCGCCCTGGGCATTGAGTCGGGCTGCCGGCTGATGACATCGCCGGTCCTCGACGCCCTCGATCGGCTCGATGAAGAGCGCGCCGCATTCGATTTTGTCTTCCTTGACCCGCCTTACGCCGAAGTCCGCGAATACCATCACGCGCTGAGGCAACTGGCGCGCTCGACTCTCCTTACACCGGATTCGCTCGTCATCGCCGAACATTCACGCCACATGTTCCTTGAAGAGAGTTACGGCCACCTTCGCCGCACGCGCCAAATTCGCCACGGCGACGCGCAACTGGCGTTTTACCAGCCGGCCTCTTAACGACTGCAAAATAAGGTGACAGCTTTCTAGTAGCGGCGTCCGGACGCATCGGGACGCCGAAAAACGCCCCGACGCGTCGGGGCGCTCGAGCGACGGTCCTCACCCTATCTTGTAGCTTTCAGCAGGCTGGCCACACGGCCTCAGTTACAGCGCGAAAACTGTCCCAAGGCTAGTGGTGGATGCACAGCCGACCGGGCAATTCCGGCCTACTGTAAAACTTACATAGAGTTAGTGGCATTACCCTATTGACGATCCTCTCCGTAAGTTTAACTATCGGCCCATAAATGGTGGACTCCCTGTACAGTGAAAGCCCAGTATCGTCGCAACGGAGGCTGACATGCCATCGCGCCACTGGTTTTTTCTACTTCTACTCTTCTCGCCTTTCCCGTCGCCGCTATAGCGCAGTCCACTACGACCAGGGCAGCGGCAAGCTCGAGGACTTCTCGTTCCATATCGACAAGAGCGACTTGAGACGGGAGATCTTGGACCTGAGTTTCTGAGGGAGAGCGAGGCAATACACTTCTGGCTCGATAATTACGCGGAACCGGCAGCTGACAAGGCTGAGGCGCCAATCAACCAGGAGCTAAGAAATGGCCCAAATCAGTAATCTTGGTCTAACCGCACGCACAGGAATCGCCGCGGCTGGGGCCTTGCTCCTGGTTGCAATGCAGGCCCGACCACAGGCGGCCGAGCCATGCCTGGACGCTCAAATCTACCCTGGCCCGGCGCCGGTCCTCATAGGTGAGGGTGGGGCTCTCAAGGTTGGACATGTCTACGGGAGGGTCGTGGTCGAGGCCCGGACGAGGCATCCAGGTTCGTTGCTGCAGGGGGATGCCTGCCTTACCTTGTTTACCAAGAAATCCCACGCATACGTCGCCAGTGTGCAGATTAACGCCGCAGGTCGCTTCGCATTCGGCCGCGTTGCGCCCGGTGATTACCACCTTGTGGCCCGCTCCCCAGGCTTCTGCACGGGTAATATCCCCATTCGCGTGACATCATCTCGTAGAAAAAGGCGCATACTGGTAATCTTCCGAGGGGCAGCTATCGACGACTGCACGACCGGTGGCTACGATCTTGGAGGGCCGCCTTAGTCGTCGTCCCAAATGGGGGACAGAGCAGCCGCACTGCGGGATGCCGCAATTGCCAAACCATTTCTTGATGCTGGCGATCTCGACGCACAGAAGAACGAGGTCGGCATCAACGAGGAACTTAGCAAGCCCCCAGAGTGAACGCGATGAGGATATGCCTTCGAATCGCAGGGGTATTCCTGATCGGTGTGGCAGCTCAAGCTGCCATGGCGCAGAGCACCGCGCCGTGCCGAAGCGCGCATGAATATTCTCCTCCAGATCCATCCACCATTGTGGTGCCGCCGCTCATTGTGCGCCAGGTTTTTGGAAGGGCGGTCGTCGAAGCAGGGGAAAAGGTGATTATTGGCGAGAAAGTGGCTCCGGGCTGCATCAGCCTTTTTACCGACGATACGCATCGCTTCGTGGCGGGCGTGCCGGTAGATTCACGGGGCCTCTTCAGATTTGGCGCGGTGCCCCCAGGGAGATACCGCCTAGTGTCCAAGTCCCCCGCCCTTTGCACAGGCAATTCTCTAATTGAGGTGATAACGGGGCCAGCAGCCAAGGGGAAGCGTGGAATCCTGGTGCATTTTCGAATCCGGAAGGTCGACTACTGCAGCTATGCCGACTACGACCGCAAATGAGGGCGCTTTGGGGGGCCTCGTCCGGTGCCTCGGCCGCGAGCGGCAAGGCGCGATACTATTTTGCCGACGCGCTGGGCTTGTCGCGGGCATCGGCCAAGTGTCATTCCAGCTTTTGCTACGCCGCGAATTCCGGCGGGCACTCTTGGAGTATAGCGATAAAAAAAGAGCCAAACGATTTGTCTGGCTCTGAGATAAAAACTAACCGATCTTGACGAGTGTCTCTTGTGCTTTCGGATGGTCCCCAAGACAGACCGGCAAGAAATCGCAGTATCCGCATTGCCTGCCGGGCCGCTGGCCGCAGGTGAGGCGGGCTCCGATTGACCGGCATCCGCCTTTCTGTTAAAAATCGAGTATCAGGATGGCGCACGAGGTTGCCCACGTTCGGGAGATTCTTGCCGCCACGCGTCTGGAGCGCGTGCGCTACGCCATCCGCGACATCGCCGTGGTGGCCGAGCGGTTGGCTCGCGCGGGCAAAGAAATCCTTCCGCTCAATATCGGCGACCCGCTGGCGTACGATTTCCACACGCCGCCGCACCTGATTGAGGTGGTGGCGCGGGCCATGCGGGACGGCAAGAACGGCTACGCGCCCTCGCTCGGCGTCGTTGAAGCGCTCGAGGCCGTGCGCGCCGAGGCGGAGCGGAAAGGCATCCGCAACGTGCAAAGTGTTTTCATCACTCAAGGCGTAAGCGAAGCAGTGGACGTTTGTCTGACCGCGCTCGTCAACGCCGGCGAAAACCTTCTGACGCCTTCGCCCGAATATCCCCTTTACTCCGCCGTGCTCTCGAAACTCGGCGCGTCACCGAATAGCTACGAGCTCGACGAAGGTGCGGGATGGCAGCCGGACCTCGACCATCTCGCCAGCCGCATTTTTACGGGCACGCGCGGAATGGTGGTCATCAACCCGAACAATCCTACGGGGGCCGTCCATTCGCGACTGACGCTCGAATCGATCGCGGAGGTTGCGCGCGAGCACCACCTGGTGATTTTCTCCGACGAGATTTACGACAAGCTGATCCTCGACGGCGGGCCTCACACTTCCATCGCGGCGCTCGCACCCGATTTGCCGGTGGTGACCTTCGGCGGGCTTTCGAAATCCTACTTCGCTCCCGGCTGGCGCGTCGGCTGGGGCATCGTGAGCGGGGAAGCGGCCGACCTGAAGCCTTACCTCGAGGGCATCCACAAGCTGCTGCGCGCGCGCTTGTGCGCGAATTGTCCGGAACAGTACGCTGTGCGCGCGGCGCTGCAAGGGCCGCATGGGCACTTGGCGGAAGCCACCGCCAAACTGCGCCGCCGCCGCGACCTGACTATGGCATGGGCGAATTCCACTCCACGCCTGAGCCTGAGCGAGCCTCGGGGTGCTTTCTATGCTTTCCCGCGGCTCGACATCCCTGATTCGGACGAGGAATTCGCAAGGGATCTGCTGCTCGAGAAGCAGGTCCTGGTCGTCCACGGCAGCGGCTTCGGGGAAGCCGCGGGGACGCGGCACATCCGCTTGGTGTTCCTCGCGGACGAGGCCACGCTCTCGCGAGCTTTCGGGGCGATCACGGAATTCATGCGCGAGCGCTACGCGCCGGAGATGCCCCATTGAACCCTGCGGTCTCCCTCCATCCGGGCGCATTCCCGATTTGGGCCACGCTGGCGCTGGGTTTCGTTCTCGGCCTGCGCCACGCCCTCGATCCGGACCACCTGGTGGCGGTTTCGACGCTGGTGAGCGAAGAGCGGAGCTTGTGGCGTTCATCGCTGATCGGCGTGTCGTGGGGGCTTGGGCACACGGTGTCGCTCGTCGTATTCGGCACGGCCATCGCGGTCTTCCGCCTCGCCGTCACGCCGCGCTGGTCCGAGTGGCTGGAATTCTCGGTGGGATGCATGCTGGTATGCCTGGGCGTCAACGTGTTGAGAAAAGTACGCCAAAATCCTCCCCTGCACGTTCACGCGCACAAGCACGACGGCGTAGTTCATTCCCACTTGCACTTTCACGTCGGCGACGCCGGGCACTCGCACGGTCACCGCACCTTGAAGCTTGGCGGGCGGCCGTTTGTGGTGGGGATCGTTCACGGCCTCGCAGGTACGGCCGCGCTCACGCTCGTGGTGGTGACCGCGATTCCGTCGCTCGCCCTCGCTATCGGCTACCTCCTGATTTTCGGATTGGGAACCATCGGCGGGATGATCGCCATGAGCGTCCTGATGAGCGTGCCCCTCGCGCTCGCTGCCGGACGCTTTGTGCGCCTCGAGCGCATGGTGCGGCTCGCGGCGGGGCTTGCCAGCCTCAGTTTCGGGGTATTTTTGGCTTGGAGAGTTGGCTTGATTCAGAGCTTGTGGTAAGGAGGAGGCATGGCGGAACTCAATCGGCCTTTCGAGCCCGCTCCCGCGATCGAGCTGCCTGTCCAGTTCTGTCCGGTCTGCTCCCAGAGGCTCGAACCGCGGAATTGCAAAATGGTCTGCCCCCTCTGCGGGTACTTCATGTCCTGCTCGGAATTTGAGTAAGGCGCCCAATGAGGCGGCAGAGTTCCTGCTTTCGAAGCGGAAGGAGTGAGGATGGCGCTGGGGATTGTCGAAAGGGATTTCGGTGGAGTGACGGTGCTGGAACTCTCTGGCCAAATCACAGTGGGAGAGGAAAGCAGCCAGTTGCGATTTAAAACCAAGGCGGTCATGGAGAGCGGGAGGACTGACTTGGTGATAGATTTCGGTCGCGTGGGCTACATTGACAGCACAGGCCTGGGCACCATTCTGGCGGTTTTTACGACGGCGAAAAGTCTTGGGGCCAATATCAAATTGGCGGCCCTGGGCAAAAAATTTCGTGACCAACTTCATCAGACGGGGCTTGAAAAAGTTTTTGAAATTTACGCGCAGGTCGAGGGCGCGGTGAGTTCCTACCACTCGAGCACTTAAGCACGTCTCGGCGAGGCGGCTCCCGTCCCGCGTGCGCGGGATCAAATTCCCGCCGGATTGTCCAGCCAGTAGGCGGTCAAGCCTGAAAGCAATTTGGGATAAAAGTCCGTAGATTTTTGCGGAAGCACGTGTCCCGCCAGGGCGTTTCCCCAAACTTCTTTGACCGGAGTGGGATTCATCAGAAAGGCCACCTGGGCGCGGCCGCGGTCCACTTCCTCAAAAGCCAAATCCGGCTCACGGACGTAGCGAAGGTTTTTTTCTTCACGGACAGCCTCGCGGCTGATGGCGAGGACGCGCTCGATGAGCAGCCGGTGGAGGAGGACGGTGTCGAGGCGGGCGAGCGAGGGAGGCAAGTCCGGAAGGAGGCGCTGGAGAGGAATTGCGGGCTTGAGCGCCAGCCGGCCCAGCCGCTCGGAGCCCCCATAAACTCCCAGCGCGGGCCGCATCCGTCCGAGCTCGGCCAGTGCGTTGAGAAAACGGCCGCGCCAATCGCCGCCCTCCCGCGTCGCCGGTGTCCACTCAAAAAACTCCCGAGCGCCGGCGAGCGCTATTTCCCAATCGAAATCTCGGAGGCTGTGTAACACGCGGTGTGTGGGGAGGATCGTCAGGCAGTCCGTCTCCATGCGAACGAAGGTCATCATCGCGTAATCAGCGCGCGGGTCGTCGCCGTGTTGGCTACGCCAGAAGCCGCGGAAGGCGAGCGCCGTCTCGTAGCGGTGGTGGCCGTCCGCGATGACCAGCTTCTTCGCGCGCATCTTCTCGACAATGCTTTCGATCGCCGAGCTGTCCTGGATGCGCCAGACGGAATGCACTGTCCCGTACTCGTCGCTGGCTCGCTCCCAAGGGCGCTCCGTCGCCGGGGAATCCTTGTCGAGCGCGGCCTCAATCGTGCCTTCCGGATCGCTGTAGAGGACGAAAATCTGCCCGAAATGCGCATGCGTCGCCTTGAGCAGCTCGAGCCGATCGGCCTTGGGTCCCGAAAACGTCTCTTCGTGCGGAAAAACGATTCCCGCGGAGTAATCCTCCAGGCGGACGAGAGCGATGAATCCCCGGCGCCGCATGACGGCCCGAGCGCCTCGCGGCCAGCGGCCTTCCTGGTCGTAGCGGTAGAGCGCCGGCTCGCCTTCCGAAACGAGGGCTCGGCTTTGAATCCAATCACCGAGAGTCTCGGCGGCGCGGGTATAGACGTTGTTCTCCGCGGAATCACCGGGCTCCTCGAGGCCGCGAATCACGCGAACGATGTTGAATGGACTGGCGGCGTAATAACGCGCCTGCATCTCGGGACTGATCTTGTCGTAGGGTTGAGTCACCACCGATTCGAGCTTGCCGACTATTTCGGGGTTAAATCGTAGGGCGCGGAAGGGAAGAATCTCCGCCATATCCTTTCTTCGATGCAAGCCTGTTGGCCGAAGGTTCATCCCGGCTGACGTATTCCAAAGATTTCTGTGGGCGCAATGGCTTTCAGAGATTTCAGCGCGGGGCCATGGCTCACCAATGCGGCATGCGACATAATGGTGATAGGCATCCGAAACGCGCTATCCTTCGCGCTGCGTGCAGCGTCAGTCGTGAAGCGCCGCTTCTTTTGAACCCTGCCGCTTGCTATTCCTCTTTCACGAGCTCTTCCGCGAAGACATGAAAGCCGGGGTTTGGAGGAAAGAGTTCGGCCAGCAGGTCCATGCGCCGGCGAAGCTGGGGCAGGGGAAGGTGGTCGGGTCCCACGCGAATTTGGACGTCGTGTCAGAGGCCGTGCATGTACTCGGCCACGGTCGAAACCAGGGAGACGTCGCGGTAACGCTCGAAGAGTTCCGGATTGCGATGGCGGCGAAGGCGCGAGCCGAGCAGGCTGCGCTTCGCCCCCAACGCCTCTTCGTCAATCTCTCCTCGCACGCCCGCGCGAAGTTCTTCTTCCAGCAGCGCCGTGTAGCGCCCGACTTCTTCCGGCCGCAGCCGAGGGCGCAGGAGCTCGCCGATGCTGGCCAGGAATTCAAAGCCGGTGTCGTGCGCGTCCAGTTCGCGGCACGGCAGCAGCAGGTGAATGCGTTCCGGATCTTCGAGCCAGACGGCCGAGTGGGTCTCGCCCTTGGGCTTCGTGAAAGCAATCACGTCGCCGGTGTCAAAGCAGGCGATGTAGGGAACAATGAGCACGCGCAGCGCGCCTAGCCGTTGGCCGATCGAGACGGGGACGGCCTGTGCGGGCTCCCGCACCATGGTGCGCTCTTCAGCGGGAGTCAGCGAAACTGCGGCGTGGAGTTGCCATCCCTGCGCGAGGTTCGAGAGCGGCACGAAAGTGCCTCGAATGTATTCGGAAACCGGAACGCTATCGCGAGTTGGTGTTTGGGGAGAGCCCAATTCGACCTCAGCAATGCCGAGGGACTCCGTCCCACAGGCCGGGATCACGCCTCAGGGCTTTCATTTTGCGCGATTGCGGCCGCCCTGTCCAGTGCGTCCTTTGGGGGGCACGCTCCGGCGCTGTCAAGCCAATTAAGAATAGGGTAGTGTCCTAATTTGGGCAAGAATATACTTGACACATCCACCTGTTTATGGTACTATTCTGACTGTGAGGGATACCATGAAACAGGAACCGAAAAGCCTCCAAGAAGCAATTCAATACTTCTCGAATCCCGGCAACTGCCTTGAATACCTTGTGGCGCGGCGCTGGCCGAAAGGTGTTGTCTGCCCGACTTGCGGGTCTGCCAACGTCAGCTTCAATGCGAGTCGTCGCATCTGGCAATGCAGCACCCACCACGCGAAGCGGCAGTTTTCGTTCAAGGCCAGTACTATCTTCGAGGACTCTGCTATCGGCCTTGACAAATGGCTCACCGCAATTTGGATGCTGACTAACTGCAAGAACGGAATCAGCTCCTACGAAGTGGCGCACGATCTCCGAGTCACTCAAAAAACCGCATGGTTTATGATGCATCGCATTAGGCTTGCCTTGCAGGACAAGGATGGCGGGAAGTTGGGCGGAGAGGTCGAGGTTGATGAAACCTTTATCGGCGGGCTCTCGCGCAATATGCATGTCAGCAAGCGGCGTGCGAAAATCATAGGCACCGGTGGTCGGGATAAGGTTGCGGTTCTTGGAATCCTGAAACGGGGCGGGAAGGTCCGCACCTCGGTAGTTGCCGATCTGACTCGCCAAACTCTTCGGGGCAAGGTTTTGGAAAATGTTTCGGCTGGCTCTCAAGTTTTCAGTGACGCTTGGGTTGGGTACAACGATTTGAACGCCGAGTACGTTCATAACGTCATTGACCACGCCAAAGCCTACGCCATAGAGAACGTTCACACTAACGGACTCGAAAACTATTGGAGCCTGTTGAAGCGTGGTATCAAGGGAACCTACGTTAGCGTTGAACCTTTCCATCTTTTCCGCTACCTCGATGAGCAAGCGTTCCGCTTCAACAATCGGAAGAAACCGATGGATGACGCGGCACGGTTTGACCATGTGGTCTCGCATGTTCTCGGAAAGCGTCTCACCTATGCTGAACTGACAGGTAAGGTGGGTACTACGCCTTTCTAATCCTTATCGCCTGAAGCGTGGGAAGCGGAATAATCAGCCTTAATTGTTTTTTCCATTTAATGCGAGACAAACAATGCCACAAGTAATTGCAGAAGAATCG